>Ga0137397_10003600_pt1 | contig 10798 bp, 7 predicted proteins | sample czorhiz116metaG_FD_106658 | JGI IMG/M metagenome (GOLD analysis project Ga0137397, IMG submission 106658) | Vadose zone soil microbial communities from Angelo Coast Range Reserve, California, USA - czorhiz1.16 metaG | ecosystem: Environmental > Terrestrial > Soil > Vadose zone | place: USA...
TCAAATCGAAGGGCGCCCCGGTGGACGTGATCATGTACGCGAACGCCTATCATGGCTTCGACTCGCTGCGTGCGCCGGTTCACGCCAAGAACGTCGTCACCGGCGTGGGCTGCCACTTCAACGCGGACGTCGACCGGTTCGTCGTGACGGTGCGGGCGACGGGCGAGGACATCACGCGCTCGGTGGCGAGCTTCTCGCGCACCTGCGTGGGCAAAGGCGCGACGGTCGGCGGCGACAGCGAAGGACGAAAGAAATCGCCCGAGGACGTGAAGGCGTTTCTCAAGAAAGTCTTTGCCCTTTGAACACCCCGAGGATCGAACCATGAGCGCAGCGCTGGCGGGCATCCGGGTCGTCGACATCACGAACAATCAGGCGGGGCCCTCGTGCGGTCAGATGCTGGCCTGGCTGGGGGCGGACGTGATCAAGGTCGAGGAGCCGGCCAAGGGCGACCCCGCCCGGCAGATGCTGAAGGATCGGCCCGACGCGGACAGCCTCTTCTATCTGTCCTTCAACGGCAACAAGCGAAGCCTCACGCTCAATCTCAAGAACCCGGGCGGCAAGGACGTCTTCCGTACCCTGCTGAAGACCGGCGACGTGCTCCTCGAGAATTTCGGGCCGGGTGTGCTCGAGCGGCTCGGCTTCGGCTATGCCGCCGTCAAGCAGATCAACCCGCGTCTCGTGTACGCGAGCATCAAGGGGTTCGGCTCGTACGGGCCGTACGCCGACTACAAGAGCTACGAGCCGATCGCGCAGGCCATGGGCGGCGCCATGAGCGTCACCGGCTTCGCGGACAACCCACCGACCTACGTCTGGCCGTCCATCGGCGACTCGGGCACGGGCATGCACTGCGTGATCGGCATTCTCGCCGCGCTCATGCAGCGGCACCTCACCGGTGAAGGCCAGCAGGTCGAAGTCTCGATGCAGGACGCGGTAGTCAATCTGATCCGCGTCAGCCTGCGCGACCACCAGCGCACCGGGAAGCCCGGCCAGCGGACCGGTAACCAGCTCGGCGCCGGCGTGCCGGGCACGACGTATCGCTGCCATCCGGGCGGCCCGAACGACTACGTCTTCCTGTTCGTGCCGCAGCAGATGTGGCATCCCCTGCTCCACGCGATCGGCCGCGCCGACCTCGTCGGCGATCCCCGCTACGAGACGTCCGAGGCCCGCTGGCAACACAAGAGCGACGTCGACGCGCTGGTGGAAGGCTGGACGTCGAAGCGCCCGAAGCACGACGTCATGAAGATCCTGGCCGGCGCGGGCGTGCCGTGCGGCGCGTGCCTCGATACCGGCGAGGTGCTGACCGATCCCCACCTGCTCGCGCGCGAGATGATCGTCGAGGTCACGCATCCCGTGCGCGGGCGCTACGTCACCGCCGGCAATCCCATCAAGCTGTCGGCCTCGCCGACGAAGATCTCGGCCGCTCCCCTCCTCGGCCAGCACCGCCAGGAAGTCCTGCAAGAGCTCGGCTACAGCGCGGCCGAGATCGACGCGCTCTTGGCCAACGGATCGATCTAGCTCGGGCGCCGCCTGGCTCGGCGTCCGGCCGGCCAGGTGTGTGCGCGCCCCGGGGTTCTGGGACCACGCGGCACGCGGGCGCTTCCCGTTGGCGGCTGGGCTCCATCTGGGCGCGGGGCGCCCGTCGCCGCTTGTTGGGAACGGGTCCCAGAACCCCGGGGCGCGCACACACCTGGCCGGCCGGACGCCTCGCTGGCGGTACCATGGGTCACTGGGATGGCATGGGTATAGTGGCTGAGCGGGTTCGGCCGACGGTTGCGCGCGTCGATCTTGAGGCGCTCAAGGCGAACTATCGCGCGATCGTCGATCATCTTGGGCGCGAGCAGCCCACCGGGACGCCTGGGGTCATCGCGGTCGTGAAGGCGAATGCTTACGGCCACGGGGCGGCGCAGGTTGGGCGGGCGCTCGAGGATGCGGGGGCGGATCTGCTGGCGTGTGCGGATATCGAGGAAGGTGCGGCGCTGCGGGCGGCCGGGGTGCGGGCTGAGATCCTGATATTCGGGGCGCTCAGCGTCAGTGACCTCGATGGGTTGTTCGACTGTCGGCTCACGCCGACGATCTCGTCGCCGGGGGCCGCGCGTGCCGTGCAGGCGGCCGCGGGGCGGCACAAGCAACGGCTGCGCTGTCACCTCAAGATCGACACGGGGATGAACCGGCTCGGGTTCCGGTTCGACAACCTGCGGCGGACCCTGCCCGAGGTGCTGCGGAGCGCGAATCTCGAGCTGGACGCGGTCTTCACGCATTTCGCCACGGCCGACGACCCGGGGTCATCGCTGTTCGATGAGCAGCGGCGGCGCTTCGACCAGGCGCTCGCCGATCTGCAGGCGCTGGGGGCTCGGCCACGCTACCGGCACGCGGCCAACAGTGCCGCGCTCGTGCGCGACCCGCGCGTCTGGTTCGATCGCGTGCGGCCGGGCCTCTTGCTCTACGGCATGGTGCCCCCGCCGCTCGCGTCGAAGATCGCGCTCAACCCGGTCATGACGCTCGCCAGCCGCGTCACCGCCGTCAAGGGCCTGCGCGCGGGCGAGGTCACCGGCTATGGCGCCCGCTTCACCGCCGCGCGGCCGACGACGATCGCGATCGTGCCGGCGGGCTACGCCGACGGGCTCGACCTGCGGCTGGCGGGCCGCGGCGCCGTGCTCATCCGGGGGCGCCGGGCGCCGATCGTCGGATCGGTCTGCATGGACATGCTCATGGCGGACGTGACCGGTCTGGACGCCTCGCCCGGCGACGAGGTGGTCATCATCGGGCGCCAGGGCGGCGACACAATCGACGCCCGCGAGATGGCCGACACCATCGGATCGATTCCCTGGGAGATCGTCTGTCGCGTCGGCAGCCGGATCGAGCGCGTCTACGCCTGAGGCTTCGTCAGGCTCTCGGCGGCACGATCCAGAGATAGACCTGGGCCGGGCGGTCCCTGGTGTCGACACGGATCGTCCGGGCCGGGGCCCAATCGCCCATATCGAACGCGTGCGACACGATCCGCGCGCCCGGCCGCAGCTCGCGCAGGAGCTTCGGGCGCAGTCGGAGATTGAGCTCGGGCGACAGGTAGAGCGTCACCACGGTCGCGTCCGAGAGGTTCGTCTGGAACAGGTCGCCCTCGCGAAAGGTCACGCGCTCGCCCACGCCGGCGCGCCGCGCCGACTCGGCGCTCTGGGCGACCAGGCGCGGGTCGATCTCGATGCCCACGCCGCGCGCGCCGTAGTCGCGCGCCGCCGCGATGACGAGCCGCCCGTCGCCCGAGCCCAGGTCGTAGACGACGTCGTTCCGATCCACGCGGGCCAGACGCAGCATCTCGACCACGACTTCGTTCGGGGTCTGTACGTACGGCACGTCCGCTCCGGGGTGGAAGCAGCCGGCGAACCCGACGAGCGCCACGCCGAAGAAGAAGGTCAGGGCGCTGCTACGGCGCGCAATCGTGGTCGATCCCCATGATGCGGGCGTCGGATTGTTCATCGGAGCGTGATCTCGTATTCCGGAGGCGTCACGGCGAGCTCCTGAAACCGGCTCTGATCCGCCGGCAGGTAGTCACGTCGGAAGCGTAGCTCGGGGAGGTCCGGGGCAACGGGTCGTGCCGGAGTCGGCCGCACGCAGGTGTTGGCGGGCTTTCGCACACCGCGCAGGTCGCCCAGGGCGACGACAAATTCATCCTTGGTCCACACCGGGCCTTCGTTCGCCCGTCCCGCGAAGATGTTGACGGTGCCGCTCGCGCACGAAGCGGCCGGCGTACAGCCGGCGAAGCAATTCAGGTTCCCGCTCTGGTCCACGGTCCCCACGGTGTAGCCAGCGACCGTTCCGGTCGGGATGAAGCCGACGGAGGTATGCGCTGCCGTCAAGGGATGACGTTGCCCCGTCGACGTCCCGTCTCGCCCCTCTCCATTGCCGTCGCCAAAGAACACGAGTCCCTGCAGGATCGTGCCGTTGCTGACGACCTCCTCACATCGGAGCTCCAGCGGACAGGCGGTCGCGACCTCCTGGCCCGTCCTGGCTTCGGCCAACGAGGCGATGCTCCGCCACCAGACGAGAGGGGTCCTGATCTTGACTCCCCCCACTGTTTCGGCCACCACGAACCGCGGAACGTTCGGCACGAGGACTCCACCGAAACCGCCGCTGTAGAGGGCCGGCAGGTCAACCCGGATCTCCCACCTGCGCGGGTTCTGAACGGTCGCGATCGCTCGATCCCACTCGCCACCCACGTCCACGTCGTCCAGGAGCAGTTGGACGGAGCCCGTGCCGACCCTCCGGGGGTCGAACTCCAGCGACACCCGTTTCAGATGCTGACCAGGATCGGTCGTCATGGAGGAGAAGAATGTGCCCTTGGCCCGCTGTCTCCCCGCGTCTTTGGACCGCCGATCCACGGACCTGAAGCTGGAGGCGTTGTCGACCTCTCTGACGCTGGCCCGCTCCTCTTCGCCAGTGAACTCGGCCGTTCCCTGGAGCACGAACACGAACGGCCCAACTGGCTTCACCTTGCCAGTCACCGCTCCCGGCTCGTCGCCCAGGCTCCCCTGGAAGACGAGCACGTAGGCCTGGACCGCGGAGAGGGGCGTGAAGAGAGCCTGTGCGGATGCTCCTCTGGGTAACACCGTCGTGATGGACGCCCCGGGAACCACGCGGCGTATGCCGTCCGTATCGTCGGCATACAGGGTGAAGGTGCCATCCATGGTCTCCGCGGAGAGCAGAGGAGGAATGCTGATCGTCAACAGGCGCTTGGTGGAGTCGTTGGTGCTGACATCGATCGTGAACTCGAAGTTGCTCCGGAGGAAGTAGTTCAGGAGTCCGGCCGAGTAGGCGACGGCGCGTGGGAGCAGCTGAGCTGCGTAGTCCTCGTAGATCTTGTCGTCGAGGATGAACCCGCCGAGCAATTGCCCTCGGAACTGGAGGCGCTCAAGCAGCGCCCCCTCCGCCACGAAGTGAGGAATGGCATCGCCGTCCGTCGTTTTCGGGAAATACCGCCTCGCGCCGGGAGTGCCTGACTCGGGATCGAAGAAGCCGGGACCCAAGGTCTCGCGGCGAGGAAGAGGGAAATCCAGGAAAATCGTGTCGTCGCTCACATAGCCGCCGTTCGTGTATTCAGCCAAGCCGGCTTGCGCTCCCGTCGCATAGGACTGTGTGGTTCCCCTGTACGTGTCGCCGTCGATCAACCTCGCAATCGGAACCGGCGCCTGGGGATCTCCCGTTGGTGTGAAGATTGAAGCTGAAGGGAGGGACGAAGGCGCGAGCAGCAAAGCCTCGAAGCGGGACCGGAGCACGGCGTCGCGGGCGGCCCGCATCTCCTCGATCCGCTCTTCGTAACCGTCGTGAACAAGATGCTGATCCTCGCGAGCATGAGGGGGTGACGCCGCGTCCTGGACCAGGTGCATCACTTGCCCAAGGGTCCGGGCCGTATCAGCGAGCGCTAGCTCTCGCGCCCCAGGACTCGCGAGGGTCAGGAAGTCGAAGAAGCGCTGGCGAGCCACGGGCCAGGACCATGTTCCGCCGGAACCCTGATCCAGGTTCTGCTGCCAATAGACCGACGATTGCCCGAGCGGTCCGCCGGCCTGGGCCCAGGGCTTGAGCGGATCGTGAAAGTGACGGAGGGAACGGAATGCGGGAGCATCCTCCTCCGCGGCGCCAAGTGCTATCCAGGCCTTCACGGTTTGACCATTGATGGCGAACCCTATTCCCTGGTCCACGCCGTACTGGGCTTTCAGGATGGCGTCCAAACTCGACCGATCGACCGAGGCGGCGCCGATTTCCCTGTGAGTGGCGAGTGAATAGGAATGACTCGGCTCCGCAAATATTGAAAGCAAGCCGAGGCCGAGCACACTCGCCACGCTGAGGGTCGCCACGAATCTGTTCAGCCGAGTCATAGGTCACCCCACTACGGATGAATGCGGCTGCGGTATCCGAGAGCCTTCCGCTCCTCCACAACCGCGTTTTGCAGGAGCGGCCTCTTTTCGAGCGGAACGCCCAGGCCCTGAATCTCCAAACGTTGAAGATGCTTTCTCCTCTGCTCCATATCGTGGAGGCGTGGCATTTCTAAGACGATGCCATCGAGCTGGAGGAGGTTGGCATACATCGCGAGCGCCTTGCGTCTCTCCTGCCCCAATTCCTCATAGCCTGGCCAGCGGTCCTGTCCATACCCGGACTTGAAGAACGCGAAAAAGGGCCCCCTGAAGAACACGAGTGGGTTGAGACTGAAGAACCATCGCGAAGCGATGGTGAAGCGACCGTCCTTGTCGGTGAGAACTTCCTGGGAGTCGCGGTATTCTTCGCTTGGGCCCCCGAAGCTCCGGACGTGCTTCGTCCACCACGCCAGGACCACGACACCCTCCAGCGGCTGCTTCGTCTCGGCGCTCACCACCTGAGCCTGCCACGGTCCGGCCGCTTCCGCGGAGTCCGGGAGCCCGAACCGAAGCACGGAAGAGAGCGTCAAAGCCAGAACGACGAGCTCGACGCTCCGCATCACGCGCTCAGAACGCCCGCACACGCCAGACGCCATCGGCATCGACCTGAAACCGCACCTCGAAGGATTTGAGAATGCCGGCGTCCGTTCGACGCATTTCGTAGATCGCTTCCAGGCCCCGAACCCGGATGAACGCGAGATCGGTGAGGATCGAATCGATGACGGGAAGGTCCGGGAGGAGCGTGGTGAAGGCCTGCTGATATCGGGCGCGCGACCGCATCGCGACGTGGGTCAGGGCCTGCGGAATGTCCCCACGCCGCAGCGTGTCCTTCATCGCGGCCCACTTGGCCTGGAGGAAAGTGTCGAGGGCGGTGTGGTCGAACACCTGGATGACGGCGGGAACGGTCGCGCGTTGCCCCTGGGCGTCGGTGACGGTCACGAGGGGAAGGTAGAGTCCAGGCTGAGCGTACGTGAACACGTGCCCGTCCAGGCGAGGACCGATGAAGTCAACCGTGCCATTGCCGTCGAAATCGGCTTCGACGCCGTCGGAAGCGGAGACGCCGAGCAGGGCAAAGCTCACCGTCAGCGGGGCCACGCCGCTCCGGGGACCGGCGAGAAGCAGGAACGGCGAGTCGGGCGCCGCCGTGACGGTGACCGGCACGTCTTGACTGGCGGTGGCGCCTGCGGCGGTCGTTGCAACGACCTGAAGGTGCGTGGTGGCTGCGGTCACCGGGACGAGCGCGGCGAAGGCGTTTCCGCGGACCGCAGCGGCCACGCCGTTGACGGTCACGCCGACCTCGCCGCCGCCGGCCACGAGCGTGCCGCGGATGAGGCGCAGCCCGGCCCGGACCGTGGCCCCAGCGGCCGGCTCGACGAGCGTGGCCTGGAAACGGCTGACCGTGAACGCCCGCGTCCCCGGCGTGGGATCGACGTTCCCGGCCTGATCCTGCGCTACGACCTCAAAGGTGTGCGCCCCGTCCGCGAGATCGGTGAGTGCGGCGGACGTCTCGGAGGAGAACGCACCGAAGGGCTGGCTGTCCACCCGCCAGGCGAACCGCAGGCTATCGGGGGATGTGACGTCGTCCGTACCAGTGAAGATGAACGTCGATGCGGTCCCGTCGGTCGGGCCGGCGGGCCCGCTCGTGATGGTCGTCGCCGGGGGAATGTCGTCGTGTCTGACCGTTGCTTCGGCCGGCGCGCCGGTCAGTCCTTCGCCGCCGTGGGCAGTGGCGAAGACCTCCAGGGCATTCGCGGCGTTCGGCGCCAACGGGAGGATCAGGACGAATCGCCCGCTGGCGTCTCCTTGGGTCCTGAACAAGGAGTCCCCGCGGTCGACGTGGCCGTCCACCCGCGACCCACGATGCGCGCTGCCGCGCACCTGGATCGAGGGTTCATTCGTAACCGCCGCAAGCGGATCCAACTCGGGCGCCTGCGGTGCACGAAAGCGGAGGACGCGACCAGACGCGGCGCCGTCGGCGAGATAGAGGTTACCCACCGCGTCGAACGCCAGGCCCTGAGGATGATCTAGCTCGTCGGCGAACACGCTGACGCGCCCGTCCGGATGGAGTTTCGCGATCGCGCGCTTCACCCGTGCCTGGTCCTGGCTGAGCTCTCGGGTCGTAAGGAACAGCGCTCCCAGCCGATCCTGGGCCAACGCCAGCGGCCTGGTGAAGCTCGCCGAGAGTCCGAGCGGAGTCGGCGCCCCCGCACGGCCATCCGGCAGGATCGGAATCCGGTACACCACGCCGTTCGGCCGCCACTCGTCCCGGCGGCCGTCCGTAGCCACGTAGAGCACTCCACCGCCTGCCACCACCGCCTGAAGCCCCCGGAACCCGTCCGCGAAGAGCGTGAGCGCCCCGGTCGGAGCCCGCGAAAGGATCGCTTCGGGCTCGGCGGATTCATCGTCCGGCTCAGGGTCTGTACCGCGCGCCAGTCGCCGGGCGGAGACGAACACCGTACCGTCTTCCCCTACGTCCAGCCAGCGCGTCTGCTTGACGCCGGACACCAGCGTGGTGCGCGTGCCGTCGGTTTCCAGTCGCACCACCCGTCCGGCCCGCTCCTCAGCGACGAGCAGCCGACCGTCGAGATCGAATGCCAGCCCGACGGGTCGCTCGAGTTGGCGGGCCACCACAGTGGTTGACTGATCCGTGGCGATGCGCGTGACGGTCCCGGTCCCGCGGTCGCTCACGTAGACGACGCCTTGTGCATCCACGGCGACGCCCCGCGGCTGGAGGAACCCTCGAGCCCAGACCTCGACCGGCGCCAGGGCCGCGGGCGAGCTCCCGCGTACGTTGGGCGCATGCGTTGCCGAGGGCAAGACGAGCAGGAGACTCAGGCCCAGGAGTCGCGCGGGCCGGGGAACGCTCGATGGCCGCTTTCCGTGGCGCATGCTCGAGCAGAGTGCAGCCGAAGTGCCAGGCTGAGAATCGACGACGATGACGACGGCCAGAGGACTTCGCGACCATCATCCCGCGCGTGATCTCCGGCCCTGCCCACCACGATGGGCAGGGTGCCCGTCGCCCTGGACAGGCCGGAAAGAGACGAGCCGTCAACGCGGGCGGGAGGTCATCTGCCCGGGATCCATCCCGTAGAAGAGCCGGGGGCCGCCGTCGCCGGGCCGCGGCCAGGGATGCTCGCTCAGCACGCGCTCATCGATGTCGGCACCCCAGCCCGGCGCGTCGGTCAACCAGATGTGCCCGTCGCGGATCACCGGCGGCTTCGTGACGAGCGCGCCCTTCCACGGCACGTCGTCGATGTCGATCTCCATGATGCGCACGTTGGGGAGCACGGCGCAGAGATGCAGCGAGTGCAGGTCGGCCAGGTGGCTGTAGTAGTTGTGCGGCGCGATGTTGATCTCGCACGCCTCCGCCAGCCGCCCGATCTGCACGGACTGCGAGAAGCCGTTCCAGGGCACGTCGATGATCGCCACGTCCACCGCGTGGCGCTCGAGGAAGGGCCGGTACTGGCGCACCGTCACCAGGCTCTCGCACGAGGCCAGGCGCGTGGACGTCGATTGCTTGATCTGCAGGAGGGCGTCCGGGTCCCAGTTGTCGTACTCGAGCCATTGCATGTCGTAGCGCTCGAGTAGCTTGGCGATCCGCAGCACGCCCTCGGTGCGGAAGTTGTAGTTGAGGTCGAGGCAGAGGCCCACCTTCGGGCCCACAGCTTCGCGAAACGTGCCGATCAGACGGTCGATCGCGTCCAGAATCTCGACCGTCGGCGCGCCGTCCGTCGTGTTGATGCCGCTGGCGAACCCCGGGAAGTACACGGTGGCCGGGTCGCCGGGGATGACCATGTTGGTCTTGAGCGCGGTGAAGCCCCGCGCCACCACCTCGCGTCCCAGCGCCGCGATGTCGTCGTAGGTCCGGAGCGGCGGCGTGCCGAGAAAGGTCCCCATGCGCGCCCGCGTCGTCCCGCAGTGCGACCAGTAGAGGCGCATCCGGTCGCGTAGCGGGCCGCCGAAGAGCTCGTAGACCGGCACGCCGAGCGCCTTGGCCTTGATGTCCCACAGCGCCAGCTCGATGCCGGCCATGGCCTTGTGGGAGACGCCGCCGCTGTTCTGTCGCATGCGGCGCAGCATGTCCCAGTAAAGGCGCTCGACGGGCCGCGGGTCCTGCCCGACCAGGAGATCGGCGAGATCGCGGACCGAGCCCGCGATGCCGTGGGGGCTCCGGTTGTCGCTGCACTCACCCCAGCCGACCAGGCCGTTGTCGGTCTCGATGCGCACGAACGTCCACGGCCGCCAGCCGCCGTCGCAATGCAGCGCCTCGAGGCGCGCGATCTTCATCGCCGTCTCACGACGCCAGCAGGCCGAGCGTGCGGCCGGCCTCCGCGGCGAAGCGCTCGAGCGCCGGGGCGTCCATCTCCGGACGCGGCCTCAGGATGAGCCGGTCGACGCCGGCCGCCGCGTAGGCGCCGAGCGTCGTCTTGTCGGGCAGGTCGTAGCCGGGCGGCGTCACGCTGATCTCGAGCCTGCCGAGCTCCGCCGGCCGCGAGTGCTTCTTGCCGGCTTCGCGCAGCGCCGCCACGAGCTTCTGCGTCTCGTTGACGTCGAGCCCGAACCCGTACCAGCCGTGGCCCTGCGTCACCGCGCGGCGGAAGGCCGGTGCGGTCCGTCCGCCCACGACGATGGGCGGTGTGGGTGTCTGCACCGGGCGGGGCATCGCCTGGACGCCGTCGAACGACACGTAGGGGCCGCGATACGACGGCTTGGGCTGGGTCCACACGGCGCGCATGGCCGCCAGGTAATCGTCGGCGACGCGCCCGCGCTCGGCGAAGGGCGCACCGACCGAGCGCATCTCGGGCTCGCACCAGCCGACGCCGAGGCCGAAGATGAGCCGGCCGTTCGAGAGCACGTCGAGCGAGGCGAGCTGCTTGGCGAGCACCAGGGCCTGA
>Ga0137397_10003601_pt1 | contig 10796 bp, 17 predicted proteins | sample czorhiz116metaG_FD_106658 | JGI IMG/M metagenome (GOLD analysis project Ga0137397, IMG submission 106658) | Vadose zone soil microbial communities from Angelo Coast Range Reserve, California, USA - czorhiz1.16 metaG | ecosystem: Environmental > Terrestrial > Soil > Vadose zone | place: USA...
CATGATCCACATGGCGATTAGACACCCAACTCATGGCAGTAGGAGTACGCTACACATCACCTCTCCTGTTTACCAACCTCTACTTGACTGAACGTATATTGTTGCCTCGGCGCCAACTCCTTCACGATCCCACTCTCGTGGGGGGAACGAGCCAGTTCGGCCACGAAACGTGATGAAAAACCAATCCAGTACGCGTAGGACGCGTTTCGTGTCATCTCATACGAGTCCTCCTCGTGACTCAGGATAGGCCGGGCTCGGCGAAGCACCTATTCACTATCATCGCTGCACTTCCGGACGTCGTTTCTGTAACTACGAATCGGCTATCTTTGGCTATCCTTGCACCGGCAATGAAACTCGTCATGTCAAGCATCTAATTGCGGCAAGGCGGTCCACGACGTGAACTACGACACCCTGCGTTGCGATATACGTAGCTGACCAAACAACACTGGTCTATATATTTTGGTACGAGTTGGCCATGTCGATTCAGCTCACCGACCATCTCTTCCTCGACACCAAGTGCGAAAATGTCCAACACATCACGACTGACCCCGTCGTGGAGAGGATACTCTCGTATCAAAAAGTTCATGGTGTTGTGAGTAATCAAGATGTCTCTATGATGACGACCGACATTAACAACGTCGGGCAGTGGAGATTCCTATAGTCACGTGGGTTACAGTGCGCAGGCGCCTGTCCCGACTAGCTCAAGCCCATTGGGTGTTGCCTTCCCCGGCCAACCTATCAACGAGCCCGGCCATCCAAATTGGGTTGGGTATCTTATCAGAGACCATGGTCACGGACACGCAAACATGATTGCTTACGATTACGCGAGGCGAGGTGACACAGTAACGGGGGTCTACACCAACCAAGTGTCTAGAGAATTTCTCCCTACCGTTGGAAGGAAGCCTGGATGGGCTTCCTGGGGCTCCAGCGATTCTATCTTTGGTATGCATCTCATCTTGCGCACATAAACCCATTTAATTCTGGGATTAGTCACTTGGGTCGGCGCAAACGATTGTAGAATTTTGTGAGTTGGAAAGCTGAGCGTCTTTTTTCACGCCGACCAACACGTACCCGCAGGTATACAAACGACAAAGCGGAGATCACCCCGATCATTTCCACTCTTTTTGCCGCGCAGGATACGCTTTATCGAGCCGGAGCTCGCAACTTTCTTTTCATTGATGTCCCGCCACTGTATATGTCGCCGATCGGTACGTAGAGCAATTCAACCCCAGCAGTGGAAGCAGCCTAATATTACGTTAGGTGCAAGCTTGGGAGACAAAGTCGTTCGATTTGGCAATTGGAATGAAGAGCTGCGACGTGGTCTTATCAGCTTTGCGGCGTCCCATCCTGATGCTACGATCATGCTGTTCTCCGCCTGGGACACGTTCACGCGAATCCTATCCGACCCTGCCCGATACGGCTTCAATCCCGCTGACAGAACCGTCCAGGGTGGATCGATATGGTTCGACTTCATGCATCCGACATCTCGCGTTCACAACATCCTTGCGGGCGAAATTGCTCAATTCTTGGCGTCCCAGCCGCCCCAAGTTTAGTTCGCTTACTTACAAGAAAACGTTCGATGACATCTTCGGTTTTATATACACTCGCGTAGCATTATCACCCCTCGCCTCTCCTACCTATATTACCAGCCTGCCCTTATTGATGTGGTACTGTAGCATAGAATACCAGAATACCCTACCCTAGAATACACGGTATACATTGCAGAAAAGAAACACTAGATGAGTACAACACTCCTTGTTCCCGTTGAATACATTACGTTACGAATATAAATCTAATATACGTATGCCTCGCGCTGAGTCGCGCACCCTCCGAGTCCTTTCCACAGTATATAGAAAGGTTTGAAGGTATATATAGTGCCTCGTCCTGAGTGTATCTACTACCTCTATGTGCTCTCCTTCCCGTATCTCGTACCACGTACTCGATCCTCGAGTGGCTGCACTCACTTCACTTTGACTTTTTTCAAAGGCACATGACGTCAGTGGTACAATCGATCCAGTGCATTAATATTATCAACAAGACGACAGAAGATCAGACAGATCAGACTTCACATCCTCCGAGTCCTTCTGATGTCCTCGAATACGAGTCCTCGGCCCAAGTATCAAATTTCCCGCAAAGCCACCAGCGGTCAGACTTCACTCACACCTCTTCTTGCCACGCTCTTGTTCTTCTTACTACCACTGCAGGCCTCAAGTCACCCGAGGATTTCGACCGGAACATTCAATGTACATGCCTTGCACAATTGGCCCCACCTGCCGGGCTGTCTGGATGACGGAGCTGGAGAAGGAAACTGCCCTGAGGTCAGATGGGACATCTCTAATGAAAAGTAGATCCAAGCCAAGGCTGCGGGACTGAACCTGATTGATACGCGCAGATGTATGAATCTGCCACTGCACGAGGTGTTCGCTTACAAACTCTTAGCACCAAAGTCGAAGGCCACTTTCATGAAGTCTCATTGGACCAGTGACGCGGCCTTCGCGTCGAAACCGGCAACAACCTTGGAGCGCAATTGAAGCCTTTGTATACGAAGACATGGTGTGCAGACGGGGCGCTGTCAAAAGCATGTGTCTTCATCTCAAATATGAAGCCGCCACGTACTTCGAGGGCGTTGTCCTCGGCCTCATAAGTCGTGCTCGCCGACCTGGAGCAGCCTTCGATGCGAAGGAACATGCACTGGCACAGGCTAAGCCCGCAGCTGTATGAGGCACTCAAGCGCGCGTTATTCTTCAAGGGAATAACCTTTCCCCTGCTTGGCGTGTGTGTTTCTTTCTTTCACAAATTTCGGATTCATCTAACCGTAAGTTAGGGAGGGTGCACGCTCAAGGAGCGTCACGTCCATGTACGCCAGAGATAAACTCCTCCTCTGATCACCCCCCAAGCACCCCACGTTACCCACATGCCTCGCTATCTGTCATACAGCTGTGTCTTTTGCTTGCAGTGCTCGTCTTCCTCAACACCACACCATGTCCGCTGGGCAAGTTTCATCCATAACCTTGAGTTTTCCTCCTTTGAATGCGCGATCGTATTGTTACTGTCAATTAATACATACTTTAATTTGAACGAACTGCTGGCAAGGGATGAAATGCTCCTATACACTGCCGTGGGTTGGAATATATCAACCACGTGGCTCAGATGTTCCCGATTAGGTCGGCTCCGAGGTTCGCGCCACCCAGCCCAGCCCTAAAGAAACACATCAACAATCGGTTCCCACCCATGGATGTCTTACCACCTCCTCCCGAGCTATCATCGGATATCCGGCGTGCAATTCAGCAGGCCGTTGGACAAGCCAATGATGCTTTCATTAATCATCAAGTTACTGGTCAGCCCGAGACAGCAAAAAGAAAGCGTAGAAGAGACGGCACTACCAACGAGGGGGATGTAACCAAACAAAAGAAGAGGAAAGGAGCACCGGAGGCTGCACGTACCTCTTCCCAGGAATCCTCCTCCGCATCAACAGCCCATCAATTCAGTGCGCAGCCCAAGAGGGCTAACGAGGTATCGTCGAAACCAAACACTCCAAGCACTCAGGTCGTACCGAATATGGCGAACACCAATGAATCGCTGGTTACTTCGTCCCCTCCGCAGTCTCAGTCTCCTCACGCTTTCCTCGACGCAGTGGTATCGGCGGCGTCGGAAACACCGTACAGCTTCTCCAACACGTGCTTCGATCCACCGTCATCGTCACCTTATCCCTACTCTGTGACTCCCAACGAACTTCCTTTGAATGCCGCAGCATTTCACCAGCCTGATTCGTTCTCAAGTGTAACCGGTCCGGACCTAGACTATGCGTCGAATGACGACATCCTTCATGCCTTGCAGGACCACCTCGACGTGACAAAGATCGCGTCCGTACTGAAGACGCTTGGAGAAGCGGCTGCCGCGGCGAACGTACCCCTCACTTCTCTGCCATCCACACTCCTTCGGAGACCGCAGCCAGCAACCCCGAACGATTCTGCCCCATCAAGCTCTGTTGGCATTGCAGAGTGTCACGTACCACCGGTTCCACAACATGACAGGCACCTTGTAGACTTGAACACGCACCGTGAATTGGTGGAACATTCAGATCATGCGGAGCTTCTCGCTACCAAGTGGTTGAGTGCACAAAAGTTAGCAGAATTGGCGAAATCTCAAGGTAAGGCTTGCGACATGTCCCGGGTTGCGTGATCCTCAATGCCCTCCATCTGCGATAGGATTGGTGTATAAGAAAGGGAAGTTCTCGACCATAGAAGAGCAGCAGCTCTCAAATGCAATCCACATGTATAAGGAAGTGAGTCCAGTCACCCCTCAGGCCGGAATCTCGCTGATAGCCACCTATCCAGGAAAACCGGATTGACGACGCGGGTTTCATTAATCTCGTCTTTGCGAAAGATGGAACCGCGAAGAACACGGCGTTCTGGTCTGCCCTCAGTGCGTATTCCGTTTCCGTAATGGCATTCTCTGATGCTGTCATAGCGGCCGCTGTGCCTATGCGACCCATTATTGCCGTCTATCATCATGTCCGAAGGGCCTACCATCCTCTAAGAGCCCAAGGCAAGTGGATGCCTTCGGAGGATGCATTATTAAAAGCGTACGCTCGATTGTGTTGTCTGACTAGGCAACTGCTGCTAATGGTTCCCTAGAGCCGTACAGGAACTTGGGCAGCAATGGGAGAAAGTCAGCGAAAGAGTTGGCAGAATGGCATCGGACTGTCGGGATCGCTACCGAAATCATATCCAGAACTCGGAGGACAGGACCGCTGGCCCATGGAGGAAAGATGAGGAGATACGACTTACACAGATCGTAACGGACATGACAGTGAAGCAAGGCAAAGACATGGATAACGACGTGTTCTGGAGCGTCGTGAGCCAGAGGATGGGTGGAAAACGTGGTCGACAACAATGTCGAATCAAATGGTACTTTCTTCGATCTCGAATTTTGACTCCTTGTACTAACGTCTTGCAGGACGGATTGCCTGAGTAAAACTTTCAAGAACAACGGCACAAAACCACGCTGGAGTTCGCGAGACGCCTACATCCTCGTTCACAAGTGAATACAGCTGACATGTCTTTTCGTGCTGAGACTCGGCTAACCGAGTTGCAGAGTCGATTCTTTGCATGTCCGGGACGACAGTGAGATAGATTGGAAAACACTCCCGGACTCTAACTGGAATCTGTGGAGCGCACACACGTTGCAGAGGAGATGGTTGACCATGAAGCGTGGGGTCCGTGGGTATGAAGACATGACACATGCAGGTTGTGGTTTTTTAGCTGTTGGTCTATTGCTTGACTGGAGTGACTGATATCTACCTACCGACGCAGAGATCCTGGACATCTTACGTCTCAAGAAATTGCATCTGCCCGGTTCGCGATCGCGAGCAGTCGTCAGCGCGGAAGCTGTCGAGGACTCGGATGATGCGGACAATGACGGCGTCTAGCCTCGTTGGCGTAGTTCCCGATTGCAGATGTTTTGGTAGCCCCTAGCGAGATTCTTCGTCACAATGTGCCAGTGCAAAGGCAAAGGGCGACTACGTCTTACGTGTTCCCACACAAAAGCTTTTCCTTTGGTAGAAAACCAGATAGAGACCTGTTCTCGGCACGTATAAGTATGCCCGCAACTGCAGTCCATGCAATCCACACAATATCGTCTCGTCCCTGTCGCTCTGTAGAGATTGTGATTTACGTTATTCTGCGGCCTCGCTGCGGGCCGGCGAAAGCGCAACCGTCTTATGTAACCACCGCACCCCCTTCACTGTGACGATGAACGAGAATCGGGCCACGAGCCTTCCTGCCTGCTGCACTGAAACCATGAGGCATCTTAACATGGCGGCTAAATGGGCTTTGAGACCTTTCTTTATTGACAGTCAACATGTCGAGCAAAGCCTTCCTCCCCGGACCCCTCAGAGGGGATGGCATTTCCAGCAGCCGGCGGCACACACCAAAGGCACTACTTGGCTTACTTTCACTTTGTCTAGTTTCTCTCACCTGCACACTCTATTGGCATGGATACTCGTATAACGCATGGTCGGCCTCACAAAGGATACCGCTCGATGCCCAGCAAATTCTCATGCGATGTGCTGCTCTCAAAGCGAAACCCGGCCCTCCTTCCAACTTCCTCGAAAGAGACGTGTCGGACCGGTTCGAGGAAGGGACGCCAGCCACCATCATAAGGAACGCGACAATTTGGACTGGGGAGAAGAATGGCACTGAGATTATGTACGGAGACCTTCTTTTGGATAAGGGCATTGTCAAGGCCATCGGACAGGTTCCGCGGACGCCTGTTCAGGACGCACACACGATAGATGCCAAAGGTGCCTGGGTGACCCCTGGTCTAAGTACGCATCGCCAATTTCCTCGTGAGGTGACCATATTTAGGCCTCCCCTTCTTAGTTGACTTTCACTCGCACGTTGGCCTATATAGCTTACCCACTCTAGCTGGTACGCTTTTCCTCGAAACGACTCTTTCGGATATAGAACGCATGGAACAGGCACCTTCAATTTAAACTCGAATTCGGGCCCTATTTTGCCGTGGTTGCGAACCATTGACGCGTTTGACACCCATGACGACTCCATTCGACTTGTCATGGCTGGTGGCGTCACGTCCGTGCAAGTTCTCCCTGGAAGCATCAATGCCATCGGTGAGGCAGAGACCCTTGCGATACGGGTTTATCCACTTATAGCGAAATATATAACTACAGCTGGTCAAGCTTTTATGGTGAAGCTGCGTAAGACGCTGGAACGTTCGCCGACTTCCATGATCATCGAACCACCCCAAGATATAAACGGACCACACCCGGACTTTTCTAGCACTCCACGGTGGAGATACCTCAAGTGTGTGGCGGTCCCCTAATCTCCGCGTTCGAATTGTGTTGACACAATACGTAGACAATCAGTGGGAGAAAATGTCGGCCGTTTTGGAAATCGTATGGACATTATGTGGGCGTATCGTCAGGCCTATCAAAGAGCCAGCCAGATTAAGGCCGCACAGGATGCTTACTGTGCCAAAGCAGAGGCCGGAATGTGGAACTCTATTGTTGATAGTTTACCAGAGGGTTTTCAATACGAGACCCTGGTGGACGTGCTTCGTGGACGCGTAAAGGTACGACCTATACACCTTTTTTAGAAGAGGTGAATGACTACCATCATGATCAGGTGTCGCAGGACGTCTATGAGACGGTTGATATCGACGCCATAGTTAGAGTAAGTGATCTGTATTGGCAGTAACGCTCTGGCAAAAACGCTCACGCTGTGAACAATAGTTGAGTAATGAGTTCCACTTCCACGTGAACTCGATTCATCATGCAGCTGAGGCATGGCTCGTACCCGATGTGCTCAACCAAATGTAAGACTTGGTTCTATACTGTCTCTGATTGACACGTTGACGACAATAGGTGGGGAGGACCTCCTGCAATCGCTCTTTTCTCTGACTACTATCGGTTCGTTCTCTGGTTCCGTTGTGATTGAGAGGTACTCAAGTCAGAGCAGCAATAAGCGCGAGTCGTATCGTGGCTCCGTCTATGCACCACGGGTTCTTGCAGATCATAATTTCACCGTCGTCTTGCAGGTACGCATCCCCCGGTTTGTATGACCGTCATATTCAGCCTGAGATACCGATGCAGACAGACCATCCTGCACTCAATGGACGCTATCTCCTCTATGAAGCACAGCAAGCGTATCTCTATGGCCTTCCGTTGGAACTTGCTCTTGCGTCGGTGACCACTGCACCAGCCGCTGTCGCTGGCTTATCGCATCGCCTTGGTTCCCTCCGTCCTGGTATGGACGCCGACGTAGTGCTTTGGGACTCGCATCCGTTGCGTCTTGGCGCAACCCCATTGACAGTGTGGGTCGATGGCATAGTGCAACCACTGGGGACAGAAATTGGCGTGCACGTTGGGAAAGGTAAAGAGGAACCCGAATGGCGCGAGCCTCCCAAAGTGCCTGATTGGGAGCGGGAGCGTCAAGAAGCCCTCAAGTGGGAAGGCTTGCCACCTCTGGAAATTAATCGAGTTTCGGAAGCCGTAGTTTTTACCAACGTATCGGCAGTTCTCACACGAGGAACAGAGGGCATAGATCACATGTTCCGTTCAAGTGCGGAAGACCAATCCGGAGGCGTCGTCATTGTTGATGGTGGGAAGATCATTTGTGTGGGGATCAGTAACGCATGTAATCATCTCGTATCCGGCCGAGCGCGACTCGTCGATTTGGAAGGCGGCGTGCTTGCACCAGCATTCATCTCCTTCGGTTCAAACCTCGGGCTTCAGGAGATCGCGTACGAGCCTAGCACGGGAGACGGCCTTCCCTTTGATCCCTTCGCCGAAGATGTGCCGGGAGTCCTTAGGGACCCAGGAGGTATCGTTCAAGCCGCGGATGCATTGGAGTTCCAGACGCGGAATGCCCTGTATGCCCTTCCCATTCTCCGTCAGATGCTTTTCTTCTAACGCAATACGGTCGGAATAGCATCGCATATCGCGCCGGTGTGACAGCTGCCACCTCACCTCCACATGCCTTCTTTATTGCGCCGACATTCGCCGGTCTTTCCGCGACTTTCCGCACAGGCGCACCGCACGCCTTGATAAAAGGAGCGATAATCCAGCGTATTTCGGCGCTACATTGTGCCATACGACGTCCCAACGTGCTGGTACAACAGAAGGGACATGTTCAAGCCCCGAGTGTCAGTACGCGCATTGCAGTCTTGCGGCGTTTATTACTCGCGGAGGTGGACGAAACTGCCGGGGAAACTGCAATGTGGTTCGCAAGAGCGGCAGACGGTGCTCTACCTTTGATAATTGACGTTGGCTCCGCGGATGTGATGGCCGCGTTACTAGAACTCAAGGAAGAAGTCGAGCGAAAGCGAGGTACAAGAATGCGAATGGTGTTTTCTGGCGCGGCGGAGGCGCACTTGCTAGCTGGGGATATCAGTAGGTATATTTAGCATCCAGCAAAGTGGTTATTGACTATGTGACCCAGGTCGGGCTAGGATTGGGGTCATCCTCACCCCACCAAGGCCATTTCCCGAGACATGGGATGATAGGCGCATGTACGTCGAGGCTTCGAAAGCGTTGACTCTGGACTGAACACGCGGTCACCAACAGACTTCCGGGACCACCGGTCTCGAACGACACTGCACTCGTAACACTCTTGGAAAACAACGTGCTTGTCGGCGTTGGCACAACTAGTGCAGCGCTCGCTGCGCAGACGCGTTTCGACCTCGCTTGGGTAGGTTCCAATAGACTGTTCCGTTTCACTGAACCAGATACTAATCTATATCCGGACATCGAGGCAACGGCCGAATCAAATGGGCGTGTGTCACCTGAGAAAGCGATAGAACTTGCAAGTATCAACCTCGAGCGTTTGTTGGGGATTGACCAGGCATTCCAGGAGGGTGATATGGTGGCCTGGGCACGCGGCAGTCCCCTTGACATGCAAAGTTCGGTGGCGGGAGTGATTTCGAGCGTCCAGGGGTGGGTGGACCTGTTGTAAACGAGCGTTATGGGCCAGCTAGTTATCTATATGGACATGTCATGTATTATCCTTATGTGTGTGAGAACCGGATGCTACACGCCAACCCCAAGGAATGTGGCGCCCGTGAGGATGCCTCGTCTTTGGTTCGCCATCAAACTGATTGCAAGACAACTGATGATAAAACCCGAGAATCTGCACCGTCATGATATTATCCGACTTCTATCAGAAGAGAGACACGCCAAGACTGACCTGAAAAATGCGATGCGAGAGAGGGACCGTTCCTCGCCCGGTGACCGCGAGGAGGCAAAGATGGCGCGCAGCACAGCAGGCGTGACAGGAATACGACTGGAATTTGGCGGGCTGGTTGCTCCCACATCGGGGTACGCCGCCGCCGGTGTCGTCCTTGCACCCGCATGTGCGTGGGATGCTGCGAGTGGATATGGGCGGTGGGATGAAACGGGCGGTGTCGAGACCGTGCCGGAGGTAGCATGGGTGGCGGCCGCGTACGTGGCCGGCGTGATGGTGCTCGTGCTTGGCGTGGAGCTCGTCGGTGTTAGACTGGAGCTGGAGCTGGAGAGGACCGATGACGAAGGGGAAGCGACCATCGTAGGGGTGAGGGTTATCGATATTGATGATGGTGGCGGTGATCGCGAGACTTGTTCAACGAGTGGCGCTGTCACGGTGGTGCACCTGGCTCTGGCTGGCTGTCCTTTGGCGAATGGTTGCGGAGCTGAGTGCTGAGTGTGTCCCTGAATTAGACAAAGGTGGTGGCAGTGGCACACGACATAAAACCGATGTTTTATTTGCCGTGCCAGTCACGGTGGTCATTACCCTCTGCTCGAAATTCCTGAGTGAGTTGGGGATCGTACTATAATTGAACATGCACCCGATGTCACCCATCTTCAGGCTTCCCATGCCTTTCGAAGCCCGAACTTCTCTCGTGCGAACGCTCTTGACCTTTTATGCCATCTAACAGCGCCTTGAACTCTGCAGTTCAAGGTCCCGGGTTCTTGTCTCTTGATGCCATACCTTACCTTTTATGATGTGCAGATAGATCGGCCTAAATGGCACTTTGTCGCTCTTGCCGTAGTCTGGCACCGTACGAAGAACATATTATGTACGCATTGACAAGAAGCGGTGACTATTCTTATCTATCCCATGTAACTGGAAGCTCAAAGAGCTGTTAATTGAAGCCTGTGGGTACTAGGTCTGGATCGCCAATCGCTGCCGTTCTTGGTCACTTGGTCACAACCCCTAGACAGCTGTCCCGCGCATATGACAAGGTGGGCTGTACCAATATTCCGTGCTCTTTCCGCTCAGGTTCTCAATGTCCGTACTGTA
>Ga0137397_10003602_pt1 | contig 10796 bp, 6 predicted proteins | sample czorhiz116metaG_FD_106658 | JGI IMG/M metagenome (GOLD analysis project Ga0137397, IMG submission 106658) | Vadose zone soil microbial communities from Angelo Coast Range Reserve, California, USA - czorhiz1.16 metaG | ecosystem: Environmental > Terrestrial > Soil > Vadose zone | place: USA...
ACGGCGAAGTGAACTTTGCGAATGTCCCGCCGCAAAACTGGCTGCGCGGCGATTTTTCGGATGTCGCGCTCCCGATTCTCGATCCGCTCACCGGGCTGGCATTTCCAGGCAACCAGATTCCGGAAAGCCGATTCTCAAAATTTGCAACGGAGCAGCTCGGTACCATTCCTCTCGCCAACTCGACGGGGGTGAACAACTATCGGGTCGTCCGCAATTACACCGATGACACCAGGACGGCAACGTTGCGCTTCGATCAGGTACTCGACGCCAGTCACTCGTTCTTCGAGCGCTACATCTGGTACGACAGCTTCCAGGTCCTTCCAGGTTCTGTCGTCGATTCTGGCCGGCCGCAGCAGGGGAAAAACCTTGCGCTCGGCCATACCTGGGTCGTCTCACAGAGCATCGTCAATGAATTCAGGGCCGGATACAACTACGGGCATCACCATACCGATTCCCTCTACCTGGACGAAGATCCTCGCGCGCGCAACTGGGTGAGCGACCTTGGCCTCAGGAACCTGTACGGCAGCGAAACCACGAAGTACTACGGGAGGCCTGGCGCCACCATCCAGGGATATGGCGGCGTTGTGCCGGGAACCGGTTATTCGAATGGCGCCACGGACCATCTTTTCAGCATTTCGAACGCGACGAGCAAAGTGTCCGGTGGGCACAACCTGCGGTTCGGATTCCAGGCCGAGCTGCGAAAGGTGGACATGGACACGACGACCGGCGCGCGTGGTGGGCTCACGTTCAACGGCCGCGCGACGGGCCGCACCAACAGCCTGCCGCACTCAGTTGCCGACTACCTCCTCGGCTACTGCTCGACATGCACCGGCACGTTCGGATCCGCGGACGCCACCTACAGGTCGCCGACCTTCGCGCCGTTTGCCGACGATGTGTGGCAGGTCAATCAAAGAGTGACCCTGCAGATGGGTCTTCGCTGGGAATACCTGGCTCCGTGGCATGAAGTCAACGACAACGAGGGCACGTTCGATCCGGCGAGCGGCAAGATCGGGTTCCACAAAGTCCCCGCCAGTCTTCCGGCCTCGCTCCTGCCGCTGCTGATCACGCAGGATGACTTTTATCCCGCCGGAATCGTCGAGAAGGATCTGAACAACTTCGGTCCGCGCCTGGGCGTCGTGTACAGCCTCAACGACCGGACCGTCGTGCGAGGGGGGTTTGGGTTGTACTTCGACAATCTCAACCTGAACGAACTGCAGTTCACGCGACTCGTCCCGCCGTTCACGGGCCGGTTCGAGGCCTCGCCCACCGGCACACAGCTCGTCAATGTGGCCGATTTGTTTCCGGATCCACGGCTCGCCAGCAGCTTTCCGACACCGTTCTCCATGGACCCGAACAACGTCACGGCCTGGGTGCGTCAATGGAACGTCAACGTGCAGCGGACTCTTGCCCGCGACCTGGTGTTTGAAGCGGCGTACACTGGCAGCCAGAGCCGCCATGAGCACAAGCGCTACAACCTGAACCAGCCGAGGGAAGGCACGACGCCACAGGTGGAGCGGCTGCCGTACCCACAATTCGCGCCCGGCATTCTGACGTCGAGCGATACCGGGCGCGGTGAGTTCCACGGCGTATCCGTGCGAGTCGACAAGCGATTCTCTCGAGGATTGTTCTTCAACAGCAGTTACCAGTGGTCGAAGAACATGGACAACAACTCGGGAGAAATCGAAGCGAACGACACGGCGTTCGCGTGGGACCACGAAGCCGACTGGGCGTTGTCCAGGTACGACCGCACTCACCGTAGCTCTGTCGCGTTCGGCTATGAATTGCCGTGGGGCGCGGGCAAGCGGTGGCTGTCGGAGCGCAGTCCGGTCCAGTACGTGTTCGGCAACTGGCAGCTGTCCGGTGCGATGCGGATGCAAAGCGGCATTCCGTTCTCCGTGTCGGTGAGCGCGCTGCAACCGCTTGGCAGCTTCGTGCCCCAGCGAGCGAACTTCGCGGATGGACGTGAGGGCGATCAGGGGGCGCTCGACGATCCGACACCCGATCGATGGTTCGATGCGTCCGCCTACACGGTACCTGCAGCCGGCTTCCAGGGCAGGGCTGGGAGGAACACGCTGCGGGGTCCGGCATTCCGCCGGACCGATCTCTCGATCTCCAAAAGGTTTCCGCTCGCGGCCGCTAACCGTCTCGAAGTCCGCGCCGAAATCTACAACCTCTTCAACAACACGAACTTCGGTACTCCCGCGGCGAACATCTCGAATCCGAACGTGGGTATCATCACGACTGTGGACGAGCCCAGGTACATGCAGCTCGCGATGAGGTTTGCCTGGTAGGTCCGCCGGATGCAGCGTCGTTGACTCAGGGTCGTCTTCCATGAAGATGTCGGTGGTTCTCGCGACGGCTGCGTGTCTGTGGCTCGGTGCCTCATGGGCCGTCACACAGGCGGAGCCGCAGAACGCTGCGACAATCGATTATCAGCAACACGTACACACGATTCTTGCGGCGAAGTGTCTCGGCTGCCACAGCGCCGAGCGACGATCAGGCGGACTCTCGCTCGCCGCGTATGCTGACGCTCTCGAAGGAGGACGCAGCGGTGCGGCGGTTCGCCCTGGCGACTCGGCGGGAAGTCTGTTGGTGAAGCGAATCACAGGCGAGGTGGCGCCGCCGATGCCGTTGAGCAGGCCGGCGCTTTCCGCCGGTGAGATCGCAGCGATCCGACGCTGGATCGATGAAGGCGCGCGGGAAACGATCACCTCGGCCGCTGCGAAGCCAAAATGGGAAGCGCCGCTCGCGCTCGAGCGTCCTGCAGCACCCGCTGTCGTCTGGCGAGACTGGTCGACGCCGGTCGATCGGTTCGTCGCCATGTATCTCAGCCAGCACGGTGGTTCAGAGCCGGAGCTGATTGGCGACGCCGCATTCGCCAGGCGGGCCTACCTTGACATCTGGGGCCTGCTGCCGCCGCCCGACGATCTTCACGCGTTCGTCGGAGACAGGACCCCTGGCAAGCGACCCCCACTCGTCCAGCGTCTCCTTGCCGACAATGACAAGTACGCCGAGCATTGGATCTCGTTCTGGAACGATCTGCTGCGGAACGATGAGGGCGTCAACTACTACTCCGAGACGTCGTCCCGCAAGAGCATCAGCCCGTGGCTGCGCTCAGCGCTGACCACCAACACGCCGTACAACCGGTTCGTGGAGCAGCTCCTGAATCCCGCGACGCCCGACGATCCGGATGGATTCCTCATCGGCGTCAACTGGCGCGGAGTCGTGAGTGCGAGCCAGACGCCGGCGATGCAGGCGGCGCAGAACAGCGCGCAGATCTTCATCGGCATCAACCTGAAGTGCAACTCGTGTCACGACAGCTTCATCAGCAAGTGGACGTTGAAGGACGCGTATCGTCTCGCGAGCTTCTTCGGTGAAGACGAGCGTCTCCGTCTGTATCGCTGCGATGTGGCGCAAGACGACTACGCCACGCCCGCGTTCCTGTTTCCTGAATTGAACCGCGTACCGCCGTCTGCGTCGCTGCCCGACCGGAGACGCACGGTTGCCGCCATCTTCACCGATTCGCGCAACGGCCGCATGCCCAGAACGATCGTCAATCGGATCTGGCACCGACTGTTGGGCCGTGGCATCGTCGAGAACCCGGACGAAATGGATGGCGTGCCGTGGAGTCCCGCGCTGCTCGATTGGCTCGCGAGTGACTTCGTGGAGAGCGGTTACGATCTCAAGCGGCTGATGGCGACAATCGTGTCGTCGAAGACCTATCAGATGCGAGCCGTACCGCGAGTGGGAGAGCAGCCACGTGGCTACGTGTTCCGCGGTCCGGAAGTCAGGCGCCTGACGGCGGAGCAGTTCGGCGATGCGATCGGAGCGATCACGGGCGACTGGAATGTGTATCAGCCTCCGGCCACGAACCAGCCGCGCGGTGACGGGCCGCCGCCCGGACGGTACACACGTGAATGGCAGACACCTGCCAGCTCGCTGGCGCGCGCGCTCGGCCGGCCGATTCGCGATCAGGTGTTCTCCACTCGCAACACGGTGGCGACGACGCTTCAGGCGCTCGAATTGGTCAACGGCGAGCGGCTGTCCAACTGGCTGCTTCGCGGCGCCCGAAACATGCTGGGCGAGTTGCCGCCCCCACCGACGGCCTTGTTCGTCACGCCGATCAATGCGCGCGGCGGACGAGCCGATCAAGCCGCACCGCGAGTCGCTCCTGTTTCGTTCGATGTGGATGTCGCAGGTGCGACTCGCCTCTGGCTGATCGTGCAGGATGCCAATTCGACGGCTGTCGACAAGTCCGAAGCGGTGTGGGCACGCGGAGAGCTCGTCGGCGCCAGCGGGGCAGTGACTCCGCTGAAGGACCTCACGCCGGTCGACGAATCGGTTCTCCGCGTGGCCTCCCGCCCGGTCGTCCTCGATGGCGAGACGTTCCCGTCAGCCGTGCGCGTCAAGACACCGTCACGGCTCGTCTACCAGATCTCCGGTCGTGGGTTTACTCGACTGCGTGGCGTGGTCGGACTCGAGAACGTCTCCAACCTTGCACAGGGCGAGACGATCCTCGGTCGGTTTCTGATCTTTGGAACGGAGCCGGATATGGATCGCCTGGTTCCGCCAGCGCCAGGAACACCGTTGCCTGCAGGCCCGCGGCTGAGTACCGCGACCCAAGTGGTCGATCGCGTGTACTGGTACGCCCTGGGACGCGCACCATCTGCCGACGAGCGGACGATCGCCTTGGACGCGTTGGCCGATGCGACTCGCCCTGGCCGCGTATCCGCAGAGGGACTCGCCGACTTGCTATGGGCGGTGATGATGAAGTCCGAGTTCCAGCTGATTTTCTGAGAGTGTTGTGATGGCCAACGAACACACGACCCTGACCGCTGAAGAACAGATGGTCTTCTCACGACTCGTCGGCCGTCGAGCGTTCCTGGGCGCGACCGCGGGCGCCACGCTCTCGGCGCTCGTCGGTCGTGAGCCGCGCTCGCTGCAGGCGCAGGGAAGCCGTCCGAACGCGTCCGCCGATGCCGTCATCGTGCTGTGGATGGCGGGTGGAATGGCCCAAACCGAGACCTGGGATCCGAAACGGTATACGCCGTTCGAACCCGGCGTTCGCACCGAGCGGGTGTTGAGCACATTTCCCAGCATCGATACCGCGGTGGACCACATCAAGATCTCGCAGGGGCTCGAGCGCGTCGCCCGCGTGATGGACCGGGGCGCGATCATCAGGAGCTTCCAGGGACCGGATCTCGGGTACATCCTGCACTCGCGCCATCAGTATCACTGGCACACCGGATACATCCCGCCCCAATCGCTTGCGATGCCGCACATCGGTTCGGTTGTTTCCAAAACGCTCGGGCCGAAGAATCCGACGGTGCCGGCGTTCATCGCCATCGGCCAGAACATGGAAATTGGCGGCGAGAGCGCCGCGGTGAAAGCCTTTCACACGGCCGGCTTCCTTGGTTCAGAACACGGACCGTTTCTGATTACGAACCCGCAGGACGCGGCCGCTGCCGTTCGGCCTCCAGCCGAACTTGGCGAAAAACGTTTTCTGAGCCGCCGTCAGCTCTACGAAAAACTCCTGGCGAAGGAGCCCCTCTATCAGTACGCGGGCGACTTCCAACGCGACTCCCTGATACGGTCGCTCGAATCCGCCGATCGCCTGCTGAGCTCTCCGTCGGCGAAAGCTTTCGATCTGTCGCTCGAGCCACGACGAGTGTACGACGCGTACAACACCGGTCGATTTGGTCAGGGGTGCCTTTTGGCGCGTCGTCTCGTAGAAGCCGGTGCGCGCTACGTGGAGGTGACGACCGAATACATCCCATTTCGGTACTGGGACACTCACGAGCGTGGTCACGAGCGGGCGAAGATCATGAAAGAACAGATCGACGCCCCGCTCGCGCAGCTCGTTCTCGACCTCGACGAGCGGGGACTGCTCAATCGCACGCTTGTGGTCCTTGCGAGCGAATTCGGACGCGATGCCATCACTGAAGGGAAGGTGGGCAAGGAGGTTCGGGACCAGGCGAACACGCCTGACGTGATGAGCGCACCCGAGCATTACGGCATGCATCGTCATTTCACCGCCGCTGGGTCTGTCGTCATGTTCGGTGGAGGGATCAAGAAAGGAACCCTTTACGGAGTGACGGCAGACGAGCGTCCTTGCACAACGATCAGGAATCCGGTGCCCGTCGAAGATCTCCACGCGACGATTTACCACGCGCTCGGAATTCCGCCGAACACCTCCTATTCCGTCGAGAAGCGACCCGTGTACGTGACGAACGATGGAAAGGGAAAGCCGATCCTCGAATTATTCGAGCGGAGTTGATCCGATGGACCACATCCTCTCGCGCGCGGCAGGTGGCCGTGCGGCGGCATACATAGCCGTCGCGATCACCGCGCTTTCTGCCGCACAAGCGCAGCCGTCCCGGCTGGAATCCATCCCCGACAAATTGGTGGTTTTGACCTTCGACGACGCGAAGGCGAGTCATTACACGGTAGTCCGGCCGCTCCTGAAAAAGTACGGGTTCGGCGCGACGTTCTTCATCACCGAAGGGTTTACGTTCCGTACGAACAAGGAGGATTACCTTACCTGGGACCAGATCAGTGAGTTGCACCGGGATGGTTTTGAAATCGGCAACCACACGAGGGACCACATGGGGGCATCGAAGGCCAATCTCCCGCGGCTGAAGGAGCAAGTGGAGGCGATCAACGCTCAGCTCGCCGCTCACGGCGTTCCTCCGCCCGTATCCTTCGCATACCCGGGCAATGCCATCGATCCGGGCGGTCTGGTGATACTGGAGGAACTGGGGTTTCGGTTTGCCCGTCGCGGCGGCGCGCCGGAATACCCGTACGAAGAAGGCAACGGTGTCGCCTATGAGCCGGGTCGCGATCATCCGCTGCTACTCCCCTCGGCGGGTGATGCGCGTCCGTTCTGGACGTTGGAGAACCTGAAGCGCGCCACGTCGCAGGCGACAAACGGGAGGATCGCGATCCTCCAGTTTCATGGCGCGCCCGATCTCGAACATCCGTGGGTTCATACACCGCGCGAACGATTCGAGGAGTACATGAAGTACCTCCACGACGAGGGGTTCAAAGCGATCGCGGTGAGAGACCTTGCCAAGTACGTGGACTGGCGACACAAGCCCGATGATCCCTGGATGATCATCGAACAACGAAAAAGCGGATTGCCGCGCCAGCCGGGGCGTTGAACGAACTGCCGACTGCCACCATCGTGGCGCCGTGACGCGCTCCGTCCCGCTCCTCGCAGTGCTCCTGTTGGTGGCGATAGCGCACCAGTGGTACAAGACGTGGCCGTGCCCAAAGGGAACGTGCCCTCGCGTAAGCCGGTTCTCGCCGTGCTCGACGGCGCCGCGCAACTCGCCCCGTGAGGTCCGGAGGTTGACGTGCGGCTTCGTGCCAGAGCTTCAACGATCTTCTCGCTGACCTCTTCTCGCTGGGCCTAGCGGTTGAAGCGGCCGATTGTCCGCCCGTCTCCCTGGAAGCCTCTTCACGCGGGACAAGGGTGCGCATCGAATGGACGCCGAGCCCGAGGATAAACGATTCGCCAGTTTGCCTCCTCGAATGCCCCAGTTCGGCATAGAACTGTCCGTCCTGAGTCTGCGCAACTGGCGGGCCGCAACCTCTTCAACCCCAGACGAAAAGGCCATACCGCGGCCTGGGGACGTTCACAATCCGCCATCGTCCTTGCCCGGTATCAGCTCGCGGTATTCTGCCGCCGTCTGAAGATTGCTAATCTGATTCAGCAACACTGCGGGCGGCCCACCGTCGACTTCTTGACGGCGATCCTGATTGTTTGCGTCAAGCGCGGTCGTCTCGCCGTCTCTGGAAGGAAGAGCTCAACCCACTGAACGATGCGTTCGGCCTTTGCGAGAAGCGCGCGAGCATCGGCCAATGAAACGTCACGCTTGCCGATCATTGCCTTTCCTTCATGGACAAATGAATTCCTGGCATCCTTGATGTTCCGCAACGCTTCCCAGAGTTCGGCTTCGTCCCGCAAGGATCGACCGGTGAAAACTTTCAACAGCGTGTCGTACTGATCGAGGACTGACGGCTCCTTTCGGTAATCTCCTCGGTCGTTGATCCACGTCCATAGCGACCGCGGAACGACCGACGGCGCGCCAGACAAGGACTCGAGCGCCTCGAAAATGAGCGTCTCCAGAGACGTCGCCGCCAGAACTAGCGCAGGGCCGACGTCGGGAAGGAGGCCGACAGCGTCGAGCAATAATCCGTCCCATGCCCGAGCGTCGGTCGCCGCAGTCGTCGTTCGGACGGCATCCCAGACGTGAGGTGGCAGGGGGTTGAGCCGCGTGTTGGCGTAGTGATTGGCCGCTCCGCTGAGTTTGGACGCGTCCTTCGCGACAGGTTGCCCGTCGTCGGCGAGGTATTCCAGGACTGCGAGGGTTCGCGTTCCGATTAGCTTCCTGATCCGAAAGTCGCCCGTTAGCATTCGAAAGCGAGACAGAAACTCGTTCGCAATCTCGATCGCCAAGGGAAACGTTGGGGCATCCAGAACGCCATCGACGAAGGCGGTCGGTTCTCGACTGAAGTCACCGCTCTTCATGAAGAGGACTTGAAGAAGGTCGACCACGACAACTCTTGCGTGGTTCATGAAAACCTGATTCGAGGGCTGGGGTCTTTCGGATGGCTTAACCAACTCTCGGATGTTCTCTGGCGTGATGTCGCCAGCCGCGACATTTGCCGATCGCGCGACAGACTGGACCGGGGCGAGAACTTGAACCTGGCATCTCGCGCGTTCAAGGGTCCATGGCGGCAAGTCTCGCGTAACGGCGGCGCCTACTTAAGGTCCGCTTCGACCGCCTTCAGGTTGGCGGCGGCCTGCTGCGCTTCGAGCAAGCGTTGCTCGCAGGCTTTGAGAAACGCGTTTCGAACCTCTTTCTTCTGCGCAGGATCGAGTCGGGCTTTGAGCGCACGGCCTCCCTCGGCTAGCAGCCGGCCATCGAACTCTCTCGGGATCTGTCCGGCTTGACGAATCGATTCAGTAAGGGCTTCGAGTTCGGCTGTGGGGATCTCCCGCGCGAGAGCGGAGGCAACATCGACGAGAGGATCGGGCACCAGCAGAGGTTCCAGCGGCGTGGGAGCCCCGAGCACGGGGGGCTCCGCCGGCCCCGGAGCCGCGACGACGGAGGGCACCGCGGGTACGACGGCAATTTCGGGTTTACAGGACAGGAACGGCGCGAGATCGTCGGGACTCCACTCGTGCGTCGAATCGGCTTCTTGAAGCAGGAACAGCGACTGGCTTCCTCGGCTCGGACGGATCCCGAGCAGATGCACGCGAACGCCAAACTCCTGTGCCTGTTGCACTCCGACGCGCAGATCCTCGTCGCCAGACAACAGCACCGCTTCGCTCATCGCATGGTTGCGCGCCAGCGCAATCATGTCGGTAACGATCAGCGAGTCCACGCCCTTCTGCTCACCAACGCTGTTAACGAAGCCGAGACGAACCTTGACGTGCGCGAGGTGCGCCAGCGTGATGTGCTGGGAGCTGGGGCCGGTTGACGTTCCGTCGTACCAGTACACGCGCAACAGGTCGACACCGCTCACCCGGGTTGCAAACGCGGCGAGCGCGTCGATCGCCTTTTCGTGGTCCAGCAGGAGACGACCGCGAGGGAGCTTTTGGCCCGCGAGAGCCACTGATCCCTGGGCGAACAGGTAGCCGGCGTCCACGAAGACGGCGACCCGATCCATCAGCAACTCCTGAACTTGGGGGGAAAAACGAAGGGCTCCCGAAGGAGCCCTGTACTAAGCCGCCCCATTTAGAATACTAGTCGGGACGACCGCTTCCATTATCGGTCAGGCACCCGCGCTCCGTCAACCTCAAGCTGACATCATTCCGAGCGCTCTACGACGGCATCGGCCAACCGGTTGATCGTAGCGCGCGGGCTCCGCGCTATTGACGACCTTAGGCGCGCAGCGTAGCCCAAATCGGTCAGGAACCCGCCACCCTCTTCCGAATTGCGTTCACCTGTTCTTTGATGGCTATCGACGCGTCGTCGTCAGGGTCCTTGTCGACGACCAGACCCCACGGCAGCGCGTGCGTTTCGAAGCCATGTTCGTGAAGCACTCGGCGCATCTGGTAAGAAGCCTTGGCGTTCAGCTTTCCATTGTTCTTCCACGGTGCGAATTGAGCGAACAAGCTCCGCAAGCTTCGCCGGTCCCCATGGCGAAAGAACATGTGGCTTGCCGGCTAGCAATAGATCCAGGCATCCTGAGTAGACCGGATCGTTGTCGTTCCTCAAGGCAGTTACCGCAAGGTAGGCGAACAGGTCCGCTGCCTGCGTGGGTGGCGATTCATTCTTGGTGACGGTGCCGTACGAACCGATCCTCATTGCTGAAACGCGCATTTGCGCTTCGGGTGTCGAATCGTGGTTCGTGATTGTGGTATCCGCCAGCTCCGGGCATTCAACCGGCTCCGTGTCGGATTTAAAGTTCCGAAACTTCTGAAGCGCAGCGGCGGAGTTTGCGTGTCCGGCCTCGAGGTAGATGTCGACGCGCTCTGGCCGGTTCAAATGATCGGAAATCGCACAGAGCAGCAGCTCAGCGCAGATACCGTAAGCGCCGCCCCAGCGGCTCCGCTCGGCTGGCGTCGAAAGCGCCTTAAGGTCGTCGGGCCGCAGGTAGGTCAGGAATCCCGAGAGTGCATGGACGCACATGCTGCATGTGATTCGTGCGGCGCCAAATGAGTTCGCGTTGAACTGTGCAGGCGCCGGCCCGCTGGAAGACTTGCTGTGCGGCAACGGCGCTTCCTTTATCGATCGTGTCGAGTCTGCAGCCGCTAACTGCCCGTGGTACAAATCGCCGCCGCT
>Ga0137397_10003604_pt1 | contig 10793 bp, 8 predicted proteins | sample czorhiz116metaG_FD_106658 | JGI IMG/M metagenome (GOLD analysis project Ga0137397, IMG submission 106658) | Vadose zone soil microbial communities from Angelo Coast Range Reserve, California, USA - czorhiz1.16 metaG | ecosystem: Environmental > Terrestrial > Soil > Vadose zone | place: USA...
CGAGTAGTGTGCGCCCGCCGCGTCGCGCATCCGGTCCACCCGGAAGGTCAGCGACCCGAGCATCGGGGGCAGCACGCGGAAGATGGCCTCGAGCGTGTCGACGGTGTCGAAGAGCGGCTCCTTGTCCTCCTGCATGTCGGAGTTGTAGGTCAGCGGGAGGCCCTTCATGAGGGTGAGGGCCGCGGTCAGGTTGCCGTAGAGGCGCCCGGTCTTGCCGCGGACCAGCTCGGCCACGTCGGGATTCTTCTTCTGCGGCATGATCGACGAGCCGGTGGCGAAGGCGTCCGAGAACTCCACGAAGCCGAACTCGGCGGTGGCCCACAGGGTGAGATCGGCGGCCAGCCGCGAGCCGTGCATGCCCACGATGGCGGCGTGGGCGAGGAACTCGACCAGGAAGTCGCGGTCGGCCACCGCGTCCATGCTGTTGGCGCTCGGGCCGCTCATGCCGAGGTCGCGCGCGAGGGCCTCGCGGTCGATCGCGAAGGCGGTGCCGGCGAGCGCGGCGGCGCCGAGCGGCATCACGTTGACCCGCGCGCGGCAGTCGAGGAACCGCTGCCGATCGCGCTCGAGCATGAACACGTAGGCGAGCAGGTGATGGGCCAGGAGCACCGGCTGGGCCCGCTGCAGGTGGGTGTAGCCGGGCATCGGCGCCTCGCGGTGCTTCTCGGCCTGGGCCACCAGCGCCCGCTGGACCTCGCGGAGCCCCGCGTCGACCCCGTCGATGACGTCGCGCAGGTAGAGGCGCTCATCCAGCGCGATCTGGTCGTTGCGCGACCGGCCGGTGTGGAGCTTGCCGCCCACCGATCCGGCCAGCTCCACCAGCCGCCGCTCCACGTTCATGTGGATGTCCTCGAGCTCGCGGCGGAACGGGAACCGGCCACCCGCGAGCTCCGCCCGCACCGCCTCGATCCCGGCGAGCAGGCCCTCGAGCTCGGCGGGCGTGATCAGCTTGGCCCGCTCGAGCGCGCGCGCCCACGCCGCGCTGCCGACCAGGTCGTAGGGCCAGAGCCGCCGGTCGAAGGACAGCGAGGAGGTGAAGGCCTCCGCGGTCGGATCGGCGCCCTCGGTGAACCGCCCGGACCAGGCCTTGCCTGGGGGCGTGCCGGCGGCGGTCACGAGGCACCCGCGCGGCCGGCGGCCGCGGCGGGCTCGGAGGCCGGATGGAGCAGCCCGGCGATCTCCGACATGATGCGACGGGTGACGTCCTCCCGCTCGGCGCGCGCGATGGTCCGATGGCGCGGCCGATCGAAGACGAGCGGCGCGCCGAAGCGCACCGAGAGCGGCCGGCGCCGGGGCACGTAGAACCGCCGCGCGCGCAGCGCCTCGTAGGTGCCCTGGATCGCGGCGGGCACGATCGGCACGCCGGCCCGCAGCGCGATGAGCGCCGCGCCGGGCTGGCCGGTCACGAGGCGCCCCTCCTGGCTGAACGGGCCTTCGGGGAAGATGCCGACGATCCGTCCCGCGTCGAGCGCGCGTAGCACGCGCTTGATCGCCCCCGGGTCCGGCCGCTCCAAGTTCACCGGGATCGAGCCGATGCGGCGGTGGAGCGGGGGGTGCAGTGGGGTGGCGCGATAGACCCGCGGCATGACGAGGAACGCGATCGGCCGCGGCACCGCGACGCCCAGCACCACGCCATCGAGATAGTTGTGGTGGTTCGCGGCGAGGATGAACGAGCCGCTGGCCGGCAGGTGCTCCGCTCCCTCCACGCGCAGGTCGAAGAGGCGGCGCAGCACCGGGGCGCACGCGCCGCGCACCAGGCGATAGAGCGGGGGAAACGGCTCGGCGCTCGCGCGGGACGGCACGGCGGCCGGCCGCACCACGGACAGGGTGGAGGACTCCTCTCCCGGCGCCATAGCGCCCCTTATAGCATCCACCCCCCCACCTGACAACCGCGCCACCACCCCCCCGAAGCCACGCCAAGCCACCCCATAGGGAGGAATCGCGGGCCTCGGCTCTGGGCGGTCCGTGTCTCGAGCCTTCCCACCGCTCACCCTCGCGGTCTCGCATCCATCGCACTCGACTAGCAGGGCTTCAGCATCCTCCACGCTCTCCAGCCCCTACCCAAACAACCGCCAGGAGTCGCGATGCTCGGGGATGAAGGCGTCGAGGGCGAGGGCAAGGCGGGCAGCGCCGCTCGTCTCAGCCGTCACGCCTGAAATGAGGCCGTGGATGCCAGGACAGAATCGCGCCTCTATCAATCCTCTTCGCGCAACACGGTAGGTCAAATCGATCTCGAAGCTGAGGATGTTTGTATCGGTGGTTGCGGGCCCCCGCAAAGGCCGAGATTGCCCGCAACGAGTGATCCACAAATCAAAGTTGAGGATCGCTCAGCGGGCGGTTAGCGCCGCAGGGAACTTCACCGGGAGCGACTTCACGCCGCGGAACACTAACGAGTCGAGCCAGGCGGGCTCACCGACGTCGAGCGCCGGCTCCCCCAGCGCGCGCAGCAGCGCGGGGAGCGCGATCTGCGCCTCGAGCCGCGCGAGCGGGGCGCCCAAGCAGAAGTGGATGCCGTAGCCGAAGGCGATGTGACGGTTGTTCGTGCGCGCGAGATCCAGCCGGTCGGGCTCCGCGAACTGCCGCGGGTCACGGTTCGCCGCGTTGATCATCGTGAAGACCCGGTCGCCGCGTCGGATGGTGCGACCCTGGAGCCCGATGTCCTCGACCGCCACCCGGACCATCGTCGGCGTGGGGCCGTCATAACGGAGGATCTCCTCCACCGCCGAGCCGGCGAGGTCGGCATGGTCACGTAGGGCGCGCGCTTGCGCGGGGTGGCGCAGGAGCGCGAGGACGCCGTTGCCGATGAGGTTCGTGGTCGTCTCGTGGCCGGCGAAGAGCAGCAGGATGCAGCTCGCGACGAGCTCGTCCTCGCCGAGCCGATCCTCGCGGTCCCGGGCGGTGACGAGGGCGCTCATGATGTCCTCGCACGGGATGGCCCGTCGCGCTGCGATCATGCGTCGGAAGTACTCCGCCATCGCGGCGATCGCCCGCGCCGCGCGCTGGTACTTGTCGGGCGTCGCCAAGGCGCTGCCGATGAACGCGGCGAGCTCATCCGACCAGCCCTTGAATGCCTCGCGGTCATCGCGCGGAACGCCGATCATCTCGGCGATGACGGTGATGGGCAGCGGATACGCGAAGTCGCGGATGACGTCCATCCGGCCGTGGGGCTGGACGGCTTCGAGCAGCTCGGCGACGATGTCCACGATCCGTGGCCGCAGCTGTTCCACTGCGCGGCTGGTGAACGCCCGGTTCATGAGCCCGCGCAGCCGAGTGTGGGTCGGCGGATCGGTGAAGACCGCCCAGAGCCCGACGAGTCGGCCGAGCTCGCCGAGTTCGCCCCCACCGCCCTTCGCATAGTGGTTCACGAACGGCGTGATGCGGTCCGACGACAGCCGCGGATCGCCGAGCGCGGCTTTCACGTCGTCGTATCGCGTCAGCACCCACCCGCCGAGGATCTCGCTCCAGTGCACGGGATCCTCGTCCTGGAGGTGGTGTAAGACGGGATAGGGGTTGGCAAGTACCTCGGGGCGGCGAGGGTCGTAGGGGAGTGACATCGCCGCGATTGTAACAGGGTTTAAGCCACCGTCAGATCCGGGCCATCCAGGGGCGCTCGAGCCCCGGTACTGTCGACCGCCCACGTCGCCCGGTTACGCGCAAAGCTCAGGGCGGTCGCTCGCAGGACTCCGGCGCCAACTGGCACCGCTGTGGGGCAGGACGGCCTTGCAGCACAGGAAGGGGCCGGTGAGGTTCACGTCGAGGACGCCGCGCCACTTCTCTTCGTCCAGGTCCTCCACCAGCTCCGTCGTGGCGATGCCCACGTTGTTCACCAGGATGTCGATCCCGCCGAGCTCGGTCACGGTCTGGCGCACCAGGGCGTCGATCTCGTGGGCATCGCTGACGTCTGCGGTCACCGTGATGGCCCGCCCGCCCCGCTTCTCGCCGGCTTCGGCCAGCATGGCGGCAATACCCGCCCCGATTCCGGCACCGGCTCCAGTGACAATGGCGACCCTGCCCGTCAGCTCCTGATCACTGACGCCCATCTCGGAGTCCCTCCTCGTGTGAGCAGCACTGCGCTCCAACACTCCGATGCTATGGCAGACTGCTTTCGGGTCCGGCAACCGCGTCGTCAAAAGGTCCAGTTCCGGCCCTGCTTGCGCTCACTCTCGAGGGCGCTGCCCTCGCTGCGGAAGCGAGGCCCTCCGTCTCCCGTGTCGGCCGGCAGCGCCTACGACGGCTGGGCTGGCAAGCGGGCCGAACTAGAACTGCTTCCATTCCACACTGCACTGGCAGGCATGCACGTTGTCATTGTGCTTCTCCGGTTTGTGACACCGATGGCGCTTGCCGTCGTCGGCGATCTTCTCCTTCACGCACCGGCCTGTCCACGGCTCATCGGCTTTCACCTGCAGGCACCAGTTGGGCGTAGCCTTTGGCTGCACGCGGGTCATGGCTTGGATCCTCCTCGGGCGTAACGCAGTTGTGCCCCGCTGGCAAGGGTTGCGCGCTGGGAAAGGGGCTCAGGCCAGCGTGTGCCGGACCATGTGGCCCTCGACCAGGTAGATGACCATCTCGGCGATGTTCGTGGCGTGATCGGCGACCCGCTCGAAGAAGCGCGAGATTAGGATCAGGCGGAGGGCCCGCGGGATGGTCCGGGCGTCCTCCATCATGAATGTCAGCAGCTCCCGAAAGATCTGATCCCTGAGTCCGTCCACCGCGTCGTCCGCCGCGCACACCCGCCGCGCCAGGTGTGGGTCGCGCGCCACGAACGCGTGCAGGCTCTCCTTAACCATGTGCTGGGCCTGCTCGGCCATGCGCGGCAGGTCGATGTAGGGCTTGACCGGGGGCTCCCGGTTCAACTCCAGGACCCGGTGGGCAATGTTCACCGCCTGGTCGCCGATCCGCTCCAGGTCCGTGACGATCTTCATGGCCGTGGTGATGAAGCGCAGATCCCCGGCGGCGGGCTGGTGCAGAGCCAGCAGCTCCACGCACCGCTTGTCCACCTCGACGTCGTAGGCGTTGACCTGTCGGTCCCGGTCGATGACCTCCTGGGCCAGGATGTCGTCACGGTCCAGCAGCGCACGCATGACGCGGCGGATCTGGTCCTCCACCAGCCCGCCCATCGCGAGCAGGGTCTGCTTGAGCGCCTCGAGCTCTTCATGGAAGTGTCGTGACATGGCGGGCTCCCTGCTTACCCGAACCGGCCGTAGTCCTCGGTCCTCTGGTCCTGGGGCGTCAAAGTCGCCCTTGGCCTCCTACATTGCCGGGCTGAGCTTGGACGCAGAGACTCCACGCGTGAAGGCCCTAGCTGGCCCTGCATAGCGGTCCTCCTAGCTGGCAGCGATGAGGACGAGGCATTGCCGGCGAGGGGGTGACGACGGGCGGCGTCGTTAGGCGCCTCCATTGCGCCTTATCCCTTCCGTCTTGACCCTTTCTTGGCCTTGTTGGGCCGTGTTTCAGCCTTCTGACCGGCCCCCTCAGCGATATCCGCGGCCTTCACCTTGAGTAGATCAGAGACAACATCGTTAAAGGCCAAGCGATAGAGGGATCCAGCCGTGCTGTGTCGGGCGGTGTTCGTCTTCACGCGCCAAGTCTAACCGCGATCTTCGTGGACTGGGGATCTCTAGGTCTTAAGTCCAATAGGACGACTGGCGGCTGACTACTACTTGCCCTTTGGCTCCCACCCGCGCGCCCCTTCCCGGTACTTCGGCCCTTACGAGATTCCGCTAGACGGTCGCTGAGCGCATCTCGGGCAGATGCAGATGCGATGCCGCGCGTCAGCAGGCACAGCCGCGAGTGCCTCGTGGAGCATCGTCACAGTCGAGCACCAGCACTGATCCGTACCCGCCGCTCCGCCGCATTCGTTGGGCCCTCCACAGGCGGGGCACACGTCGGCCCGCCTTCCCGCAGGTACTAGGGCGTGGTGCCGGTCATCCCCGGTCTGGGCCATAGCTACCCACTCGGTGGCCGATTTGCCCGCAGCAGCGGCTGCCGGGGAGTCGGCCGGAGGGCCAGCGTATTCATTCGGCAAGGCGCTGCCACGCCTCTGGCGGTGTGGTTCGTCGAAAGATCTCCGGGTGGATGATCTCGGCCAGAATCTGGAGTCCCGTGACAATGCGCGGACCCGGGCGATTGAAATACGCAGAACCATGTACGGCATAAACACATCCGGATTGCACCGCGCGTAGGCCGTTCCATTCCTCCGGAAGCGCGATGTGGGCGAACTCCTCGAGCGTGCGGCCCAGCGTGAATCCACACGGCATCAGGACAATAATCTCGGGATCGTAGTCCGCGATCCGACGCCAAGGAATCTCGGTCGAGGGACATCCATCGCGGGCCAAGTCATCCCGGCCGCCAGCGCGACGGACGAGCTCAGGGACCCAATGGCCGGCCGTGAAGGGTGGATCCAGCCATTCCATGGCGAAGACTCGCGGACGTCCAGAAGCTGTCCGCGCCCGCACTTCGATCGCGTCGGCCTGTTCTTCGAGCTCACGCACGAGCGACGCGGCCCGTGCGGTGGTGCCAGTCGCCTCGCCGACTTGGCGGATCGTGTCGAGAATGCCCTGGAATGTCGTCGGCTCGAGCGACAGGATCGTGGCGCGCCCTGGCAGGCGGCGGACTGCTAGCTTTACGGTCTCGTAGGAGACAGCACAGACGTCACAAAGCTCCTGCGTGAGGATCAGATCCGGCGCGAGTTGTTGAAGAATGTTCTGATCAAGCAGATAGATGCCGCTTCCACCATGCAGCGCCGTGCTGATGTGCGTGTGGATATCGTGGCTCCGGCGCGTCTCGTGGTGATCGAGGGTAGTGCGTGTGATGACGGCGAGTCGGGCAGCCTCTGGCGGGAAGTCGCACTCATGCGTGACCCCAACAAGTCGGTCACCGAGGCCCAGAGCGAACACGATCTCGGTCGCGCTCGGGAGAAGGGAGCAGATTGTCGAGGTTGGCGTGCTCACTCAATTACCTGATCCGCCCGCTGCCGGAGCGACGGCGGGATGGTCAGGCCGAGGGCTCTCGCGGTCTCGAGGTTGATGACCAGCTCGAACTTCGTCGGCTGCTCCACCGGAAGATCTGCCGGCTTGGCCCCACGGAGAATCTTGTCAACATACAGCCCGCCGCGAGCTGCGATCTCCGACAAGCTCGGGCTGAGCGACATGAGCCCTCCCTCTTGCACCAACTCGCGGAAGCCATAGACCGCTGGCAGTCGAGTGGCCGCTGCAAATTCGATCACCTCGCGGCGGTGCGCATACAGCAGGCTGTTTGGAGGAGCAATAAGGCCCTGCGGCCGTGCGGCCTTAATCTTGGCAAAGGCTGCGTTCAGGTCTTCCGGGCGCTGAAGCCTGGTGATCGACAGACGGATGATCCCGAGTGACCTGGCCGCCCTCTCAACCACCTCATCTGGCTGTGCACTGTCGTCCGCTGCAAAACGTAGAAGAGCGACGCGAGAAAGACTAGGGACAACCGCCTTTAGCATTTCAAGATACTTGGGCTCGAGGTTTTCTTGGCCTGCCTGGAAGGTGACTCCCGTCAGGTTCGCGCCCGGGTGGGGTAGGCTCGCTACGGCACCCTCAAGGACGCCCACTCCGCCAGCAAGGAAGACTATGGGGACCGTGCGCGTGGCGTTCTTCACTGCCAGCGTGAGAGATGGAGACCAGACGACGATCAGGTCAACGCTGAGCCGCACCAACTCAGCAGCGATATCGTCGATTCGGTCTAGCCGTCCGGCTGTGTACCGACGCTCGAAGAGGATGTTCTGCCCTTCCACGTAACCGAGGACCTTCATCGAACGCTCGAATGCCTCGTCGATTGGATTGTGAACCTCGGCCGGCGACAGGTAGCCAATCCGCCACGACTTACGTACGGGCTTCGCCTTGGCGGTGATCGGCGCTGAGAGGAGACCGCCAGCCAGCGTACCCAGGAACGTGCGCCGATCCATGTCCAGACCCACCTCCACCTGGCCGCTTCGTCGAGGAGGGACAGCGGCGGGGCGGCCAGCGAGTCGACCTTACACCAACGGAGCGAGCGCGCCCCTGAGTGAGCAACTCTTCCGCAAGGATGCGACAGTGGAGCGGAATCATGGGCGATGTCCGCACATCACTACCAACCATCGGGCTTTGGGCAGAGAGGCACACGTATGGGCATTTCCGACGCATTCCCGTTCACCCCCCAACTACGCAGAGATCGAGGGCGTTCGGATGCAATATGTGGAGCAGGGCACCGGAGACGCGATCCTCTTTCTCCACTGATGTCGTAGTGCTCCTTGTACTTCTCACGGTGTCGCGTTGTCGAACCGCGTCGAATCGCATGCGTTTCTTGGCGGTAGCGTCCGAGTTGCGCCAGGGGCAGGACCACGTCGAGTCTCCGGTAGCCTGCTCCACACAATGGAGGCGAACTCGCTCTTTCCGGGGGACGAGCCCGCGCCCGGCAGATTGGCCCTCGTACGGGGTTTCCGCACGAATGCGGTAGCCGGGCTGCGGAGTGGAAGGACCAAGGGCCCGGCACTTCTGATCGACGCGCGAGGAGCTCGCGTTCAACGTTCTGCACAAGACGGGCTACATGACGTCCGGCGAGGAGATCCCAGGTTTCGGGAAGCCGGGCGAGACGCTTGGGGCGCTGGCGATGGGCTCAGGGAGCACAGGAGTCGGACGGGGTTGACCTGTCCTATTCCGGAGACTAAACTCGCCGCACCTATCCGACCGTTCCCGGCCCGGCTCGCTGGGAGGCCCCGGCATGCAGTGTCCTCGGTGCCAGCAGGACAACCCGATCCACGCGAGGCTCTGTCTCGGCTGCGGCGCCCTCCTCGCGCTCGTCTGTGGCGCCTGTGGCGCAGACCTGCCTGCCGCCACGCACTCGCCGGCCGCCCGGCGTCTCCGGCAATCCGGGCCGCGCCTAACCGGAGTTACGTTCGGGCCGTTCGACGATATGCGCCGATGGAGCATTGCCACCCCAAGGAGGCTCGCCGATGAGTGATCCACGCCCGATTCCGACCGCATCCACAAGCGTCAGCCGCCGCCGCTTCCTCGAGATCGGCGGCGCCGGTGTCGCGGCAGGCTCGCTGCTGACGATGCTCGACGCCCGCCAGGCTCCCGCCCAGATCAAGGGGACGAATCTACGGATGCTCTTGTGGAGCCACTACGTGCCGGCCTACGACGTGTGGTTCGACAAGTTCACCAAGGAGTGGGGCGACAAGACCGGCGTCAAGGTACGGGTGGACCACATGCCCCACCTCGAACTGCCCGCCCGGTACGCCGCCGAGTTCGCGGCCGGGTCCGGGCACGACCTCATCTACTTCGTCGGCCAGATCCTCACCGGCCAGTACTACCGCAACCTCGTCGATCTCTCGGATGTGGCCGAGGGTCTCGGCAAGAAGTACGGCGGCTGGCTCGAGACCTCGAAGAGCGCAGCGCAGGTCAACGGCGTCTGGTACGCGGTCCCCGACTTCTTCATCTCGATCCCCGTTCTGTGGCGCAAGGACCTCTTCGCTTCGATCGGGATGGGCGAGCCGAACACCTGGGACGATCTCAGGAAAGCCGCGGGGCAGCTCAAGGCCAAGGGGCATCCGACAGGCATGCAGTTCTCGCACTGCAACGACGCCAACCACAACTGGCGCGCCCTCATGTACTGCTTCGGCGTCAAGGAGACTGATCCCAGCGGGCAGAACATCTTGATCGACTCCAAGGAAATGCGCGAGTCGCTGCGCTTCGGCAAGGCGCTGTACGACGATGGCATGACGCCGGAGGTGTTCTCGTGGGACGACGCCTCCGACAACCGCTTCCTCGCCTCGGGGGTGGCCAGCTGGATCCACGACGCGATCTCGGCTTTCCACTCGACCCGCCTCACCAACCCCAAGGTCTTCGAGCAGACCTTCGTGGTGCCGGAAGTCGCGGGGCCGGGCGGTCGGTGGAACGTCGGCGAGCCCAACGTATGGGCGATCTGGAAGTTCTCGAAGAACATTCCCGCCGCCAAGGAGTTTATCCAGTACATCTCCGATAATCAGAAAGACGCGATGGAGGCGAGCCTCGGCTACAACATGCCGTTCCTGAAGGATCAGTACAAGAAGCCGATGCCGTACCTCGGTAAGGACGCCAAGCTGGCGGCACTGCAGGATCAGGAAAAGCTCACCGCGTTCCTGGGGTTCCCGGGACCGATGACACCGCCCGCCCAGGAGGTCGTGACAACCTTCATCATCCCCGACATGTTCACGAAGGTCGCGCGCGGCGCGTCCGTCGACGACACGATGAAGTGGGGCGTCGGCGAGATCCGGCGCATCTACGCCAAGCACAAAGCCTCTTGAGCGAATGACCCAGGTCTCCCCGGGCGGGCCGCCCCCGCCCGGGTCGCTCCCCGTGGCCGTCGGCGCCCGCACGTGGGAGGTGTCGTGGTGGCGGACCCCCACCGCGCGGCGTTACCTCTTCGGCTACGTGCTGCTGGCCCCCGCCGTGCTGTACGTGGCGTTGCTGGTCGGGGTGCCGTTCGTCTTTTCGCTCTACCTGGCGATGAGCGATGCCGCGGTCGGCGCCCCGGTGGCGCGGTTCATCGGCCTGGACAATTTCGCGTCGGCGCTGGAGAACGCCGTGTTCTACACGGCGGTGCGCAACACCCTGGTGTTCACTGTCGGCGCCGGCATCCTCAAGGGCCTGCTGGGCACCGCGCTCGCCTTTCTTCTCCTGCAGCCGTTCAAGGGGCGCAAGATCGTTCGCGCGCTCATCGTCATCCCCTTCACCCTCCCGATCGCGGTCAGCGTGCTGGGGTGGAAGTGGATGTTCGATTCGCAGTTCAGCGTCATCAACTGGGCGCTC
>Ga0137397_10003605_pt1 | contig 10793 bp, 10 predicted proteins | sample czorhiz116metaG_FD_106658 | JGI IMG/M metagenome (GOLD analysis project Ga0137397, IMG submission 106658) | Vadose zone soil microbial communities from Angelo Coast Range Reserve, California, USA - czorhiz1.16 metaG | ecosystem: Environmental > Terrestrial > Soil > Vadose zone | place: USA...
AGGTCTCCTCGTCGGGCTTGCGCTCCAGCTCGTCGGGCGTGAGCCGGCCCGCGAGCGCGACGAGCGCGGCCTGCTGCACCTCGAACACGTGGAGGAAGTCGCGCAGGTCGTGCTCCTCAAGGGGCTCTTTGTCTTCGGGGAACAGCGGGCTGTCCGATTCGGCGATGGGGAATTTGTCCGCGTCGAGGCCCTTCCAGTGCTCGACCGTCACACCGCGCGCGTCGAGCAGCTCGAGGTAGGCGCGGAACGCGCGGCGCACATTGGCGATCGCCGCGTCGCGCGTCTTGCCCGAGGCGTTGCAGCCCATGACCGCGGGGATCGTCGCGAGCCAGTAATCCTTCTGCGTCTCGGTGACGTAGATGTTCGGCTGCGTCACGCCGCCACCAGGACCTTGCGGCCGCAGTCGCGGCGCACGCTGCGCTCCTGGCCGTCGATCGCGATGCGCAGCGACGCGTCGTCGACCGAGACGAGCGTCACCGCCACCTTCGGCTTGATGCCCACGCCATCGAGGTACTCCAGAAAGCCCGGCTCGTGCTCGAACTGATCCGGGATCCGCTCGACCGGAGACGACGTTCCCGGCGCGAGGCTCTCGAGCGTGCGCGTCGGCCGCGGCGTGACCCCGGGCATGGGATTGCCGTGCGGGCATGTCTCGGGGTTACCGAGGACCGTCATCAGACGCTCCTCCATCTCGTCGCTCATGGCGTGCTCGATCCGCTCGGCCTCCTCGTGCGTCTTCCACCAGGCGTAGCCGAGCAGGTCTACCAGCATGCGTTCGGCAAGGCGATGCCGGCGGGTGATCCGGTCCGCGGCGGCCTTTCCGGACGACGAGAGTCGGACGGACTTCCGGTCGTCCAGCTTCACCAGGCCCTCGCGCTCGAGGCGGTGGAGCATCTCCGAGACGGCCGCCGCGGTGAGCCCGAGAAAGTCCGCGAGGCGCGCGGCGATCACCTGGGCGCCCTCGTCCTGCAACGTGTAGATCGCCTGGAGGTACTCCTCTTCGGCGGGGCTGCTGGGCTGGGTCATCGCTCCCCTCTCGATTGTTGACCCGCTGAGTCGGAATTTGTTAGGTTCACCTAACAACGATGTCATATGCGGAGACGGTCGCCCTCGGCACCATCGCGGGGCTCACGATCTTCCTGGGCCTTCCGATCGCGCGCCTCCGCGTCCTTAGCGTCAAGCACCTGGCGTTCCTGAACGCATTCGCGATTGGCGTCCTCTTCTTTCTGTTCGTCGACATCATCCACCATGCGGCTGAGCCGGTCGAAGCAGCGATAAAGGCGGGCGGCACGGCTCAGCTCTGGCCGCTGCTCGCGGCGCTGATCCTTGGATTCCTCGTCGGTCTTCTCAGCCTCGTCTACTACGGACGGCGCGCTCTGGCGAGCGGGGTGCACGCTCCGCAGCAGCTCGCGATGCTCATCGCGACCGGCCTGGGCCTGCACAACTTCTCCGAGGGCCTCGCGATCGGGGCGTCCGCGCAGAAGGGTGAGATCGCACTCGCGTTCACGCTGGTCGTCGGCTTCGGCCTGCACAACTTCACGGAGGCATTCGGCATCGCCGGCCCCCTCGCCGGGCAGCGCACGAGCTGGGGATTGCTGCTCAGCGCGGGTCTGCTGGCGGGCGGGCCGAATCTTCTCGGAACGGCCATCGGCTACGGCTTCTCGTCCGACCCGGTGTCGGTGCTCTTCCTCGCGCTGGCGGGTGGCGCGCTGGTGTTCGTCATCGGCGAGCTCTTCGCGACCGGCCGAAAGCTCACCGAGCCGATCTGGAACGGGTGGGGCATCGGCCTGGGGTTCCTCGCCGGCATCCTCACCGATCTCATCCTCGTCGCCGCAGGGGGCTAGCGCACAACACGCCCTGCGTACGCGCGTTCTAGTGTGGACAGCACATGTTCGCCAAACAGATCGGCATCGACCTGGGCACCGCCAACGTCATCGTGTACGTGCGTGGGAAGGGGATCGTTCTCACCGAGCCCTCGGTCGTGGCGCTCGCGCACGAGAACGGCTCGAACCGGCCGCGGATCGTGGCCGTCGGTGAGGAGGCGCGCCTCACGCTCGGACGCACGCCGGGAAACATCACCGCGCAGAAGCCGATGCGCGACGGCGTCATCGCTGACTACGTCATCACCGAGTACATGCTCAAGTACTTCATCGACAAGGTGTGCGGCCGCGTCCGCATCTTCCACCCCGAGCTCATGATCTCGGTCCCCTCGGGCGTCACGAGCGTCGAGCGGCGCGCGGTAAAGGACGCCGCGGTGCGCGCGGGCGCGGGCGGCGCGCATCTCATCGAGGAGCCGCTGGCCGCGGCGATCGGGGCGAACATCCCGATCAGCGGACCCAGCGGCAATCTCATCATCGGCATCGGTGGCGGCACCGCGGAGATCGCGGTGATCTCGCTCGGCGGCATCGTCGTCTCGCGCAGCGTGCGTGCCGCGGGCAACAAGCTCGACGAGGCGATCGCGAACTTCGTGCGCAAGCGCTACAACCTGATGATCGGCGAGCGAACCGCCGAGGACGTGAAGATCCAGATCGGCTCGGCCATGGCGATGGACCCGGAGCTCACGATGGAGGTCCGCGGTCGCGACCTCATCGCCGGCCTGCCGCGCACCATCACCATCGGCAGCAACGAGATCACTGAGGCTATGGACCCGGTGCTCCAGCAGATCATCACCGCGGTGAAGGGCGTGCTCGAGCAGACGCCGCCGGAGCTGGCGTCGGACGTCATCGACAAGGGCATGGTCCTGTCGGGTGGCGGCGCGCTGCTGCGCAACATGGACAAGCTCATGACCCAGGTCACCGGCGTCGCCTGCTACGTTGCGGAGAACCCGCTCTACTGTGTCGCCAAGGGCACCGGCCTGGCCCTCGAGCACCTCGACTTCTTCAGGCGGAGCCTCGTCGCCGTCCACTAGCGTTACCGCCGTGCGCGACGCCGTCGACGTCCTCGGGATCCCCTTCGATCGTCTCGATCTTCGCTCGGCGACAGCCCGCGTCCTCGAACGACTCGACGCGGGACGGCGCACGTTCGTGATCACGGCGAACCCCGAGTTCGTCATGCTCGCGCGGCAGGACGCGGCGCTGGCGCAGATCGCACGCGACGCCGACCTCGTCGTCGCCGACGGCACGGGCATCATCGTCGGATCGCGCATCCTGGGTGACGCGCTCGCGCGCGTGCCGGGCCGCCTGCTCGTCGACGCGCTCGTGCCGCACTTCGCGACGCGCGGCTCAACGCTGTTTCTGCTCGGCGCGGCGCCCGGGGTGGCGGAGCGCGCGGCCGACACGCTGCGCCGGCGCGCGCCGAGCCTCCGCGTGGTCGGCTGCTATGCCGGATCGGCGGAGGCCGATGACGACGGGCTCGCGCGCGTGGGGACGGCCGCGCCGGACGTGCTCCTCGTCGCGTACGGCATGCCGCGGCAGGAGCGCTGGATCGCGCGAAATCTGCCGCGGCTGCCATCGGTGAGGCTCGCGATCGGGGTCGGTGGTGTCTTCGACCAGCTCGCCGGCAAGCAGCGCGTCCCGCCCGCCTTCCTTCACCGCCTCGGGCTCGAGTGGCTGTGGCGTCTCGTGCTCGAGCCATCGCGCTGGCGCCGCCAGCGCGTGCTCCCGCTGTTCGCCGCCCTGATCCTGCGCCGGCGGATCAGCGGAAAGTGAGGCTCGCGCTCGCGCACGAGTACTTCTCGGTCCACGGTGGCGCGGAGGCGGTCGTCGAGGTGCTGCACGCGACGTGGCCCGACGCGCCGGTCTACACGTTCTTCCACGACCGCGCCCGCTACGGTGATCTCGCCGGGTGGCGCGTGGTCACGAGCTCGCTGCAGAGCTTTCCCATCGGCGGCGGCCGCCATCGCCTGCTCCTTCCTCTGTATCCGTCCGCGGCCAGACGGCTACGCGTGCCCGCCGACGTCGACGTCGCGCTCGTCTCCACCAGCGCGTTCATCAAGGGCCTCGGCCTGGCGGACCGTACGGTCGAGGTCGCGTACTGCCACGCCCCAACGCGTTACCTCTGGGACTGGCTCGAGCAGTACCTCCAGGAGGAGGTGCCCGCGGCGCTGCGCGGTCCGGTGCGCGAGCTGCTGCTGCGGCTGCGCGAGACCGATCGCGAGATGGCCACACGCGTCGACCACTGGATCGCGAACTCCGCGGCGGTCGCGTCGCGGATCCGCGAATACTACGGACGCGACAGTGAGGTGCTGCATCCGCCGGTCGATGTCGCCTCGTACGAGGCGCGACCTGAGCGTGGCGACCACTGGCTGTTCGTCGGCCGGCTCTCGGCCTACAAGGGCGGCGACATCGCCGTGCGAGCGTTCGCGAAGACGCGCCGCCGGCTGATCGTCGTCGGTGACGGGCGCGAGCGCGAGGCGCTCGAACGGATCGCGCCCGAGAACGTCGTGTTCACCGGCCGCGTCGACGAGACCACGAAGAAGCAGCTGCTCGCGTCGGCACGCGGTCTGATCTTCCCCGCGGAGGACGACTTCGGGATCGTTTGCGTCGAGGCACTCGCCGCCGGTGCGCCGGTCGTGGCACTTGGGAAGGGCGGCGCGCCGGAGATCGTGCGCGACGGTGTCGACGGCGCGCTCGTGCCGGAACCGGACCCGGAGCAGTTCGCCGCGGCCGTCGAGCGTGTCGCCGCGCGCACGTGGGACGCCGAGGCGTTGCGCGCGTCCGCGCGGCGGTTCGATCTCCCGCGTTTCCAGGAGCGCATCCGCGCGATCGTCCAGCGCGCCTACGCGAGCGGACGCGCGCGTGCCTGAGACCGGCGCGACGCCTCGCGCGGCGGCCGGCGTGGCCGCGGTCGCGGCACTCGTGCTCGTCGCGAGCGGGGTCCCGCGCGCGCTGCTCGCGTCCGGGGCCCTACCCGAGCTCCTGCGCCCCGTTGTTTGGAGCGACGTGCTCTTTACGTACGTCCGCGGCCTCTCCGGCCATCGGCTGCCGTACGTCGACACGCCATTCGAGTACCCGCCGCTCATCGGCATCCTCTCCGGCGCGTTGTCGCTTGTCGTGAACACCGCGTCCGCCTATGTCGTCGCATGGGTCGTGGTCAGTGCCGCGTTCGTCGCGGCCGGCGCGTTCGTGCTGGCCCGGGAGGCGGGGAGCCGCCGTGCCATCGGGTACTGGGCGCTCACGCCACAGATGCTCCTTCTCGGCGGCATCAACTTCGACGTGCTCCCCGCGGCGCTCGTCGCGGTCGCCGCCGTCGCCGCGCGCCGCGGTTCGGACGTCACAGCCGCCGCGGCGCTCGCGGCCGGCGCCGCGGCGAAGCTCTATCCGCTGGCGAGCCTGCCGCTCGCGATCCTTCGCGCGAAGGGGCGCATCTCCGCCGCCGCCATCGCGTTCGCGGTGCTCGGGGTCTTCTACCTGCCGACGATGTTCCTGCCGCACTCGAGCCTTGCGGGCCTCGGCTTTTATGCCGTCGGCATCTCGTCGAACCTCGACTCGCTATGGGGCATCGTCGAGCGTGCCCTCGCGGCGATGGGCGTGCCCGACACGCAGGGCGCGATCCTGCTCATCACGTTCGTCGGCCTCATCGCGACCTACGTCCTGCGCGTGGTGCCGCGCGGGCTGCGCGCGTCCGATCCGGCGGTGGCATTCCTGCTCGCGACTGCCGCGCTGCTGTTCTGGTCGCGCCTGTACTCACCGCAGTACTCGCTCTGGCTGCTGCCGTTCTTCGTCCTGCTGCCGCTCGGCGCGCGCCTGTTCGCGCTGCTGTGCGTCGCGGACGTCGGCGTGTTCTTCACCATCTACCCGCTGACGCTCGTGCCGCGCGGACCGGACGATCAGGTCGGCGTGCTCCTGCTCGCCGCGCTGGTTGCCTTTGTCGTGCTACGCCAGGCCGCGCTGTTCGCCATCTGGCGCGCTGCGACGCGCCTCGCGTAGAGCGCTCGCGTATACCGCGCCCGCGAGCGCGAGCGCGAGGACGATCGGAACGGCGCCGAGCGGTCCGCTGCGAAAGACCCGATGGGGCTCGCCGGCGAGGTACCACCAGAAGAGGATCCACGGCACGATGAAGACGGCGACCGTGGTCATCAGTCCGACGACCGCTTCCGCCGGTCTCCCGACGCCGAGAGCGACGAGGACGAAGCCCACCGGCAGGACGAACAGCGTGTCGTAGTCGTGTGCGTAGGGGACAAAGGCGAGCGAGCCGATGAGGGCGGACGCCAGCGCCACGCGCGCCCGGAACTCAGCGCGCGCGAGCCGCAATGCGACAAGACACGCCGCGCCGGTCAGCGCCGCGAGGGCCAGGGCGAGCGGCAGCCCCCCGCCGAGATCGCGCGCGAGCGCCGGGATTGTCGAGACATCGACTGCGACCCGCTCGTTGGTCGAGGCGATGAAGGACGCGATGGGAAAGGGCGTCGCGATCTCGAACGGGAGCGTCACGAGCGCCGCGCCGGCGACCATCGCCCCAAGGCGTCGCCAGTCGCGTCGCGACACGAGGGCTGCGAAGGCGCCGAGGGCGAAGAGCCCCGTGAGGTGTGGCTTCAGCGTCAGGAGCGCCGTACCCATGAATGCCGGCCCGTCGCGACGGCTCACGATGCCGGCGTACAGGAGCACCGCGCCGAGGGCGAGCAGTCCGATCGGATGTCCGTCGCGCACGCTGACGAGGAACGGCTGGGAGACGATCGCGACGCAGAGCGCGACGCCGAGCCTGATGCCGCGCAGTCCCGCGAGGTAGGCGGCGGCCGCGATCGCGAGCAGACCGGTGAGCAGGACGAAGACGTGAAGGAGCGGGACGCCGATCTCGTACGGCAGCGCGCCGAACGGCGCGAAGAGGAAGGCGGTCTGCGGCGGGTAGAGCCAGACCGCGTTGGTGATGGCGAGGTTGATCCGCGAGGTGTTGATGTTGCCGCCGGGATACGGTCCGTAGTCAGCGATCGCCTCCCACGACGCGCGGTCGTACGGCGACTGGCCCGTCACGACCATGTGACCGGCGGCCCAGAACTGGAAGTCGTCGCCAACGGCGGGGATGGGGACGAGAAGCGGCCACAGGACGAGCACGAGGACGAGAGGGAGGGCGAATACAGCGGCGGCACCGGCGACCGCGCTCCTGGCCGTCATCGAGGGAGAGCCTAGAGCGCGAGCCGTGCTTACGAGCGAAGGTGCAGCGCGAGCAGGAGCACCGGGCGGACCATGTGCCACCAGTCGACGAGCGGGCGGATCTTCGAGTAATCGCGCCGGCGCGCCGGGTAGGTCTTCGACACCGGGATCTCACAGACGCGGTAGCCGAGCTTGATGAACTTCCAGTGCAGGTAGTACTCGAGCTCGTAGCGGTCGAGCCACTCCTGATGGATGCGGATGCGCGGATCGGCGAGGAGCGCGACGCGATAGGCGCGGAAGCCGTTCGTCACGTCGGTGCCGCTGAACCCGGTGAGCATGCGGAACACGACCGTGAACGCGCGGATGAGCAGGCCGCGCACGAACGGCAAGTTCACCGAGCGGCCGCCGCGGGCGAAGCGCGAGCCCTGCACGTAGTCGTAACCCTCGTCGATCTTCGCGATGAGCAGCCCGATCTCCTCGGGCCGGTCCTTGCCGTTGCCCGCCATCACCACGACGACCTCGCAGCCGTCGCCCACGGCGGCATCAAGACCGCTGCGGATCGCGGCGCCGATGCCGCGATTGCGTCCGTGTCGAATGACCGTCGCGCCAGCGCGCTCGGCGAGCGCGTCGCCACCGTCGGTCGATCCGTCATCGACGATGAACGTCTTCGCCACGAGGGACGGCATGCGGCGCGCGAGCTCGGCGGCCGCCGCGCCCTCGTTGAACAGTGGGATGACCACGCCGATCCGTGCGGGCACAGACACAGCCTCGCGCCCGGCGCTGGCCTTGTCCATAGCTCATCGGTGCGAGCGTGGCCGCGGGCTGTCTCGGACCGGTGTCAGCGAGCGAGCGCGCTCGCGTCGTATCGTCCGGCGCGGTGAACCTCGCAGCATGAGACGCGGTGCGCGCGTCGCGTGGATCGGGCTCGCGGCGATCGTCCTCCCGCTCATGGCCGTCGCCGTCGGCCGGTGGCTCTGGGCACTCTTCGCGCACGTGCCAATCCTCTACGGCGAGGGTGCCGTCGCCCACGCCGCCCTCCTGGCGCGCGATCGGCTCGAGTACGTCACGCCGGCGGCGGGGGACCAAACCCTGTTCGTCGCGGCGAACTACCCGCCGCTGTATTTCCATCTGGCGTCCGTGGGCGACCCGTTCGTCACCGGGCGCATCCTGAGCATCGCGGCGACGGTCGCGGTGGCGCTCGCGATCGCGATGCGCGCGCGGCCCGCGGGCCTCCTGGCGGCCACCGCGATCGCGGCGAGCTGGATCGCCTCGGCTCCGGTAGCCATCTGGGGCGCGGCGATCAAGCCCGATCTCGTCGCGCTCGCGTTCACCGTGGGCGCCGTCGTCACCGTGGGACGGCGGCCGCTGCTGGCGGGCGCGCTCATCGCGCTCGCGGTGTGGGCGAAGCCGACGGCCGGCCTTCCGGCGCTCGCTTTGGCCGCTTACCTGGTGGCCCAGGATCGCGGTGCGCTGCCGAGGTACCTCGGTGGTGCGCTCGCGTCGATCGCCGCGGCCGCCGTGCTGACGGTGATCCCCGACTCCGGGATGCTCGAGCACGTCGTCACATGGAACGCGCTGCCGTGGCATCCCGAGCAGGTGCTGTTGATCTCCGTCCTCGGTCTGGTCGTGGCCGGCGCGGTGGTACTGGTGTCCGCGACCGGCGGCGCGCTGCGCGGGCCGCTCGCGGCGTACGCGGTCGCCGCGTTGGGCGTCGTCGTCTTCGGCGGCCGCGAGGGCGCGACGATCAATTACCTGCTCGATCTCACCACGGTCGCCTGGCTCGGCGTCGCGGGTATCGCGCCACGCCTCGCGACGGGCATCGCGTTCCCGATCACCCTCGCCGCCCAGACGCTCTTCGCGATCGCGCTCCTCGATCCGCTCGGGGTCCTCCCCGGCCGCGCGATCACGACCGGCGCGTGGGCACCGCCCGCGCGCATCGATGTCGTGCGCGCCATCCCCGGCCGCCTCCTGGTCGAGGATGCCGGGCTGCTCGTCGTCGATGGGCGCGCCGCGGCGGTCGACGACATTTTCCTTTGGTCGCGCCTCGAGTCCCGCGGCGACTTCGCCCTCGGCGATCGCCTGCTGGTCGCGGCGCGCGACGGCGCGTTCGACGCGATCGTGAGCGAGACCGATCTCGATCACATCGCCACCGCGCCCACCTACGAGCAGCAGCGCTGGGACAGCGCGCTGGTCACGGCGGTCCTCTCGCGTTACCGCCTCGACCGGGAGGCCGGCGGACTCTTCATCTATGCGCGCCGCTGACTCGGCCGCGTCGTATCGTCCGAACGTGCCCCAACGCCGGATCAAGCTCGACATGCATACCCACAGCGAGTACTCGCCCGACAGCCGCACGTCCCTCGCGAACCAGGCCCGGGCGCTGAAGGCGGCGGGGATCGACGTGGTGTGCGCGACCGATCACAACACCATCGAAGGCGCGCTGCGGCTTCGGGAGGTCGCCGATGGGTTTCGCGTGATCGTCGGCGAGGAGGTGTCGACGCGCGACGGCGAGATCATCGGATTGTTCCTCGAGCAGCCGGTCCCGCGCGATCTCTCCGGGGAGGAGACGATCAAGCGCATCAAGGATCAGGGCGGCCTCGTCTCGATCCCGCACCCTTTCAGCCGCAACCGGATGTATCACATCAAGCGCGAGGCGCTCGAGCGCCTGTGGCCGCTCGTCGACTCCCTCGAGATCTTCAACGCGCGTGAGGCGTTCGCCGGCGACAACCGGCGCGCCGACGCGTTCGCCAAGGAACGGAACATACCCGGCGCCGTCGGGAGCGACGCGCATCGCGCTTCGGAGATCGGCAAGGCATGGCTCGAGGTCGACGACTTCGCCGGCCGCGACGACTTCGTGACCGCGCTGCGCACGGGCGCGGTGCACGGCCGGCTCACCGGCAGCCACATCCACCTGGCGACGCGTTACGACGTGTTCCGGAAATGGCTCGGACGACGACGGACGAAGACCGGCGCCTAGAGCGCGGGTCCTCGCCGCATGTCGAGGACCCGACCATCGTCCAGCTGGCCGAGGAGGCGGCGCATACCGACGACGTCGCGGTCCGCCGCACGCTCTTCGGCTGGCGCGAGCTCATCTCGACGCTCATCCCGATCGTGCTCATCGCGTTCGCGGCGCAGAACGTGGACTGGTCCGAGGCCGGCCGCGCGCTCGGCCGCTCGCAGCCCTACTACGTGCTCCTCGCGCTCGCCGTCTACTACTCCACGTTCCCGCTCCGCGCCTGGCGGTGGGCGCGACTGATCCGCACCGGTGGCGCCGATGTCGACTGGCGCGACCTGCTGCGCATCCTGTTCCTCGGCTGGTTCGTCAACTGCATCGTCCCGGCGAAGCTGGGCGACCTCTACCGGTCGTACCTGGTGAAGCAGCGCTTCGGTATCTCGCTGTCGCGCACCGTCGGCGTCGTTGTCGCCGAGCGTCTGCTCGACCTGCTCGTCGTCTTCGTCCTCCTCATCGTCGGTGGCTACGTCGCGTTCGGCCGGACGGTCGTGGCCGACCTGCGCCTTATCTACCTCACCGGCGCCGCGCTGTTCGTGGTCCTCGTCGGCGGTCTCGTGGGCATCTACTACGTCGGTCCGCTAATCGCGCGATTCTTCCCGGCCGAGGTCCGCCGCATCGGTCGACTGTTCCGCGAAGGCGTGCTCCACAGCTTCCGAGCATTGCCCGTCGCCCTGCCCCTCACGCTCATCATCTGGGCGGCCGAGGCGCTGCGGCTGTTCTTCGTCCTGACCGCGCTCGGCCTCGACCTCCCACTGTCCGGC
>Ga0137397_10003606_pt1 | contig 10791 bp, 8 predicted proteins | sample czorhiz116metaG_FD_106658 | JGI IMG/M metagenome (GOLD analysis project Ga0137397, IMG submission 106658) | Vadose zone soil microbial communities from Angelo Coast Range Reserve, California, USA - czorhiz1.16 metaG | ecosystem: Environmental > Terrestrial > Soil > Vadose zone | place: USA...
ACCAGCGACACGGCGAGGCCGCGATGCTCGCTGATCCAGCCCATGACGGCGGCGATCATCGGCGAGAAGAAGCTGCCGACGGCGATGCCGACCAGCAGGCCGAAGCTGAGCTGGAACTGAAGCGCGGTCTGCGCGTGGCTCGCGAGGAAGAGGCCCAGCCCCAGGAGCACCGCGCCGGCGAGGACCACGGGTCGCGGACCGATGCGGTCGCTGAGCGCGCCCCAGCCGAAGCCGGCCGCGCCCATCGCGAGGAAGCCGATCGTCATGGCGCTCGACACGGCCGTCGTCGACCAGCCGGTCGACTCGGTAATCGGCCGCAGGAACACCGCGAGGGAGAACATCGCGCCGATCGCAATGCAGGTCATTAAGGCGCCGAGCGCCACCATGATCCATCCGTAACGCGGCTCTTTCATGAACGGGGTGATTTTCTGCACGGTTTAGGCTCCTTTGTACGAGGGCGTGAGCCGCTCGGCCTTCAGCAGCACCGCCGAGAGCAGGGCGGCGACGCCTGCGAAGATCGCCCCGAACACGAAGGCGAGCTGGTAGCCGCCGGTTAGCGCGACCGGCATGGCGGCGCCCGCGGAGAGCAGGCCCTCGGTGCGCGCCGCCGACAGGCTCGCGAGCACCGCAAGCCCGAGCGAGCCGCCCATCATGAACGCGGTGTTGACCACGCCCGAGGCGAGCCCCGAGTCGCTCGGCTCGACCTCGCCCATGGCGACGAGCAGTATGGGGTTCAGCGCCATGCCGCAGCCGACGCCGAGGATGGTCATGGCGGGCAGGACATGCAGGAAGAAATTTCCTTCGACTGGCGAGGAGGCGAAGAGCGCGAGGCCGGCCGAGGCGAGCGCGAGCCCGACGGCGAGCGGCAGGCGGTTGCCGAAGCGCATCACCATCTTCGCCGACAGGCCGAGCGAGAACGCCGCCATGATCAGGTTGGCGGGCAGGAAGGCGAGGCCGACCTGCATCGGGCTGTAGCCGAGGACGAGCTGCATGTAGAGCGCCGAGACGAAGAACCAGGCGAACATCGCGGCGGACCACAGTGCGCCGATCACGCTGGCGCTCGACAGGTTGCGGAAGCGGAACAGGCCGAGCGGCATCAGCGGCGCCTTGGCGAACGCCTCGATCAGGATGAAGAGGACGAAGAGGGCGGCGCCGCCGGCGATGAAGCCCAGGGTGCGCGCCGAGGTCCAGCCGGCCTCGTTGCCGTTCACGATCCCGTAGATCGCGAGCATGAGCGAGAGCGTGATGACGATCGCCCCGGCGACGTCCAGGCGCTGCCCGGTGTTTTGCGCACGGTCGTCCGGAAGAAGCGCGATGCAGGACGCGCATACGCCGACGCCGATCGGTAGGTTGACGAGGAAGATCCAGTGCCAGTTGAATCCGCTCGTCAGCAGGCCACCGACCAGCACGCCGATCGACCCGCCGGCGGCGCAGACGAAGCCGAAGATGCCCATCGCCTTGGCGCGCTCGGCGGGCTCCTGGAATAGATTCATGATGAGCGAGAGCGCGATCGACGACACCACCGCGCCGCCCAGCCCTTGCGCGGAGCGCGCGGCGACCAGCATCCACTGTGAGTTCGCGAGCCCGCACGCTAGCGATGCGGCGGTGAAGAACAGCGTCCCGCCGACGAACAGGCGCCGCTGGCCGTAGAGGTCGCCCAGCCGGCCGCCCAGGAGGAGAAACCCTCCGTAGGTGAGCATGTAGGCGTTCACCACCCACACGAGCGACGCCTCGGTGAAGCGCAGGTCCTCGCGTATCGAGGGCAGGGCGACGCCGACGATGGTCGTGTCGAGCACGATCATCAGCTCCCCGAGGCACAGCACGATGAGGGCCAGCCAGCGCTTGCGGTCGTTTTCCAGGGTCACGATGCAGTTCCTTGTAGCAAGTACACCCTTGCTCTCAACTCTACGACGAACGGGTTATGCCGAAATCGACATGCCGCCCGATTCTTTGGGCGGTACGGCTAAGTCCTTGAATTATGGACCCGGTGATGGCCTTGGGCCGTGGCGAGGTACTCCTTAAGGCGTCCCAGGTGCTGCTTTAGGCCTTCGAAGGCGCCGTGGGTCTCGATAACATGGGTGCGGGCCTCGGCCGAGGCGAAGACCATGCGCATGTCGATCCGGGTCTTGCCGCCCGAGTCGGTGAAGGTCACGGTCACGTGGTGGCTTACCGGCTCGACGTCCTCGTCGCCACCGAGGTTGTACACCAGGCGCTCGGGCTCGACCACCTCGAGGTAGGTGACCTTGTTCTGGTAGTCACGCCCATCCGGGCCGTGCATGACGTAGCGCCACACCCCGCCGGGCTTCAGCTCCATGCTGTAGGTGGTCGTGGTGAAACCGTTCGGCCCCCACCATTTCGCGATGTGCGCGGGGTCCGTCCACGCCTTCCACACCAGCTCGCGCGGCGCGTCGAAGAGGCGCGTCGCCGCGATCTCGCGGTCGCCGACCAGCGCGGTTCTGCTACTTTCCGCGGCCATGCCTGCCTTCGACGAAATTCTTCAGCGAAGTGCCCACGAGCTGCGTCCAGCCTTTCATGAAGTTTTCTGTTGCGAACGCGGGAAGCTTCGGGAAGGTTTCGAGGCCCTCGTGCGTAAGCCTGACCCTCGTCTTGCTCCCTTCGGCGAACAGCTCGAAGGTCACGAGCGAGTCGCCCGCGTGGCCTTCGTAGCGCCACGTGTAGGCAAGCCGCTTGTTGGGAATCGCTTCGGTGACCTTGCAGCGGTGGGAATACCTGAAACCTTCGTGTTCGACGTCGAATTGAAACTCGAAGCCCACGACCGGAGCGAATTCACGGAGGTCGAAAGACCATTGCTTGATGTCTTCCTTGTCGGTGAGTGCCCTCCAGACGAGCGCCACAGGGGCGTCGAAAGTGCGTTCCACGACGAGCGGCTCGTGTTTCGTCGCGAGATTACTTTTTGCGGTCATCTCTTTTCTCCTTGCGCTGAATATTCTCCACTTTGTTCTTGCGTTGCAGCTCCTTGAGGTAGCGCTCCAGCTTGTCGAAGCTCTCCTCCCAGTGGCGCCGGTAATACTCGACCCAGTCGGCGATGTCTCTCAGCGGATTCGCCTGCAACCGGCAGGGCCGCCATTGCGCCTCGCGTCCGCGCTCGATCAGGCCCGCGCGCTCGAGCACCTTCAAGTGCTTGGACACCGCGGGCAGGCTGATATCGAAGGGCTTGGCCAGATCGGTCACCGAGGTTTCACCCGAAGCAAGGCGCGCGAGGATCGCGCGGCGCGTGGGATCGGCCAAGGCGGCAAAGGTGTTGCTGAGGTGATCGGGCGACATGTCGCGGCCTGGGATGCTTCTATTTAACCGATAGGTTAAATACAAACTCACGCCTTGTCAAGCGGTCGAGCCCGGTTACTGTTCTTCCCCGCCGATGCGGCGACTGCGGAGGCGATGCGCGCAGGCGATCCGGCCCTTAAGCGCAAACCTTGACTACGAAGGCCGGATCATCACCCGAGCGACGGGTCACCCTATGACCACACGCCGCCCAAGGCTTTGAACAGATCCGCGATCGCAGCCCGCTGCGCGCGCAGAGCGTCGATGCGGTTCTGCTCCGCGGCGAGCAGGTTGCGCTCTGCATCGAGCACATCGAGCTGACTGGTCATTCCGTTCTGGTAGCGAAGGCGCGCGAGCCGTAGCGTGGTTCTCAGCGCCGTTACACGCTCGCTCTCGGCGTCGAGCCGCTCACGTGACTTGGCCTGCGCCACGAGGGCGTCGCGCACGTCGCGGAACGCGTTCTGGATCGCGAGCTGGTACAGAGCGAGCGCCTGGCGTTCGCGCGCGCCGGCGGCCTGCACCTGCGCGTCGATGCGCCCGCCCGCGTAGATCGGCTGCCCTGCGGCGAGCGCGGCCTGCCAGATCCCCGCCGGTCCGGTAAACAGGTCGGACAGCGCCACGCTTTCGCTGCCCAGGTAGCCCGTGAGCGAGAGCGAGGGGAAGTAGGCCGCGCGCGCCACGGCGACGCGCGCGTTCGCGGCGACGAGCGTCTGCTCGGCCTGAACCAGGTCGGGCCGGCGCAGCAACAACCCCGAGGGCAAGCCTGCCGGTACGACGATCGCAGCCGTCTGGCCTTCCGGGTCGGTTCCCGCTTCGAGCGCGCCTTCATAAATCGCTCTGGGACTCTTGCCGAGCAGCACCGCGAGGGCGTTCTCCTGCTGTGCGCGCTGCAACTCGAGTACCGGCAGCTGCGCGCGGTCGGCGGCGACGTCGGCCTCGAGCTGGCGGTAATCGAACTCGGAGATATCGCCGACCTCGAAGCGTCTCTTTTGCATGCCGAGCGCTTCGCCGCGCGCGGCGAGCGAGCGCCGGGTGGCGGCGAGCTGCCCGTCGAATGAGCGCAAGGCGAAATACCCTTGGGCTACATCCGAGGTCAGGGTGATGAGCACGGTCTCGCGCGCGGCCTCGGTCGCGAGTAGGTCGGCCCGGGCCGCCTTAGTGGCATTGCGCAGCCGCCCCCACAGGTCGATCTCGTAGGAGACGTCCACCGTTGCCCGCGTGTCGCTGAATTCGGGATTGACGCCCGGTGGCAGCGGTACCGGGCTGCGCTGCGAGACGCGCGTGCGGCTGCGGTTCGCATTAGCGCTGACTTGCGGCCGCTGATCGGCCGAAGTCACCGAAAGCGCCGCGCGCGCTTCCTCCACGCGGGCGGCAGCGAGCATGAGATTCGCGTTGTGGGCGAGCGCCTCGTCGATCAAGCCGTTCAGCACCGGGTCGCCGTACACCTTCCACCAGCGCGCGTCGCGAGCCTGCACTGCATCGGCTGGCGCGGCGCGCCAGCCCGCCGGGAGATCGAGCGCGGGTCTCGTGTAGTCCGGGTTCAGGCCGGAGCAACCGGCGAGCAGCGCGGCGAATCCGATGGCAGAGAGTTTACGCATGGCCGTCCTCCGTTTTCAGCGGCGCGTGATGGGGAATCTCGACCGTGTGCCGCGTGTGCTCCCGCTCGATCTCGGTACGCAGGTCGGACGCCGTGCGGCGCTCCGCGAGCCTGCGATCGGTGATGAGCTTGAAGAACAGCGGAACGAAAAAGATCGCGAGGAATGTCGCCGCCAGCATTCCGCCCATGACGCCCGTGCCGACGGAACGCCGCGCCCCCGCGCCGGCGCCCGCCGAGATCGCGAGGGGCAGCACGCCGAAAATGAAAGCCAGCGAGGTCATGAGGATCGGACGGAATCGTAGCCGCGCCGCTTCCAGGGCTGCCGCTGCCGGAGACAGGCCCTCGTGATGCTTGAGCACCGCGTACTCGACGATCAGGATCGCGTTCTTCGCGGCAAGCCCGAGCAGCGTCACCAGCCCGATCTGGAAATACACGTCGTTGGTGAATCCGCGCAGCCACACGGCTGCGAGCGCACCGAAGGTGCCGAACGGCAGTGCCAGCAGCACCGACAGCGGCAGCGACCACTTCTCGTACTGCGCAGCGAGGATCAAGAACACCATGATGGCGGCGAGCCCGAGCGCGATCAGCGAAGTGCCGCCCGATCGCTTTTCCTGGAACGACGCCCCGCCCCAGTCGTAGCCGAAATCCGGCGGCAGCACCTCGTTCGCGACTTTTTCCACGGCCTGAATCGCCTGGCCGGAGGAGACTCCGGGCGCGCCTTGCCCGATCACCTTCACCGAGGGGAGGTTGTTGAAGCGGTCGAGCGAGTCCGGACCCGAGGAATATCGGACGTTGGCCAGCGCGTTGAGAGGCACCATGTCGCCTTTCTGAGAGCGCACGTAGATCTCACCGATCGAGTCGGGGCGCTTGCGGTACGCGGGCTCGGCCGACATCAGCACCTGCCAGGTGCGTCCGTACTTGTTGAAGTCGTTGACATAGTAGGTGCCCGAGGTTGCGGCGAGGGTCGCGTAGAGAGCGTCGATCGGAACGCCCAGCGCCTTGGCCTTGTCGCGGTCCAGGTCCACGTAGAGCTGCGGTACGTTCGGGCGCCAGAACGTGTTGACGAAGCCGAGCTGGGGCTCCTTGCCCGCGCGCGCGAAAAACTGCTGCAACACCTCGGCGGTACGTTTCGGACCGCCCTCGCCGCGGTTCTGGATGTAGAACTCGAAGCCGCCCGCGGTGCCCAGGCCGAAGATCGGCGGCGGGTTGAAGGCGAGGACCAGCGCTTCCTTGATGCCCGCGGTCTTCATGAAGAGCTCACCGACCAGCTGCGAGGCGGTGACGGTGCGCTCGTCCCAGTGCTTTTGCGTGACGAAGATCGTTGCCGCGTTGTTGCGGTAGCCGCCGCCGATGAAATCGAAGCCCGTGAACGCTATCGCGTCCTGATTGTTGGGATTGGACTTGATGATATCGACCACCTCGGACACCACGCGGTCGGTTCGCTCGAGCGTCGCGCCGTCCGGCAGGATCACCGCGGCGATGTAGTAGGCCTGGTCTTCGTCGGGCACGAGGCTTCCGGGGGTCGCGCGCCACAGCCCGGCCGCGAGCGCGACCATCCCGGCGAACAGGGCGATGCCGATGCCGCCGCGGCGGATCATCCAGGCAACGCCGTCGGTATAGCGCCCGGTCACGCGGAGGAACCACCCGTTGAACCAGGTGAAGAAGCGCCCGGGCCGCTTGTGCTCGCGTTTCAGGATCAGCACGCACAAGGCGGGCGTGACGGTGAGCGCGACGGTTCCGGAGATCACCACCGCGATCGAGATGGTGACGGCGAACTGGCGGTAGAGCTCGCCCGTGAGCCCGCCGAGGAACGCGATGGGCACGAACACCGCGCACAACACCAGCACGATGGCGATGATCGGGCTGGTCACCTCGGTCATCGCCCTGACCGCGGCTTCGCGCGCCTCCAGATGCTCCTCATGCATGATCCGCTCGACGTTCTCGAGCACCACGATGGCGTCGTCCACGACGATGCCGATGGCGAGCACCATGCCGAACAAGGTGAGGGTGTTGATCGAATAACCGAGCAGATAGAGGCCGGCGAAGGTGCCGATCAGCGACACCGGCACCGCGGCGAACGGGATCAGAGTCGCGCGCCAGTTCTGCAGGAAGAGAAAGACCACGAGAAAGACGAGCACCATCGCCTCGCCGAGCGTCTTCAGCACCTCCCGGATCGATACTTCGACAAAGCGCGTCGTGTCGTAAGGGACCGAGTAGGTGAGGCCGTCGGGGAAGCGCGCCGAGAGCATGCTCATCGTCTTATTGACGTTGCTCGCGACCTCGAGCGCGTTGGCGCCGGGCTGGAGGAAGATGCCCACCAGCGTGGCCGGACGGCCGTTCACGCGGCCGATGAACTCGTAGTCCTTCGAGCCCAGCTCGACGCGGGCGACGTCCTTCAGGCGCAGCGTCGAGCCGTCCGGGTTGGCGCGCACGATGATGTTTTCGAACTCGCTCGGATCGGCGAGCCGGCCCTGGGTGGTGATGGTATACACGAGCTCCTGCGGGCCGCCTGCGGGCGTCTGCCCGACCTTGCCTGCCGCGAACTGCGCGTTCTGCTCGTTCAGCACGGCGATCAGGTCGGCCGTCGTGAGCCTTAGCTGCGTGAGGCGGTCGGGCTTGACCCAGATCCGCATCGCGTAATCCTTCGCTCCGAAGATCTGCACGTTGGTCGTGCCCGGCACGCGCTTCAGCTGATCGAGAACATTCACCGTCACGTAATTGCTGGTGTAGAGATCGTCGTAGCGGCCGGTCGGCGAATAGAACGCGAGCACCTGGAGAAATGAGGACGATCCCTTCTCCACCGTGACCCCGAGCCGGCGCACGTCAGCCGGCAGCCGTGGCTCGGCCTGCCTGACGCGGTTGTTGATGTTGACCGTCGCCCGATCAATATCGGTGCCGATATCGAAGGTGACCTGGATCTGCACTTGGCCGTTCGAGGTGGAGGTCGAGCTCATGTAGATCATGCGCTCGACGCCATTGATCTGGTTCTCCAGAGGCGCCGCCACCGTCTGCTCGATCACGCTGGCCGACGCGCCCGGGTAGTTCGCCGTGACGGTCACGACCGGCGGGGCGATCTCGGGATACTGGGCGATCGGAAGGTTGCGCATCGCCGCGAGGCCCGCGATCACGATGAAGATCGAGAGCACCGCCGCGAAGATCGGGCGATCTATGAAGAAACGAGAGAACATGGGCAGCCCCTTACTTTTGCGCCACGACGGGAGTGCGGCCGTCAGCTTTGGCCGTTCCGCCCTTCGCGGGGTCGGTTTCCGGACCCGACGCTGCGACAGCCACGGGCGAGCCCGGACCGATCTTCATGACGCCGTCCACGATCACGCGATCGCCGGAGGCGAGGCCCGAGTTGACTATCCAGGCGTCACCGTGCCAATCGCCCAGCTCAACCGGCCGGGGCTCGGCCTTGCTCTCGGCGTTGACGACGTAGACGAACTTGCCCTTCGGGCCTTCGAGCACCGCGCGCTGTGGCACCAGGATCGCCGCGGGCCGCTCCGCCCCTTTCAAGGTGACCCGTACGAACTGGCCGGGATGCAAGAAGCCCGCGGGGTTGGGCAGCTCGGCGCGCGCTTCGCTGGTGCTCGTGCTGCCCGATACGCGCACGTCGGAGAAGTTGAGCTTGCCGCCCTCGCTGTAAACGCCGCCGTCGGCGAGCTTCACTGTCACCTCGAAGCGGCCATCGCGGGGCAACGTCACGCGGCCGGCGTCGGCCTCGCGGGCCAGCTTGACGCGCTCTTCGTCTGAGACTCCGAACAGGACATAGATCGGATCGATCTGCGACACCGTGGTGAGCAGGACGTCCGGACCGGACACGTAGTTTCCCTCCGAGCGCTGCGCGCGGCTGGCGATGCCGGCGATCGGCGCCTCGACTCGGGTGTAGCCGAGGTTGAGGCGCGCATCCGCGAGATTCGCGCGCGCGGTCTTCGCATCCCCCTCGGCCACTTGCTCCGCGGAAACTGCATCGTCATAGTCCTTCTGGCTGGCCGCCTTGACTTCGAAGAGCGGCTTGAGGCGCGCGCTGTTGCGCTTCGCCTGCGCAAGCTTCGCCTCGGTGCTGGCAAGCGCGGCTTCGGCCCGCTCGGCGGCGACTTCGAAAGGCGCCGGATCGATGGTGAACATCGACTGCCCCTGCGCGACCGGCGCCCCTTCGCGATAGTTGCGTTTCAGGACGATGCCCGTAACGCGCGCGCGCACCTCGACCTCGCGCGAGCCGGCGGTCTGGCCGGTATATTCGAAGATCGCCGGCACCGACTGCGGCTGGACCGTGACCACCGCGACTTCCGGAGGCCGCATGCCTGCATGGGGCTGCGAATTGGCGGGCTCGCAGCCCGAGAGGATTGGCACAACGAATGCGACTGACAGGGCCGAAGCCGCAGCCAGATGGAAGTTTCTGACCTTCATGTCTTGCTCCCTTCGTTCAGTTAGGGGGCCTTAGGCCCGTTCAAATTGCTCGCGCACTGCAACGACGTTTCTCCGCTAGGGACCGACATAGCGTTGAAATAAATTTACGTATTGACCGAAGCCGACCTCGCTTCGTTCTCGCGGTTCTTCCCCGAAAGGAGGTCGATCAGGCCGTCGATACCGTGGTTGCGGACTTCCTCGGCGAAGGTGTCCCGATAGGTAGCGGCGAGGCTCACGCCGCTGATCTTGACGTCGTAAATCTTCCATCCGGCTGGGGTTTTCTCCATCTCGTAATCGATGGAAACCGCTTGAGCCCCCGATTGCCTCACCTCGGACTTGACGGTGACCTGCGCTTCGCCGACCAGGGCGTGCAAGGGCTTGAACTCGATCACCTGGTCACGGTAGTTGGCGAGCGCGGTGGAGTACGTGCGCACGAGGAGTGTCCTGAATTCCCGAACGAGCTGCTCGCGCTGCTCCGGGCTGGCGCGCCGCCAGTTGGCGCCCATGGCGATGCGGGTCGTATGCGCAAAATCGAAGTGGGGCAGGATCTTCGCCTCGACGAGGCTCGCGATCTTCTTCGGATTGCCAGCCTGAATATCCTTGTCCTGGCGCATCGCCGCGAGCACGTCAGTCGAAATGCCCTTGACGAGCGCGTCCGGCGCCGGCTCCTGCGCTGTAGTAGCCCGCGCAGCGAGTGCGAGAACGATGGCTGCGGTTTTGAGGGTGTGGCGCATGGAACTCGATCCTTTCGACTTAGTCATGAGTAAGTGGAGTGGCGGCTCCCTTGAGCCGAGGTTCCTGACGCTGTGTCAGGAGCATGTTTTCCACGCGGATTGCGGCGACGCTTTTCGGCGGTGACCGAGCCACCAGAGAATCGGTGCGCCAATCAGGGCGCCGGGCACCAGCAAGAGCGCCGCGATGTAGAGACCGTTTTTGAGAAAAGTTCGTAACCAGATGCCCATCACCGATCCCCGTTTGGTTTTGATGCTTCGCCCTAGTAGGTGATCTCTAGACCGCTGGAGAAGCGTTTCCAGGTGGATTTCCAGATCAATGTTCTTATCTGCACGTTGCATATATGTACTATTCATTCAAAAAAAAGGCCTCACTTGATGGCCGATAGCGCGCGCTCGAGCGCACCTTGGTTGATCCCTGAAAGCGACTTGGCGAATTCCGCCTGCACGTTCTCGACTTGCCGCACGCCCGCGGCATAGCGCTCCTTGCCAAGCGGAGTGACGGCGGCCCTTACCGCACGGCGATCCTGAGGATCCTCCACGCGGCGCACCAGGCCGTCCGCCTCGAGGCGATCCACAAGCTGAGTGATGTTCGAGCGGACGCAGGTCATCTTCGTGGCGCATTCGCTCAAGCTCAGGGGTTCGCCGTCCTTGACCAGGTGCGACAGCGCGCCAAACTTCGCGAGCGACAGCCCGACCTCCTCCAGGGCTTCCTCGAGTCGCGATTCGAGCACATGCGCCGCTCGAACAAGCGAATACATCATCTCGCCG
>Ga0137397_10003607_pt1 | contig 10790 bp, 9 predicted proteins | sample czorhiz116metaG_FD_106658 | JGI IMG/M metagenome (GOLD analysis project Ga0137397, IMG submission 106658) | Vadose zone soil microbial communities from Angelo Coast Range Reserve, California, USA - czorhiz1.16 metaG | ecosystem: Environmental > Terrestrial > Soil > Vadose zone | place: USA...
TCAATACGGCGTTGGCAGCGCGAATGTCCCAGCGGCCTGCACCGCCAAAAACGGTATGACCGGTGAGCGTCGTGTAGGGACAGAGGGTAGATATCTATGGGCGGCGTTACAATAGAAAAGAATGGGTCGACACGGCGCGCAGGGCCGCCAGGTAGTCGTCGGCGACGCGCCCGCGCTCGGCGAAGGGCGCGCCGACCGCGCGCATCTCGGGCTCGCACCAGCCGACGCCGAGGCCGAAGATGAGCCGGCCGTTCGAGAGCACGTCGAGCGAGGCGAGCTGCTTGGCGAGCACCAGGGCCTGACGCTGCGGCAGGATGATCACGCCGGTGGCCAGGCGGATGCGCGTCGTGTGCGCGGCCAGGAATGTGAGCGCGACGATCGGGTCGAGCAGCCGCTGATCCGGCGCCATCGGACGTCCGGGCACCGGCGGGTCGGGCAGCACCACGTGGTCGGCGACCCAGAGGGATTCGAATCCGGCGGCTTCGGCCGCCCGGCCGATGCGCGCGGCGGCGTCGGGGTAACCGCAAGTGTGAAGATTGACGGAGTGCAGTCCGAATTTCATGGCGTGTCCTTTCCGGTCGGGCAGCCGCGCACTGCTCGTGGCCCGTCGCGGGCGAGTCGTAGTCTAGCAGAAGGTCGGCGGGGCTACTCGAGCGAGCGAATCTTCTGGCGGATCTCGTCGATGGGCTGCGCGGCGATCACGGCGCCGGGGCTCACGGTCGCGAGGCTCAGGGCTTGCCGCAGGGTTTGTATATGGATCACCCGCACCGTGCCGCCGACCGCGGGCCCCGGACTCGGCCAGGTCAGGTTCGTCCCGGGCTGAACGGCATTGATCGCGTCCAGCAGCTCGGTGAAGTGCACCGCTTTGATCGGTGTGCCGTTCGGCAACGCGTCATCGGTGGTCGTCGCATCGGTGAAGATCATCGAGAACGTCGCCGTGACCGAGCGAGCGTCGCTCAGGGTCACGCTGCAAGTCGTCGCGGCACCGCCGCAGGCTCCGCTCCAGCCCTTGAAGCGCGCCCCGGCGCCGGGCGCCGCCGTCAAGGTCACCACGGTGCCACCGGCGAAGCTCGCCGAGCACGTCGCCGCGCAGCTCACACCGGCCGGGTTGCTCGCGACGGTGCCCGGGGCCGAGCCCCGGACGGTGACGCTGAGCGCGATCGGGACCGGAAGCCCCGGTGTGGTGGCCGTCGCCTCGCTCGAATAGGCGGAGCAACCCACCGCATTGCACGCGCGGACCCGATAGACATACGTCGTGCTGGGGCTCAGTCCCGTGTCCGGGTACGCGAACACGCTCGCGCCCGGCGCGGCGATCTGAGCGAACGTCCCTCCCGTCCCGGTCTTGCGCTCGATCCGGGATTGGGTGTCGTTGCCGTTGGTGTCCTGCCACGTCAGATTGATCTGGCTCGTCGACGACGGCGCCGCCACCAGCCCGGTCGGCGCGGCGGCCGGAGACACCGCGACGCCGGTGCCGATCACCGTCCTGCTCGTCCCGCCGGCGCCGCTGTAGGAGACGTTGGCGCTCGCGGTTCCAGCCGTGACCGGCGTGAAGCGCACGGTCACCCGCTGGCTCTCCCCCGCGCCCAGGGAATAGGCGCCGCCCGAGACGATGGAGAACGGGCCGCTCGTGGTCGCGAGCCCCGCGAGGACACCGCCGCCGATGTTCTGCACGGTGAAGGTGCGCTCTTCCGAGCTGCCGAGCGGGACGCTGCCGAAGTTTCGAGAGGTCGGGCCGACGCTGATCCTGGTCGGCGGCAAGGTGCTCCAGAGGAGCGAGAGGCCGTCGCTCAGGCTCTGCGTGTTGAAGGCGTACTGGACGGCGCGCTGCGTGCTCGTCTGCACGCCGACCGTGGCGGAGCCGCCCCGATCGGCCGAGGCGCACAGCCCGCCGAAGGTGGTATCCGCGTAGTTGAACAGGAGACTGTCGTTCTCTTCGAAGAAGACGACCTGGAACGTGATCGTGGCCGTGGCGCTCGACTGGCAAGCGGAGAGCCGGACGTCTCGCCACTCCACGACCAGCTCGCGACGCGGCGCCGACCCGATCACGTCCCAGAAGACGTTCTGCGGGGCGCCGGCCACCGGGAAGAGGTCGTCCCACCATGGCGCCACCAGGGTGGCGACCTGCGTCGTCGGGATGGCCGTGTTGGCGGAGCTCGCGAACGCGCTCGAGAAACTCACGTTGCCGTTGGCGCTCACGTACGCGCCGTTGAACCGGCCGCCGCCGAAGGCGATCTGGAACGGCGCGGCGATGAAGGCCACGCCGTCGTCGTCCAGGTTCAAGCTGACGCCCGAGATGGTCCGATAGCTGGAGGCGGTCTGCGACACGAGGTAGTCGCCGAGCACCTGGACCATGACCACGTCGCCGGTCGGGAACGTGACCGAGTAGGTCCCCGTCGCGGTGGGCGTCCAGCGGCCGGAATAGATGCCGTCGCCCGCCGCCCGATCGGCGACAAGCCCGTCGTCGACCAGGGTCACGCTCTGCCCTCCCGGCTCCACCCCGACGACGACGTTCCCATTCGGGCGGGCGCAGTTGATGTTGAGGGCGGCGAGGTCGATGGGCGTTCCGACGGCGCCGGTGATGCTCGAGCCCACCGGCAGGAGCCGGGAGAGGACCGTGGCGTTCGAGCAGCCGAGGGCGCCGCGGGCGTTGAGCCGCTTCTGCGTCACCGTATTCGCCAGCGCCGGGATCGTCTCGCCGCCGGCCAGGATCAGGTTCTTGATGGCCCGCCAGTCGCGCGAGGGGTCTTGCGCCTTCAAGAGGGCGGCCACCCCGGTCACGTGCGGCGTCGCCATCGACGTTCCGCTGAACACGCTGTAGGTGTTGTTGGGGGTTGTGCTCAGAATCGACGCGCCGGGGGCGCCGAGGTCGACGGTCTGGCGGCCGAAGTTCGAGAACGACGCCAGCGCGTCGGCGCGCGTCGTGGCCGCCACCGAGATGACGTTCGGCAGATAGTAGGCGGCGGGATAGAAGGGCGTCGTGTCGTTGTTCGAGCCGTTGTTCCCCGCGGCGGCGATGAAGAGGATGCCGCGCTGCAGGTGCGCGTCGATCGCGTCGAAGAGCGACTGCGAGAACCCGCCGCCGCCCCAGCTGTTGTTGGTCGCGACGATGTCGACGCCGCGATCCTTCATGAGCTTGACGTACTCCATGCAATCGATCGCGTCGGCGACGCTGCCGCTCCCCGAGGCCGCCAGGAATTTGCAGGCGAGGATCCGGACCGTCCAGTTGACTCCGGCCACCCCGACGCCGTTGTTGCCGACCGCCCCGATCGTCCCGGCCACGTGGGTGCCGTGGTTGTTGTCGTCGAGGGGATTCGAGTTGTTGCCGGCGGTGTTGATGCCGAAGCAGTCGTCGATCTGGCCGTTGCCGTCGTCGTCGATCCCGTTGCTGTTGCAATCCGGCGTGTTGCGGAACATGTTCGCGGCCAGGTCCTGGTGGTTCCAGTCGATCCCCGAGTCGATCACCGCCACCACGACGGTGCTGCTGCCGGTCGTCAGGTTCCACGCCTCGACGGCATCGATGTCGGCGTCCGGCAGCCCGCCGCTCTGGCCCGTGTTGTTGAGCCCCCAGAGCTCTCCGAAGCGGGGATCGCTGGGATTCGCCTGGTGCTGGACGATCCAGTTGGGCTCCGCGTACAGCACGGCGGGGTGACGCTGGTAGAGCTCGATCGCGTCCTTCACGGTCATGCCGCGCGGGACCCCGATGACCTGAAGACCCTCGACGAGGGTGAAGCTCTTGCGGACGTTCGCGCCCGCCAGCGCGTGCGCCTGCGCTCGCTCCCTCGGCGGCGCCGCGGCCTTGAAACGCACCAGAATGGTGTCCGGGTCGTGAGGGGGCGCCGGTTGAGCAGCGGCGCCGACGGCCCAGACGAGCAGCAACCAGAACGTGATCGGCACCACGCCCAGGGGTTTCGCCCGCGGTCGCCTCGCTCCGACGATCGTCATCGCGCCGGGCCCTCGGGCTCGAATATCACGGAACCGTCGATCCTGGGAAGCCTGATCAAGTGAAAGGGCTGGGTCAGCGCCTGAATCAGCATGGCGCCGGGATCGGGGCTCCTGGTCCGATAGCGGATCGAGAGGCCGACGTCGGTCCGCTCGACATTCGTGACCTCGATCTCGTAGCCTCCCGTCGCCCGCTCGCCCATGAAGAGGCCGACGACCATGTCGCGGGAGAAATCAACCGGCGGGGCCGGTGGAGGCCGGGTTTGCGCCTGGGTATGGCGCCCCCAGAAGGCGGCCCACTCGTTCGGGCTGCGGATGACGACCTGAGCCGGCTCGCGGACGCCGCTGTTCAGCCCCTTCACCAGCGTCGAAAACGGCACGGTCACTCCGACTGAAGCGCAGGCGGCACAGGCCAGCAGGACCAGGAGACGCGCGACGCAGCGCATGGCCCGCATTCCATTCTAGGGCGCTGGTCGTCGAACTGCATGGGGTTTGCGGTAGTGGCTCAGCCGGGCTGAGCCACTACCTGACGGTCGCAACGCCTGCCTACTGCTTGATGCCGAGCGACGCCATCGTCTCGGTGGCAGCCTTCTGCGCTTCTTCCATCTTGCCATCCTTGCACATCTTCGTGATCTGTTCGACCTTCTGCCGGGCGTTGTGGCTCGCGTCGTCTACTCGCACGCCGACCTCGGCATTGATCTTGGCCACCAGCTTGTCGCAGTCGCCCATCGGCTGCTGCGCCATCACAGAAGCCGAGAGCCACGCGAGAGAGATCAGGGCCAAGACCGCAGTGATCGTCCGCGTCATGTCATCACCTCCCCCCTGTGTGAGATCCGCACAGACGCCATCCCCGGGCGCCATCGCGCAGTCCTTCCCGCGATGGGGGAACCGTGAGGAGGCGGCTAGTGAGCTAGACCGACGGAGAAGGAGGGGCGCGGTCTTGAGCGGGACAGAGCGGGCGAACTTCGGCGCCGACGAATTCGGCGATGACGATGCGGGCGGCGCTCGTTCGCGGCGCAAAGACAAAGGCCGACTCGGGACCGACCGTGTCGTCGAGCGGATCGTCCAGCGACGTCGCGACGTCGACATCGCCGACGGACTGAGCCGCGAGGTAGCCGCACCCGAACGTGAGCACGACCAGGAGCGGCACCAGGATGCCCGCCGCGAGACGACGCCAGTCGGATTGCGGAAGGAGTGCCAGAAGTCGCGTAAGCGGCAACGACATCGTCCGTTTCTTACTAGCAGCGGGATCGCGAGGGTGTCAAGGCGAAAGTGGCGGTGCGCGACCGAGCGCGAAGCGCGAGGCGCGCCTGGGATGCTAAGGTGTGGGCCCTGACAGAGGAGGACGCTGCATGCGCAGCATCGACATCCACGCTCACCTGATGCCGCAGTGTCTGTGGCGGACCGTCGACGCCGGACGCGCCTGGTACGGGACGCGCTACGAGCCCGGCGAAGGCCTCGGCGCCACCGTGACGAACGGACGGCGCAGCCGCGTCCCGAACCTCAAGGTGCGCTTCACGCCGGAAGAGCGACTCCGCGACATGGACGCCCAGAGCGTCGACACGCAGGTCGTCTCCATCCACACGCCGCTCTTCGGGTATCACCTGGAGCCCGCGCAGGGACGGCAGCTCGCGCGCGACGTCAACGACGAGATCGCCGAGATGACCCGGCACTGGCCCGGGCGCTTCGCCGGTCTGGCCACGCTGCCCCTCCAGGACGTCCGGGCGGCGATCGACGAGCTCGAGCGCGCGGTGAACGTCCTCGGCCTCAAAGGGGCCGAGCTCGATACGGTCGTCAACGGCACCACCTGGGACGAGCCGCAGTTCCGGCCGCTCTTCAAAGCCGCCGAGGACATGGGCGCCGTGCTGTTCTTCCACCCCCAGCCCCAGCACAATCTGCTTTTCAAGGACACGGACCGCTTCGGCGTCGCCAACAGCATCGGCGTCATCGTGGAAGACGCGCTGATCGTCGCGACGCTCATCTTCGGCGGGATCCTCGATGCCTGTCCCGACCTGAAGGTCTGCATCGCGCATGGGGGCGGGCCGGCCTGCTTCGGAATGGGACGCCTCGACCACGGCTGGCAGGTCCGCGCCGAGGCCCGCCGGCACATCCAGAAGCCGCCAAGCGCCTACCAGCGTCGTCTCTACTACGACTGCGTGACCGACAGCGAGGCCGGACTACGTTTCCTGCTCGATCACGTGGGCGCCGACCGCGTGGTGCTCGGCAGCGATTGGCCGTTCGTCGGCTGGCACCCCTCGCCCGTCGCCTGGGTGCAGGGGCTGCGGAGTCTGACCCCGGAGGAAAAGAACAAGATCCTCTGGCAGAATCTCGAGAAGCTGCTCGGTCTCTAGTCGTGCCGGCGGGCCTTCGCGCGACACGTGCGGTCCCCGCCGGCTCCTGGGCCGCGCTGCTCGAGCCCCCGCACGCGCTGTCGGCACTGGTCGTCGTCCTCTGCATCCTGGCGCCCGCGTTCAGCACGTTCATCACGGCCACAGTCCTTCCCTCGGCCATCGCCGAGATCGGCGGGCTCGCGATCTACGCGTGGGCCTCGACGGCCTACGCCGTCGGCTCGATCCTCGGAAGCGCCGGAAGCTCCGTCGCGGTGCTCAAGATGGGGATGCGCCGCGCATTCGCCCTCGCGGCCGGCGTGTTCGTCGTGGGCGCGGCGATCTGTGCCCTGGCGCCCAGCATGCCGGTCGTCGTCGCCGGCCGCGCGCTTCAGGGCCTCGGCGGCGGCATGCTGATCGCGTCGGCGCACAGCATGGTGCGCGAGGTTTTTCCCGCGGTTCTGTGGCCGCGCATGCTCGCCGCGATCTCTTGCACCTGGGCCATCCCGGCGCTCGGCGGCCCCGTCGTGGGCGGCGTGCTGGCGGGCCTCGGGCTCTGGCGCGCGGCGTTCTGGGCCATGGCGCCGATCGCCGTGGTCGCAGGCACGCTCACGTGGCGGATCCTGCCCCGGGCCGAGACGCACGACGCCCGGGCGACGCGGGTGCCCTTCGGGCGGCTCGCGCTCATCTGCGCGAGCGTGCTCTGCGTCGGCTCGATCGCGAACACCGGAGCGACGGCCGTGCGTGCGGCATTCTTCGGCGCGGCGGTCGCGTCCATCCTTCTCATGCTGCGGCTCGACGGCCGGGCGCCGGCCCGTCTCTTCCCCACGGGCATGCTCTCGCTCAGGAACCGGATCGGGAAGGGGTTCTGGATGGTCTTCCTGCTCGGGATGTCGACCACTCCCGGCGGCATCTACGTCCCGCTGCTGGTGCAGGTGCTGCACGGCGTGACGCCCGCAGCTGCCGGATATCTGTACGCGACCCAATCGCTCTCGTGGACGGCGGGCACGGTCCTGAGCGCGCTCGTCCCCCCCGCGCGGATCCGCGTCGCGATCGTGCTCGGCCCGCTTCTGACGGCGGCGGGATTCGCCGGCCTCTACCTCACGATCGCCTCGGGCCCGGTGGGAGCGATCGCGGCGTCGCTCATGCTGATCGGCGGTGGGATCGGCACGTGCTGGGCGCACATCGGCGCTGCCATCCTGTCGGCGGGGCGCCCGGACGAGGGCGCGGTGACGGCGTCGATGATCCCGAGCACCCAGCTCTTCGCCGTCGCGCTCGGCGCCGCGCTCTGCGGCGTCATCGCCAACGCCGCCGGGCTCGCCGATGGCGCCTCGAGGCCGACGGCGGCGCTCGCGGGCACGTGGCTCTTCGGCAGCTTCGTGGTGGCTCCGCTGGCCGCGCTCGTCATCGCCTCGCGGCTCCGCCCGGCTCGACATTCTTGACTCCGCAGCCAATGAGCGCAATCCTCTTGCCACTGGTAGGCCAGGGATAGAGCGCAGCTGATCCGGACCGAAGGGAGACTGACCATGGCGCGTATCTACAACGTCATCGACGCCGACGGGCACATCCTCGAGCCGGTCGATATCTGGGACAAGTACATCGACCCCGCCTATCGTGACCGCGCGCCGCGAATGATCGTCGACACGGACGGCAGGGAGCGGCTACGCGTCGAGGACAAGATCCTGGGCAGCCCGAAAGGTCTCGGCCTCATCGGGGCGATCGGAGCCCGGCAGGGCGTGGTGGACGACGCCACCATGAAGTACGTCGACGGCCGGAAGGGCGGCTTCGACCCGCACGCCCGGATTCCGGACATGGACCTCGACGGCATCGACGCCGCGTTCCTCTATCCGAGCCTCGGTCTCTTCAGCGGCGCGGTGCAGGACCCCGGGCTCGCCGCGGCCATGTGCCGGGCCTACAACCGCTGGCTCGCGGACTACTGCCGGCCCTATCCCGATCGGCTCTTCGGCGTCGCCATGCTGCCGATGCAGTCGATCCCGCTGGCCATCGAGGAGATGCGCTTCGCGCGCAAGGAGCTGGGCATGCGGGGTGGCTTCCTCCGCCCCAATCCCTACAACGGCCGCATGCTCCATCACCCGGACTACGCGCCCTTCTGGAAAGAGGTCGAGGAGCTCGACTTCGCCATCGGCCTGCACGAAGGCGCCAGCGGCGGCATGCCGCAGGTCGGCGTCGATCGGTTCACGACCCGCGGGGCGCGGCACATCATCTCCCACACGATGGAGATGATGCTGGCGGCGATGAGCGTCATCTGGGAAGGCGTGTGCGATCGCCACCCCAGGGTGCGCATCGGTTTTCTCGAGTCGGGCGGCGGGTGGATCGCGCCGTGGCTCGACCGGATGGACCGCCACTTCGACGACCAGGGCTTCAACGATACGACGCTGACGATGCGCCCGAGCGAGCTCTTCCGGCGCAACTGCTGGATCTCGTTCGAGCCCGTCGAGGGCAGTCTCTCCGTGCTCGCGGACTACATCGGCCCGCACAAGATCCTGTGGGCGACCGACTACCCGCACCCCGACGGCTTCTTCCCCGGCGCTCCGAAGCTGATCGCCGACCGCCCGGAGCTGTCGGCGGAGACGAAGCGCCAGATCCTGGCGGGCGGCGCCAAGGGCTTCTACGGGCTCCGCTAGTCCCCGAGGAGGGTGTCATGGAGTTTCATGGCGTCGACGTGAAGACGCAGTTCAAGCGCATGCGGGAGCTCGTGCCGGAGGCGTACCGGGCGTTCCTCGACTTCGATCAGAAGGCATTCAAGGACGGCGCGATCCCGGCCAAGACCAAGGAGCTCATCGCGCTCGGCATCGCCCAGATCACGCAATGCCCGTGGTGCATCGAAGCCCACACCAAGAAGGCGGCGACCGCCGGCGCCTCGGACGCGGAGATCGCGGAGACGACGTTCGTCGCCATGGCGATGGCCGCGGGTGCCGCGTGGAGTCACGGGGGGCTGGCGCTCCAGTGCCTCCAGGAGCACAAGGGCTGAGCGTTCGCGGCCGGCGATGAAGTTCGGGCTGCGGTACGCGAGCCTCGGTCGTTACGCGAGCGGCCCGGCGGCCGTCGAGCTCGCCCAGGCCGCCGAGGCCGCCGGCTTCGACTCGATCTGGACCGTCGAGCACGTCGTGGTGCCCCACGGCTATCAGTCGCGCTACCCGTACTCGGACACGGGGCGCATGGGCTCGGGGCTCGAGGATTTCCCGATCCCGGATCCGCTGATCTGGCTCGCGTACATCGCATCCGCGACCCGCACGCTCAAGCTCGGCACCGCGATCCAGATCCTGCCGCAGCGCAATCCAGTCGTCACCGCCAAGGCCGTCGCCACCTTGGATCACCTCGCGGGCGGGCGCCGCGTCCTCCTGGGAATCGGCGTCGGCTGGCTGGCCGAGGAGTTCGTGACCCTGGGCGTACCGTTCGACGACCGGGGGCTGCGCACCGACGAGTACGTCGCGGCCATGCGCGCGCTCTGGAGCCAGGAGCGCGCGAGCTTCTCCGGGCGTTTCGTCTCCTTCCGCGACGTGTTCTGCCGGCCCCGGCCCGCCGACGGCCGGGTCCCGATCATCGTGGGCGGCGACACGCGCGCGGCCGCACGCCGGGCCGGACGGCTGGGCGACGGCTACTTTCCGGCGCGCGGCGCGTCCGACGAGCTCCTGGGCGAGATGCGGCGAGCCGCGATCGAGGCGGGACGCAATCCGGACGAGATCGAGATCACGGTCTCGGCGCCGACCGAGCCCGCGGAGATCGAGGCGCTCGCCCGGCGGGGCGTGAAGCGCGTGGCCGTGCCGGTAAGCTCGGCCGCCGGGCTCCCGGCCCAGGTGAAGACGCCCGACGACGTGCTGCGCTACGGCAAGACCATCATCGAGCGCTTCCGCGACTGACGGACACGGGCGAGCCATGACAACGACACTCGACCTCGACGACCTTCGATCGCACATCGGCCGCACGCAGACCGCGACCGACGTGGTGCATGCCGGTCCTGCCAACTTCCTGCAGCTGGCGCTCGGACGCTCCGAGCCGGAGTACAGCGAGGGCGACGTGCTGCCGCCCGCGTGGCTCGGGCTCTACTTCCTGCCCAGGGTCGCGTCGGACGCGCTGCGTCCCGACGGAAGCCCGCGGGACACGGGCGTGGTCCCGCCGCTGGCGTTGCCGCGCCGGATGTTCGCCGGCGAGCGCGTGCGGATCTACGGCGCCGTGCGCGTCGGCGAGACCTTGCGGCGTGAGACGCGCCTGGCCGACATGTCGGTGAAGCACGGCGGCACCGGGTCGCTCGTGTTCGCCACGGTGAGCAGCCGCGTGTACGGGCCCGAAGGGCTGGCGCTCGAGGAGGAGCGGCGGACGGTCTTTCGTGAGGAGGTCAAGGCGGGCGAGCGCAATCAGGCGCCTCGCCGCGAGTCACCCCCGAACGACGCGCCGTGGCGGCGCAGCGTGAGCCCCGATCCCGTCCTGCTCTTCCGCTTCTCGGCGCTGACCTTCAACAGTCACCGGATCCACTACGATCGCGCGTGGGCGATGGAGGTCGAA
>Ga0137397_10003608_pt1 | contig 10790 bp, 9 predicted proteins | sample czorhiz116metaG_FD_106658 | JGI IMG/M metagenome (GOLD analysis project Ga0137397, IMG submission 106658) | Vadose zone soil microbial communities from Angelo Coast Range Reserve, California, USA - czorhiz1.16 metaG | ecosystem: Environmental > Terrestrial > Soil > Vadose zone | place: USA...
CTTGCCGTTCAGCAGCGTACCGTTCGAGGAGCCCACGTCGACGATGACGTAGTGACCTTTCGAGAAGCGGATCTCGGCGTGGTAGGCGGAGACGCGCGTGTCGACCTGCGGATCGAACCGGACGTCGCAGGCCGCTCCGCGCCCGATGCGGATCACCGCCTTGGGCGACATCGACGAGGTGCCCTGGAGACTGCCGGAGAGATGCGTCAGGCGAACCACAGTTGCGCGCCCCTAAGCGCGCGCTGCGCTTTTGCGCGTTGAGGTCATGTTCCGCTCTTCTGGGTAATCTCGGGGGTTTCCAAAGGCTCCTGGTAGTACTCCGCCGTGTGCTCGCGCGCCTTCACCTTGCCCAGCGATTCCTCGAGCGCCGCGGAAACTTGCTCGCACGGCGGCCCGGGTACGCACAAGACCTTGATGGACACCTCCCCGTTGGGAAGGATGGTGATCTCCATCTTCTGCTTCTCCGCCATCAGGGCCTCACCACTTCGACACGCCCAGCTTGATGGTGCCGTCCGCCTGGACCTGCTCCTCGTCCATGGTGAAGCCCTGCGCGGCCACTTCCTTCTTCACCTTGTGGTACGCGTACCGCTGGACGATGCGCTGGGTGATCTTCTCCTGCGTCTCGTTGGTCTCTTCCTCGATGCCCCACCAGTCGGCGACCAGCTTGTAGGTGCCTTCCTCGGTGAGCTGCAGGCCGATGTCGTAGCTCTTCGACGCCTTGATCTTCGCCTCGGCGGTGAGCGTCGATCCCTTCCACCCGCGCACCTTGACCAGCTGGTCCTCGGTGGCCACTTCGAACTCGGCGTTCAGGTCGGCCAGCGCGAGCTTCAGGCAGGCGAGGTCGTTGATCTTCGTCTCGACCTGGGTGAAGTGGCTCACGGGGCCTTCCCTCCCGCGGCGTCCATGTCCAAGGAGCGCGCTCCGGCCTTCTCCTCGCGTTGGTAGTCGGAAGAGGCGGGGCGGGCGCGCGTCCGGCACCAGGTCCGCAGGGTCGCGACCTTCTCCTTCATGGTGCGCGACAGCGGCACCGTCTCGGCGATGGAGTGGAGCACGCCGTCCGTGGTGAGGACGCCGGCGGATCCGTGGCGGTCGTACTCGTCGAACAAGGCGCTCACCACGGCCTGCTCGATCTCCGCTCCGGTGAATCCGTCGGACTTCTCCGCGATCTTGTCCAGGTCGAACTGCGAGGGGTCGCGCCCGCGGCGCTTGACGTGGATGGCGCCGATCTCCTTGCGCTCCGGCAGCGTGGGGAGGTCGACGAAGAAAATCTCGTCGAAACGGCCCTTGCGCATCATCTCGGGGGGCAGCTCGTCGACGTTGTTGGCGGTGGCGATGACGAACACCGGGCTGGTCTTCTCCTGCAGCCAGGTGATGAAGCTGCCGAACACGCGCGCGGCGGTGCCGGCGTCGGACTGGTTCGAGGACCCGGTGCCCGAGAAGCCCTTCTCCAGCTCGTCCACCCAGAGGATCGACGGCGCCACCGCCTCGGCCATCTGGATGGCGCGGCGCATGTTCTCTTCCGAGGACCCGACGATGCCGGCGAACACCTTGCCCACGTCGAGGCGCAGGAGAGGCAGCCGCCAGGAGGCGCCCACCGCCTTGGCGGTGAGCGACTTGCCCCCGCCCGGGATGCCGATCATGAGGATGCCCTTGGGGCGCGGCAGCCCGAACTTGCGCGCCTCCTCGCTGAAGGCGCTCTGGCGCTTCTTCAGCCAGGTCTTGAGCTGGTCGAGCCCGCCGATGTTCTCCATCTGCTCGTGCGTGCGGAAGAACTCGAGCACGCCGCTCTTGCGGACGATGCGCTCCTTCTCGCTCAAGATCACGTCGATGTCGAAGGTCCCCGTCTGCACCAGCGACTTGGCAAAGACGTTCTCCGCCTCGTCGGCGGTGAGCCCCAGCGCGGCCTCGATGACGTGCTCGCGCTCTTGCCCCCCGGGCGGCGCCTTGTTGGGCACCATGCTGAGCACCCGGTCCAGGATGGTGCCGATCTCGGCCAACTCGGGGAGGGGGTACTCGACGACCGCGATCTCCTTGTCGCACTCGGGCGGGATGACCAGCACCGGTGAGATGAGGAATACGGTCTTGAGCGTCTCCTTCAGGTTCCGCCCCACGTCGCGCAGCAGCCGCACCACCTCGGGGTTCTTGGTGAAGGCGTGCAGGTCGCGCAGGATGAAGACGGCGCGCTCGTCCTTCTTGGCCTCCAGCACGAAGCGCACGGCCTTGAGCGGATCCTTCGAGTCGCCTTGCGGCTCGGAGCCGAGGCGCACGCCCTCGGTGACGCTCCAGGTGTAGACCTTCGCCTTGACGCCCTTGTCGCGCTCGCGGCTCTGGAGGACCCGCCGGATCGATTCCTCGACCCGCTTCTCCTCGGAGCTGAGGATGTAGATCAGCGGGTAGCGGGCGCGCATCAGGTGCTCGAGGTCCTTGTCGACCCGGCGCAGCTGGGCGGCGCGGGCGACCTCCTCGGCCACTTCCTTCGGCTGGCTGGAGAGGGCCATCGCCGGCGCGCTCGCAAGCGACACCGGGGCCGGCTTCTTGGCGCCGAAAGGGTCGGCCTCGAAGGGACTCATGGGGATGGGGATGGTACCATCCGCCCGGAAGGTCGATCAAACGGCCAGCCGCCGCCTGCCAGGGCGGCGCCGTGCTTTCGCTCTTGGCGCCGCGGCCGCTCTGGCGACCCATAGGGCGGGCGGCGTTTCGCCCGCCCGGTTGCCGCCCCCCGGGACGTGCGCTACCGTCGAAGGCGTGGAGTTCACCGCGCACCAGGACCAGATGGCACTGCAGCGGCTGCGCGATCAAGGCGGTTTCAACGGCGACCGCATCGCGGACTGCGCGCTCGCCACGGTCTACGCGAGCGGGAGCGACTGGCTCAAGGTGGTGGTGGAGAAGACGGACCTCTCGCAGTCCAACCTGGCCGGCACCCGCATCCGCGAAGCGACCTTCGCGCACACCTCGCTGCGCAAGGCGCGGCTGCGCGGCGCGCGCATGGAGCGCGTCGAGCTGTACTTCTGCGACCTGAACGAGGTGGATGCCAGCGAGGTCTCGGCGCGGCGGGCCAAGGTGCACGGCTCGGAAGCGATGAACGCCGTCTTCAGCGGCGCCCAGCTCGCGGTCACGCGGTTCGAGGACACCAAGCTGTACCGCGCGCGATTCGACCAGGCGCTCCTCGTCCGGGTCGTGTTCCTCGATTCGCGCCTGGGCGGCGCGTCCCTGGAGAAGGCCGACTTCTCCGGCGCGCGCCTGGTGGACGTGTCGCTGCGCGCCGCGAACCTCCAGGGCACGTCGTTCGCGGGCGCGACGCTGGTGGGCGTCGACTTCACCGACGCGGCGCTGGACGGAGCAGATTTCCGCGGCGCAGTGGCCATCGGCTGCCGGTTCCCGGCGGGGTTCTCCCCATGAGCGAGGACGCGAAGCCCCGGACGGACCTCGACCCCGCGGCGCAGGTGGCGCAGGAGCTGCGCGCCCGGCTGCGCGGCCTTGCGCCCGACCAGCTCGTCGATCTCTGCGCGCAGCTCTTGAACACCTACGTGGTCGAAGGCGTCCTGCCGCTGGCGCGCTCGGGCGAGTCGGCGGACCTCGCCTCGGACACCGCGGGCGAAGAGTCGTTCGCGCAGATGCTCAAGCGCCTCAAGGCGTCGCGCAAGGACCCGGTGCTGGAGCGGTTCTTGATCGACGGGGAGAATATCTCGGTCCGCGTCGACGGCTACGGCGTCTTGCCCATCACCGAGTACCGCCGCCCGACCGCCCCGCCTGGCGCGCCCGCGCAGCCGCGGCGGGAAGGGATCCCCGGCGCCGCCGCGAGCATCTACAACCGCGCGCTGTACCAGCCTGACCAGGCGCCGACGCGCGGCCCACAGCCGACTCCGGCTCCTCCGACCCAACAGCGCGCTCCGCAGTCGCCCGCCCAGCCTGCCCAGCCGGGCCAGGCCGCCAAGAAGGACGAAGCCCAGAAGGACCGCTTTACCCTCATCGAGCTGGAGTAGCGTGAAGCCGAAGGGCGTCGCCTGCGCGCATCAATCGCCGCGCGACACGTTATTTCGCGTGCCGCGCTAAAGTAATGCTCAACACTTCGTAGAACGGAGGGGACCCATGAAGCGCATGTTGGCTGCACTCGCCTTTGCTTCGGCCGCTGGGTGCGGCGGCGGCGACAGTGGCGGAACCAAGAACCTCGCGAACTTCCAAGGCGCCACCTGGAACGGACAGATCACAACGACCGTGACGTGTTCCGGCTCTGCCCCTCAGACCTCGGCCAGCGGATACGCCGTCGTGTTCTCGCCGGGAACCGGGGCGGATCTCCAGTACGCCTCGCAGGCAGGGTGCATCTTCCAGTTCAACGTTTCGGGCAACACCGCGTCGTTGTCGAATGCTCCGGTGTCGTGCAGCACGAACGCGAACGGCACCAATGTCACACTAGCCTGGACGACCTACACCGTAACCACCAGCGACGGCCACAGCCTGAACATCAGCGGTGCCGGCACCGGCACAGCCCTCGGCCAGACTTGCCCGTTCACGCAGACGGGAAGCGCGGCCAGGTAGCTTCGCTTCAGCGCTCCGTGCCGGCGCTGCGGGTCTTCTGTGCCTGCGCCACCGCGGGCTGCTTGCGGTGGATGACCAGGGTGCGCTGCGCCTGGAGGTCGTCGTCCTCGCGGGCGATCAGGTACACGGTGCTGTTGCCCGGCTTCAGCGGGAGCTCGGCCGAGAAGTCCAGCACGCTGGGACCCGACACGCTCTGCGTCTGCCCGGCCTTCTTCGCGGTGCGGAAGAAGACCTTGCGGTAGTCGTTCTCGTGCTGCACGAAGATCTGCAGGTCGCGCATGCCGCTGGGGTCGCCGGCGGTGCCGGTGATCGTCAGGCGATCGGAGTCGATCTCCACGCCGCCCTTGCTGGTGTCCACGTTGGTCAGCTTGATGAAGGGCGGCTCGCGCTGGGTGAGCGCCACCACCCTGGCGAGGGTCGGCTTGGAGCTGCGAGGCGCGTCCTTGGCGGCCGCGGCGGGGAGGAACCCCACGCGGCCCTTCTGCCACTCGACCCGGTAGAACGAGCCCACCTTGCCCTTGGCCGCGAGCACGGCGCCCTTCTTCACCGAGGCCAGCTTGTCCGACGCCTCCTGGGCAGCCGCGAGGACGTTGGTGTCCACCTGCACGCGCACCGCCGCGACGCTCGGAGACGAGGGGACCGTCGCGCCGACCGGGAGGAGCAGCTTCTCCTTCTCGATCTCCCAGGTCTCCTTGTCGCCCAGCTCCAGGCGCACCGTCACCGGCGCCTCGTCGAGGCCCTTCTTCGGCTCGAGGATGAAGGTGGCCGTGCGGGTCTCGCCCGGCGCGATGGGGCCGAGCTTGGTGCGGCCCTTTTTCACGTTGATCTTCTCCTCGGACAGGTTCTTGAGCGCGGCGAACGCGTCGTACGCCTTGCCCTGGCCGATGTTCTTCACGTCGAGGACCAGCTCGACCTGCTCGCCCTTGTGGAGCAGGCCGTCGGGGCTGCCGGGCCCGGTGAGCTGCCAGCTCCACGCGAAGGAGGGCCGCGGCAGCTCCTGGATGTCGCTCTCGCCCCGCACGTCCTCGATCGCGTCACCCTGCTCGTCCTCGAACTTCACCGTCACGTCGTCCTTGCGGGAGGGCATGTAGCGCGGGACCTTCACCGGCACCGTCCAGGTCCGCTTCTCGTGCGGCTGCAGCTGGCCGAAGACGAACTCGCGCCGGTCGAGGATGCTGTTGTCGCTCTTGGTGTACGCGCGGAGCCGGTAGACGGGCGCGGTGCCGTTGTTGTGCGCCGTCACCGCCAGCTCCATCGTCTCGCCCGACTGGGTGCGCGGCGCGCGCAGCTCGGCGGTCACGCGCACGGGCGCCGGCTGCGCCGCCGGCGCACCCTGCGCGGCCGCGGTGGCGGGCGCGGCCTGCTGCGCCGGCGCCTTGGCCCAGTTGAGGCCCATCGCCTCGAGCGTCTTGCGCACCTTCTCCTGCTCCGCGGCGCGGCGCTGCTCGACGAACGGCTTCATCTGCCGCAGCTGCTCCTGCCGGTTGGTGCTGGTGGCCGCCTGGGCGAGCAGGTCGCGGCAAAACTCGATCTGGTAGTCGAGGGTGACGCCGTCGTCGTCGGTCGGATCGTCGGAGTCGTCCTCCTCCGGCGCCTGCCCCGCCTCGATCGCCTCGCGCGCCTTGCGCTCCTTGGCGCTCTCCTCCTTGACGAACCGCAGCGACTCGACCGGCTTCTGCACGGTGCGCTCGCGGGCCGCCTTGGCCTGCTCCTCGTCGCGCGCGAAGGCGTTGAAGAAGTGCTTGTCGTAGTCGGCCTCGCGGAACGTCTTCGGAGGCGCGAACAGGTCGATGCGCTCCTTGAGCATGCGCGCCGGCACCAGCTCGATGTCGGGCGTGATCCCCACCTCCTGGATCGACATGTCGCCCGGGGTCAGGTACTGCGCGATGGTCAGCTTGAGCGCGCTCTCGTCGCCCGACTCCTTCTTGGGGAAGTCGTAGAGGACCTGGACCGATCCCTTCCCGAAGCTCTGGCGGCCGACGATGAGGGCGCGGTTCAGGTTCTTGAGCGCGCCGGCGACGATCTCGGAGGCGCTCGCGCTCTCCGAGCTGATCAGCACCGCCATGGGGAACTCGCGCTCGCCGCCGTCGTTGCGGGCGAGCTTCGGCTCGCGCAGCTGGCCGTTCATCCCGACGGTGGTGACGATGGTGCCTTCCTCGACGAAGGCGTCGCTCACCTGGATGGCCTGCTCGAGCAGGCCGCCGGGATTGCCGCGCATGTCGAGCACCAGGCCGCGCAGCGTGCCGCCGTTCTGCTGGCGCATGGCGCGGATGGCGGCCTGCATGTCGCGCGTGGTGGTGCCGGAGAATCCGGAGAGGCGCACGTACCCGATCCCGTTGTCGAGCAGCTTGGAGACCACCGTCTCGTAGGTCACGGTGGCGCGGACCATGTCGAGCTTGCGCGCGTCCTGCCCCTTGTGCTGCACCACGATGGAGACCCGCGTGCCCGGCTTGCCGCGCATGCGGTCCACCGCCTCCTGCAGCTCCATGGAGACGGTCGAATCGGCGTCGATCTGGGTGATGACGTCGCCCTTCTTGATCCCGGCGCGCCAGGCCGGCGTGCTCTTCAGCACCTTCCGCACCGTGAGCCGGTCGTCGATCATCGAGATGACGAACCCGAGGCCGCCGAACTCGCCGCGGGTCTGCACCTTCATCTCCTTGTACAGGTCGGGCTTGAGCAGCCAGCTGTGCGGGTCGAGGGTGGAGAGCATGCCGTTGATGGCGGCGTACTCGATGTCGCGCTGGTCGCTCTGGGTGACGACGTTGTCGCGGACGAAGGAGAAGACCTCCCGCATCTTGAGCGGGATCTGCCAGATGGTGTCGATGTCGCGGTACTCGAACTCGCGGGACGCGTTGCCGACCGTGACGCGCACCTTCCCCTCGGGCAGGCTGGGATTCGAGTGGCCGCAATCGGGCACCGGAGTGGTCGCGGCGGTACCGGGCTCGCGGCGCGGGCCCTGGTCCGAGCAGGCCGGGCCGCCCACCTCGATCATCACTTCCGCCACCTGCCGCTCCACCGCCTCGAGCGCCGAGGTGAACATCTCCTTCGGGTTGATGCGGCTCGGGTCGACGTAGTTGTCCTTGATCTGGACGATCGAGCGCCGGAAGATGTCCAGGCTCGCCAGGTCGTAGCCGTCCTTCGGCTCGACGGCGGCCACCGCGTCCGCCGTACGCAGGGCTCGGGGCGCGCGGTCGCTCGGGATGCTGGCGAGCGACAGGAACACTGCAACCGGAACGGCGAGGCGGAGCGCGGACTTCGTTCGCATTGGCGCTATGTCCTGGGGAGCGAGGAGGCGAGTGTGCCGAAGGATATCCAGCGTTCGAGGACCCTACAAGGAATGCTGTCCTTTCTGCATGTGATCCTTTGAACGATGATGCCGCACCAGCGATTCCGGCTCACCGCCGGGTGACCGCGTAGCCCTTCGCGGTCAGCGCCGAGACAAGCTGCTCGGCGTGCGACGCGCCCTTCGTCTCCAGGGTCAGCTCGATCACGGTGTCCCCGATGGGACCCGGGACGAAGGCCCGATCGTGGTGGACCTCCAGCACGTTGGCCTTCTCCGCGGCGACCGTTTGCAACACTCCGGCCAGCGCTCCCGGCCGATCCGGAACGCGCAGTTTGAGCACCACGCGGCGGCCCTCCTTCACCAGGCCGCGATCGATGATGCGGGACAGGAGGTTGACGTCGATGTTCCCGCCCGAGATGACGCACACCACCTTGGAGGCGGGCGAGAGCCCCGGGATCTTCTTCTGGAGCAGGGCGGCCGCCGGCGCTGCTCCCGCGCCTTCCGCGATCACCTTCTCGCGCTCGATCAGCACCAGGATGGCGTTCGCGACCTCCTCGTCGTCGACCGACACGATCTGGTCCACGTACCGTTCGAACAGGGGGAACGTCCGTTCCCCTGCCTTCTTCACCGCGATGCCGTCCGCGAGGGTGGTCGCCGGCGGGATCACCGTTGGTTTTCCGGCCTTTCGCGCCGCGGTCATCTTGGCGAGCGCGGCCGCCTCCACCCCGACCACCCGGACCGATGGCTTCAGCGACTTCACCACCAAGGCCATCCCGCCGAGGAAGCCGCCGCCGCCCACCGACGCGACCAGCACGTCCACGTCCGGCACCTGCTCGAGGATCTCCAGCCCGGCCGTGCCCTGCCCCGCGATGACCTCGTCGTCGTCGAAGGCGTGGACGAAGACGTACCCCTTCTCGCTCTCCAGCCGGCGCGCTTCCTGGTAGGCGTCCTCGAACACCGTCCCGTAGAGGACGACCTGGGCGCCGTACGCCTTGGTCGCCGCCACCTTGATGAGGGGCGTCGTTTCCGGCATCACGATGACCGACTTCACGCCGAGACGCTGCGCGTTGTAGGCGACGCCCTGCGCGTGGTTGCCGGCGCTTGCCGCCACCACCCCTCGTTTCCGCTCCTCCGGACCGAGCAATGCGAGCTTGTTCGCCGCCCCGCGTTCCTTGAAAGAGCCGGTGCGCTGGAGGCTCTCCAGCTTGAAGTAGACGCACGCCCCGGACAGATCGCTGAACGTCCACGAGCGCGGGCAGGGGGTGACCTCGACGTCGCCGCGGATGCGCTCGCGGGCGGCGAGGACGTCTTGGAGCGAGACCATTGGCGCGGCAGCGTGGCCGAGGACCCGAAAAGGATCAAGCGCCACGCGCCGCCGGACAGGGCGCTGGTGCGCTTTGGGACTTGGGCCGGGAACAGGCTTTCGTGCTGGGCGGTTCGCCTTGCAGGGTGCCCTTCCGGCCTGCGCGACCTACCGTTGCGTGGGCCGCGGCTCTTGTTTGCGGGGGAAGGCATGGCAGTTCGTCCGGGGAACTGGAAGGCAGGCGAGCGCATCGTGCTGGTCGATGAGACCCAGGCTGATCGCCACACCATCGAGGCGTTCGAGCTGATCACCCGCAAGCTGCGCCTGCCCCGCGTGCCGCTCCTCTTCCGGGCGCTCGCCGGGGAGAAGGCCCTCCTGCCGTGCTGGCAGGCGCTTCGACCGGCCGTGCGCTTGCGTGCCTTCGAGGAAGGCGCCGACGAGCTGCGCGCCTGCGCCGCCCGCGCCGCGGTCGAGATGGGCTGCCCGCTCATCGAGACACAGCTCGAGTGGGCCGGATACGACGTCGACGAGATCGACGAGATCCGCGGCCAGGTGAACATCTTCCACTACCAGAATGCCAAGCTCCTGCTGGTCGTCGCCGTGCTCCAGGAGGCGCTGGCGGGAACGGCCGGTGGCGGCAAGGAGACGCCCCGCGCGACGCAGCGCGTTCCTCGCGGCGTCCCGCACCAGATGGACATCGTCGAGCTGGTGCCCGAGGACGCGAACGGCTCCCTCTCGCGCCTCTTCAAGTCCATCCGCGCTCACCTCGGACTCGGTCTCGTGGCGGACGAGTTCCGCGCCTTCGGCCGCTGGCCGAAGTACCTGGGCATCGCCTGGGACGACGCCCGCAAGCGCGACCGCGAGCCTCGCGCGCGGAGCGCGGCGGACGACCTGTGGATGCAGGCCGAGGCAGCCGCCGCGTCGCTGCCGGTCAAGGTGTCGCTGGCCGACGGCCAGCTGGCCTCGGCCGGCGCCGAGCCTGTCCGCGTGCGCGCGCTGGTCGAGCGCTTCCGCCGCGCCATTCCCGGCCTGACGCTGGACGTGGCCCAGTTCAAGGTGCAGCTCGACGGCGCCGAGGACGCGCTCGACTCTCCCTTCCCCGTCCGCTGGAAGTACATCAACCCGGACGACTACATGCCGGTCGGGCTGGACGAGCCCGTCAAGCTGCGCGCCGGCGACCCGATCGGGCTCGAGGAAGACTAGATCCGGGGACACCATACGTAACTCCCGGGCAACCCGTCGCGGATGGGTTGCGTATGGAGATCCGGGGACACCATACGTAACTTCCGGGCAACCCGTCACGGATAGGTTGCGTATGGTGTCCCCGGAACTCAGCGGACCTGGCAGACCTTCTGGCCGAAGAGGCGGTCGACGGCGGCGAAGAGGTCGTCGTCGGGAGCGATGCGCGTGGACTTGAGCGCGATGCGCGTTTCCGCGGTGCCCGGCTGGACCAGGACGAGCGACGCGCTGCACGCCCCGGGGTGCTTGCCGAGCAGTGACTTGAGCTCGGTGAGCCGCTCCGGCGTCGCCGCCTCGATCGGCATCTTCAATTCGACCCGCGTCGCCTTGGCGGCGCGTACTTCGGAGAGGCGCGAGACCTCGTCCACCTTGATCTCCGGAGTAGGCTCCGCTGCGGTCTCCTGCTGGGCCTCCGCGCCGAACTTCTCC
>Ga0137397_10003611_pt1 | contig 10787 bp, 11 predicted proteins | sample czorhiz116metaG_FD_106658 | JGI IMG/M metagenome (GOLD analysis project Ga0137397, IMG submission 106658) | Vadose zone soil microbial communities from Angelo Coast Range Reserve, California, USA - czorhiz1.16 metaG | ecosystem: Environmental > Terrestrial > Soil > Vadose zone | place: USA...
AAACGAAGGCTTTAAGGTTCATACGGTCCCGCTGGGGGATGTCCGAGTTGAATATCGTGTCTGATGATTCCCCAATGACGTTTTGTAGCCAAGCTAGATCCGATGCTCCAGGCAATACTCTGTGGAGGAGGCATCTGGCCAGCAACACGCAAATGCAGCGAGAAGTAACGCGGATGCCGGGGTCACTATCGGCCCACATCACCCGCATGTGGTTGGTTTCTGCGAACCTGCTCCGCACAAAATTGATGTCGTCCTCGAAATACCGGTTGATGAAGCGGTGGTTGACAAAGTCGTAGGTGATGCAGTGGATAGCGCGCAGATAAACTAGCAGACGGGCCTTTCGTTCATTCTCGTCAAGCCCTACCGCGAGTAAGCCTGGTCCAAAACTTCGTAGGAGAGTGAAGAGATGTCCGCTGAAAATGAGTTTTCTGCTGCGGTCGTGCATAAAGTGGACAACGGTCTCCTTGGGGAGGCAGGCCAAGAAATCTTGGGCTTGGCTTTCTTCAGCCAGCGCAGGCTGTTTCAGCCACCAGGTGAGCGCCTCGAAGTCCACGTCGTCTGATGCTCGTAAGTGCCGTTGCATAATGGTCCGTCCAAAGCCGTCCTTGAGACGCATCTTATGCTTGTTGACAGCACCTTCAAAGATTTTTAATCCCGAGACGAGGATGCGCTGTGTGTTGGAAACGACTCCGCCTAGATTAGGCCGCACTAGCCGACCATGAAGTTGCCTGAAGAGCCGATGAAAGCAGAAGTAAACTGAGAAGAGGGAAAGGTGTGACGTATACCACCATACGTTTGACATCGGGGTACGATATGGGCAGTTGTGATTGATGTATGGAAGGATGGTCAGCGCGACGTATGCCACGACAAAGATGCCGACGGATATGGAGACAAAGATGGCCACCGTCTTATGGATGGTGAAAAAGAGTGTCACGAGGCCGGCCAAAAACAAGAATACCGAAGCATGAAGGAGTGTTGGAACTGTTTCGACGGCAGTGCGCATACGGTACTTCCGGGTGCCAAAGAACAAGTACGAGCGAACGCGCGCGCGTTGCTTAGGCTCGCTCGAGATTTGGGGTGTTTCGACGTATCTGCGTGCCCATTGTTGGAGCAATGTCGCAAAAAGGGCTGATGTCAGGCTGAGCAACAGACTCATCATCCACATTGCATTGGCCCAGATTATGGGTGCACCTGGGGAAAGCGACTGGCCAGGCTGTGGAGGAGAACATGTGCCGTTCGTGAAATTGGAAAGTTGCTGTGAAATTTGGCAAAGAAGGGCCACTGTTTGATCACCGTTATCGGGAGACAATTTTTTGTAGAATTCAATGATGAATGCGCCAACGGTTGCAGAGAAAAGACCAGTCTTCCAGCCTGTCATTGCGATGAACAGCGAGAAAAAATTTTGGGACTTACGAATACGAGTAAGCCATCCGCATCCTTTGTCCAGCCTTCGGCGGCGCGATTATCGTACTTCTCGGCTTCCTTCATGTACTCGGCCCACATCTTCTTCTTCTCTGCCTCTTTCTGGGCTGCGGAATGTGAGGCCGGTGTCATTTCGAGGTTGCAAAATTTGTTGTTCTCAGACGTACCGTCATCTTGCGAAGGGTCCCGGGTGGATTCGAATAAGTCTTTGAGGTGAGCAAAGGACACGGGGGTTCCCATTTGCATTTCCTGAGCCAATACTCCGATGTGACGAGACGGCGACAGTACAAAAGGTGGGTACAATCATAATGCTGCCCATATTATAGTCGTCTGGGTCGTGGCCAGTGGTTCGGGTAGTCGAATCACGTGATGGAAAGGCGATTTCTTTGCGGCAAAACCCGATAGAACACTCATAATATTGCAAATTTCTTTTCCCTTTTGGATTTGGACAATAAGAAATTCAACGCTTTTTACCTCCATGAAAGGTTTCAAAGAAGTATTCCCACATTTATTCATGATTTTTGCATGCAAAATTGATCATGTTGACAGTGTGATTCCCTATATTGAAAGCGCCCGTCTGTCGCTACGACCCCAGTAATACGGCCATTGAATTAATGAATGTGTAGGTGATTGATATCAATTGTGTGCTTCCCGCTTGTGCCTGCAGTCACAGGGCTTCAAGTCATCCAGCGGAGACATCAAATTGGGCCGAGCGCTGTAAAAACAGCGAGGCTTCCTCGGATAGTTGGGTCCCGGGCCAGTGGTGAACTCCACATGTTAAGTTACTACATTAGTAGAAGGAACTGATCGTTCTCACACCGAGTCACAGACGACACTTCAACGGGGTGACAACTTGAATGGCATCACCGCCGACAGGCGACGATTCGATTACAACGTGGTCTATCTCTTCACACTTCCTATGTCGGCTGGCAGGAACTTAGTACCGGCAGGCCGCACCTCTTATGTTGCTGGAACAGTGCCTTCCAATAGGCACTGACATTACTCCGGAGTGATTTTCGCCTCTTTCAGCCAAAGCGCCGGGCCTCCATACCTCCGCCCTTTCATATTCACCCTTATCGTCACATATCACAACTTCTTCCATGAAGCGCTGGTGTTTCTTTGCGCCGTAGAATAACCAATAGTTGTGCTTTCACGCATCCCAAAAGGTACCGTTCATCGTCATGATCGAACGCCATACCCTTGTACACGAGTCAAGAATGTGATATGCACATAGAACTGGTTTTCTCCTTCCTCCGCTGCACTTCCTCCTTTTGCATGACCCCAGTCCTGCCACGGCTCGCTCGGTGCTTGTTCTGTCTATTTGTCACAGCGTCGTGGAACTGGGGCGATGAGGAGCACTAGATGGCACCAGAATGAAGATAAGAACGGTGATTGCGCGGCGATAGACATGGAAAACTTCTTGGGAACTTGAACTGTATTTTGAGTTGAGTTCTTTTTATAGCGCGGACATCACATCAATATCACCTTTCACATGCTCTAAGAACCCCTACATCATCTGCGCAGCATATCGAATCGTGAGATACATGAAACGGCTGGTATTCCATCAACCCCGATCACCACACTTACATTAAACATTAGCGTCGACACAAGCGAAAGCAGGCGGTCAGAATGCCTTGGCCCCGTGTCGATTAAGACGACCATTCCATTTTCTCGGATACAACCTTAGCCTACACCTTTCGCTTCTTCCACGCCTTCCTCGGCGCCTTTTTTGTAAGGCTTTGCTCGTAGCCAACCCGCCTGCTGTACTTGCGACCGCACTCATAGTCGCTTTCTGTCCTACACGCCTTCACGCTCACCGCCGCCAACGTTGATCCAACTCGCGGTGGACGCCGATGTTGATGTCATGGTGCAAATGTGTTACGGGTCTGGACGCGCGAATCGGATATAGAATTCCGTGATGTATGGAAGGGGTGATGGTACAAAGACGAGGGATCGGCTATTGGACCTCGGAAGGGCGACGGGAAATGGTACTATTCAGTTTCACGTGAGGGAGGCAGGTGCCCTTGATGGTCATTTGGCAGCAAGTTGTGGCGCACGACATTGACCCGAGTAGCATGCGCCAATCCCCAAAGACATGAAATCGATAGCGCATAGTTTAATGCAACAACGAATGTGAACCATTAATATTACATTACAGCGTAATGAAGCGGATCGTATCTTCCGCAGAATCGCCGAAATAAATAGATCATCCATGCAATCTGCATACAAGGGAGTGAATTTCTCCCATTAGCCAAGGGCCTCAAGTAATTGCACAATGTCCTGATGCCCTTCGCTCCGGGCTAATTCCGAGGGCGTCTTGCCAACCTTATTACGGATATGCGGTTCTGCACGACGGTCGCCAGTGGTCAAGAGTTCCACAACTGCACCGTGCCCGTAATACGCCGCCAAGTGTAACGCTGTTTCTCCACGCCCCCCCTCCTGCGTGTCCACGTTAGCGCCATTGGAGAGTAACAATTTCACAACGTCCCCATGGCCCATTTGTGATGCCATGTGCAATGCCGTCCAGCCAGAATCGTTCGGCATGTTGACGTTGGCGCCCGACCTAAGGAGAGACTGGACGACCGCGCTCGTTCCTGTCCGTGAAGCCAGGTGTAAAGCGGTCCATTCATACGTGTTTTGTGCATCGACATTTGCCTTGTGATCGATCAAGGACTGCGCGACGGTATCATGTCCGCTTTCCGATGCCGCCTGAAGCGGCGTCCTTCCCTCCATATCCGGGTGGTTCACGTTTGCCTTGCTCTCTAAAAGCAATTTGGTGGCATCGTCGTTTCCGTTTCTCGCCACTAGGAATAGTGGAGTCTCCTTATCGTCGTTCTCCGCGTCCAATTCGGCCTTGCGCTCGATTAGCGTGCGTATGTTGTCGACCTGTTCGAGCTGCGATACGACGTGTAACGGAGTCTGACCCCCATCGAAACGGGCATTCAATTTGGGATACGTTAACTATCGGACGCGTAAACCAATATGGCATTCACGGCAGAGCCTGAGAGAGGGTGCACACCTTGATTTGTTTAGCGATTCCTATAAAACGTCGATCGAAAGCTAGCGCGGCCTGCGGGTGACAAGTCGGGCGAGTGTCATCGACAGTGAAACTATGACATACTTGGAATTCTCGAAGCGCATTCAACATCATTCGAACGTATTTTTTGATCTTCCTTATGAAGTACGCGCCCACAAAAAAAATCGCTTTAAAAGTTCCCATTTCTTTTCTCTGTTTGAGAGCATCTCTGATTGTATCCAGTTCACTGAGGTACCATCAACCAGCGAGAGAGTATCAGAAATGAATAACGTACCTCTTGAAGGACTGAAAGATTCTCTCCAGGCTACGCGGAAGATCGAGTACACCCAGGCCTTTGTCCTTGCACAACCTTCCGAGGTCTGTCACCAGAAGAGCGACTTTCGTGAGTATGTCGAATACGCCATTCATACATTTCATGCATTTTGGGCAAATAACGCGCTGCGCCGCCGCCTGTTAACGTACTTGTTAGAATCGTCATTATTGCGAGAGCAGCCGGTCACTGACATCTAGGACGGTGAGCACTTGAACGAGGAGGTCCACAACGTTGGAGATGAAGGGGATCGTTGTATCTAGGGAAGTTCCCTGCAGCGACCTGAGAGATTCTATGATCGCGCTCATCTGGACGTTTTTGTTCTCGACTATAGATTCAGATGAGGTGACGTTGAGAAGAGAAGCTGGACGGGACCAAGCAATGAATGACAGGGAAATCACGAGTTTGGTGGATAGTACTCACGGACGTATTGGCCAACAGGAACGGTGTCAACGAGTGCATGGGGCGGCTCCGACGTGCGACCTGGAGGAGTCGAGGGATCTGGAAGGGTGCGATTAATGTGCTAGAAAGCAGATAGGTGAGGTTCATGGGTACTACTCACGGGCTGGTTGGTCGACTCCAGCGGAGGCTGTAGGAGGGTCCGTGTCGATGAGCGCACCCAGCGTCGGCGACCTGTCACCAAGAGGAGGGGCTTGATGGCCATTGATGACTTAGGAGAAAAACTTCGGGGATATTAATACCCACATATCGACCCGTCGACCATGGTAGTAGCCATGAGAGGGATTCTGTCAACACCTGGACGGCACGGATCAATAAATTGGAAGGAAAACGTCATAGATAGATAGCACTCACGAGATGGTTGGTCGAATGTGGTACTAGCCGGATGGGAGAGCCCTTCAAAGAGTGCGTCGGGCTTCGGGGACTAGCGACTAAGAGGAGCTAGACAGGATTGGTCAATAGGCCTGATTGAAATATACCAATACTTACGGACGTCTTCGAGCTTTGGCCCCTCGCGATCGAGTGGAGCTAGACGGGGCCGACTAATCAGCTGAGAGGAAATTTTCTGAGACACATGGCACCGACAAAGTACTTGGGCAACCAGAGGAGTCTCTGAAGACTTCGGCGATACAAGGTGCGCAGCAACGCCCTGTCTGTCGTCTTCAACCGGAGGCTGCCGCGGAGTGTGACGGGTGGCACCGTGAGGATCATACATCCGATATTAGGACGATGTGAGGACTCACTTGGCTGCCTCGAGACCCGTATCTCGCGCTCGACTTCACGCTCAACTGTATGGTTATGCCTCGCCGTGGTATTGATAACTGTTTGCCGCGGGGCTACCGCCTATGTAGTGCCACGCCGAACGACTCGTCTGGATGTGCTTCCTCAAAGGCTGAGTGAGATAGTTACCCTTCCAACAATTGCCACTTCGTTGTTGCTCTGGGGTAGATTCTTAGACTTGGACCTTATATCGCCTTACCGACCGTGAGACACGTCTTGATTGGGGTGGATTGTCAGAGGAATGCAGTGAGTGCGCATGATGTTGCCATGTTGGACGCACGAATGCAGTTGCTCGGATGAGGGTGGAAAGGTCGATATACCCTAGCATATCATCATTCTGGTTCCTTGCGGTATACTGCGCGCTGGATATTGTGATGCCGTTAATGTGCATATTCAGCGTGCCGATCTGTCTTTCTCCAAAGAAGGGGATGTGTCACCTCCTAAATGGTGTGCATGGGCAGGATCGCAAATGCGTGGTGCGCATAAAATGTGTTCAAATTTAAAGTTTGAAGCCAATCTTATCTGGCAGATCTGAGTTGAGTGAGGAGTGAGACCGTGAGAGGATACCTTCGCTGAGCGGTTGGGGTTTTCCCGGACAAGGCGCTTGCTATACTCCGCGTTCCCATCCTCAGGCCTCATGGACAGAGAAATGGGGCTCACTGCATGCGGGTCTGAAGCGGTCTCAGGCCTTCACTCTGTCCCGGCTCTTGACTTGAGCCAGAGATGACAGGCCACTATCAGAGACGGGTTTGTCAGCACCAGATTGAAGAGATTAAGAACGTGTTGGAGGTATATACAGCCCATTAAACCACGCATCAGCGAATCTCAGGGTTGGTCGTGTCTGGCAACCCTGAGCCCGTAGGGGACAATCGTTATTGTCACTTCATATCAAGCTGAGTCTGAACTTGAAGGAGCAGCACTCCTGGAAACCGCGAGGCAAGAAGAACGGCCACGTGTATGGCTCGGAAAGCGAAGACATGATATAGCTTCGAGATGGGCCCATTCTTCACATCCCCTGTTTTGTGAAGGTTACGTTTCTACGTCTCTGCGCCAGCTCGGGCCGTCGGACGGTCGGAAGCTGCCAGGAAGTCCTTCAACGTGTGGGCCGGTGTGGCTGATTCTTTGCGGCGATAGAATGGAACTGTCAACAGCGTCAAGATCATAGCCATGATCGAACGTTATAGCACTGCAATTGCACCAGACATCCAACATGCACAGTGTAGGGTTCTGTGAACAACTCAATATTATTCAACATTTACTAATAAATTGTGTTATTAACACGTTAATAACAGGGTCTTTGGAGGAGACCTGGTAGTAGGCTATGACGCACCCCCCATTCGAGAATATTTACTTTTGCTTTTGTGATGAAAGATTTGTTGTGTGTCGAGATGCGAGAACTGATGGGTGCCATTAATATTCCCATTGCAGACAAGCGGAGTTGAAAATGAGGCGGACGGTCAATAGCGCCGTGCCTGACTGTCGGTGCACTGTGACTGACTGTTACTGTTGTACCCATGGTATCGTACTTGAGCCATGAGCGTAATCCTGTATTCGCTTCCGTCATGGTGAACGCTGAACCACGCCATTCTAGCTGTCCTGTCGAAGATGAGCCATGCGCGGACTCGAGCGCAGGGGAAACAATTCTAAATATGATATTGACAAGGCCCAAGGGTGAACACCAACAAAGCTTAAGAGTCATACGATCATCGGAGTCGAGAATGTGGAGTGTGGTATGGAAGTACAGTAATAAGTAGAACGTCAGCAACGAAAGCGTATGGGGGATCAACTGGAAAGGAAATGCGAACTCGGATGATTCGGGGTCGTACGCCCCATCTCGGAGCCTAGACCATCCAATAGTGCGTCGGTGCGGTCGAGGATGATGTGCAGTTGCGATATGTGGAAGGGTCGTCAGCACCCCAAGCCCTACTGCACCTGCGCCTGTAATTCCTGCTTGACGTCTCCAACTTCTCCTTAGGGGGTCCCCAAACGCCAGCCTCATGGAACCTGCTCGATAGTAGGCTCTGTGGTGCTGATGATTATATCGGCATCAGGGAACTCCTTTAGTTTGTCAATCAGTTCCGTCCAGTCCTTTGCGCTTCCAAACGATCCAGTTTGACCTTGCGACGGCTTCACCTGATACCACAAAGTGGTCTCATACTTATGAATATATCGCTCGAAGGACTCGGAGTTTTCGCCCATGAGTTCTCCATGAAGGCCTGCAAACATTAACGTCAGTTAGGGCAAGAAAATAGACATGACGACCTAACCCTTGAAGATGAGGGTATTGTTTGCGGTCCAGACTTTGTCGAACGCCTGGGGTTTCTCCATCTTACCAAACTCACGCACGAAAAATACCCGGCGCGAGTTATTGGTGAGCAAATGAACTGTAATCTGAGGTTCATGATGGTCGCGGTTATCGCGACTGTCACCTCGATCACATAGGTAATGACTGTCACGGTCTTTCATTAAAGTCTGGACTTGCATGTGGTTGAAAGTAGGCTGATATTCTTCCAGCGATGTAGGGAGTTCTGTGTAGAGGTGGGGGCTCTGCGCGAGAGAGATACTTTTCCCGTCTTGGTAATGGCAGAAATTCCAGATAATTTCTGGTAGCACCTCGGACACACTAGTGCTACTGAGCATCTCTGTGCAGGGGTAAGTTCCGGACACGATGTTGGCGAGTCGCCCACTCACGTCGCACTTTGGTGGGATTCTGGCAAGGAAGAGTCGAGCAGATGTGAAACTCGACCTTGATCATTTTTTCGTCTTTTGAATGCTGTATTGGGAGGTAATCAGTACCGTGAAGAGAGACAGAAAGACGCGTGCACAGGTCCCACTGGTACATACATCCCAACGTTTGTATTTGTTATTCTCATCCTCCTTCGTTGCATCTTCTATCCTATTCTGAACGTCGGGTTTGCTACTAACGTCAAAGGATCAGCAAAACAGTGTTTGGTGCTAAGGGATGTTTGGTAGTCACTCAGGATGGAATTCCTCTGCATAGTCCTTCAAAGCCCGAATCGCCTTGTCGAAGACGTCAGCCGATTCGTGACTCGTCTCCTTCTTTTTTGACTTGACGGTGCGTTGCATGGCCTTATCGCAATCTTCTAGCATCCTTATGAGACAGTCAGAGAAAGGTAGTGTGTGTCTAGACATACAGACAAGAGGGCTACTTACTTCGACAGCTTAGCATCTTGGTCAAAACTTTGCCCCGAGGCGGCAGAAAAGGTTTGGCAAAGGCTGATTAGCACGTTTGCGCGGAATCGGTAAGCCAGGCCAAATTCGTGCACATAATCACAAAACGCTATTGGGTCGAAGAGTTCGTCCTTGGACTGCTGCGAGGGCAGGGGCGGAGCTGTCGGCGCGTCACGGTCGAGCGGCTTCGGGGGAGAGAGCTGAGCTATGAGACTGCGTATCCAATCAAGGATTAACATGGGCGTAGTGGAAGAGAGGCGCTACTGATACCTGGGACGTACTGGCATAATTATGGGGGACAACTGCAGTGGTGGTTATGCATAAACATTCCCACATAGCGCGTGTCACACTGAGTTAGAAAGCACGGATGATAGCATTAGCGAAGGCCTAAAGCGGCCATTCAATTGCAACGTGGGCATATCAGTGGCTTCTTTTTTCACCGTGTGAAGAAAGAAGCCACTAACAGGCATTTCTCATGCGGAGTGACAAGAAGTTGGTAGGAATCGCTTCCTTAAGCTTCTTCCGGGTGAATTCCGTCCGTCTCAGATAATTTACCAGTTCGATTGGGCGTCGTCGTAGTCTGCCTCGTTGCGGAACCGGCGCCGTATTGCTCTGGAACACGGTACTGGAAGACAGCCGAACGCCCATTGATTTACCCAGGTCGACAGGTAGCACGCATAGCCATGATTGCATTGCCACGCGAGTCAAATCATGGCGGTGTTGGAGTTGAGGTCCCTTCCACCCGGCTCGGATCTGTCCTCATGTTTTATTTGCCACAACATCATGAAGCTAGGCGAGGAGGGACCGGAAAGAATATGCATGAGGTTGAAAACGGCCCACGGACAGCATGTCAAGTTTCATGAAAGTCTGCATGTTTTGGTATGGGCATCACATCAGATGGACTACAATCTTCGATCGTCATCCGCATGGCGCGTGCTGCGTGTTGTTTCACAAGATCGCCCAGTGACCAGCACAGTTCGGGAGGACTGTAAGCCAACGTCGAGTCGGCACTGACCTAGGATACCATTAGTCTTGAAGTCGACAAGTGCGATTTCAGGGATCGTTAGAGTGGCTAGTAGTCATTTCCGCCACTGAACGAAGCAATACACACATACATGACCTATTTCCCCGTTGCTTTGTGGTGCGACTCCCGATCAACGCCGTATTTTGGTAGCCTTCCGAGCCTTGGCTGGCATCCGACGAATGCACCAACGACGCAAGCAACGACGCCTCTTTGCCCTCGCCCCCCCGCCGTCTCCACGCAAAGACGACTCGACAAAACACACGGCCATTTCATCTTCATTCCCTAAGCGGCGTGGACCCGTCAGTGGCTAGTTTCTTCACATTTCTTGCATTGGCTGAAAAGAAGTTGACAGGACTTGCTTCTCTTACTAGTATAATAGTATTACCAGGGTGATGCCCGTCCGTCTCAGACCATATGCCGATCACGCTGGGTATAGGGCCGCAGTAGTGACTATAGTCATATGATCTAGTCCGAGTCTTTCAGTCACAGTATCGCAGAAGAGACTGAGCGCTCACTACTGTAGCGTGCATCATTATGATCGAAAGCCGTACTATTGCTACGGG
>Ga0137397_10003613_pt1 | contig 10786 bp, 8 predicted proteins | sample czorhiz116metaG_FD_106658 | JGI IMG/M metagenome (GOLD analysis project Ga0137397, IMG submission 106658) | Vadose zone soil microbial communities from Angelo Coast Range Reserve, California, USA - czorhiz1.16 metaG | ecosystem: Environmental > Terrestrial > Soil > Vadose zone | place: USA...
GCCGAGCGCCTCGCCCTCGGGAAGGACAGCCTGGTGGTCGAAGTGGGGAGCAACGACGGCTACCTTCTCAAGCACTTCGTGAGCAAGGGGATTCCGGTGCTCGGGATAGAGCCCGCGGCCAACATTGCCGGTGTCGCTGTCGAGCAGGGAATTCCTACGCTCGTGAAATTCTTCGGGGAGGCGACGGCGCGAGAGCTCGTGGCCGATGGGACGCGGCCGGACCTGATCTGCGGCGCGAACGTCCTAGCCCAGGTGCCGAAACCGAACGACTTCGTGAAGGGGCTCCAGATCCTGCTTCGGCCCGGGGGTGTGATCACGATCGAGTTCCCTCACCTCATGCAGCTGATGGCGCAGAACCAGTTCGACACCATCTATCACGAGCACTTCTCCTATTTCTCTTTCCTGAGCGCCGAGAGGATGTTCGCCGCGCAGGGCCTCACGCTCTTCGATGTCGAGGAGCTGCCGACCCACGGCGGCTCGCTCCGCATCTACGCCCGCCACGCCGGCGACCATTCGAGGCCGGTCACCAAACGCGTCGAGGAGCTACGAAGGGCAGAGATCGAAGCTGGATTCCTGCACATCGAGACGTACGCGAAATTTGGTGAGCAGGTGAAAGAAACGAAGCGAAAGCTCCTCGCTTTCCTCATCGAGGCGAAGCGCGCTCGGAAGTGCGTGGTCGGGTACGGGGCGCCCGGGAAGGGCAACACGCTCCTGAACTACTGCGGCATCCGCAGCGACTTCATCGACTTCACGGTGGACCGGAGCCCCTACAAGCAGGGCAAGTTCCTGCCGGGGACCCACATTCCGATCGAGCATCCGGACCGGATCCGCGAGGTCAGGCCCGACTATGTGCTTATCCTTCCCTGGAATCTCAAGGACGAGATCACGCAGCAGATGGCTTACATCCGGGAGTGGGGTGGCAAGTTCGTCCTACCGATTCCCGAGGTGCGGGTCCTCGACTGACGACTGGCCCGTCGGCCCGAATGGAGACACCGTGCGCTTCGTCCCAACCAGTCTCGCGGGGGCTTTCGTGATCGAGCAGGAGAGGCGAGTCGACGAGCGAGGTTTCTTCGCGCGAACCTGGTGCGCGGAAGAGTTCGAGGAGCACAACCTCGAGCCGCGCCTCGCACAGTGCAGCGTCTCGTTCAACCACCACCGCGGCACCCTCCGCGGCCTTCATTACCAGGCCCCGCCGTTCGCCGAGACGAAGGTCGTCAGCTGCACGCGCGGGGCCGTGTTCGACGTCGCTGTCGACCTCCGGCCCGACTCTCCGACGTTCCGGAAGTGGACAGGTCGCGAGCTTACGGAAGACAACGGCCGCGCCCTCTACGTTCCGCGCGGGTTCGCCCACGGATTTCTTACCCTTGCCGACGCGACGGAGGTCGCGTACCAGATCTCCGCCCCGTACTCGCCCCAGGCCGCGCGCGGGATCCGCTGGGACGACCCGTTCCATGGGGTCGCGTGGCCTGCGCCGGTGACCGTCATCGCGCCGCGTGATCGGGACTATCCCGACATCGACGACGAGCGGTTGCAGGAGCTGCGCGGCTTATGAGCGCCGGATGACCGCGATGCCGGCATCAACGGCTCGCGCCCGGTCCGATCATCTGGTTGACATCCGCGAGGTCGTTGATGCGCTCGACCCGCAGACTGCGGGCGCGGAGATGCACGCCATAATCCGCGAGCTCTACCCGATCTGTCGCAGCATCACCGGAGAGGGCCTCCGGCGCTCCTTGCGGGTCCTGCAGCGCGTCGCGCCTCTCACGCTCCACGAGGTCGCCACCGGTACCGCGGTGTTTGATTGGACCGTCCCTCGCGAGTGGAACCTCACGGCCGCACGGCTCAGCGGCCCGGACGGCGAGGTCATCCTCGATGCCGACCGCATGAACCTTCATGTTCTCAACTACAGCGCGCCATTCCGCGGCAAGGTGCGACTCGATGAGCTCGAGAAGCACCTCTTCTCGCTGCCCGAGCAGCCGTCGTACATCCCTTACCGGACCAGTTACTACAAAGAGGACTGGGGCTTCTGCCTGAGCCACGACCAGCGGGCGCGTCTTCGCCCGGGCGAGTACGAGGTGCTCATCGACACAAGCCTCACGGACGGATCGCTGACGTACGGAGAGCTCGTGCTTCCGGGCGCGTTGACCGATGAAGTTCTCGTCTCCGCCCACTGCTGCCACCCGTCACTCGCGAACGACAACCTCTCGGGGATGGTGCTTGCCGCGACACTCGCACGGCTCCTCGGCGGAGTCGCCCGGCGGTACACGTACCGTTTTCTATTTGTGCCCGGCACGATCGGCTCGATCGCGTGGTTGGCGCTCAATGAGGAAAAGGCGCGGCGCATCGCGCATGGCCTCGTCGTCGCGGGCGTCGGCGACGCCGGCCGGCTTACGTACAAGCGCAGCCGCCGCGGCGACGCTGAGATCGATCGGGCGGCGATCCAGGTCCTCGCCCAGTCCGGGCAGGACTACGATGTCAGGGACTTCACGCCGTACGGCTACGACGAACGGCAATACTGCTCACCGGGGTTTGACCTCGCGGTAGGGTCGCTTACGCGCACTCCGCACGGCGAATACCCCGAGTACCACACCTCCGGCGACAACCTCGACCTCGTACGGCCAGACCGGCTCGTGGACTCGCTGCGGCGCTACCTCGAGGTGTTCGAGGTGTTGGAAAGCAACCTCACGTACGTCAATCTGTTCCCGAGGGGCGAGCCCCAACTCGGCAAGCGCGGGCTCTACGGATCAGTCGGTGGCGGGAGCCACACCGCGGCGACCCAGATCGCGATGCTCTGGGTGCTGAACCTGTCGGACGGCTCTCATTCCCTCCTCGACATCGCCGAGCGCTCGAAGATGCCCTTCGCGGACCTGCGCCGGGCGGCGCAGGCGCTCGAAGCGGCCCGGCTCCTGCGAGCGAAGGATCGGTCCGGCTAACCAGCCTCGACGAGTCGATCGCCGAAGACGAGGACGCCGCCGCGAACCTCAGTGCCATCGTCGTAGAGCTTCACGACCTCCTCGGGGAGAGGCCCGAGGTCGCGCGCGTGCAGGTAGTCGCGCATCGTCGTCCCGGTGCAACGAGAGTCGACGTTTGGCGCGCCGCGTCGGGCCTCCACATCGTCGAAGTGAACGGTGCGGAAGTCGATGCTGTAGCGCGCCACGCCGGCCAGATTTGGGACGGTCTCGTGCAGTTGCGCTCCCGAAAAGAGAACGATGCCGCCGGGAGGCGGCAGGAAGCGGACGGTGACCTTCGCGATGTCTTGCTGAGCCTTGGGCTGCGGCCGCGTGTCCGTCTTGATGTGCTGGGCCGCTGACCCCCGGCTCTTCTCGTTCCACTCGTAGTAGTTGTAGATGTCCGAGTTGTTCGCCACACCCTCCTCGAAGTGCCGCGGGTAGAAGCCCATCGAGTTGTCCGGGTGGAGCGGGTAGATCGGGATCCACCAGTTCAGCTGGCACATCGGGGCCGAGTACCACGTGTCACGGTGCGCGTCGAACGCGTAGGCGATCCCTGACGTGAGGAAGTCCGACGGATACGCCGAGCGCATCCTCGGCACGTCGAAATAGAGCTTGTCGAGGTCGACGCCGCGCTCTTCCATGATCGCCGGTATGAGCTTCTTGCAATCGGGGTGATGGATGAACCGCGGCTTGAGGGTAGCGAGGATCGCCGCCACCTCTTCCGGCGTCTTGTATTCATGGATCTCACGAGGATCGTACGGCGCGAATGCGCTCGTCAGCATCTCGCCGGCAAGCGCTATCAGCTGCCGGGTGCCCGGAGTCGGGCTGAAGATGAACACGTCGCCCTGATACAGGCGATCGCGACGCTCCTCGTCCGACAACGGCGAATCGTAGAAAGCTGAAATGTTCATGACCGCCTCCCGCCCGGCGCCAAGGGGGCGCCAGTTTTGCCACCCATCGGGCCGTAGCCTCCCGTAGCTCCGTGAAGACCAGGTTGAGAGGTTGTGGCGATGACCCGCTGCGCCAGTTGACGTTCTCCACTGCCTGACTGGCCGGAGGGCCGCGCCGAGGATCGGAGGGCGTAGATCCTCAATCGGAAGAGCACACTCTCGCCGCAGAACCCTCCACGAAGCTCACGGGTCTCTCCCCGCTTCGGTCGCGCGACGGGCGTCGCAGCCGGATGCGACACGATCAGAAACGTGCTTTCCTGCCGTAGAAGCCCTCGGCGAACCCCTGCGGAGCTGTGCACTCCATACCTCGGATGCGAGCGACCGCCCGGAACAGGTCCGCGGTGAACCAGGGCTTGGCTGCCTGGGACGGGAAGTGCTTAAGGACGAGGGCGATCTTCCGATCGAGTGTCGAGGTCGCGAGCGAGGCGAAGAAGTTGGGAGACCCGAAGTCACCATCGTACTTTGGGATCTCGTACTCGAGAATGAGATGATCGCGCCAGGTGTTCCACGTCAGCTCCGATACGAGGCGATGATCCTGGTGTCGGTCATCCCGGTAATGTGTGAAGACGAGGTCGGGCGAGAACTCACGCTTCAACGCCTCGAACTCGTCTTTCAGCGCCGAGCCCGAGTGCGGAAGGTAACCGTCCCGGTAATCCCGGACCACTACTTTCGCCGCCCCGACCCCTTCTAGGAAAGCCTTCGCCGAGGCGCGCGCCTCTTCCGCCCGCTCCGGCGTCGCGGCAAAGACCACCCACATCACCTCCAGTCCGCGGCGCTCGGCGACGAGGCGCAGGATCGTTCCCCCGCAGCCGATCTCGATGTCATCGGCATGGGCCCCGAGCGCGAGGATTCTCTTCGGACTGTCTCCGTCCGCGAGGACGCCGATCTCTTCCATAGCGCTCGGCTACTCGACCCGGCGGCGCAGAATCCTGGCTAGCCCGTCGCTTTCTGATGATTGAGGTCGTGCTTCCAAACTTCCCAAGGAACCTGGCCGCGCGTGTACATGTCCTCGAGCAGCTGCTTTTCCCGGAAGGTGTCCATACACGCCCAGAAGCCGTCGTACTTGTACGACAGGAGCTTCCCTTCGGCGGCCAGCCGCCGGAACGGTTCTTCGACGAGCTCGTCGCCGCCATTGATGTAGTCGAAGACCTGGTTGCGAAGGACGAAGAATCCGCCGTTGATACGCATCCCGCTGTCCCTGATGTGCCGGATGCTGCTGACCCGTCCACAATCCTCGACCTGGACGAGGCTGAAGCTGCTGGTCGGGGATACACCCGCGAAGGAGGCCACTGCCTCCGGCCGGCTCTGAAAGTCGGCGATCATCTCGGGCAGAGGCAAATCGGAAAGACCGTCGCTGTAGTTGGCAAGGAACATCTCCTCGTCCGCGACCAGGTGCTGCACGAGCTTGAGACGCTGACCGATGTTCGAGTTCATACCCGTGTCGACGAACGTGATCTGCCAATCCTGGATGTCGCTGGCCAGGAGGTCCACCTTTTTCCCACCCTGGCTCATGACGAAGTCGTTCGAAACGGTCTCGTCGTACTCGAGGAAGTACTTCTTGATTGAGTCGGCCTTGTAGCCGAGGCAGAGGATGAACTCCTTGTGTCCGAAGTGCGCGTAGTAGCGCATGAGATGCCAGAGAATCGGCCGGTAGCCCACCGGCACCATCGGCTTCGGTATCGACTCCGAGTACTCGCGGAGCCGCATACCCAGGCCGCCGCAGAAGATGACGACCTTCACGAGCTCGAACCCGCGGAGTCAGGTCGCTGGCTTGCGTGGTCGCCCTGCGGCCGGAAGAGCTCGCGCGCTCCGGACAGGTTCCGGGGCATCGCGGCCGGGAGACCTGGGATCCGCGCATAAGAGCCCCACGATGTGATCGACACCCCTGACAACCTCGCTCCTCGGCCTGCGCGAGCTGCGCTTCCGGCCTGTAGCGCGATTGCACGGCTCTCGAATTGAGGTCCCGTTGACGCCTGATGGAGTCTGCGGACCCCGGCCGAGCACTGTGCGGCGAGCGACCGAACAACGTCATGCAGTGGCGCCTGCTCTCCTCAATGCGCATTCGGTTGCATGGCAGGCGTGATTGCCGAGCCAGTGGGCCTCGGGAGACGGACGACGCTCCGCGCGACGGGCCGACTGCTGACGAGTGTGCTCGTGGCCACGCTCGTCTCGAGCACGGCGATCGCCGCCGGGCCGATCGCATCCTCCAACTTTGCTGGCGCGGAGAACCCGCTCTCCGAGAACGGCGCATGGGCAGCCATCACGTCGCTCTCGCCCCACGGCACCAGGTTCCAAAAGAGCAACGGAGCCCAACCCAACCAGGTCCTGTATCCGGATCACGCGGGCGCGCGCAGCACCGCGGTCGTCCCCGCCGATCAGTACTCGGAGATCGTCGTTGGACACGTCGGGAGCGCTCAGTACCACAATGTGGGGCCGATCGTGCGCGTCCAGGCGTCTGGGCCGTCGGTAGACAGCCACTATCTGTGGTGGGCAGCCGCAACGAACGGGGTCAACAACCTGTATCGCATCGACGCGAATGGGACCAGCTACACCGCTTCCCTCCTCACTGCAAGCTCGCCGATCGCCGACGGAGACACACTGCGACTCATCGCGCGCGGGCCGGTCCTGTACGGGATCAAGAACGGCGTACGCGACTTCATCTACAACACCGGCCGGGACGCAACGACGTATTCGGCCGGCGCGCCGGGAATGCTCGCGTACAGCAGCTCGACCGTTGCGAACGCGACCATCGCCTCCTGGTCGACGGGCGCGGCCCCGGTCTCTTCAGGGACATGGGCGTCCTCGAACTTCGCTGGGATCGAGAATCCGCTGGACGAAGGAGACCGGTGGTACCCCCTGCCGGGATACACCGGGTTCAGAAAGGCGGGCGGTCTCGCGAGCGGCCTCGACTGGAACCACAACGTCACTGGCGTGTGGAGCATCACGGCGCCGGCGAAGCAGTATTCCGAGGTCACCCTGGGCACGGTGGCCAATGGCGGTGGCGGGCCGGTCGTCCGTATCGACCGCACCAACAACGCACAGACGGGGTGGCTGTTGTTCCTTGCCGCCGACAGCCCGCACGTTTCGGGGATCTACAAGATCAACCCCGATGGCTCCTTCACCGGGGTCCGACTCTTCACCCCGCTCATCGTCTCCGGGGACAAGTGGCGACTCGCCGCCGACGGGAACATCCTCGAGGTTCTTCGGAACGGCCAATCCCAGTTCACGTACGCGACTGACGGCTCCTATGCGGCAGGCGATGTCGGTATGGACGCGTACACCCCGGCGTTCACGTTCATGGGCTGGGAGGGTGGCGCTTTCACCAGCGCGCCCCCGACGCCGGACACGCAGCCGCCAACGGCGCCCGGTGCGCTAACTGCGATTCCGCTCAGCGGGGGCCAGATCAATCTGATGTGGACAGCGGCAACGGACAATGTGGGGGTGACCGGATACCTCCTCGAGCGCTGCCTGACCGCAGTTTGCACCTTCGCACAGATCGCGACGGTCGCGGGCACCAGCTACACCGATGGCGGGTTGGCTGCGAACACTGGCTATACCTACCGGGTGCGGGCGACCGATGCCGCACGCAATCTCGGGCCCTATTCGGACCCGGCGACCGCGACGACGCTGGCGTTCTAGGTCGCGGCTACGCGGTCACTCGGGGCGCCGCCGCGGCGTTGATCGCGGGGTCAGAGACCACTTCGCGTCGCATTCGTAGGCCGCCTCGTTCGTAGACCCGCCAGAGCGCCGCGCTGCGGCGTCTTCAGTCCGAACAGCGCTCGAGAGCCCGGGCCGTCTTTTCAGCCAACCCGCGTGCGGAGAACCTGCCGCAGATACGTTCGTGGGCGATCTTCCTCGTCCGGAATTGTTCCGGACACTAGGGCGGCCATGGCCCGCAGGCGGTTCTCGCGCTCGAGCATCGCCTCGGTCGGCGGGATCCCGACAGTCTCGAAGATAGTGCCGAGCCGGTGGACCCAGTCATGCCGGAGTGCTGCGTTGCGGACGTTGTCTCGGCGGATCCTCTCAAGTCGTTCCGGATTCCGGTCCAGTTCGCGGAGGATTACGCCAATTTCTGGAGAGTCGAACGGTACTTCGATCACAACATCGGGCCAATCGAATTGACTCCTGAACTCCTCGGTTCGCGGCGCTTCTCCGAGCATGACTGTCCCCGCCGCCGCGCCCTCGTAGAACCGTCCTGAGATCTCCTCCCGGCCCATCGTGAACTCGGGTTCATTTACCCGCCCTCGGTTGGCAATGAAGTAGCGACTCCGCTTGAGCAGGCTCGCGAGAAGCAGGCGGTGCTCGTTCGCGTTCTCGACGCGGAACGTGCGCTGCTTCTGGCCGTCGCCGCTCGCGGCGACAGTGTCGTAGTAGTAGAAGAGGCGACCGTCACGCGCGAGGCGCACGAGCGCCTGATGCGTGACCGGCGATCGCCTTCCGACATTGGAGACGTCGATCGTGCGCGCGGGCGGGTCGGGATACGGAGAGAACCGAAGGACATCGGCCGCGAGCGGTAGGTAGCTGCAGGGGCGTCCGATGCTACGTGCCAGCTCGTCGACGGGGTGGCGCTGGCCCAAAAAGACGTGGTCGAACTCCGTGAGGAGCTCGAGCAGATAGTCGGGCAATCGGCGTGGCCCGCGTCGGGGCGACTCTCCTATGAGCTCGTTGATGAAGCACACCGCAAACCGGGAGTGCTTGCGCCAGTCGGGTACGGCTGCCAGTGCGAACACTTCGTGCCCGTAGTTGAAAACGGGGAAGAAGAGCTCGTAATCGCGGTCGAGCCTCACGGTTGAAGGTCGGGGTGCCCAGGCCCGCGCGAACCGACGTGATCCCGTGGCGAGCCTCGCGAGCCGATAGGCACGCCGAGAGGTCTCCAACCGCTCGCCATCGCCAGCGTCAACGCGATCCGCCCCCGTCAGGTCCGCGACGACGTCCTCGAACTCGTACTGGAGGCAGAAGGCGACGAGATCGTTCAGGCGTCGCATCGACAAGAGGAGCACGTTTCCGCCGCGACCCGGAATGATGCCCGTCCTCTCTCGACGTCGGGTGTCGGCTGCGGCGCCGATCGCCCCGCTGTTCCTCGTCACGATCTGGCGGCGACCTGTTCGGGCACGGTCACCTCCGGGGGGGTCGCCGCGGGGAGCCCCGACATGCGAAATACGTAACCGACCGCCGGGACGCTGGCGATCGACCCGCGGACTCCGCCGTCGAGCCCGAGCTTCTTTCTCAGATGGCAGATATGCGAGCGCAACGAGTTCGCAGCACCGCCGTCGTTACCCCAGACGTACGTGAATAGCTGACCGGCGGGCACGACACGTCCCGCGCTCTTCGCGAGCGTGTAGAAGATCCGGAACTCCTTTGGTGTCAGGCGAATCACGAACGAATCCCCTGTCACCTCATGAGTCTCGGGGTCGAGGCGGAGGTCGCCGAGCTCGAGTCGATCCTGTGTCGTTTCGCGGACGGTGCCGCCGGCGCGCTTGAGGATCGCGCGGATTCGGAGCGTGAGCTCCCTGAACACGTACGGCTTCGTGATGAAGTCGTCCGCGCCGAGCTCGAAGCAGCGAAAGACGTCGTCCTTGTGGTTGCGTCCGGTTACGACGAGGACTGGGGTGCGGTCCTCGGCCCGGATCTGGCGTAGCACTTCGACTCCGCCCGGCGGAGGCAGCGCCAGATTGACCACGACAAGATCCGGCCGCTCGATCTTGAACCGCCGCAACGCCTGCGTCCCATCTGACGCCTCGACCACCGCGAATCGCTCGCGCCGGAGCATGTAGGCGGTGATGTCCCGCTGGTCGAGGTCCGCCTCGACAAGCAGAACCTTCTTGCCCGTCTCTCCGACTACGCGTCCCACCGGAATCGGGGCCTCGTGCGAGCTGTCCGTGGCATCACTCCAAGTTAATCTCGGTTGGCCACATCAAGCGCAGGCTGGCATTGAGAAACCATCCCCAACCTCGTGTCCATCGGCGAAGAGTCGGTCGGTCGGGGGTCGGTAACGGTCCGCGACCATCGACCGCGGCGCAGAACGCCTCAACACCGATTCAACACAGGACCCGTACGGTGCCCGGGCTTGGGTGGGCTCGCCGTACACCCACGCGGTCGGACTCTAGAGGTGAATTTGTGAAAGCGTTGCCGCGGGTGGCCCGAAACCTCTCGTTCGCCGCGGTGGCGCAGGCGATTACGTGGACAGCGACTTTCCTTTTCACTCTGGCGCAGGCGCGCTACTTGGGCCCAGTGCGTTTCGGTGAGCTCTCGCTCGCGCTCTCGTATGCGGCCCTCCTGGGTGTCGTAGTTGACTTCGGGCTCAGCACGAAGCTCGCACGCGACGTCGCCCAGCGGCCCGCGAGCGCGGGGCAGGCCCTCGTGGCCACACTCGTCCTGCGGGTAGGTCTCTGGTGCATCGCCATGCCGTTCGTTTGGGCAAGCACCATCGCCCTCGGCTACCACGCCGAATTGCAGGCGAGCATCCTCATCCTCGGGGCCTCGCTGCTTGTTGGCGGCTTCGCCTCCAGCCTCGGCGCTTACTTCCAGGGTCGCGAGGAGTTCCTCTTTCCTTCACTCGGGTCGGTCGCTCAACGCGGATCGGCGGCGGTCCTCGGGGTGGCGGCGCTGGCCCTCGGGCAGGGAGTCGTCGCGGTCGCGCTTGCCTACGTCCTGGCGAGCGTTCTTCAGGTCGTGGTCCTGATCCCCGGGATGCGCAGTCACCCGGTCTCTTCCACGACGCTCGAACGGACGACCGTCGTGAACATGTTCCGCGGCGCAGCGGTGCTGGGCTGCTTCTGGATCCTCGGGACTTTCTACTACAACGTCGACATGCTGATCCTGCAGCGGCTCGTGCCAGCAGAGAACGTCGCTTGGTACGCGGCGGCGTATCGACTCTTCAACGCTTCC
>Ga0137397_10003614_pt1 | contig 10786 bp, 9 predicted proteins | sample czorhiz116metaG_FD_106658 | JGI IMG/M metagenome (GOLD analysis project Ga0137397, IMG submission 106658) | Vadose zone soil microbial communities from Angelo Coast Range Reserve, California, USA - czorhiz1.16 metaG | ecosystem: Environmental > Terrestrial > Soil > Vadose zone | place: USA...
GAACGCACGGCCTTTTCCGTCCGGTCACGCTGATAATTCCACTCCAGGGCTCCTTCGAGCGTCAGCCAACCGTCCTTGGCCGTCACCTTGATGAATTGCGACGAATAAGGAAGTTCATTCTGAATTGCCTGGACCGCATCGCGCGCGATCTCGGGATCGGGCCGCTTGTTGATGTAAGGCAATCGGACCTCGATGTCGTTCGCGACGGCCATGACCCCCGCGACGCGCTTGACGTCGCGCTCCGCCTGCGTCTTCTGCATATAGCTGCGCACGAAGCCTGTCAGCGCGACGACGCCGTTGTGTACCGCGACCCCGACGTCGGTGGCATCGATGTCTGGGTCCCAGCGCAATTCATCTTCCACGTCTTTCTTGATCTCACTGTCGGTTCTCATGGCTTCCTCCGATGTTGGGCCTATGCTCATCGTAGTCCTTGAGGGCGGCCCGCCGCATTGACATGGATCAAGTGATCGCCGCCGGACGCGGCAGCATCAAGGGATCGCGCAATTGCACGATCTGCCATGCATTGTCCTTGTCGAGAATGCCGAGACTTTGAACGCCGCCGAACCCGAGATCGAGATACATCTCCAACGGTTGAAACACCAAGTGATCGACGCCGTCCAGCATGATTTTCAGCTCGTCCTTGGCCGGATCGTAAGCAATCCCGATTACCGGCAGCCAATGCGCTCCAATCAGGATCCCGTCGATCGGGGAAACGACCTCGATCTCGGCACGCTTACCCAGCAACACGATAGAGACGGCGGCGCACACATCGATCCATTTCGACTTGTCGAATTTTTGTATTCCCATGGACGGACCCTCGACATCATTTGGAGAAGTGACCACTGACTTCAGCGACAGCAATGCGCTTCGAGAGCCCGGCGATCGATGATGCGGAAATGTCGTGCATCGAAGAAGGTAATCACCCGCTCGGACCTGAGGGTCGTCAACGATCGACTCACCGTTTCGACTGCGATGGCGAGGTAGTCCGCGATGTCGTAGCGCGACATCGGCAAGGCGACCGTTCCCTCAGCCTCGACCTGCACCCGATGGGCCAACTCCAGCAGGAATCCGCATACTCGCTCCAATGCACGGCTGCGCCCCAACAGAATCATTCGCGCTTGCAGTCGATCGATCGAGCCAAACGCGATCTCGCGCATCCGACGCGCCAGCGGCGGATCCGACTCCATGAGTGATTCAATTTGCTGCCGTTGGTAACGCGCCACAGTCGTATTTGACGCAACGCATTCCACCGAGCATTCGTGTCTGGTACTTGCGTCGAATCCGAACAAATCGCCGGGCAGCAGAAAGTCCATGATCTGGCGACGGCCATCCGAGATCTGCGTACATTGACGAGCAGCTCCGTCGACGATCCGATACCAGTAATCAGCCGCCCCGCCTTGGCAATAGACCGTCTCATCGGCGTCATACCTGCGAAAGGTGCCGAGCGAATCCATTTCAATTTGCAGATGGCCATTCGCCGACGTGCACGGCCGACGATAGGCACTTGCGGTCGTGAGTTGCATGAAATTTCTCTCCTCGGTTGGTGTTACAACGCGCACAGCCGTAGGGGTCCCCGTCCCTCCTACGGTTAGCTGACTAATGTCCACCCTGATCTTGTGCCCTCCTTGCCGCTCCGTCGTGAAACATAATGCGATGCATTCACCGTGCCAAAAGATCCTGGAATGCATCAGCGGTGTACGCGATGGGGGAAAGAAGGGCCATTCTATCGGGATGTGAGCGCGCCACCGGTACTCCGATGAGTCAATGCCACAGTCAGGTGCCCAATTGTTGGCAACGCTGCCGAAAGACCGGCAGGAATCAGGACGGACGACGGATTCCCAACTTGCGCATCTTGTATTGCAGCGAGGTTCGTTTTACGCCGAGTGTCGCTGCGGCACCGCCCGGCCCGGCGATCACCCAGCGTGCGTCGTGGAGCGCCCTCAATATGCATTCGCGCTGCGCGCTCTCGAGCGTTTTGGCAGCCGGTGTGCGTGCTTCGAGCGGCGCCGTGGAAGCTTGCGATTTCAATTCGGCCAGCGGGACTTCGAGCGTGGAACCTTGCGACAAGATCACGCTTCGTTCAACGACGTTCTCCAGTTCGCGCACGTTTCCCGGCCAGGAATATCGGCACAGCGCCGCAACCGTTTTCGGGGCGACGTTGGTGATCGACTTGTTGCACAACTGCGCGTGATGCCGTGTGAAGTGCCGCAGCAACAACGGTATATCGTCGACGCGGTCGCGAAGAGGCGGCATCGTGATTGGGAAGACATTCAGGCGATAGTAGAGATCATTGCGGAATTGCTCGCGGGCGATCATTTGCGCGAGATCGCGGTTGGTGGAAGCGATCAACCGCACATCCACGCGTAGCGTGCGCGTGCTGCCCAGGCGCTCGAATTCTTGTTCCTGCAATACCCGCAGCAGCTTCACCTGGAGTTCCAGGGGGATCTCGCCGACTTCGTCGAGAAACAAAGTGCCCTGGTGGGCCAACTCGAATCGGCCGATTCTCCGCGTCACGGCGCCGGTGAAAGCTCCCTTCTCGTGCCCGAACAGCTCGCTCTCTAGAAGGCCGATGGGGATCGCGGCGCAGTTGAGCTTGACGAAGGTTCGATCGTGCCGTCTGCTCAGACGGTGAAGGGCTCGTGCAACAAGCTCCTTGCCGGTGCCCGTCTCGCCCTGAATCAGCACGGTGGAATCCGTCCGCGCGACTTTCTCGACCCGACGAAGGACGGCGCGAAGCGCACTGCTGTCTCCGACGACCTCCTCGAAGCGTTGCGCAGTGGAGATCTCCTCCTCCAGGTACAGCTTTTCCTGGGCGAGTCGGTCCTTCAACTGGCTGATTTCATTGAATGCGCTCTTCAGTCCGGCATCCGCGCGATTGCGTTCTGCGACTTCCGCGGTAAGCGCCAGGTTGACCGCAGCAAGCTGACTGGTCCGCTCGATCACTCTGCGTTCCAATTGTTCATGTGCAAGCAGCAGCGCTTTTTCCGCATTCTTGCGATCGGTGATGTCCTGCACCATAGCCATGAAGTAGTCGACCGAGCCTTCCCGACCGCGCCGGCCCTTCACCGAAATGATGACGTCTACGACCCGGCCGTCCTTGCGGATGAAACGCTTATCCATCGAATAGCCGTCGATCTCGCCGGCAATGATGCGGTTGAACTGAGCGACATCGGCGGCGAGGTCATCCGGATGAGTCAACTCGGCCCAAGTCATTTGCAGCAACTCGCTGCGCGTGCGGCCAAGCATCTCGCAGAGTTGGTCGTTGACCTCGAGACAGCCTTTGGTCGGGGACGTGATCGCCATGCCGACCAGGCCAAGCTCGAAGTAGCTGCGGAAACGCTCCTCACTTCTTCCGTGAACCGGTTCGGTGCCTGTCCGTTCGGCGCGAGCCTCCACCCGCTGCAGTGCAATCACGGCCTGATTGGCTGCCACGTGCAGCAGGAGCGTCTCGTTCTCGGACGGAAAATCGGTGCGGGGGGCCGCGACGACGATTACTCCGGCGTCCTTATCAGGCCCCAGCCAGACGTGCATGATCGAGACCGCGCCTGCGCCAAATGGATGGGGCTTTACATAGGCAGCGGATGGCTGATGTTCCTTCAGCCAAGATTCGACAATTTCGCCGACCTGCCGGGCTGGCGGCGTCGGCTCCGCACATGGCGCGAAGCGGGCAGCCTCGATCTCGGACTTAAAGTTTCGCCCGTAGGCGAAGTCCAGATGTAGGAGCCGCAGCAGCACATCGAGCAGGATGCCAACGATTTGGATCGGTTGGCGAGCCTCCAAAAGTGCCGGGAGGGCCATTAACCCAACTAGACTATTACTGCCGCCGATGCCCTTCCCTCGCTTCGGTGTCGGTGGGGTGGAAGAACGCGCGGATGAGTGGTGTTCACCGAGCGTCGTGCCGGCGAGATACACGGGTTCCTCCGACTTCTCATTCCCAATTGAACATAATCTGTCGGCGATGGGACGCCACGCAAATCAATTAGTCAAGCGCTTTCGCCTGGACTGCAGCATGTTAAGAATTCAAATGCGCGACCGGCAGCTAGCCCTGCGGCCGCGGCCTTCGGGGCGCAACTCCAATCCGTATCGCACCGCGTCATTGGCAGCCGGCACAGCGTCTATTGCCACAGCGCGCATTTCGCGCCGCAATTGATTCGGATCAAGGCGCTGCTTTGCACACGCCGTACGATCCCGCGTCTTCCTCGAGGAAGTAGTCGGCACGTTGTGATGACTGTCATTTGCCGTGGTTCATTGTAGGAGGATTCATCATGGCCATGTTGCGTTGGGAACCGTTTCGGGAAATGGAAAATGTGTTGCGTCGATTTTCGCCGCTTTACTTGCCGGATAATGGGGTCGCTCGGGATGAAACCGCGCCGAGAAATTGGATACCGCTCGCCAACATCAGCGAAAGCGAGAATGAATATCTCATCCGGATCGAGCTTCCGGACGTCAAGAAGGAGGACGTGAAGATTGCCGTGGCAGACGGTGTCATCACCATCAGCGGCGAACGCAAATTGGAACGCGAGGACCAGGGTGAAAACGCCATTCGCATTGAAAGCGTTTACGGCGCCTTCGCGCGTAGTTTCGTGCTGCCGGATTACGTCGATGCCAAGAACATCCACGCCGAGTCCAAGGACGGCGTGCTGCGCATTCACGTACCCAAAACCAAGACTAAGAAATCCGAACCCGTGGCGATCGAGGTTCATTGAATTGGCGCGCAAAGCGGACGCCTGCATACTGTCCGGCGCGAATGCGCCGGGGCGCGGCCTTTAGCGCGCGACTCAATCTTGCGCAAGTCGTGGGCGACTTCGGGTTGCGTTGCTTCGCCCGTGCGCGCAGTGGGTTGAAGGGCATTTGGTCCGATGAATATTAAAAGGGCAGCGCTCAACAGCCTACTGGGATTCACTCTTGCATTTAATGTTTTCACTCCGAATCGAGCCGAGGCGGATGCGGACGATCCACCGTCTCGCGTCGCCCGCGTAGCCTTTATCGAAGGCTCGGTTTCCTTTCAGCCTGCGGGTACGCAAGACTGGGTGGCCGCGCCACTCAACCGTCCTCTCACGACCGGGGACACACTGTGGTCGGATCAAAATAGCCGCGCCGAACTGCAGCTCGATGGATCGGTCATCCGTCTTGCCAGTTCGTCGGAGTTGTCAATAGTTAACCTGAACAATGTGGTCACGCAGATCCGGCTTACGAGCGGAACGCTATTGCTGCGGGTTCGCCGCCTCGATGACAACGAGACTTATGAAGTCGATACGCCGAATTTGGCGTTTTCAGTCCTGCGGCCCGGTTTGTACCGGATTGGCGTCGATGCATCGGGAAATACGACAACGATCATCGCGCGCAGCGGGCAGGGCGAGGTGACGGGCGGAGGAGCTGCATATACGATGTATGCGGGTGATTACGATATATTTTCCGGCACAGATCAATTGGCAGCCGAAGCGCAACCGAGCGCTCCGGGTCAGGACGCCTTCGAGGTTTGGAGCGCTGACCGAGACAGGCGCTGGGATAAGTCTCTGTCCGCTCGCTATGTCCCTGACATTGTCGGGTACGAGGATCTCGACGAGCACGGTTCGTGGCGCACGACGGCGGAATACGGATCTGCGTGGTACCCGAGCGCTGTCGCAGTTGACTGGGCCCCGTACCGCACGGGGCACTGGTGCTATATCGACCCGTGGGGCTATACCTGGGTAGATGACCAACCGTGGGGTTTCGCACCGTTTCATTACGGCCGATGGGTTTGGGTCGGCGCAGCCTGGGGTTGGGTGCCCGCGCCGCTGCGGCTTGAAGTCGGAGTCTATATTAGGCCGGTGTATGCACCCGCCCTTGTTGCGTGGGTTGCGGCAGGAGCAGGCATCGCCTGGTTCGCATTGGGTCCGCGTGAAGTGTACGTACCGCCCTACCCCGTCAGTCTAAGTTACGTGCGCAACATCAATGTCTCGAACACCACGGTGAACACGACCGTGATCAATAACGTTTACAACACGATCGTCATCAACAAGAAGACCGTGGATATCACGTATGTCAATCGCGCCGTTCCCGGTGCGGTAACGGCGACGAGCACGCAGGCATTTGCGGCCGCGCAGCCGGTGGAGAGAAACCTGATAAAAGTCGATCAACGCGCCCTAGCCGGCGCGCCAGTACGTGCCTTGGCCCCCGCTGTAGTGCCCACGAAACAAGCGGTGCTCGGCTCGTCCCCAGTCGTTCTTGCTAAACCACCCGCCTCGGTGCATTCGCGACCCGTGGTGGCTCGGACGCCGCCACCACCCCCGCCGCCGCCATTCGAACTTCGGCAGGAGGCGATCAAAAACAACGGTGGCAAGCCTTTATCCGTCGCGCAGATCCATCAGATTCAGCCTGTTACACCCACCGCTCGAAGCGCGGCGATAAGGATGGCTCCTCCCGCGTCGCCGGTGAGCGTTGCCAAGAATCCGGGAAGGCCAACACCGTTGAGCACTGAACCGCCCAAAGTGAATCGCCCGCCCCCTAGCGTGCAGGTAAGCCGTCCCGCGCCCGCGGCGATCCATCCCAAGGAACTCCCGGTACTACCCAAGCCAGCTTCCCCGAGCCTTGCAAATTCTGTCCTCGAACGCGAACATTTGCAGCAGCAACAACAGCTGCGCGCTCAACAAGATCTGGAGCGGCAGCGGATCCAGCACGAGCAGGAACTCGAGCACCAGCAATGGGCAAGACAACAGGCTGATGCAGCGCGGAAGCAGGAGCTCGAACGGCTACATCAACAGCAGACTCAGCAGTTGCTGCAAAGACAAATTCAAGCGCAACAGCAGCTCGCGGCCAAATTAGAGGAACAGAGACGTGCGGTAAAGCCAGGGCAAACGCCCAAACCATGACAACCAACCGCTTTCCATTCGGCCATGCGCCAGGGTGATCGGCCCTGCCAACCTTTCAACGCCTCGGTCGACCAGGCCGTCGTCTTATCTGCGCACGCACATTAATGTCCGCGATTGTTTATTCAATCTTCGGCTTGTGGCACGCGACGCACTCGCTACCCGGCGCGTGATGGGTATCCGTCTCGATGGTCGGAGCATGCGGTCCGTTTTTGCTTACCTTGGCGCGTCGGTTGACGGGTGATATTCCATGCCCGTGCGCGACCCGCTCGACGGACTGCCGGCCGAGGCCAAGGACCGGCTTCGAACGCGAGCACAGCCGAAATGGGTGGCGCCCATGTTGGCGACGCTAACGGATGAAGTCTGTTCGCGACAGGGATGGTTGTTTGAGCCGAAATGGGATGGGGAGCGCTGCCTCGCTTTTCGTCGCGGTCGCGATTTGAATCTCTTTTCGCGGAATCGAATTCGGCTGAACGCGAGATATCCCGAAGTGGTCGAAGCAATTTATCAGCAGCAAACCACCTCTTTCATAGCGGATGGCGAGATAGTCACATTCCAAGGCGAGATCACCAGCTTCGCAAAACTGCAAGCACGCATGCAGGTGGAGCATCCCTCCGCTGATCTGATCCGCAAGGTGCCGGTGTGGTTCTATTTTTTTGACTTGCTCTACCTGGATCGCTACGACATGCGGGAGGTTCCCCTCCGGTACCGGAAAGAAGTACTTCGCAATGCCTTTGACTTCCAAGGCTCCTTGCAGTTCACGGAGCACCGCAAGACTGAAGGCGAGGACTACTACCGAAGGGCGTGCCAGAAGCGATGGGAAGGCATCATCGCAAAAAACGGGCACAGCGTGTACGCGTCCAAGCGAACGCGCGATTGGCTCAAATTCAAATGCAAGCAAGAACAGGAGTTCGTCATCGGCGGTTACACCGACCCACGAGGGAGTCGGAGCGGCTTCGGAGCATTGCTGTTAGGTTACTACCGCGGGGGGAAGCTCGTGTATGCCGGCAAGGTCGGGACAGGGTTCGACCAAGACCTGTTACGGCGTCTGGGCGAGAAGCTCGCACGGCTGGAGACGCCGGTTTCTTCCTTTGCCGAGGACGGGCTGCCGCCACGCGGCGTGCACTGGGTGAAACCGAAGCTCATCGCTCAAATCGGATTCACGGAGTGGACGGCGGGAGGCAAGCTGCGACACCCTCGATTCCTCGGCTTGCGGGATGACAAGCGGCCAGAAGATGCCGTGCGTGAGGGCTAACTTGCGATGAGGCGAAGTCTCCAATCCCGCTGACGAAACTCCAAAACAGTCGAAGGCAACGCAATGTCGCTCACAGCATATCGAAGCAATAGAGATTTTGCTGAAACGCCCGAACCAGTCGGGCGAATGCGGCGAGGTAGTCGCAGCCGCATCTTTGTCGTTCAAAAACACGATGCCAGTCGGCTTCATTATGATTTTCGGCTGGCCGTAAATGGCGTCTTGGCATCCTGGGCAATACCCAAAGGGCCTTCGATGAACCCTGCGGACAAGCGCTTGGCCGTAAGGACGGAGAACCATCCGCTCGAATATGCGAAATTCGAGGGTGTGATTCCGTCTGGCCAATACGGAGCCGGAACGGTGATGATCTGGGACGTGGGCAAGTATGAGCCAACGGAAAATCAGTCGCCAAAGGAACAGTTGGCTCACGGCAAGATCCATATTGCGTTGCTGGGCGAGAAACTGCGCGGCGGGTACACATTGGTCCAAATCGAAAGACGATCCATGAGTTCTAGCCGAAGAGATTACTGGTTGTTCATCAAGGGTCGCGACGAGTACGCCGATCCTTCATGGAACATCGAGAGCCCTCGTTTGGAATACTCCGTCCTAACCGGCCGTAGCCTGAAAGAAATCAAAGACGGAAAACCAATAAAACCTCGACCGAACAAGTAATTTCTTATTCAACTAAACACTAGTAATTCGAGGCGGAAGCTGGCGAAAGATCATATACCTGGCGATCCGTCTTCACGGTCAGCGACCTGGCTTTGAAGCCGCACCACAGTCGAAAGACGGCCTCAAATGTGTTCGCGGCCGCAGCGGCGGCCGCTGTGCGTTCTTGCCGACGATGAACGCGCGGATCGATACCTTTGGCGACCAAATTGCGGGCTTCATCCCGCCGGGTGCGAGTGTCCCTCAAGCTGATTTCCCGATAGATGCCGAGCGAAATGCGCGGTTGCTTGCCACCCCAACAAAATCGGAAATGCCAACTCTTGGTGCCTTGGGCAGTCACAAAGAGCGCCAAGCCATCCGCGTCTCCGAGTGTGTAGTCGGTACCAGTGGCACGAGCTAGCCGGACGGTCGTATCTGACAGAGCCATGTACATCATCTCCTGATTCAACAGGGCTAGATGTACGTCTCGGCGCCAATGGCGCTCCACCCAAAATATGATCTAACTCAGACCCGATTTGATGTACTTAATTTATGTACTAAAAAGTCGTGGCTGCCGGTGGCTTTCAGTGGAAGTCACTGGATGATCCAAAGCGGTGAAATACCTTGGAATCAACGGCTTGTGATCTTCCCTGGATCTCTCTGGAACTCCACGGATCAATAATTGGAGCGGGCGATGGGAATCGAACCCACGGGGAAGGCGCTGCCGGAACTAGAAAACAAGCGGTTTCGTGCGAATGCTGATGCCAAGTGTGATTAGCGTGTGAATTTTCGCGGTATGTGGGGCAACGCAAGGCTACGTAGGGATACATCGGTGTCCGAAGTCCCGGGCTCAAGCCTTTCAGTCGTAGGTCTCCGAACGGCCAAAACCGGTCATTCGTGCGCGCGGCATCGTATGTAGTTGGCCACCGGCGTAAACTGCCAGAAATCACTAACCTAAGGGCCACGTATGCAAACTTCGCACTCTGCGTTCGCTGCTGTGGTTATAGGTCTGTGCGCATTGGTTCTCACAACACCATTGCGATCGCAGGTTCCGGATTGTACCCAGTACAAACAAGAGGAATCGCATTCAAAGGCGCCGCTTAAGCCCATCGTGCCAACATCGAAGCTTTTGCACTTTTGCAGCCCAAGCCGCATCCCTGGTCGATTCTTCGTAAAGGTAAAGGACAATGATGATTTAGCAAAAGATGTTCCTCCGCTGGTCGCAAATGAACTAGAGGTCCTACCGGGACTGGTGCCTAACAGCAAGGAAAAATGCACCGCACTTGGCCGAACACTTGCGGAGAAATATCACGCGCGATTTTCAAATAATTATTGTACAGATGATTTTCGAGTTTTCATGGTCTGGGAAATCTCTGATAGCGACGCGGCGACGATGGCTCAAGATCCGCGCATTGAGTATATGGAGCCCGATATGACGGCAATCGCTCAGTAATCGCATCGGTTAATCCAAATTGAATGTCCGCTTCGGGTCCGATGACGGACGGCTGAGACCATTGAGAACGAAGGCCATCGTGAACGCCCCCCCGTTGATGTCAGTAGCCGACCCGGCCGAGCGAGATGATTTGTTCACCATGAGGGCTACGAGCGGAGGAATGCCGGCCAGTAGTGGCGCGATTTCTTATCAATCTCCGTAGCTTGTCATTTTTCCATTTTTTGGCTTCTGCCGATGCATGTACCAGCATCCCCCGGCTATCGGAGAGTTCTCGTTATAGACCACTGAGCGGTGTAATATGCAAACTGTGCAACATCCAAGACTGCCAATGTCGAAAGACACGAAAGGTCCCACCCGCGGGCGAATCGCGAGACTCCTAGACGATCTACAGGCGCGCGGAGATCTCGTCGTGTCGGTTGACGACGCAGCAGAACAAAGCACCCTGTCCCGGATCGCCGCGCAGCGACAGCTCGAGCGGCTCGCGCCGCGCGCTACCCGGCTTCCCGGCCGACCGTCGGCCTTCCTAATCGTGCCTCCCGAACATCGGTTGCGCGGCGCGCCACCCGTCGCCGCCTGGCTCGACGA
>Ga0137397_10003616_pt1 | contig 10781 bp, 11 predicted proteins | sample czorhiz116metaG_FD_106658 | JGI IMG/M metagenome (GOLD analysis project Ga0137397, IMG submission 106658) | Vadose zone soil microbial communities from Angelo Coast Range Reserve, California, USA - czorhiz1.16 metaG | ecosystem: Environmental > Terrestrial > Soil > Vadose zone | place: USA...
CGCGCGCGCCATCGTCGCAGCTCCCTGCCGCGCAGCGCCGTCACGTCCTGACCTTCGAACAGGATGCGTCCTTCGGATGGCTCGGCGAGGCGGTTAATCATGCGCAGCAGCGTCGACTTGCCGGCGCCGGAGCGGCCGATCACACCGACAAAGCCTCCCGGCGCAATCGAGAATGACGCGTTGTCGACCGCGGCTTTTGCGCCGAACCGGCACGTCAGACCTTCCACTACCAGCATGCAATGCTCCAAAACGCCTAAGCGTCATCATCGCTAGCGTCTGGATTCAACAGTTGTGTGACAGTGCCGCTGCAGTGCGGCAATCATCCACACCCCAAGTGACTGTCACGCATATGTCACGACACTGTCATCAAGGCCGTCGATGACGTGCGGGCTCTTGGATTGAATATTCACTGCTCGTGGAAGTCCGCATGGCCGGCAAAATGCTATCGGTTGAACCGACGGTTGATCCCACCGCGAGATTGCACGACACCAGGCTCGGCGCCTATTGCGAGGTCGGCGCGCGCAACATCTTGCTCGAGGTGGCGATGGAGGACTATTCCTACGTCGTGAACGATGCACAGATCACCTACACGACGATCGGAAAGTTCTGCTCGATCGCGGCGATGACACGGATCAACCCGGGCAACCACCCGATGCAGCGGGCCACGCAGGCCCACTTCACCTACCGCGCCAGCGCGTATTTTCCGGGAGAGAGCGACGAGGCGGAGTTCTTTGAATGGCGGCGCGAGCATCACGTCCGCATCGGCCATGATGTCTGGATCGGACACGGCGCCATCGTGCTGCCAGGCCGCAGCATCGGCACCGGCGCCGTGGTCGCGGCCGGCGCGATCGTGACCAAGGATGTCCCGGCCTACACCATCGTCGCGGGAAACCCGGCACGGACGATCAAACGGCGGTTCCCTGAACCGATTGCCGAACGGCTGGCGGAGCTTGCATGGTGGGACTGGGAGCACGAAACCCTCCGCAGCGCCTTGCCCGATTTCCGAAAGCTGGCTGTCGAGGATTTTCTCGAAAAATATCAAGCGGCCACCCGCGCCGGTCGCCCATATCCCCCGCAACGAAGTGCAATATCGTGACAGACATATTCATCGAAGGCGGCCGGGCTTTGCTCGGCGAAGACATGCTCGAAACCTCGCTGCAAATCGCCGATGGCGAAATCGCCGCGGTGGGCTCGAACCACGGACGCGGTTCATTAGGTATCGATGCAAGCGGCCTGAAGGTGTTGCCGGGCATCGTCGATCTGCATGGCGATGCGTTCGAGCGGCAGATGATGCCCCGCCCCGGCGTCGATTTCCCTGTGGACGTGGCGCTGGTCGACAGCGACCGGCAGGCCATCGCAAACGGCATCACCACGGTTTTCCACGCCACGACCTGGTCCTGGGAGCCGGGCCTGCGCGGCGCCGACAATGCGCGGGATCTGCTAGAGGCTATCGAAAAGCTGAGGCCGCAACTGGGGGCGGATACCCGTTTTCATCTTCGTCACGAGACCTACAATCTCGATGCCGAGGCGGAGATCAGCCAATGGCTGTCCGACGGACGCATCGATCTGTTCGCGTTCAATGACCACATGGATTCGACGGTCGCCAATCTTGCCAAGCCGCAGAAGCGCAGCCGCATGGTGGAGCGCACCGGCCTTTCCAACGAAGCGTTCGATGGTCTGGTCGAGTGTGTCGTTTGCCGCGGTGACGAGGTCCCTGCATCGATCGCGCGGCTGGCCAAGGCCGCGCGAGACGCCAATGTCCGAATGCTGTCGCATGACGATGAAAGCCCGGAGATGCGAAAGGCATTTCGGGCGCAGGGCGTCGGCATCGCCGAATTTCCGGTCAACGAGGAAACCGCGCGCGAAGCCGCCGAAGCCGGAGATTTCATCGTATTCGGCGCCCCCAATGTCGTGCGCGGCGGCAGCCATACCGGATGGACCAAGGCGGCCGACATGATCGCCAAGGGCTTATGCTCGATCCTCGCATCCGATTACTATTATCCGGCACAGTTGCTGGCGGCATTCCGCCTTGCCGCCGACGGCGTACTGCCGCTCGCTGAAGCCTGGAATCTGATATCGGCGGCGCCCGCCAGGGCCGCAGGCCTCATCGATCGCGGCGTTCTGGCGGAAGGTCGTCGCGCCGACATCGTCATGGTCGACGACGAAGTGCCGTTGCGGCCGCGAATTGTCGGCGTGATCGCCGGCGGCCGCCTGGTCCATCTGACCGACGCAAATCGCTTGATCCGGTTCAAAGCCGTCCCGCACAAGGCGGTTGCAGCCGCGTGAGGCGGCTCTATTCTGACGCCCCGATGGCAAACTTTCCGCGCTATGCGATCTATTTTGCCCCGGCGCCGGGCAGCAACCTTGATAATTTTGGCGCGCATTTGCTCGGCTATGACGCCTTCACGGGCATGGACTTGCCCTTCCCTGACGACATTCTTCAGACGGCGCCGGATTGGCACGATCTCACAATCGATCCCCGCAAGTACGGTTTTCACGCCACGCTGAAAGCGCCGTTCTCGCTGACGCCGGGCAAGACCGAGGCCGAGCTTCTTGCCGCATGCGAGACGTTCGCCTCCACGCCTGCGGCGATTCCGATTATCAGGCCCGTGGTCGGTTCGATCAGCGGCTTCATCGCAGTGATTCCGGCGGAGCCGCCGCCGGAGCTGATCCGGTTTGCGGCCGATTGCGTGAGCGCGTTCGATTCATTCCGCGCGCCGCTCACGGCGGAGGATCATGCGCGACGAAATCCCTTCCAATTGACGCCGAGGCAGCGCGAACAACTCGATCGCTGGGGGTATCCCTATGTCATGGAAGACTTCCGCTTCCACATGACGCTGACGGGGCGGCTCGACGCCGAGCGGCGCGAACCCATCCTGACGATGCTGCGGCGCAGCTTTTCCGCCATCGACCTCAAGACACTGGCCATCGACCGGATCGCGGTATTCAGTCAGGAAAATGCAGCTTCGCGCTTCCGGATCATTAACCACTGGAAGCTCCACGCGCAGGCCCCCGAACATAGCCAATAGCCCGGTCAGATTTTGCGTCGCAGAAGAACCAGTCCCTTAACTTCTGCGCCATGCTTCCGCACCATCCTCGGGTGGCCCGATCGGTCGTTCGGATCGAGCCGCCACCACCGATGCTGCAGCGGCTGCTTGTAGGCTAGACTAGCTAGCAGCCCGTGAATCGGGGGTCCGGCCCCTCGTGCATCTCTTTCAAATACGCCAGCGCATACGCGGCCAGTTGATCTGCGTCGCTTTGTCCAGCAGAGCCGAGCTTGTCAATATATCGAATAATTTTCTCTCGAGATTGCGCAACTCGCGCGGCGTCCAATTGGCGGGTCAACCCGTAGGCGTTCAATGCACGGTCAGCTATTTCATCCATAAAAAACTCCGAAATTACTGCAATGCGATGGCTGCAGTGCAGCATTACCGTTTCCCAGGGTCAAGCAATTTTGGGTAGAATTTGCCGGTGATGGTTGCTCTTCCCCAATCGCGTGCCCTGCTTCCCCGGTGGCAGGTGCGATCATCGCAATCCTCCGGTTCCAGAATTAACCCGCAGCGTCGACATCAAGCTTAACGCGCGGCTCTCGTTGCGCGGTCAACGCCACCGGATAGCATCATCTCGCCAGCAAGGGTCCCGCACTCGGATCCGCAATCCGAGCAATTCCGCTCTGCCCTTGGCTTTCTTCCGTGAGACTGCAGATGGTCGCAGGTAGTCAAGGTTTTGAACGAAATGAAAGTTCACAATCGAGGCCTGAATGGACAGGCATCTGGCACCTTTGGACGGTCTTCATCCCGAGGCGATCGATTGCGGGTCGACTCGTGTGCGGAAGGGTTTGGCGACGTCATGACGGGCGGCGTTGGATCTACAAAAAGTTCGTCGAATATGCGAGTGACCGATAGACGATCAGTCGGTAGGACGGCGATTTCAAAAGGCGTGCTGCTGTTCTTCAGCGCCCAGCGCGGTGTATTTAGTTGCGAAGTGTGTGACGTCACCAATGTCGGCGCCAGGATCAGGCTAAATGGCCTGCGCATACTGCCGCCGAATTTTGAGCTCTCGTGCGACAATTTTCGCACCGTCCACAAATGCCGGCTGATCTGGCGCCGGGGCGATTTTGTCGGAACAGCATTCGAAAATTGATCAGCACACCAGTTCAGTCCGACACGTCCAAGGCCACTCAGTCCAGGGCTTCGAACTCACGCTGGCTATCCTCCACGCACTTGGATATCGCCGCGCTGCATCGTTCGCGCTGCGCTTTTCCATATTTATCCGAATAGCAACGAGTGGTCGATCATCGGAAAGGACGTAGTATGTCTATCTCATTGAACCATGGTCGAAATTCAAATTGGGTTCGTTCTGCCAGTTTCCAATTAATGCAGTAGGGCTTATTCCTTCTCAGTTAGCGGACGATCGATTTTTCAATCTCAGTTGGCGCGTTGCTGGGTAATCGGAAATCTCTTGAACAAGTTTTCTGAGCTTCGAGTAGCCACGCTGTGAATAGCGTTCAAGCGCAGCTAGCCTTTGTACTACCGCAAGTATTGCATGGGCATCCGGTGAGTTCGAAAGCTCACAAGCCTTGTTAAGAATTCTTAGACGCTCAACTTCTATTTGACGTATGCGTTCGGTTATGACCGTCACAGATTGGTCGGCGCCGGATGCGTTTGAGGGTGTCGCAACTTCAGCTTTCATGCGGTACTCGACGGCGACATCAATCGTTACGGCGGATAATCCGTGACGGAGCGCGTTCATTCGCGAACGCGCTTTACCTTGGTTAGTGCGCGGTCCGGTGCTTTTCGCAGCGTTGCGCTTGTTTGCGGCGATTTGCCTTTGGGATGCCATACGGATCTACTTTGGATCGCCTTCCAGCGCACTGCATTTTTTCGCGATAGCCTGGTCCGCGGCAGCGCGCAATTTTGCCGCACGGTCTTCGGAACGTTTCTCTAGGTCCTTAAGAAATATTGCGAGACGCTTCTGCGCGGACACGATTAGGCTCTCTATCGTGGCTAACGCGGGTAAAGCTCGCTCGAAGGCCAAGGTTTCCACCGCGCGAGGAGAGTAGCCGGCAAGTTCGAAGGCCTTAACCATCGCAGGTCGCGAAGCTGGATTACCGAACCAGTTCTTTGCATGCCGATCAGCGTCAATTTTCACTGCTTGCTCTGCGCCCTTTAGCATCGCTCCTTCGTGAGTTTTTCTGAGCATGGAATCCAACGCCGACCGCTGATGGTTTCGCACCAACGAGACTTTCATGTCCTGATAGCGCAGGATTTCCCATGTCAACACAGTGACTTGGTAAACCGCAAGATAGTCGGGCGTGGTCTGCGGCGCCGTATAAAGCTCGAAGCTATCGAACAATTCAGCGAACTCGTCCCGGCTTTCGTGAGGCAGCACGGGAGGAGCTTGAAGAAGACGCTTGATGATCTGAGGAGGGAAGTTTTTATCGTCGAACGGCTTGTCGTTGCTCATGATAGGTTCCAAAACACGCGCGGATGTGCGCTTTCCGGAACCTTGCAGGAATTCAACCCATTTTGGGAGAGTTGCGCGGTGGGAGAAATTGGGTAGGCGCTCCGCGCTCTATCCGGCCGGCGGCGAGTCCTCGGTCACAAGGCGGACAATGGTGTCCACCGTTACGGGCGCGAGCTGCCGATCCCGAAGATGCCGTTGCAGCGGTGACAACACCAGACTAAGAAAGTCATGGAAGGGGCCGCCCTCGATGAAGATCAACTTGCCTTGGCGCATTTCCGGCAACCGATGACGCGCGATCCGCTGGCCGCTTGAGCGAAAGATGTTGCCCAAACGACCTGCGAGAATCTGATTCGCAGCATTGGGCGGCCGCCCGCGTTTCCGTGAGCTTTGGATGCTTTGGATTGCGGATAGTGCCGCTTTAGCGATGTTGGGCCCGGTGGGAACTTCGACCTCACCCTCAACCGAGGGTTGATCTCCCCAAACGTCTCGCCAATTGGTGCCAGGCTTCTCGGCGCTGCGTTGGTAGTTGCAGGCGATTTCCCACTCCACGGCAGCGGGTAGTTGGCCTGACGAAAACAAAGATGGACTTTTCGAGACCTTCCTGAGTGTGGCTACGAGAACCCCGGTTGGCATGACCTCGGAAGCCGCGGCAGCGATCGTCAGGGCGCTGGCTATTGGGCGTAACTCTGCTTCCTCGCTCTCGGTGAGATTGCCAAGTGGATCAGCTTCGGAAGCTGGTATACCCCGTTCAGCGTAAAACCTAAGGGCGGTTAGGATCGGCACCCTTTTCAGGCACAGCTCCCGATACATTTGATCCCAGGATGAGAGCCATGGGGTTTCAAATTCGACCAGCTGCGCTTTGGAAACTGTCGGCATCGAACTACCCGCGCTAAACACAGATTTGATTTGAAGAAGTCTTTCAGAAGAATCGACGCGCAACGACGTAACTTCCCATTTTCCACATGATTATTTCAGCCTGTCTAAATCTAACTCTTTGTAAGCTCAGCATTGAGCCGTTGAAAGGGTCGGCTGGTTGACCATAATTTCCGCGAAACCTCGACTGGATCAATCGATATTTCCGCCCACCAAGCTTGTTCATCTCCGAAGCGATGGTTGTCCCGGTGATGGGTTCTGCACAGCGGTACCGTGAACTCGTCACTGACCTTGCGTCCCATCGCGCGGGGCTGAGTGAATCGCAGGTGGTGGGCGTCAGCTGGACTTCTCCCGCAGACCAGACACGGCTGCGACGCAACGAACTTGAGGTGTGTTTTATCACGATGCCGACGCGGCTCGCGGATCGTGAGCGCACTTTTTTGGATTTTGGCGGGAGTAGCGTCGGCTTGCTGATGTGTCGAAGCCGGCGGACTGTCGTCGATGGTTGGCTTCGGCGGCATCGGGGGCGCAGCAGATTGCTCGGCCGCGGTTTTGATTTTTCTCGGGCGCCCCTTTGGCCGCAGCGGCTTGGCGACGTCCATTTTTGTTGAGGGCGACTGGGGCAGTGTTAGATCGGTTGAGGCGGACGTAGGTTCATCCGTCGTCAAGGCCTTCGGCAATGAGCCGTGCAGGGCCATCCTAGCCGCGAACGATTCCTCGACGAGCCTTGCGTCGTCCGCTGACAGGCGGTTCTTGGCCTTCAGGAGGGCGACCGCGCGAGGCTGCAGGTCATCTTTTGGTCGGGTTTCGATCTCCCGGATGAGTTGCATCCTGATCGCGGTGGATTCGTCGGCACCGAGCTTTTCACGGTCCGGCGGGGTGCCGGGGCCCCCGGTTCGAAACTGACTCGGGCGGACCGGCGCCGGCTCGAGGCCGGAGTTCGGAGCAAGACGGGCCTCGGCGGCCTTGTCGCCTTTGGGTTGGTCGTTGACGAGATCAGGCGCATCGAGATCGTCCTCGCCAGCGATCCCTACCATCGCAAACAGTGCGTAGCGCCGGGCGTAGGTCAGTGCCGCACCCATCCGCCGGGGTGCAGATGTCTCCGATAACGGGCAGACCGGCCAGTCCGAGGCGATCCACTCCCCTGACGTGTGCAGCAGGATAGTAGTCAGGTTCACCGTGCCGTTGGTCCGGTCGATGTCGGTGGTTTGGGCAATCGCAATCTGCTGGCCACCCAAGGTCTTTCTAATGATGTCCAGTCCACTCGACAGCGAGGCGTAGCGGAAGCTTTGTGGACTGTCTGACCGGTTGTTGTAGACCGTCCCCACCATCGCCTTCTCGGGATTGAAGAGTTCGGTCTGAGCTTTCGCCAGCGCCGTTGCGATAGCGGCGACGCTTTCACTGGACCGATGCATGTCCAACCTCCATCTCGACCAGATCGAAGCTGACCGCGCCCGATTTCGACCGTTTCGCCCTGATGCCGTGGCCCATGGCCTCCTTGGCATCCTCCGGCATCAGCCCTTTGAGCTCGCTCTTGGCGCGCTCGTGGTCGGCGTGAGCGTTTTGTGTTTCACGAAACAGCCCTGCAAATTCCGCCCAGGAGTTGGAAGCGTTCATGTCGACCACGCGAACGGCTTCGATCCGTGGTTTCGGAGGTTCGCAGTCGAACAGCATCGGGGCTTCGCCAGTCTTGACCGCCCGCCAAAAAGCCTTTTCAGCTGCAATCAGGATTGACTGGTAGATCGGATCAGCCTCAATCGACAGTTCGACCCACTTGCCGCCGCCGTTGATGATGGAGAGCACGGATTTCTTGGTGCCAGCGACCAGCATATTGTGCTGAAGCTGGGCCATGTGCTTTTCCGCCGCGCCTTCCTCGGAGAACGACCACGGCAGCATGAACTTGGCCTCGAACACCGCGCCGGTTTCCTTGACCAGTCCATCCAGCGTGGCGGCCATCCAGGGAATCGTCCGGCGAATCGCATGGCGCTGGATGTCAGAGATCCGGTGGCCTGAATTGATCTCATACCAGCGGCGGTTGAGGTCCTCGGTGACCAACCCAAGCTGGACTATCAATACGCCCGACAGGTCGAGTGCGGCCGCCTCACCCCGTTTTTCACGCCATAAGCGAAGCAGTTCCTTCTCGTCCTTGCCCATGATGATCCGAGCGTCGGACCCGCCGAGGAACTGACGCCGGTCGTGAGTTATTGCGGCGGTGCGGTCAACCGTGGGCACAGCTCCGCCGTTCACCGAATTGGTGCTTTTAGTCATGGTCGCTCCTGATCTTGGCTTGGCTGATTACATGATTAATGTAATGCTACATAAAATAAGAGTCAACCGATAAAATGTAAGGTTACATAAAAAATGTCGATTAGCCCAGCACAATGCCGCGGCGCTCGCGGCCTACTTGGGTGGTCTCAATCGGATCTTTCAGAGGCAAGCAAAACAGCCACGAAAACCATTGCGGACTTTGAACGCGGAGCAAGAGAGCCATATCCGCGGACGCTTGAAGATGTGCGGGGCGCCCTCGAAAAGGCCGGAGTTGAGTTCATCGCGGAAAACGGTGGAGGACCTGGCGTTCGTCTTCGGAAGCCGGAGTAAACGAACTAAGCTGATGAAATGGACGGAACCCTCGCACTGCGGCCAAAGGAGCGACGTCTCTACGTGGGTGGCGGATGGTTACTTCGCTCGCGACGTCTCGCGTGCTGCTGTCCACGCGATGAAGAAGGCTCTGAAAAAGGGGGGCGGAATTCAATTTATCGGAAAGAACGGTGCGGGTCCTGACTCCGGCTCAGCTCAATGCTCAATCTGCACTGACGAGGCATTTCGAGCGAAGGTAGGTGTCGCCGCACTGGCATTCGAACATGTGGAACGTTCGCCCCGCCGAAGAGCTCAAGGCCGCCGCTCGGCCGAAACCATCTGCGTCACAATCGGCAAAATCCTCCGAGCATTTACGCCATCGAATGCACCAACTATTTCCGAATCAGGCTATGCCCAATCCTAAAAGCATGATGCTCTAGTCTTCGTCCGGCTCGCGCACGACCGGCGGTTCCTCTTCCTCTTCGCCCTCTTCCTCGTCCTCTTCGTCCTCGTCGCAAAGGCCGGTGAGATGGCCAGCCATGAGCACCAAATCGCGACAGATATATTTGGTTCCCGGTTGATGGGCGCCCAGATCCGCGCTGAGGGCGCGCCGAAAGCAGCCAAGCAGGCGATCCGCGAGGCCGATCGCCCGAAGCGGAAGCGTGGTCAATCCGGATGGCCGCGCAGCCATCGCCGACGATCGCGCAGTGCCTCAATGGCGGCTACGACTGGCTGCAGGTGAAATGCCGTCGCTGCGAAACCGAAGCCAGCATTCCGCTCGAACACTTCCGCTGGCCGCGCGATACGCCGATCTGGAAACTTGAGGCCGCGCTGAAATGCCGATCGTGCGGGACGCCGCGATACTCGCCACCCGTGCCATCTGGTTGACAGTGACGGTCACTTCTACGACGTGGTTCCCTTAATTTGCGCGGATGACGCCGAAGCAATGGAAAAAGCCAAGCCGCTAGCGGTCGGTCACGATGTTGAGCTTTGGCAGCGCAACCGGAAGATAGCCACGTTTTTTAACCAAAAGCCGGAATAACGACGCTGTGGCATGAACCATTGCACCGCTCCCTCGTCTTACAAAAAAGGGAGTGTCGTCGTGGAGGACAAGACCGACCGAGAGGAACTAGAGCGGCGTCTTGCACAGGCCAAGCGGATGGCTGCCTCTACTGACGCCGTCACCGAGGAGCGCCTCCAAAAGCTGGCGAAGAATTTGGAAGAGCAGCTCCGGGAGCCGGAGTAGGTGGCCCCTCGGCAAGGGGCCTGGATCCTTGGATGACCTTGGCTTCGGGCTGACAAGGCAAAAATGGCGTTAGCTGACCGTTAGCTTGAAACTGTCTCGCCGCAATCTGCCTACCAGGACACGGGAACCATAACGGTCAAACCTATTATGATCACTGAAATGGCGCTGCACTCCTGACCTATAACATGAAACGGGTGATGCGCATTCTGGGCGTTGGCGGTCTAATGGAAGCGATGCGCGCCTAAGACAGCCGCGCCCGCCAACTCGCGCGCCAGCCCAGCCATAAACGTCCACGTTTTTACACGACCTGGACCCCAAGCGGACATGGACAATTGGACTGTTATTCATTTCACAGATCCAACTTCACCGCAGACGAACCATATTTGATAGTCCTCTGAAGGCATTTCAAAACTGTGGGTGCGATCACAGAATGTATTCCGTGCTGCCGGATATCCGACCTGGTTTATGAGACCCAACAAGAATGATATCTTCGGCGAGAAGAGGCGCGCGGTTAAGAAGTGTTGTTTTCAACCATCCTGCCTTGGCGAATGTAGCCATCAAGATTTCTTCCGGGAAGAACCCGGCGTCGCAAGCGACTTTAGCGATGGTATAAGGCGTA
>Ga0137397_10003621_pt1 | contig 10767 bp, 9 predicted proteins | sample czorhiz116metaG_FD_106658 | JGI IMG/M metagenome (GOLD analysis project Ga0137397, IMG submission 106658) | Vadose zone soil microbial communities from Angelo Coast Range Reserve, California, USA - czorhiz1.16 metaG | ecosystem: Environmental > Terrestrial > Soil > Vadose zone | place: USA...
GGATCAGAGAATGAAAGGACTTCTTTCCGGGCTCTGTGCGCTGGCACTCCTCACGGGTCTCGCGGCGGGCTGCACCGATTCGAACCGGGACGGACGGCTCGGCAACAGGCCGGGCAGCGATCGGGCGCCCTCGGCCTCCCCGCCGACCGCGCCGTCGGACAGCACGATGGGTAGCTCGCCCGGCGGCAGCCCTGCACCCGACAGCACCGAAGCCCCGAAAACGCCCGGCGCGCCCGGATCCGGAAGCCGCTAGCCTCATCAGCCTCGCGGCGGCCTCCCGCCGCGAGGCTCGCTCACCGCGACGGCGGGCATGCGCCGCCACACGAGGCTATTCCAGGACGGGCTCGATCTGGAGGCGCGCGGAACTCCTCGCGGCTTCGCCGCCTGGCACGTGCGCGAAGGCGCGCTGCCGACGTATCAGCTCGCGTTTCTCATGGCCGACTATCTCATCGAGCGCCGGGGCCTGGACCGGATGACGGCGTACTTCGCGTCGTTCAAGGACTCGGCCGACCGCCGCGCGAATTTTCAGAGCTCGTTCAGTGGAAACATCGCGGACTTCGAGACCGACGTGATCGCGCATCTGAAGACGGTTTCAGCCCTCTGACTACCCCGAGAGGGCGGGGCCCGCCTCGTCCTCACCGCGGAGCTTGCGGTAAAGGGAGGCCAGGCTGATTCCCAGCATGCGGGCCGCCTTGCGCTTGTCCGACTGTGTCGCGGCCAGGACGTCCATCAGGTGCTGGCGCTCGAATCGACGGACGGCCCCCCGAAGATCCTGAGGAGCGGCTCCGTGGACCGAGGCGGGCTCCGCCGACAGCTCCCGAAAAGAGATGAGGTCGCTGCCGCCGAGGACCATGGCCCGCTCGAGGACGTTCTCGAGCTCCCGGACGTTGCCCTTCCACGGCCGGCCGATGAGCGACCAGAGCGCGTCGCGCTCGACGCCGAGGCATCGCGTGCCGAGCCTGCCGTTGAGACGGTCGAGGAGATGATCGACCAGTAGCGGGATGTCGCCCCGCCGCTCGCGCAAGGGCGGCACGATGAGGTGCACGACGTTGAGCCGGTAGAACAGATCCCCGCGGAACCGCCCCGCCTCGACCTCGCGACCGAGATCCCGGTTCGTGCTGGCGATGATTCGGACGTCCACGGGCACGGGCCTGGTCCCGCCGACCGGCAACACGCTCTTGTCCTCGATCACCCGGAGCAGCTTGACTTGTAGCTGCAGCGGCATCTCGCCGATCTCGTCAAGAAACAGGGTGCCGTGGTCGGCCGTGACGAAGAGCCCGGCGTTCGCCTGCACGGCCGTCGTGAAGGCGCCGCGCAGGTGCCCGAAGAGCTGGCTCTCGAGCAGCGCCTCCGGGATCGCGCCGCAGTTGAGCGCGACGAAGGTCGCGTCGTGGCGCACGCCGTCGGCGTGAACCGCGCGGGCGACCAGCTCCTTCCCCACGCCGCTCTCACCGGTGATCAGCACGTTACTCGCCGTGCGCGCCGCCAGCGTGATCTGCTCGCGCAAGGCCCGGATCGCGTCGCTCTCGCCGACGAGCGGGTGGCCGGGGGCTCGCGGCTGTAGCGCGCGCTGGACGAGCCGGTCTTTCCAGATCGTCTCCCGATACTGGAGCACACGCTGCACCCGCTCCTTGAGGAGCTCGACGGCGAACGGCTTCTCGAGATAGTCGCTCGCCCCTCGACGAAGGGCGGCGATGGCGGTTTCGAGCGCGGCATACGCGGTCATCACGATCACCGCGGCGCGAGGGTTGAGGACGCGCGACCTTTCGAGCACCTCGAGGCCGTCGAGGCCCGGCATGACGATGTCGGTGACGATGACGTCGAAGTCTTCCTCCTCGACTCGGCTCAGGGCTTCCTCGCCGCTCCCGGCCGTGGCCACCCGATAGCCCTCGGCTTCGAGCGACCAGGTCAGGATGTCCTGGATCGCGGGCTCGTCGTCCACTACGAGGATTGAGGCGGTCATCGCTGGAATCACCTTCGATTTACGCTGACGCAGCCCTGATGCTGCGGGAACATCCGGTCGCTGGCGGACACGCTCCGCTCGACGGGGAGCACCCGTGGTTGCGCCTGGCGCGGGGCTCCGCTCAGGCGCGACTCTACCACAATAGCTCGCTTGTCCTCGCTGAACAAGGCGTTCCGCGCATTTTATCAGATGTGAGAAAATCGGCCGCCTCACCTCGTATAGCTGAGAATCGAACGCTCGGGCGGTTACGCTCCTCCCCCCGACATCCCAGCCTTTTCGCTGTTTTCCCGCCGACCGTTCTGCTGGCATCCCACTTGCGCCCTTGCGGGCACGCTGGAGCGGTGCATTTTGCTCAAGGAGCAAACATGACCAAGATAAGAATCCGATCGCTGCTCGCGGTGACGGCTATCCTGTTGCTCGCAGTGGCCCAGAACCTTCCGGCGCAGTTGCGCGGGCCCCGCGACCCGGGTGTGAGGGGCGGGCCGGCGGGAGCGGGAGGGCCGATCGACAAATTGACCGCTGACGAGAGCGAGATGTTCACGGCGGGGCTGGAGGAATTTTCCGAGGAGGATGGGATCACTGAAGGCCTCGGCCCGCGCTTCAACTTCGTGAGCTGTGCGGGCTGCCATCAGGAGCCGGCCATCGGGGGCACGAGCCCGGCGGCGAACCCGCTGTTCCGCGTGACCGCAGACCTTCAATTCAGCGGCAACAGCATTCCATCCTTCATCAGGCCCAACGGCCCGATCCGGGAGGCTCGCTTTCAGTACAATCCCGACGGTTCCCGCGACGGCGGTGTCCACGCTCTCTTCGTGATCACCGGGCACCCGGAGGCCGGAAGCTGCAACCTCAGGCAGGAGGAGTTCGAGACGCAAGTCAGCAATCGCAATATCGTCTTCCGGATTCCCACGCCGGTTTTCGGCGCGGGACTCATCGAGCAGGTCGCCGACAGCGCGATCCTCGCCAACCTGAGCGCCAACTCGTTCATCAAGAGGAGCTTCGGCATCAGCGGGCGGCCCAACCGAAACGGCAACGATGGGACGATCACCCGGTTCGGCTGGAAGGCGCAGAACAAGTCGCTGCTGATCTTCTCCGGCGAGGCCTACAACGTCGAGATGGGGATCACCAACGAGGCGTTCCAGCAGGAGCGCGACGAGACGCCGAACTGCCAGTTCGCGACGGTTCCCAACACCGTGACTCCGAGCGTTCGCCAGGTCAGCCCCATCGAGGGCTTCGCCAACTTCCAGCGCTTCCTGGCACCGCCCACGCCGGTGGCGAGCTTCGGCAACGCCTCGGCGACCTCGATCGGCCACGGCCGCCAGCTGTTCACGATCGTCGGCTGCGCCCTCTGCCACACCCCGACGCTCAGGACCCGCGATACGACCGTGGTCGCCCTGGGCAACCAGAGCGTGAATCTGTACTCCGACCTGGCCCTCCACCAGATGGGGCCCGGGCTCGCCGACGACATCCTTCAGGGCGCGGCCCGTGGCGACGAGTTCCGGACGGCCCCGCTGTGGGGCCTCGGCCAGCGGATCTTCTTCCTCCACGACGGCAGGACGACCGACCTCCTGGAGGCGATCCGGGCCCACAAGAGCGATGCCACCATCAGATTCGGTCCGTCGGAAGCGAACACGGTGATCAACAGGTTCATCGGCCTCAGCGACGGCGACACGCAGGACCTGCTCAACTTCCTGCGCTCGCTCTAGTCACCCTCCGGTCCGTGCCGGGGCGCGCGCCGTTCGTCGCGCGCCCCGGCACGCGTCACGGCATCGCCAGACCGCGCCGGGCGAGCTCCCCCTCGAGATCGAGCTCCGTCGTCCTGGCCGAGGCGCCGCCGGGCACCGTCCAGAAGACCTCGAACTCGAGCCCGTCCGGGTCCTTGGCGTAGAGCGACAGGCTGACGCCGTGATCCGACGAGCCGACCAGCGCGCCGGCCTCGGCGAGCCGCCGGCGCGCGCGCGCCAGATCGGTGAGGTCGCCGACCTCCCAGGCGGAGTGATACATGCGCGCGACGCGCTCGTCGGGATACCCCGCGCCCGTCTGCTCGAACAGGCCGAGATGGTGGTCGTCCGAGGTTCCCGGGATCTTCAGGAAGGCGGCGTTTGGATAGCGTCGCTGGACCTCGAAGCCCACGACGTCGCAGTAGAAGCGCACGCTGCGCTCGACGTTCGAGACCCACAGGACCAGGTGCTGCAGCCGCTTGAGGCCCGTCCCGGTCGCCGTCGCGCTCACCTCGGGGCATCCTGAGGGTATTCGACGCTGACGGTGATGACCGCGCAGGCGATGAGCGTGTCGGAGCTCGGCGAGCGAAGGCCGCCGTTGACGGCTCGAACCGTCACTTCGCCGTGCGGCAGCTCGCGCCGGACGACGTCGACCTTGACCGAGTCCGGATCCGGGACGCCGATGGTCACGTCGACCAGCATTCGGCCGCCGCGCTCGCGAACCTCCTGGAAGAGCGGCAGGCTCGAGTGCCGGATCGCATCCGACACCGCGCGGCAGGCCGCCTTGGTGGAGTCACGCCCGTGGACGTCGACGCCCATCCCGAACTCGTGCACGCTCGGCTTTGCGGTCACTGGCCACCTCCGTGTGATCGGGTCACGCCTACAACTGGGCCTGGAGCCGACGGAGAAACTCGAGGATGACGTCCCCGCCGGCGATGCGCACCTCGTCGGAGGTCTCGACCTCGGTCGCGAATCTCGCCCAGCGCTCGAGACGATCGGCGCCATGGCCGTCCCACGTGGTGCCCGTGTACCGTCCCTGGAGCACGGGATGCGGGGTCTCGGGACCATCGAGCGCTATTCGTTCGTTCCCATCCGGGTCGCCTCGACGAACTGCTCGGTCGCGTCGTCGATGGCGCGGCCTTTCCGGCCGCGCGCCTGCAGGACGTAGAGCAGCCGGGGATCGACCGTCGTCTGCGCCGGCGGCGGTAGCTTCATCTCGTAGGTCACAGGACGATGATGATCGGCCAGCAGGAGCTTGGGATCGAACACCTGGTTGAACTTCCACAGACTCCGGAAGAAGTTCGTCTGCCCGCGCACCAGCTGGCCGAGCACGATCGTCGCCAGATCGCGGAGCGCGGTCAACCCCATGTGCTTCATCGCCAGCACGCGCTGGGTGCGGACCAGCTCCTCGTAGAAGTCGGCGAGCGGTAACCGCGTCGGCAGCACCGCGTGCTGGATGTCGTAGAGGCGATAGTCCCGCGTCTGGACTCGCCGCGCTTCCGTGCGCCAGGTCTCCGTTCCCGGATAGGGGGTGTTCACCGAGATGTTCACGATCTCGGGGATCTCCAGGCACCACTGGCGGACCACGTTGAAGCGCTCGCGGTCCCAGTCGGGATCGGCGATCAGGTTGATGGCGACCCTGATGCCGAGCGAGCGCGCGAACTCGAGGGCTTCGAACGCGTGGCCGAGCGAGATCCGCTTGCGGTGCTTGCGCAGTCCCTCCTCGTCGATCGCCTCGAGCCCGAGGAACATGTACTGCAGGCCCAGGCGGGTCCACAGCCGGAAGACGTCCTTGTTGCGCAGCAGCACGTCGCCTCGGGTCTCGAGATAGTACTGCTTGCGAATCCCGCGGCGCGCGATGGCGTCTGCGATCTCGAAGCCGTGCTTGGACTGCACGAAGGCCACGTCGTCCACGATGAAGACGCCGGGCTCCCTGATGGACGCGAGGTCCTCCACCGCGCGCTCCGGGCTGACCATCCGATAGCTCCGACCGTAGAACGTCCACGCGCTGCAGAAGGCACAGTCCCAGGGGCAGCCCCGGGCAAACTCGATCGACGCACAGGGATCGAGCGTGCCGAGGAAATACCGCCGGCGGCGGCGGAGCAGATCGCGGGCCGGCACGAGCGCATCCAGGTTCTCGACCAGGCGGGCGGGCGGGCCTTCCCCGTCGAGGGTGACGACACCGGCGACCTGCGTGACCGACCGCCGATCGTGCTCGACGGCTTCGAGGAGCTCGGACACCGAGGCCTCGCCCTCGCCCTTCAGGATGCAGTCGATGGCACCGCCGGCGTGCTCGAGCAGCTCCTGCGCGATGAAGGAGGCGCTGTGGCCCCCGACGAGAATGAAGGTGCCGGGCCGCCTGGCCCGGGTCACCTTGGCGAGGTCCACGAGCTCGGGAACATTCGCCAGGTAGTTACAGGAGAACGCCACCACGTCCGGCTGCCAGTCGTCGACGAGCCGGACGTAGTCCTCGTGCGTGTCCGCTTGCAGGTCGATGAGCCGCGCCTCGTGGCCGGCCCGACGGACGGCCGCCGCGACCAGCTCGAGCCCGAGGGGCTCCAGCCGGAGGAAGATCTTCGTGTACATCAGGGGACCGGGGTGGACGGTGAGAACTCGCATGGCTCGGGACTTCAGAGTACCCCTATTGTCGCGTCTCGGCTATTCGGTCTACCCGCGCACCGCCCCGGGCCGTCCGGCCTCGACCACGAAGGTGGCGAGGGTGTCCGCCTCGGCGCCCGGCCGCGTGACGCTGCGGACCGTGCGGAGGTCGGCACGCAGCCGCTCTCGCGTGATCTCCAGGCGCACGTAGCCACGCCGGGTGCCGTTGCCGAGCCGGATGTGCGGGTTGTCGGCCAGCAACATCTCGAGGTCCTCCTGACGGCGCCGGAACTGCGACGTGATGGACGTGCCGACGAACTCCGTGGCAACCACCGGCGAGCGCGGATCGTCGAAGTCCGGCTTGAGGTCGGTCACCCAGAACGCGTGCACGTCGCCGCCGAGCACGACCGGGTTGGCGGGCTTGCGCTGGCCGAGATAGTCCAGCAGGCGGCGGCGCGCCGCCGGATAGCCGTCCCACCCGTCGGTCCAGAACTGCTGGCCTGGCCCGGGCTTCCGGTCGAGCTGGGCCATGAGAGTCTGCTGGCCGATGATGTTCCAGCGAGCGGACGAGCGGTCGAGCCCGGCCTGGAGCCAGCGCTCTTGCACGTCGCCGAGCATCGTGAGCCGCGAGTCGACCCGCTCCTGGCAGTCTTCGACGGTGTTCGCGCCACCTCGGCCCGGCGCGGCGCACGGCTGCGGTGAGCGGTACTGCCGATCGTCGAGGAGGTGGATCTGGGCGAGCCGGCCGAATGCGACCCGCGCGAAGAGACGCATGTGGGGCCCGAAGGGCATCATCTGGCGGCGCAGCGGCATGTGCTCGTAGTAGGCCCGGTAGGCGGCGGCGCGGCGCTGCAGAAACCACTCCGCGTTGTCCAGGTGCTCCGAGCGGTCGTTGGCGTAGTCGTTCTGGACCTCGTGGTCGTCCCAGGTGACCAGCCAGGGACAGGCCGCGTGCGCCGCCCGGAGATCGGGGTCGCTCTTGTAGAGCGCGTGCCGGATTCGGTAGTCGTCGAGCGTATGGGGCTCGGGAGCGCCGTGCGTGCGCACGTGGTCCTGGCCCCAGGAGGATTCGTAGATGTAGTCACCGAGGTGGATGATCAGATCGAGGTCGTCGGCGAGCATGTGGCGATATGCGGTGAAGTAGCCCTGCTCGTATTGCTGGCAGGAGGCGACGGCCAGGCGCAGGCGATCGCTACCGCCATTCGCGGCGGGCGCCGTGCGGGTGCGCCCGACCACGCTCACCTCGCCGCCCGCGCGGAAACGGTACCAGTACCACCGTCCAGGTTCGAGATTCTCGACTTCGACGTGCACGGCGTGCGCGAACGCGGGCGTCGCGCCGACGGTGCCCCGCTGAACGATCTGGCCCATGCGATCGTCGGTCGCGACTTCCCATTCGACCGGCACCACCTCCGGCGCCATGCCGCCCCCGGGCATGAGCGGGGATGGCGCCAGGCGAGTCCAGAGCGCCACGCTTGTCGGTAAGGGATAGCCCGAGGCTATGCCCAGGGTGAACGGGGGCCCGGGAAGTCGGGGCTGCGCCGACACGCGGCGGACGATGCGTGGAACGACGTGCGCGACGCCCAGCGCCAGCGCGCCCGTCACGAGCTGACGGCGGCTGATATGCCGGCTCCTGCTCATCTGGATTCGCGCCATCGTATTGCGAAGAATAGACGTCCCGAGGCAGCCAGGACAAGCAACTCGTCGCGATCGCCCGGCGGGTGCGAGGGAGACCGCTGCCGGGAGGGGCCGGGGCGATGGGAAGGCGGCGCGAAGTCGACGGGGCGCCCATGGACGGACGCCCCGTCGATCGGAGTCGGCAACGCGGGCCGGGGGTCAGCTGCGCAGGTACACGGTCTTCATGGCGTGGTCGCCACGGGGGCTGTGCATCGTGGTCTCGATCGTCAGGATTCGTCCGTCAGGCGAGAGCGTCCAGATGGACTGCCGTGACATCGTCCGGTCACCCTGATCGCCCTTCTTCGTGTGGGTCTGGGTCACCACCAGCCGGTCGCCCTCGAAGGCGGCCCGGGTTACGACGTTGCCGCGGTAGCCCTGGTGGCTCTGGTCGGTTCCGTCGGCGACCAGGGTATCGGTCATCGAGTGCTCACGAGTGCCCGTGGTCATGGTCCGCGTGACCTTCAGGGTGTTGCCCTGTTGCGCCACGACGAGCTTGACCACTGGCGGCTGAGGCGGCTGAGCCTGGGCCTGACCGTCTGGCGCGCCGTGGGCCCGGCCCTCGTGTGTCGGGAACTGGCTCTGGGAGCGGTCGAGCGTCCAGGAGCCGGCGAACTGGGGCTCCGCCTGGGCGGCGACCACGCCGATCCCGAGCAGGAGCACGGTCATCGTGCCGAGCGTGCGCTGTAGGCGTCTCATCGGATCCTCCTTACGTACCGTCTGGTCCGTACGACGGTGCGCCCTCCCGCTTTGTTTACGGCGGGGCAACCGGTATCCTGTGGCGCGCCCGCGCGGCGCCGACCCAGCGCGGGGGACGCACAAGGAGGGCGCGGGCACATGGATCACTGGACGGGTGGACGGGCCGTCGTGGAGCTCTTGAAGGCCGAGCGGGTGCGGCACATTTTTGGAATCGTCGGCGCGACCTTCTTGGACGTGCTCGACACGCTCTACGACGATCCAACCATCCAGTACATCAACGTTCGCCACGAGCAGGCCGCTGCCTTCATGGCCGATGGGCTGGCTCGCGTCACCGATCGGCCCGGCGTCTGCCTCGTGACGAGCGGCCCCGGGGCGACCAATCTGATCACGGGCGTGGCCGCGGCGTACGTGGCCCATTCGCCGGTCGTGGTCCTCGTCGGCGGCATCGCGCTCGACCACTACCAGAAGGACGCCTTTCAGGAGTTCGACCTGGTCAACATGTTCCGGCCGGTGACCAAGCAGGCGCTCCAGATCAACAAGCCGGAGCGCATTCCCGAGCTCCTGCGGGGCGCGCTGCGCACCGCCATGAGCGGGCGGCAGGGCCCGGTCTTCGTCGAGATCCCGAGAGACGTGTTGAACGGCAAGCTGCCGCCGGCGGCGGCGCTCGCGCCCGGAAGCTACCGTGTCATCCACGCGCAGCCCCCGCACGCGGACGCCGTTCGCGAGGCGGTACGGCGGCTGCGTCAGGCGGAGCGGCCGCTGCTCCTCGTCGGCGGAGGAGCGACCCGGGCCGGCGCCAACGAGCTGGTCGTCGAGCTGAGCGACCGGTACGCGATCCCGATGATCACCGCGTACGGCCGAAACGACGCCGTGTCCAACGCGCACCCGCTGTATCTCGGCCCGCTCGGACGCGCCGGCGCGCCGGAGGCGGCCGCCGCGTGTCGGCGGGCAGACGTGATCCTCGTCGTGGGCTCACGGCTCGCTCAGTTCACGACCCAGTTCGACGACCGCTACATTCGTCCGGGCACGGCCCTCATCCAGATCGACATCGATGGTCGCGACATCGGCCGCTACTACCCGGTCGAGGTCGGCATTCAGGCGGACGCACGGGAGACGTGTCAGGCCCTGCTGAACGCGCTGGCTCAGGGCGGGGTACCCGAGCGGAACCCAGCCTGGCGACGCGAGGCCGAGGCGCTGCGCGCCCAGCGCCTCGCACGGCTCGCGGCGGAGGCGGGGCTCGATGCCAAGCCGCTGAAGCCTCAGCGCGTCTACGCGGAGCTGCGTCGCGTGCTGGAGCCGGAGACGATCGTGACGCTCGACGCGGGCGCAGCGCCCGCGTACGGATACGATCGTCTGCACTTCGCGCGACCGCGCACGTTCCTGACGCCGCTCGACCTCGGCGGTCTGGGCTTCGCCTTTCCCGCCGCGCTGGGCGCCAAGCTCGGCCGTCCCGAGGCTCCGGTGATCGCCATCCACGGAGACGGGGGCTATCTGATGAACGCGCAGGAGCTCGAGACCGCGGTCAGGCACAACATCGCGGTCGTCACGATCGTCATGAACAACAACTGCTGGGGCTCGGAGAAGGCGTACCAGAAGCACTTCTACGGTGGCCGTTACATCGGCTGCGACATCGGCAACCCGCGTTACGACCAGTACGCCCGGCTGTTCGGCGCCGCCGGCTACTACGTCGAGCATCCCGATCAGGTCGGCGACGCCGTCAAGGCGGCGCTCGCCGCCAGCGTCCCGGCCGTCATCGAGATCCCAATCGATCCCGAAGAATTCCCAACTCCCGTCGCCGCCGTCCGCCGCCCCGACTAGTCCTGACGGATGTGGCGGGCGCGCGGCCGGGCGGCCGCGGCCCGAAGCGCGCATCGCGAGCCCGGACGGGGCCTGTCGCCGGGGACCGTGGGTCACGCGCGCGGCGGAGTGGGACCCCCGAGTCCCGCACGCAGCTCGAAGAGCTGCGATTCGGGCGAGTGGGTGACGGAGCCGCGGGCGTGACCCACGGTCCCCGGCGACAGGCCCCGTCCGCCGCCGCGCCGTCCGGGGCGTTACTCGTAGCGGCTGATGTGCAGGTGTACGCCGTGACTCGACGCGGGCTGGACCGTCACCTCGCCC
>Ga0137397_10003622_pt1 | contig 10767 bp, 10 predicted proteins | sample czorhiz116metaG_FD_106658 | JGI IMG/M metagenome (GOLD analysis project Ga0137397, IMG submission 106658) | Vadose zone soil microbial communities from Angelo Coast Range Reserve, California, USA - czorhiz1.16 metaG | ecosystem: Environmental > Terrestrial > Soil > Vadose zone | place: USA...
AAATGACGGCATTACAGCAAGGGGACATCAAAGTTCAGATGGGTTAAAGAGGTGATTGCGGCCAGTCGATAAAGGGCGCCTACAGGTGCAATATCGTTCCATGACAACTGGGGGCTTGCTGACACGACATAGCCTTTTCCACCGTAATTTAGAATCTGGGGCTCCTGGGGTGATAACAAGGTCTCGCACGAATGATGAATATCTCATAGCCGACTGCCTCTGCGTGAAATGAGGACTCGGAAGCATACTCTACTGTGGATAACCAATCCGTACGAAATCTCAGCACCCGGCTACTATCAATGACTGGGAAGAAGATGTTGTAGTCCTACGCGGCGCACATGGATATATGGATCACTCTTGGCGTCAAAGGTGTGTTATCTATGCCAAGTTAAGGTGAGAACAATGTAACGACCGGCCATTTCGGGGAGCGTGTCTTGTCTGAAAAATGATCAAGAAACATGGACGTTGTTGGGGATTCGCAACCAGAAGGTCTACTAGTAGATGGGTGGCCCACACGTTCGCTGACAACTTGAAGTCTATTCGACAGCATGCGACAAGACAGCAAGGAAGGTTTCCACGACATAACTGCTTTCCTTCTTGCTAAATCAAGGTGGCTCACGAGTTCAAATTAAAACCAATTTTATCGGGGTGACAGGCCATGGCAGCCTCGCTAGCGATATCATGATACGATCATCGCAGCTCATACAGTACCGTGACAGTACGGACTGTATGGGACAAACCGTTTCAGGGCAGTAACAGAAGTGAAAGATAAGCGGACAAACCAAAGAATACAGTAATAGTCCTGTGGGGGATGGGAGTGTGTACCATCACAACGAGGGTAACAGTGAGGATTTGGAATCCAGAAACCGATCCAGTCGTGGGTGAGGCAACATACAATTCGCCAAAAGTCCAAAGTCAACAGGATTCGCAAACTGAGACAGGGAGTGACTTAATATGCGAGTCCGTTATCTTCAAGATACTGGTACTAGTGCAGTGATGCAGTGGACCGAGGAAGTCTTCTCTCCCAAAATGCGTAGTGATCAGAAATCCAGGAGTTTTCTATGAGAAAGGTCGCCGCCTTGCACGTAAAAATACGGTATCTCAACGTAATGAGCGGCAGAATTTGCCGAAATACGGCAGGTTCGCATCACAGCAGGATGTTTGGTGCCAGTGGCGTCCTGAAATGAGCGCGGGGCGGGTTGACGGCGTCACTCTTTTATCCCATTGGCGTGTGATGGACATTGAAATGATGCGTTCCATGTGGTGTATTAAACATGAGAATTGATGATGGGAAAAAAAGACGCTAGTGGGAAGGTTCACAGCTAACGCTGCCGCTGGCTTGGTGTGATGATCCAGACTCAAACATCGTTCAAGCGTTGCCATCATGGGGTGAATCAGGGAAGGTCTTGTTCCCTTCCCATATTTTCCGATCTGTTAGGGGTTACGCATAGAACATAATAATACCCAACTCAACGGCTGATAGAAGTCGGCTCGCGCTGACTCAATAGCTGAAATCCAGGCTTGCATTGTGTGGGCCCAACGTGTCACACGAGTCGATATCGTAGGGTATGATAGCCATCCCAGATGTGCGTGGGTCTCAAAGAAATGGTTATGTACAAAATTTTAGCAAACCTGGTGTGCGTAAGGAGAGAAAGAAAGATAACTCGACTAAATCGGACGTCTAGATAATGTGACCCCTGCATAGAGAATGTATGTTGCGTCGCGTCATGATATACGTTAAATTCCAAGTGATCCAGTGACAACAAACTCGCGTTTGTTGTCGACGTCGGAAGTTTGTACACCCCAAAGCGCTTGCCAGTTGAGCCAGCCGATATGGTGATTCGCCTCTTCGGTGACGTCTTGCATTATACCGAACTGGAGATGGGGGTGGCTCGTGGCAAGGCGATGGGTGAACAGGTGGCATGCCATGACAAAGAGTAGTAGCAAGAGCACGAATGTAGTTCGAGCCTTGAGATTGAGCGGCGAGGCGAGTGAGAAGAGTCGCTCGCATGCGGAGGGGTTCCCCGGAGGTGCCACAAAGGCGATGGAGAAGTCGGCGGAGCACGACGGAGACGATGGCGTGACGACTATAGCCGGCAGTGGCGATTTGTCACCCATTTTCGAGAGAGAGACATCTTCGTACCAATTGTTTCAGGAAATGAAGTAGATTGACTGGAACTATATATACCCACCTCCAGGCGCAGGAACGAGGATGTAGTCGGGGCGATGCCTGGGAAGCCTATGGCGACGAGTACCTATTATAAAAAGGTCAAAGGATCACAATCTTGTCGCGGTATTTCAGGAACTGCGCACCATGAGCGGGCATGACCAAAACGTGCAGGAAGAGAGCTTGACTAAAAAATTGCGCGGTAGCGAACCAGGTATAAAGTAGAGTGTTACGGCCGAGGTCGAGTATTCGAGGAGCCGCGGCGAAAGTAGGTAGCGAAACGAGCGTGTGTAAAGGAATGTGATACAAAAAGTATGGACGGGAAAAACGAGAAAGGCTTGCTTGCCGCAGCAGCGAGTTTGCGTCTTGCGGGAAGTGGTGGTGAGTGAATGAGTGGAGTGGGCGATCACGACTCGATTGCGAACATACCTCAACACTCGGAGCGCCCAGGCTCAGTTGCCATGCGGTACGTGCAGAAAGTCTCACAATTTCAAATAAATCCGAACTACGGATCAGGGTCAGCCCCTGACAATATTTTACGTCATTATACTTGACAAGTGTCCTTGTATTTTTTTAAGTTGGCTTTATTTTTTTATTTTTTTAATACAAAATGCCTTTGCTAGAATCTGCTACGCTCTCCGAGCAAACGACTCCTTTCAGATCTTCAAGTTTGCCTTGTAATGCCTACGTGCTAGCAATCGCGGCCTTCGGGTCCTACTACGCTGCGTCTGCGTCCGCGCCATCTCACAGGATTTATCTGTTCGACAAGACATCTCTTCGGATGTCACAATCATTTGAAGGACATCAAGGAGGCACAACGTATTTACGCGCCGTCGACTCTGTTGCTGGCACAAACAAACGAGTGATAATCTCCTCAGGAAAGGATGGCATCGTGCGTGTGTGGGATGACCGCACCGACGTCGCAGCGATCGAGAGTACGTGGGACCTTTGCATACTCGGGAAAGACAAGGACGTTCTTGCAGCTCAACAGAGATCCGTGATGTCCTGCAGTGCCATTTGAAGGAGGACAAAGAGCCCTCTTTTCCTGTGACGTATCTTCAGATGGCCTGACAGTCGCCGCTGGAACAGAGCTCCGACAGGACGACGCACTGATCCTGTACTGGTGCGTCAAGCTTTGTTGTACTGCACCGTCCGAATATAGCCCTGAGCGAAAGACACGGTGTGATTCCAGGGACCCACGGCATCCCGCTGCGCCGCTCAGAAAGCACACGTCCACCCACTCGGATGACATAACCTCCGTGCACTTTTCTCGGTCCCCGGAACGGCCACGCGACCTACTTTCTGGATCGACGGACGGGCTTGTGTGCATATCGAATGCGGACGAGGACGACGAGGACGAGGCCGTGATGTATGTCGGAAATCTGGGAAGCAGCATTGCGCAGGCGGGCTGGATGCCGCGCCGCGCCGAGACGACGCGGACGGGCGTTTGGGCCGCAACCGACATGGAGACGTTCAGCTTGTGGTCGGACGAGGCACGCAGGCAACGCACCGCCGTCCCATCCTCTTTGGAAACAGCCTTTTCTCTGACAAATTTTCTCCCTCACCAGCTCGATCTTAAAAATGATTTAGATATTCGAGCCCCGTCTCTTCACACCGGAGCCCGCACTTGGGTGACCGACTATCTGGTTGGGTGTCACGTGTCGGAAGAGAGCGGTCTGAGCGTTCTCGTTGGTTCGAACGAGCATGTGTCTCCCCATGTCACTCTTTTCCGTTCTCATGCTTCTACCCTAGGGGCGACGTTGCGCTTCTCAAGAACGCGGACTTTTACGATCGCACATCGCCCTGGTCATTAGAGCGGTTGTGGACAGGCCATCACAGGGGCGTCGTGCGAGCGGCTCTCCTGGATGAACGAGTACGTCCAACCTTCCGTTGTTACTCGAATATGATATGGACGCTCGTCATGGTGTAGGCCAACGTTCTTGTGACCGGAGGCGAGGACGCGAATTGCCTCGCATGGTCTTGTGCCCCTCTTCCGAGAGAGGAACACAAAATTATTGTCGATGGTGACTCTAGCCCTTCGGTATTAGCGAAGCGCGACCATGAAGGAGATATTGAAATGGGCAACTTTTCACCGACAAACGTACGTAAACCTTGCCGTATCTCATCACGCTACTCCCGGACTGACCTGCTGGGCGGACAGAAACGATTTTGTTATTTATGATTGGATAAAGTACGCAGGATAGCTGTGACAGTGCGACATTGGCACATATTCGTGGTAATACGAAATTGCATTATGCAGCTTTTGGGGCAAGCGCAGCGGGATGCATCCACTTCTTGTCTGAAGGGCATAGTTTAGAAGCAAAACATCAAGTCTACTACTTAAATCCGAGGAAAGAGTGATTCGCAGACCCAACCACGCAGTTCAAGGTGCATTTGGTACATGCAGAACCCCGTTGCATGAATTCCCCATGTATGTTGCTCAGAGTCTCCTCAGGCTATCTACTTGGGACAATCGAAACTGACCTTGGTACGGGGCTACTTCCCTACACAGATCTCAAAGATTACATCCAGGACATCTTCGATATCCACCAGGCCAGAGATCTTGCCCACCGCCTGGGCAGCATAGCGTAATTCCTCCGCACCTAAAACGACATACTCAACTCCTGCACGCGGAGTCAGATAGGATACACACTGGACGATGTTGAGAAACTGCTACGCACGGCGCGTCTCCAAGAAGGCGTCCAAGAACTACAGCGCGGATATCAAGTGGGCGCGATGCCGTGCGTGCGTGATTAAGGGAGCGCTCGCGTCCTCGCCGTCAGCATCTTGAAGATGAAATATCGTACGGTACCGGTCCTTTAGTGCTGTGGCAAGCCCTGCCAGGAAGTCACTAGTGCCGTGTTGCGAGGTAAGGCTGACCGTCCAGCCGTGCTACAGAAGCGCGCAGGTAAGCGCCGCAGATGTGGGGAGTAGATCCGTTTTGTTGAGCAGATGAACGTGTTTGGGGTCACGAACGGAACGAGCTCCGGTGGAATGTCGAGCCGTGGACCGGAAGTTATTTTTATTCGACAATGAGGAGGACATGAAGCGGAAGAAATGCACGCTTTTCGGGCCCTCTCGATCCCGATTTGCTCTACCGTCTGTGGTCTCCCGCAAGCCGGCCGTGTCAGCGACCACGACTGGGAGCCCAGCGATATCTAACGAGTTCTCCAAGATATCGCGGGTCGTGCCTGGTACATGGGTGACAATCGCGGCTTCGCGCCGGGCGGCCCTTTCATTCGTGAGCGCGCGCAACGGCGGCATACTTAGGTGGGGGTTCAGTACGTTCAGTCGCAGCACGCGTCCCACATTGCTCGGCCGACACCTCTCATATCTCTCTCTTGTTCCCAGTGTGATATCATCACACCGTGCGTCTCGCGACGTCAAGAACAGTCCCCCGCTGTGACGCATGTCATCAGCAATGCCGGAAACTCATCAGGTTTTTAAGGGTGTTCACACACTCCCCTCACCCGGGTCACAAGGCCACTTACAGTACTCTAGTGGAATCCCTGTCTATGAGTTGTGCGTAACGCATCGACGCTCTAATTCGTGGCTGAACGCTACCCGGACCTCACGTTCGAGGACACGGATGCGTTGGGGTTTGTCGAAACCCGCGACCTTGAGAATCTTGGAGTAATCTGGAAAGGCAAACACGAAAAGGCCCAGGGTGGTTACCGGAAGTACCAAGGTATGTCACCGTGGCCGACCTACATGCGACCTTCCCTGATACCAATCCGAGCTTTCATCAGGCACTTGAATTCCCCTCGAGCGTGGGCCCCAGCTGGCCAAACAATAAAACTGCGAGCACCTTCTGCGACCTATCATCGAATTCCAGCCACCCCGCCGCACAGTCACAGATGGAGATGGCAACTTTTCCAACGCCCGTGCACCCAGGCAGTGATGGAGGCGATGATTCCGACGCCATGAACAATGAGATGCGTGAATTTGAGGATGGGTCCATGTCGCCTTCACTTTCAGCTCTACCCCCTCGTCCAGCTCGTGCACACCCTCTCCCATCCGGAGCTCACCAGACCCGAATGCCCACTCGTATCAAAGTCTCCATCGATCCGGTGCAACCGTCCGTCCGCGGGGTTGATCCCGACGTGGATCCTCCGCCAGGGACGAATGGTATGATCGACGACGGGTCCTTGGCGATCAAAGATTGGAGTACTTTATTTCGGAACCAAATCACTCCCATCAACCCGCCTCCTGAGTTGGACCAGAAACATGGCTATCGACGACGAGAGCCACACCGCGCTGCACTGGGGCTTGTGCAATGGGCCGGATCCCCATCGTCATGCGCAGCGTCATTGCCAATAACTACGATGTGCGGAAGTTCCCCGAATTGTATGAGCTACTGCATCGTTCCATACTCAACATCGACAATTTCAATCGGATCGTGTTCCACCACATTGTCAACGTGGCCATGTCGAAGGGAAAGGCTCACGCCACGCGGACTACATGGAGACAGTATTGACCAGGTTGTCGGACCATCCGCGCGAGCTTGCGGACGTCATCAGCTTCCAGGGTGAGGACGGGGAGAGAGGCAGCACTTGCGATGGCTGCGCGGTGCCGCAGCAAGCGCCTGGTGAAGTTCCTCATTGACCATGGCCGGACCCGAAAGTTGCAAACCACGATGGGAAGAGCACAGAAGACTACATCCTTGAGGACGAACGCTCCTGCTCCTCATTGGTGATGCCATCGTTTGCGCTTGCGATGTCATTCCGCAATGCGCAAGCTGCCTACCCGCCTGTGCAAGCTGCGGGACCTTACGCTTGTGTGCCAGGGAATGGCGACTGCATGCTCCTGCATCACTCGACGGCTACGCAAAAGGCGAGCACACGCGCAATCATGGATATGGCAAGCATGCTCGACGGCTTGGCAACGTCATTTGATCAAGAGCTGCGTGATAAGAATCGGGACCTCAGTCAGGCTCAAGAACGAGGATGGGCGTGCGTCATGGCGCCGTTTTATATACAAGTGAAAAGGTAATGTGGGGTCTACACCGCTTACTCTTATCCCCCGGCGGCGCCATAGACTCTCCCTTCGTCCCTCTCGCGTTCATACCCTACTCAAGTGTGACAAATTGACCCCGTCAACGCATTGCTCGACATGTACTGTCTTACCCTACCTAGTCTGGACATTTATAGGGTGGTGGGGTTGTATTTATTTACCTTTTGCCCGTCCTAGAGGCCATCTCGATACAAACTTTCTGGTACTCGAACAATGTAGCACGACGTAGTCCAGGCATTCATTCGCTCTCTTCTCCCCTAGCTCACTAGTCTCCATTGCTATTCTGTTTGTGTCGTGCTGTCCTTCGCAGATTCCAATCTGTCATTCCCACACTCGTTTCACTGATTATGGGCGCTCGTTCCTCGCGACGCTCTTTTACCTCCAAGTCTGCCTTGTGATGCCTACGTGCTAGTGTATGTCGGCTGCGTGGCAAAGGGTGTTCGCCACGGAAAAGTTGGGACTACTAGGGGAGAAGGAAAGGAAAGAGAAACGTGCACGAGGAAGGCTTCGAGGACGCAAACGAACGACTGGGATTTGAGCTAAGACCAAATAAAAGCTTCTCTTCCATAGCGAGCAGGAGTTAGTACCTACTGAAAGAAAAGGAAAGGTAGGCAGTGGTATCAAAACAGTGAGAAAGTGGGAAGCTCTAGCGGACACTATCACCGAGTGATGGATCCGTGCCCGATCAACTGGTATTTGTACCCTGTTTGTACAGTAAACAAGTCCAGGGTTACAAAGGTTCAGCATATTGCGGCCTCACTACCCAGCAATCTCACGTATGGACACACAGCAATTCCTCCCCAACGTCCCAGACGATGTCAAGTTCCGAGTCCTCGTTATTGGAAGAGCAAACGCAGGCAAGACCTCGATTCTGCAAAGAATTTGCGATACCACCGAGAGTCCAGAGATCTACAGGCTTGGTCCACGGGGAAAGCGCGAGCGGGTACCGTGACGTTCTCGGTTTTAGTGGTGCTTTTAATCTTATCGTCTAGCCAGGTTCAACTCGAGGCTTCCCAAGAGGTTGGGCAGGCCTATTCTTGTCGGTTACAGCTGATCGTGACGATCCTGTTCGCAGCGTGGCGAGCATAACATCGAGCACGAAATAATCTTTTCAAGTCATCAAGGTTATGTTTTCCATGACTCTCGTGGCTTCGAGGCTGGCAGCGAAGACGAGCTGAAGACTGTGCAAGAGTTTGTCCGTAAAAAGTCGCAGGAGAAGAAATTGGAGAAGAGATTGCACGCGATATGGTTTGTACCATTCGGTACCTGTAACTGCACATTCACAAGGATCTCTTTTCAGGTATTGCGTTTCGATGGTCAATGATCGGCCATTGCTAGATTTGAAGCACTTTGGCGATATCTGTCCGGATAAGAATGGTACGTCGTCCAAGCACAACTCGATGAACTGGCGATCGAAATGAGGCATTTTTCTAGTTCCTGTGATAGCGGTGTTCACCAAGTACGACCAGTTCAGGCGCGACATCAAGATGAAGTTGGAGGATCAACATCGTGATCCAGCGCTCCTGAACGACGAGATGGAAAGAACATTCAGCGAACATTTTTTGGCCAACGTCAAGGGACCTCCACCGTTTGTACGTTTGGAGAGTGAGGACTTTGTTAAACCACCCAATACGTACTATGCTGATTTCTGTCGCGTAGGAATGAACAAGCATGGCCAACGGTGTACTGATCTACTCGAAATCACCGCCGATGCGCTTTCTGGCGGCGCGGTTGCACTCATACTCTTAACTATACAGAAGGATAACCTGGAGCTGAACATAAAGCAAGCCATTAAATGGTAAGTTCTTATACATAATAGGATGAGAATGAGAGGAGCATAGTCTCATTACAGGACCCATGATAAATTTCCTCTTGGGGATACAGAAAAAGTAATAAAATCATGCATAGTGGCATTTCCATTGCTCTGGGTAAGTTGTAATATTGTGTTTGGTGTTGCCTCTTGCTAACCAAGACTACCACTCAGCATCTTGTCAGTTTGTCCTTGCTTGTTTGTTCCCTACATTATACTGACTTGGTCCTCCCTGTGTGCTTGACAGAGAGTGAGTGCCCCTGGTGCACTGTTTCTTTCAGTATCCTGACTTGACCCTCCCTGTGTGCTTGACAGAATGTGAGTGCCCCTGGTGTGCTTGGTTTCCTTCAGTGTCCTGACTTGGCCCTCTCTGTGCACTTGACAGGAAGTGAGTGCCCCTGGCAAACTCAGTCTCTTTCAGTGTCCTGACTCAACCCTCCCTGTCTGCTCAACAGTTTGTGAGTGCCTCTGGTGCACCCAGTTTCTTTCAGTATCCTGACTAGACCCTGCCTGTACACTTGACAGTTTGTGAGTGCCCCTGACACAGTCAGTTTCTTTCAGTGTCCTAACTCAGCCCTCCCTGTGCATTCAACAGGAAGTGAGTGCCCCTGGCACACTTGGTTTTTGTCAATGTCCTGACTTGACCCTCCCTGTATGCTCGACAGAGAGTGAGTGCCCCTGGCATGCTCAGTTTCTTTCAGTATCCTGACTTGACCCTCCCTGTGTGCTTGACAGTCTGTGAGTGCCCCTGGCACACTCAGTTTCTTTCAGTGTCCTGACTTGACCTTCCCTGTGCACTTGACAGGAAGTGAGTGCCCCTGGCACACTTGGTTTCTCTCTTTCAGTGTCCTAACTTGACACTCTCTGTGTGCTTGAAAGTCTGTGAGTGCCCCTGGCATGCTTGGTTTCTTTCAGTGTCCTAATGTGACCCTCCCTGTGTGCTTGATAGCCTGTGAGTGCCCCTGGCATGCTTGGTTTCTTTCAGTGTCCTGATGTGACCCTCCCTGTGTGCTTGACAGTCTGTGAGCACCCCTGGCATGCTTGGTTTCTTTCAGTGTCCTGACTTGATCCTCCCTGTGCACTTGACAGAGAGTGAGTGCCCCTGGTGCACTTTGTTTCTTTCAGTGTCCTGACTAGACCTTCCCTGTGCGCTTGACAGTTGGTGTGTGCCCCTGGTGTGCTTGATTTCTTCCAGTGTCCTGACTTGACCCTCTCTGTGTGCTCAACAGTTTGTGAGTGCCCCTGGCATGCTTGGCTTCTTTCAGTATCTCATCTTGACACTTGACAGCTGGTGAGTGCCCCTAGTGTGGTCATTTTCTTTCAATGTCCTGACTTGACCCTTCCTGTGCACTTGACAGTTGGTGAGTGCCCCTGGTGAGGTTGGTTTCTTTCAGTGTTCTGACTTGACCCTCCCTGTGTGCTCAACAGTCTGTGAGTGCTCCTGGCACAGTCATTTTCCTTCATTCAGTGTACCTCTTGACTCTCCCTGTGTGCTCAACAGTTTGTGAGTGCCCCTGGTGCACTTGGTTTTTTTCAGTGTCCTGTTCTGACCCTCCCTGTGTGCTGACAGTCTGTGAGTGCCCCTGGCATGCTCAGTTTCTTTTAGGGTCCTGACTTGACTCTCCCTGTGTGCTCAACAGTTTGTGAGTGCCCTTGGTGCACTTGGTTTCTTTCAGTGTCCTGTCCTGACCCTCCCTGTGTGCTGACAGTCTGTGAGTGCCCCTGGCATGCTCAGTTTCTTTTAGGGTCCTGACTTGACCCTTCCTGTGCACTTGAC
>Ga0137397_10003625_pt1 | contig 10763 bp, 8 predicted proteins | sample czorhiz116metaG_FD_106658 | JGI IMG/M metagenome (GOLD analysis project Ga0137397, IMG submission 106658) | Vadose zone soil microbial communities from Angelo Coast Range Reserve, California, USA - czorhiz1.16 metaG | ecosystem: Environmental > Terrestrial > Soil > Vadose zone | place: USA...
CTCGAGCGAAACCTTCTGATCCCCGAACCGCAGTACGGCTGAACAGCGACCGCCGATCGGGCGCGCGGCGAGCTCGATCAGCCACGGTCCGTTCTCGTTGTAGCGCAGCTCGGCGTGCACCGGACCTTCGGTGATACCGAGCGCGCGGACGGCGCGTTCGGCGCAGTCTTTGATGGACGCTTGCAGTCCGGCCGGGACCGTTGATGGCGTGACATAGATCGTCTCCTCGAAGAACGGCCCATCCAGAGGATCCGGCTTGTCGAATATCGCGAGCACGTGCAGCCGGCGATTGACGACAAGCCCCTCGAGTGCGACCTCGTAACCCGGAATGAACTCCTCGACCAGATAGTGCCACGCCGGCTCGCCGCAGGCGGCAGCCTCCGGTTGGGCGAGAATCGCTTGGAGTCGGCCGTGCGCCTCGATGAATGCCTGCGGATTGTCCGCCCGGATGACGCCCCGCGACGCCGATAACCTGAGTGGCTTCAACACGCACGGATACGGGATCGTCTTGGCGATCTCCGCGGAATCCTCCGTCAGCAGGTGCAGCGCGAACCGTGGGATCGGAACGCCGGCATCGGCGAGCCGCTGGCGCTGCTGGTGCTTGTCGCGCGCCGCTTCGGCGGCCTGCGTCGGGTTGCCTTTGAGTTTCAGTCGCTGCGCGATGAACGCCGCCACGATAGCCGTGTCGTCATCGACCCCCACGACTCCCTGAATCGGTTGCCGGCGCGCGAAAACGTGGACGTCGTCCGCGGCGCGCTGCGGATTCTTGAAATCGAGAGTCAGAAGACCTGCGGGGTTTGCGCCTTCGAACGTGCTCGCCTGCTCGGACGCAACCGTCAGCTCGACGCCGATCTGCCGTGCAGCCTCCACGAACGCCGCGGTGCGGTACGTCGTGGTGGGCAATAACAACAGCAACCGGGTCACGGTGGACAAAATAGTAGGGGCGCAGCATGCTGCGCCCCTAGACAATACCTACCGTTCCAACCCATTCACTATTTTTTGGCGGCCTGGAAGTAGGGGTTGGCGCCCGAGGTGTGATCGGTGATGTCGACGATCCCGCGGACCGCGGGCACGAACTGCGCGAGCATGCCTTCGATGCCCTGCCGCAGGGTGACGTCGGCCATGCCGCACCCCTGACACCCGCCGCCCATCCGCAGCATCACGACGGCATCCTGCACGTCGATGAGCTCGACGCGTCCGCCGTGGCGCGCCACCATCGGGTTCACCTGCTCGTCGAACACCTTGGCGACTTGCTCATACAGCGCGTCATCGTTGACGGCGCCGGCCCCGGGGGGGGGGGCTGCCTTCGCGGCCACCGGAGGGGCTCCCGACGCGGCCGCCGCGCGAATCGCGGCGCCGACCGCCTTCCCCACCGCCTGCCACGGCGCGGGATTGTCCTTGACGACCGTGACGATGTTGCCCGAAACGATCACCTCGGTGACGCCGCCTGCGGGAATCGCGAAGATCGCTTCCGCCAGCGGCGATCCCTTCGCCTCGTCGGCGGACGCGAAGCGCCGTACGCCCGTCGCGTGCAGCGGCTGGCTCACGACGAACTTGCAGCGGTGATTGTCCACCGGCTCTGCGGTGATGCGTATCTCACCCTGACTCATGCGCCCAACCTAAACCCTTACGGCGTGTACGCCAAGTTCGCCGCCAGCCAGCGCTCGATTTCTTCAGCCGCCATCCCCTTCCGCGCAGAGTAGTCGGCCACTTGATCCCGGCCGATGCGTCCCAGGCCGAAATAGTGCGCTTCGGGGTGCGCAAAGTACCAACCGCTCACCGAAGCCGCCGGCAACATCGCGCACGATTCGGTCAGCGTGATGCCCGCGGATTTGGGCACGTCGAGCAGATCGAACAGCGTCCGCTTCTCGGTGTGATCGGGGCACGCGGGGTACCCGGGCGCCGGTCGAATCCCGCGGTACCGCTCCGCGACGAGCGTCGCGACGTCGTTTCGCTCGGCGGGTGCGTAACCCCAGAACTCCGTGCGCACGCGCTCGTGCAGCCGCTCGGCGAGCGCTTCGGTCAAGCGGTCGGCCAACGCCTTCGCCAGGATGCTCGAGTAGTCGTCGTTGTCGCGCTCGAACGCGGTGCACACGGCGTCGAGCCCGATCCCCGCCGTCACCGCGAAGGCGCCGACCCAGTCAGGTCTGCCGCTGTCCTTGGGGGCAACGTAGTCGGCGAGGCACAGGTTCGGACGCCCGGGGCCTTTCTCGGACTGCTGGCGTAGCCCGCGCAGCACGGCGCGAACTTTGGAGCGGTCCTCGCCGGCGTAGACCTCGATATCGTCGTGCCCCACCGAGTTGGCCGCGAAGAGGCCGAGCACCGCGCGCGCCTTGACCAATCGCTCGGCGACGAAACGTTTGAGGAGCGCCTGCGCATCGGCGAAGAGCTTCTTGGCGGCGTCACCGACCTTCGAATCCTCGAAGATCGCCGGGTAACTCCCCTTCAGCTCCCACGCCTGGAAGAACGGCGTCCAATCGATGTACGGGACGAGCTCGTCGAGCGGATAGTCGTCGAACGTGGTGACGCCCGGGCGGCAGGGACGGGCCGGCTCGTACGCGCTCCAGTCGAGCTGCAGGCGCCGCCGCCGCGCTTCCTCGAGCGTGATGATGACGCGCTCGGCATCGCGCGCGCCGTACTCGGCGCGCAGACGCTCGTACTCCACGCCAACCTCGTCGAGGTAGGCACCCCGGCGCTCCGCCGACAAGAGCTGGCTGACGACGCCCACGCCGCGCGACGCATCGAGCACGTGGATCGTCGGGCCGGTGTAGCCCGGGGCGATCTTGACCGCCGTGTGCGCCCGCGACGTCGTCGCGCCGCCGATGAGCAGCGGCAGCGTGAAACCCTGGCGGGTCATTTCCTTGCCCACGCGCACCATCTCGTCCAGCGACGGCGTAATGAGACCCGACAGGCCGATCACGTCGGCGCCTTCCTTGCGCGCCGTGTCGAGAATCGTCTGCGCCGGCACCATCACGCCGAGGTCGATCACGTCGTAGTTGTTACAGCGCAGCACCACGCCTACGATGTTCTTGCCGATGTCGTGCACGTCGCCCTTCACAGTCGCGAGCACGATCTTGCCGGCGCGGCGCACGCCCCCCGCCGCCCGTTGCTCGGCCTCGAGGAACGGCACGAGGTAGGCGACGGCTTTCTTCATGACGCGGGCGCTCTTCACCACCTGCGGCAGGAACATCTTCCCCGCCCCGAACAGGTCGCCGACGACGTTCATCCCGTCCATGAGCGGCCCTTCGATGACGTCGATCGGCTGGGCGGCTTTGCGCCGTGCTTCCTCGACGTCCGCCTCGACGTGGTCCATGATGCCTTCGACCAACGCGTGTCGCAGCCGCTCGATGACGGGCAGCGAACGCCACGCGGCATCGGCCCGGGTGACGACCGTGCTCTCGCGGTGCTGCTCGGCGAGCGCGGTCAGGCGCTCGGTCGCGTCGGCGCGCCGGTTGAACAGCACATCCTCCACCAGCACGAGCACGTCGGGCGGGATGTCTTCATAGACGGCGAGCTGGGCGGCGTTGACGATGCCCATATCCATCCCCGCCTTGATCGCGTGGTACAAGAACGCCGAGTGCATCGCTTCACGGACGTGGGCGCTGCCGCGGAACGCGAATGACAGATTGCTCACGCCCCCGCTCACCAGCGCCCGCGGCAGCGACTCCTTGATGCGCCGCACGGCGTCGAGGTAGCTGATCGCATACGTGTTGTGCTCTTCGATCCCCGTTGCCACGGCGAAAACGTTGGGATCGAAGATGATGTCCTCGGGCGGGAAGCCGGCCTGCTCGGTCAGCAGTTTGTAGGCGCGCGCGCAGATCGCCACCTTGCGATCGGCCGAATCGGCCTGGCCCTCTTCGTCGAACGCCATCACCACGACCGCCGCGCCGTAGCGGCGGACGAGCCGCGCCTTGGCGAGGAATTCCGCCTCGCCTTCCTTGAGACTGATGGAATTGACGATCCCCTTCCCCTGGAGGTTCTGCAGCCCCCGCTCGAGGGCCTCCCAACGGGACGAATCCACCATCACCGGTACCTTCGCGATGTCCGGCTCGGCGGCGACCAGTCGCAGGAAGCGCTCCATCGCGGCAACCGCGTCGAGCATTCCTTCGTCCATGTTCACGTCGATGATCTGGGCGCCATTTTCCACCTGATGGCGCGCGACCGCGAGCGCGGCCTCGTAGTTCCCGGCCTTGATCAGTCCCGCGAACCGCGACGAGCCGGTGACGTTGGTGCGCTCGCCGATGTTCACGAACAGCGTGTCCGGCCGGATGTTGAGGGGCTCGAGACCCGAGAGCCTGCAAATCGGCGCGACCTCAGGGAGCGCGCGCGGCGGCACGCCGGCCACCGCTTTGGCGAGCGCCCGAATGTGGGCGGGCGTCGAGCCGCAGCAGCCGCCGACGACGTTCACGAACCCCGATAGGGCGAACTCGCCCACCAGCGCCGCCATTTCGGCGGCGGTTTGGTCGTAGCCGCCAAACGCGTTCGGTAACCCGGCGTTCGGATGGCAGCTGATGGGGAGATTCGCCAAACGCGACAGCTCTTCGATGTAGGGTCGCAGCTGCGCAGCACCCAGCGCGCAGTTGAGCCCGACGGTGAAGAGATTCGCGTGACGGACGGAGTTCCAGAACGCCTCGACCGTCTGTCCCGACAGCGTCCGTCCGCTCGCGTCGGTGATCGTCCCCGACACCATCAGTGGGACATCGAGCCCGCGCTCATCCAACAAGCTCCGCACCGCGAAGAGCGCAGCCTTGCAGTTGAGCGTATCGAAGATCGTCTCGACCATGAGCAGGTCGACCCCGCCCTCGAGGAGCGCGTCGGCCTGGGTGCGATAGGCGGCGGCGAGCTGCGCGAACGTGACGTTCCGGAAACCCGGATCGTTGACGTCGGGCGAAAGCGATGCAGTGCGGTTCGTCGGCCCGAGCACACCGATCACGAAGCGTGGCCGCTCGGGGGTGCGCACCGTCATCGCGTCGGCTTCGCGGCGCGCGAGCTGCGCCGCGGCCACGTTGAGCTCGTACACCGCGTCTTCTGTCCCATAGTCGCTCTGCGAGATCACTTGGGCGTTGAACGTATTGGTCTCGAGCAGCTCGGCACCGGCCTCGAGGTAGCCGCGGTGGATCTCGGCGATGACGTCGGGCCGCGTGATGGACAGGAGATCATTGTTGCCACGCAAATCCTTGGGATGCGCGCGGAACCGCTCCCCGCGGAAATCCTTCTCCTCCAGCGCGTACGACTGGATCATCGTGCCCATGGCGCCGTCGAGGACGAGGATGCGCTGCGCGAGCGCGGCGCGAAGCTGGGTAAGGCGTTCCCTACGATCGGTCATTCTGAAAAAAAATACCCCCGTCGCCAAGCGGACGGGGGAGTGCCCCGGCTTTTTAGCGACTTGTTTAACGTGGCTGCAATAGGCCGCAACTCACCACGGACTGTCCTCAATTGTTCCGGAAACTTAGCCTGCAGGCACCGCGCCCACCAGCGCGCGCGTCGAAGATCGCCGTTAGGGGTGCGGTGGCGCCGGGGGGTGGGGAGGATGTGTTGGGTGGACCGGTGGCGGACCATGCCTCGCTTGTGCCGCCGCCGCGCGCTCGAGGCCCGCAGCCGCCTGGGCGGGCGTGACGCCGCGGGAGATTTCGGCTTGGACTCGCGCCGGCACCGACAGCAGATCGCCCACCGGCTGGCCGGACCGCAGTTTCTCACTGATCAACCCGATATTCTCCGCCGACGGAACACCCATGGCGCCCAGTGTGCCGGCAACGCGTAGCCCGACGGTCAGGGCCGCGACGCTCGCGCCGGTGCGCGCCAGAGCCGTGATATCGTGATTGCTGAGTCCGGCGGAAATCGCGAACTCGCCAGCCGCGATGACCAGGGTGTCGGGGACGGCGCCACCTTCCCGCAACGCGCCGGCCGCCGTATCCAGCTGCATCGCGACCAGGCGCACGGCGGTCGCGACGCGCTCGGCGGGAACGCCCTTGGCGCTCCCTTCGATCGCCTTCTCAATCAGCGGATCGATCGGGAGACCACGCGCGGATGCCGCGGTCCCGAGCTGCACCACCAGCGATGCAAGCTCCGGTGACACGCGTCCGGCGAGTCGCTGGGCGATGCTTGCTCCTGCCGGCTGCTGCAGGCTCAGCAGTGTGAGTGGAAGCGCCAGAAGTGCGATCATCACAACGTCAGCACGCTGTTGCGGCGGCCGAAGCCGTCATCCACGGCCGGCGCTCCGGGATCGGGTACCCAGCGTACGCCATCGACGACGAAGGCGTACTGGTGTTGTCCCGCCGGGAGGGTCAGCGTCGCCGTCCACACGCCGGTCGCGCCGGTGCGGACCAGCGGCGTCACCTGCGCGTCCCACTGGTTGAACGTGCCCGCGAGGCTGACCTGCTTCGCGTCGGGCGCCACGAGGACAAAGCGGACCGTGACGAGTGCCGCGCTGGGCGCGGGTGCCGTTGGCCGGAGCACAATGACGAGCGCTGCGACGATCGCCAGCGCGGGCGCCAGCAGCCACGGCAGGAAACGACGACGCCGGCGTTCCAGCGTTGTCATGACACGCCAGGTGACGGCCGGCATCGAAATATCCGTGCGATCGACGGCAGCGAGCAGGCGCAGCGCCGCTTCGCCCTCCCCACGCAACTCGGGGGGCAGGTCGGCGAGTGTGATGTCGCCGTCCAGCAGCTGCTTGATCAGAGGGTGAAACTCGTGCCCACTCATATGTGATCTTTCAGTTGTTCGCGCAGTTTGTCGTACGCGCGATGCATCCGCATTTTCAATGACGGCACCGACGTACTCAACCGCTCCGCGATTTCCGTGTACGACAACCCTTCCACATGCTTCAAGACGAACACCTCACGCTGGTCCGGCGTCAACTCCATCAGGGCCAGCTGAAGCGCGCGGCGACGTTCGGCACTCTCGGCCCCGCCGTCCGTGCGATCGGCCGCGGCCACTTCATTCGCCGCGTCCAGCGATGCCGAGGTTCGGTTGCGGCGCCGCTCGGCGAAACAGCGATTGCGCAGAATAAGGAAGAACCAGCCAATGAAGTTGTCTGGGTCCTTACACTGTGCGAGCTGATCGTAGGCCCGCACGAACGCGTCCTGCAAGGCATCTTCGGCTTCGTCGGCGGAGCCCAGCATCCGCGCGGCGTAGCGCGCGTAGCGGTCGCGGTACCGTTCGACCAGCCGGGCGTAGCGCTCGCGATCCCCCGCGAGCACCGCCCGAACGATTTCGCCGTCCGCCGCCTGAGACCCTGGACGCAACCGCTTCTCCCGCTAAAGAGTTGCCGTGTCGTCAATTGGTAACGGTTGCAGCGCCGTTCCATTGTGACCTGCGTTACCTCCGACCCTGCTGCAGAATCTTCAAGAGCCATGTCCGCGATGCCAGGGGCCATTCTCTCCGATGCCGACCTGCTGCAGCGGCTTTCGCGGCGGGACTCGACCGCGCTGATCGAAGTCGAGCGCCGCCATCGGCCGTCGTTGTACGCGCAGGTCTATGGCATGGTGGTCGACCCCACGCTGGCCGAGCGTGTGGTGCGCGAGGTTTTTGCGCAGTTGTGGTTTGCCACCGAGCGGTTCGCGCTGCGACGCAGCCTTTGGACATGGTTGCGCGACATGGCGAGAGAGCTCGCGCGCGCCGAGCGGGCGCTGGCGGCATCCAGCAATCAGGAAGAGTGGTTGTCCATTCGGAGGTTGCGTGAAGCGAGTACTACTGCTGATCCCGGTTCTGTTGGTGCCGTCACTGCTCACGGCGCAGATGCCGGCGTCGAGCTCCCAGCCGTCCGATATCGCAAGGGCGAAGAAGGCGGCGATGGCCCGCCGCGCGACGCATGTGCGTGGTGAGGCCGTCGGCCTCGACAATCTTGCGGTGACGCCAGCGACACCGGCACATCGGGCCGGTCGGGCGACCCCGGCAACGCATCCAGGTGACGGTTCGGCGACCCGGGCAACTCCAGCCACGCCCGCGGCACCCGGCGTCCCGGCATCGCCTTCGCATCGACCGGACCACGCCGGCCAGGGAGGCCAGGGCCGCGGGAATAACCCCAGACGCCCCTGAACCAACGATTGCTGTAGCGGCTGTATCTTACCGGTCCCAATGCGCATGGGACCGGTTTTGTTTTTCACGCTGCTCGTGCCTGCGACGATCGGCGCCCAAGGGCAGGCGTCGCTGGGCGTTGGGACGGGCATCGTCCGCTACGCGGGCGGCTCGAGTTTCAGCGCGCTCACGCTCTCTCCCGCCGCGCAGCGTTTGTCTGCATCTACCTATCTCGGCGCCGGGGGCGCGCTATCGCTGCTCGAGGCCGGCGTGTGGGCTAGCCAGGGTCGGGCCGACCTCTGGGCGACGTTGCCCGTGCGCACAGCCGGCATCCGTCCCGCGGTGAACGCGACGATCTCAGGCAGCACGCGATCTGATGGAGTTGCCGCCGGATCGGGAGCCGCCATGATCGAGGGGCTCCGCGGCAACATCGCGCTCGGAGCGGGAATCGTGACCGGCGTGATCGAACACGTGCCGGGCGTCGGCGCGCTGCGGCTGCGCGGGCGCGGGTGGTGGCAACTCAGCGCCGCACAGCTCTCGCTCACCACCGAAGCCACGCGGCTCCTCGGCGCCTGGTATACGGACGTCGTCGGAGGCGTGGCATTCGACGGCGGGCGTACGGCCGGCTCGCTGTGGGTCAGCGGCCGGTTCAGCTCGACCTCCGGATCGACGGGCGCCGCCAGCGTGACGCTCCAGTATTTCCTGACACCATCCATCGCCGTCGAAGCGTCGGGAGGCAATTACCTGCGCGACCCGTTCCAGGGATTGCCGCAGGCGGGCTTCGTCGCAGGGGCGGTCCGCCTATTCTCCGTCCGGCGCGCGGGCATGACGCGATCGGCAGCGGTGCAGCCGGTCGTCCAACCACTCGTGGCGGCGCATCGCGGTGCCGACACCGTCGTCGTGCGCTTCCGGATGGCGGCGGCCCGGTCGGTCGCAATCGCCGGCAACTGGAATGCCTGGCGGCCGGCGGGCTTGCGCGCGCTGGGAGACGACATCTGGGAGGCGGCGCTGCACCTCCGGCCGGGGACGTACTACTTCAACCTGGTAGTCGATGGCCGGGAATGGGTTGTGCCCAGCGGCGTAGCCACGATTTCGGACGGAATGGGGGGGCTGGTCGCGGTCCTGAACGTGCTGTGACTTGACGATTCTCAGCCGATTCCCTACCGTGGCGGCGGCAGGTTGGCTCCGGTTCGATGCTGTCCTCTCGCTCGAGGGGGTACTCGATGGGGAAGATCAACATGCAGAAGGTGCTGGTCGGCGGTCTCATCGCGGGTGTCTTCCTGAACATCGTCGATTACGTGCAGTTCGGTGTAGTCCTCAAGGATCAAATGGCGGCGGCCATGCAGGCCATCAACAAGCCCGCCATGACCAATGCTCAAATCCCGTACTTCGTGGTGCTCGACTTTGTCGCCGGAGTATTCCTCGTCTGGCTCTACGCCGCGATCCGGCCTCGGTTTGGGGCAGGCCCCATGACTGCCGCGAAAGCCGGCATCGCCGGGTGGTTCGTCGGTGGACTGCTCGTCACGCTGTTCATGTGGCCGATGGAAACGATGCCACACAATCTCATGATCACCACAACGGTGGTTGGCCTGGTGTCGTGGACGCTGGCCGCTGTGATCGGCGCCAAGTTCTACACAGAGGGTGCCGGCGTCGGCGCGGGTATGGGCGCAGGCATGGGCGCGCGGATGTGACCTGGTAAACTGGCCATAACGGCGCAATAAAGGCGCGGCAGGTGACATCGAACCTGCCGCGCCTTTTCGCGCCTTGGTGCGCAGTTCAGTTTTTAGTAATCGAACCGCATCGCCACTCCAACCGTACGCGGTTGGTTCGTCAAATACCCGACCCGCGCTCTCATTCCGCGTTCGCGGTCCAACGCGAGGAAGGCAGTCTCGTCGAGCGCGTTGTTCAGGTATACCGACAACTCCCAGTTCTGACGGGTCATGCCGACGCGCAGGTTGACGAGGCTGTACGCGGGTAACAGTGGGTTGAATCGGAAGATCCCCTGAGTCAGCGGACCACCGATCGTATTTGCTCCGAAGGTATTGAGGTCCAGACAACCGAGTTTCTGACCGGCACACGCGGCACCGACGCCGTCGCCCTGATCATCGATCAACGTGTAGCGCGATCCCACGAATTGGTATGTCCCTGACACAAACGCCCGCGACCCTGAGCTCACCGTCCAGCCATAGGTAAGTGCGGCGCTTCCCTGGAATTTGGGGACGCTGGGGAGACGGTTCCCTTCCTTAATTCCGGCCACCACGTTCCCGCCTTGACTGAACGTTGTCAGCAGCTTGGAATCGTTCAGGCCGGCGGACACTGAAAGGTCCAGATGGTCATTGGGACTCGCCGTAAGCTCGAGCTCGGCACCCACGGACCGGGCCTTGTCCGCATTCAAAATGAGCCGGGAAGAGCACGAGCCTGCTGTCACGGTGAGCTGCAAGTCCCGAATGTCCATGTAGAATGCGGAGACGTTGAGCGAACCGCGCCCACGCGCAAATTGGGTTTTGGCTCCCGCTTCGTAGCTCCAGGCTTTTTCATCCTTCCAGGAGCCCGCCAATGGCCCGAAGGTCGACAAGTCCGCGGCCGTACACAGCGCAGCGTTGAGGGGATCGTTGATCCCGCCCAGGCGGAAGCCTCGCGAGGCCTGCGCGTTGAGCGTGACCGCGTCCGAGGCTTTGTAGCTCACGATGAAGCGCGGCGCCACGCCGCTGGCGTCGGTCTTCCCCGTCGTGTCAGTCGGTACC
>Ga0137397_10003628_pt1 | contig 10758 bp, 11 predicted proteins | sample czorhiz116metaG_FD_106658 | JGI IMG/M metagenome (GOLD analysis project Ga0137397, IMG submission 106658) | Vadose zone soil microbial communities from Angelo Coast Range Reserve, California, USA - czorhiz1.16 metaG | ecosystem: Environmental > Terrestrial > Soil > Vadose zone | place: USA...
ATTCCATCAATCAAACTAGAGAAGGAAATATGTCTTCTCAATCTCCGTCTAATCTACCGGCAGGCGAAGATACCAACGCCACCGCCTCGGCGTTGCTCCCGCAAGCCGGCTCGGTCACCCCGACGCCAATCTCGTTCATAGCCAAATGGGAGGACATGCTCGCGTTGGAACGCCGGATTCGCTCATCATCCTCGCCTCACGACAATAATAAAAACGCCGCCGCCAATTTGACGCCGCAATCATCCAAGCATGTTCCTGAAGCTCAGACTCAGCACACTCAGACTCAGACTCAGACTCAGACTCAGCGTCACACTCAGGACCAAGCCGTAGAAATTAATCGGACAAACCGAGACAGTCGGGAGCTACTCATGTATCCTTGACGGGGACCAGGGGTAAGGTGTTCAAAAAAAAATTATTTTCGTAAAATTTCCCCGACTTTGTCAATGCCGCCGCCCATTTTTCATTTACAGAAGCGCTCATGCGTAATAGAGTGGATTGCGCTTTTCCGTGTCATCCCACCCGATCGCCCTGCTGCGCATACTGTATGAACGGGAGTGGTTCAGCTGGGAGGGACAAGTTTTTTTTCGGGTAATTTCGGAGAGCTATGCGAAGAAGACAACACCCGCTCGTATGCGTTCCAGTTGCATTCTGGGGTTCGGGTGAAGTCATTAGATTACCGCCCCACCGGTCACTATCTGGACAAATCAAGACCTTAAATCGAAAATCGCTCAATGTTTCTCTCTGTCAATCGTGTCTCCATATTCGTTCGTAGAAAGCGCATCGACAATGGCTGTATACCCTCATCATATCGACACTGTATAATACAAAAACTTCGCATACAGAACTTGTTCTAGCTGCTATACAACCTCAACCCGTCACGGTCGTCTGAACAGAAGCAGTACAGTGTACGCCCGCGAGCTATATGACTCATCTCGTAGCAAGTCATAAAGCTTGGATACGTGCGTCATGTTTCAAATGGAAAGCGGCGTCCAAGGATAAATCTATGCAATGCTGGGCCTGATGTGGCAAATAAGCACAACTCGTGTTCAGCCTTAATAACCTCTAGCGAGGTGATCTGTTCCTCGAACTTCACATCAAACGGCGACACTTCTATGTCTACTGCGTGCGGTTGTTTGCTCGTGACCTCGGGGATTTGATGTGGATGCGTCAGGGGCTCGCCAGTGAGCAGTGACCATCCCCGGATACGGTTGTCAAGGCCGGCAGCAAAGAAATAGTCCTGAGATGGGGTGATTGCGTGAGGCTGCAGAGGGCAAAGTACCAATGCTGCGCTTGAGAGTTTCAAACACTCTGACGAGAAAGATAACGTACAAGGTTAGGCTGGTACGAGTTGACGTTCCCGACCAGCGACTGGAGAGGTCGCGCTTCTTGCAGGAAGCGAACATCAAATATCTCGATCTGGTCGGCCGCATGGGAATATGATATGTTTTGTTTTCCGAATTTCAGTTTTCAGCCAGGGGTACGGACACCAGATCAGGAAAAACGTACGGCGCCCCGTATGGTGCTGACCAGTAGCTGCCAATCCCTGATGATATTCAAATATGTGATGGAATTTGAGGGTTTGGTATATGCTTCGCCAAGAAGAACCTGGCCACGTGAACGTGAACGAGTGTCGAAGCGCCTGATTGTGCCATTGCGAGAACCGGTGAACACGAGGAACTGGTTGATATGGAGGTCGGAACGAGACGGAATTTATTCACGTTGTGGATGTGCCTACCTCTTCCTGGTGCAGCGCAAAGACGTCACTTTCTGTTTCTAAGCTCCGAGCGGCTGTCAAACTCTCTACATCCTGCATGAGCAGGGCGCGCTTTCTCACACCTGCAGTGGTTCTACAATGAGTTTTCATGAAGGTGCCAATATAGGCGAGAAGGTTATCGCCACCTAGAACAAGGCTACGATCTCGCAGATGACTTGTCCAGACGTCAGACCCTAAATCGGGAGGAAGAGATACCTTCACCGTACTTTCTACGTGCTTCAGAGGGAGTGCTTCAGCACGGTGGTTTCAGAGACTCACTGAGTTGAGGAAACGTCATGCACGAGTATACTCGAGCCGAAAGATGTCGCACTGCGCTCCGGTGAGTCTTTGGATCTGGCAGACCAACAGAGTTGCACGCTCACACCCATCGAGGACCCGAAGAACAAATGGAAGAAATGTGCGGACTCTGTGGTTCACAGCGGGGATTATGGAAAATGATTTAACATTTGGTTGCGTGCAAGAAGACTCGTGGACACACTTGAGAATCGAGGTGGTATCTTCGGGTCCACGAATGTTGCAATGCATGGCTTTGCATTGACAGGAGATCTCCCAAAGAGGAAGGATCAAATGTATAGAGTATGCCATAGCTGTCACCAGCAATGGACCACGGGTAACCATCGTAAGTTCCGGCCTGTGTGTATGTCATGATCATGTAATATGTCTTGGGAGTTGAGGGCGCACAGCAAACGCTGTAAGGGTCTGGCCAGGGGCGAAGACAGGGAAGGGGATAGCCTGATATGCCGCTGAGGCCTCGAGCTGAGCCGTCGTCATCTTGCTGACACATCTGGGGATGTAAGAATTGGGATGAGTCGTTGCTAGAGTGGCGAAACGCAACTGCGTGGTGGCGATTCTCTGCCTTGGAGAACTCGCAAGGCGCAGCTGCTGCAAGGCGTGCCATGTGTCTGTGGTCGACCGCCGACGCATTTGTGGAAGTGATGTCGACGATGAGGGCGAAGGCGAAGGCGCCGCTGCATCCGAAGTGTGCGGACGAGCGGCAGGAGAGCGAGCATCAGGAGGATGTCGGGATTTCCCCTCCTTGTTTGAAGACGAAGGGAAGTAACGGTTTTTCTCTGCGTCGAAATAGAATCCGGGAAGTTCTTTAGGCATTAATGGGACGCAAAGCGGCCGCAGAGTTCGGAGATAGTCTCGAAGGGTTTTTTTGGGCCAGCCCGCACTACGCAAGAAGAGTTGGGCTCTGACAAAAGAACCGTCGCGTGCCACTGATCACGAGTGGCAAAAATCCGGGCAAAGTTGGCGCGACGTATCCATTTTCTTTTTCTGTTTTCCAATTATGTATGATGCCTCCGTGTTATATACAACGTCGTGTCTACGAGAAGGGCGGTCTGATGGAGATCAGCGGACTCGGCTGCTTCATGCGTTTCTCGGCGCTGTTGGAGCGCGCACTCGAAGGAAAACCGTGTTCTCGGAATTATTGCGCGCCCCCGATTCAAGGGCTGGTCGTCGCTCCCTTTGTTTAGCGCTGATAGACAATTTCGCCGCATGGCGACAACGCTGGATTCGAGGCACATATTTCGGACATGCAGTAATCAGGGCAGGGCTCAGGTCACTCGCGTAAGCCAAGTAGAGTGTTGGGGGAGTCGCAGTACGACCATGAACAAGGAAATAACGGCCCTTATAACAACAAGGCGATCCGCTTGTCTCGAATCTTCTACAATTTGTGATCCACAATACTGATAAAGTTTTTTTTCCGAGGTCGAGAGGTAAAGGTTTAGGGAATTGGCCGGGCGAGCGTTGACGTAAGTTGGTGGTATGAATTCACCGCGCATCGTGATCGCATCACGTAGCAGATGAAACAAGGGTCGAGAGACGTTCGAACAGTGCAGTAAATCGTGGTACGCTACTGTACCACAGAGTGCGGTATAACGGGCAACTGAGGCGGTGGCGGTGGCTGTTGTTGCTTGGTTATGATGGCGCCGACGGAGAAGCGAAGCGTCGTTCAAACGCGGTAATAGCCATCCATCAGGGCCACCACTTGCTGCATATTGTTTTACCCTTCGCCTCGAGCCTGCCGCGGACATGCCCATCCACTTACCCCAGCAGGACACGGGGTATGTTGTACGCGATTTATATTGTCTCCCGATGCTCACCTGTGTCTGTTTGACCAGTCCCTCCCCATTCCTCATTCAACGCCCGATACTCCACCTCAAGCACCCGTTCGACCAAGACGCTGGTATCCCTCGCACCTGGGACTCGTCTTCCTGCGCCCTGGGCTCCTCTCGTCCCGTGCGTACTTTCTCTCTTTTCTGAACAAGTAGTCTCCCTTTACGTCCTGCGCTCGTCCCTCATTCTCAACACGGCGCTTCACAATTTCTCCATTACGCTCCACCAAAAATTGAGCGCCCTTTACGCGTCTTCTTTTCTCATCCTTGCCCCACGAAATATGTTTTCGAGCGTTCAACGCGTCTGTTGACTCATCAAACCTTCTTTCCTAGTCCTCTCCTTCACCTGTTTCCTCCCCACCCACTTCCCCATCCTCATCAGACACCTCGACTTCCGAATCCGACGAAAGTACACTCTGCCTGGACTTTGATCAAGACCACCTACCACATACCCAACACGTTGACGGAATGCCCAAGAGGCGCACGTCTTTACAGTCTATTCTTATACCCCCCTTCCTATACCCACTTTCCAACTCTTCCTCTGAGCCCCCTCCTGCGCATGGACGCTCGCCATCTACAGCCTCTAACGCGTCTCGTCCTGTACCCTCATCCTCCGCGCAGTCCGCGGAGGCTATTTCTTTGGAGTCATCGCGAAGCTCCCCCCCTCCTGACTTCTTGCTCGATGACGACCCGTTCGCGAACCATACGAGTGCACGTCCGCTGCCGTTCTACCGTAAGAAATCAACTTCTTCAACCCATTCGAGGCGAACGTCCGTCAAGCAACCGCGTTCGCCTCTGGCGACTGACCTATACCCCGCTGCACCGCTATCCCAGTCGTCTTCACCACCCATTCTTGTCCAGTGTGGCCGGTCAGCTTCGAGTCCATCTCGGATATCCCCTCCATTGCCATCTCACAGTGGTCGGCAACTTCGCCCCGCATATACACGGCCAGCATTTGCCACACGTCCGTCGCATCCGTCTTTGCATACCCTTGCGCAATCGGACTTCGTTTACCCAATTAAAGTATGTGACGCTTCTTCTATACTTTTTTTGATGATTGACATCATTCCAGGCACGAAAGGGCACGCTGGGAGCGCGACTTCCCCTTGAGCCTTGGGATGTGGACGCAGGGCGGGAAACGGTGTCTGAGGAAGCGCCGTACATACATGGTCTAGCCCACGCCACCGACCACCTCCACCTTTCCGAGTCTTTGGACGGCCCGGAACAATTCATGGGTGGGAATGAAGACGACCATTCTGGTGACAGCCACATTCATCTAGCTGATGCACGAACATATGAGGAGATACATGCTCTAGACAATGAGGCACAACTTCTTCAGCCTTCCACCTCTCTCGACTATACTCCAGAGGAAAGCCCTTACATGTTCGCGTCATTGCTGGACGTCCTCTCAAGCTTTTCGCCAGGCTCGTTGTCTCGTTCTCCTTCGACGTCTTCTTCCTCTTCCTCTGTGCCCGTTCTTTCCCCCGATCACCAGACGCAATGGGGCGGTGACTCGCCCTCACGAAGTCCAAATCGGTCCTCGTCTGAAGAGTCTGTGCCAGCCGATCTCAGCTTCGATGATGACATTGTACATCCACGATCCAAGTCATTTGAGTTTAACGACGGGCGCTCACAAAGTATCGACTACTTCTCGATTCCAGGAAGCTTTTCGATGGTTGATAACTTTCAACCGGGTACTTCTGCCGGAACCATACGTCCCCCAGTCAATCCATTCGTTCCTGACGGTGTTTCTACTCCTCCCGAGGAGGATTGGCCATCAACCTTCGAGGACTATGCTACTCCGGAATTAGATGAAACAGATATTTTCGACCAACACCACGAGGATGTCGAGGAGACTGTCGATGGTCATGGCCATGACCATCATACAAATCGAAGGGACGAAGACTTTGGGGGCCACCAGTCCTCCAATGAGCGTGGGAATAACGGCAACGATCGGCGACATGTAAACGCTGGGGGCACCAACAACAATGGGTGGGGTTCTGCCGGTGATGGTCGTCGAGGGGGAGGAGGTGATGATCACCGGAAAGACGATCGTGCACCATCGATGTTCTCTAGTCCCAGTGACACAGAGAACGAAGCAAGTGAAGAGGAGGGCACGCAGCACCCTACGCGGCGGTCACATTCAGACACACCATCGACATCAGATGATGACGTTCCTCTAGCGCAAAGCATTCCTACTGCATTACGAGCTCAGCGCACTATCCAGAAACAGGTTCGTGATGAAAAGGATGAGCGGAGGAGGCGGCGCGCCTTGCAGCGCCAACAGCAGCAGCGACAGCCAACTCATAATCAGACCCCGCCAAATGAACCATCCCGACACCTTGCCCACGTAGGCACTGCATCTCTGCAGGGGCCAAGCCAGCCTACGCCCTCATTTTTGCACGCAACTCGCCCACGTACCAAGACGCTACCCAGCAACACTTCTCGGCCCGTCGTCGCCGAGGACCTCGCAAGACGGCTGAAGGACATTCAAGATCTGAACTCATTATCCGTGTCCCTTTCGAACAAACACCAATATACCTCATCAGACGCTCCTCCACATTCTGATCAACCTGAACGTCGTCGATCTGGGGATCATGCACGCGCGCCGAATATCGGCTTTCCCGACAAGTCAATCCGGCCAACCCGGTCGTTCCATCGCCCGAGCCCTGCTACTACTGCTCGGGAGGAGCCCGTGCCCATACCTCCCATAATCCGTGACACGCACCGGCTTGGCCGTAGTGCAACTACAGTCTCTCCCCGTGTCAAGCAGCATGACCAGCCTGAAATCCCCGCCCGTGCTACACCTCGTTCGAAGAGCAAGTCTACGAGGCGGCCACAAACAAGTGACGGTGCGCAGCAGCCCTCGGCGACACCCCTCAGTACATCCATTTCCCAGCGCGTTACTTCTCTACGTACCGCTGCTGATGTCCCAGACGCCTCTCCGCTCTCCCCGACCATGCCGAGGGAAACAAGACAAGTTTCCTGGCAGCAGCGGGTATTCCTTGTGGACCTACAACGATTCAATACGATTATGATGAGCCCGACGACGACCGCAAAGGATGTGTTAGACGCATTAGATACGCAAGGTCAATTGGCCAACTGGGCGGGGCTTGGTGGTTGGATGTTGTTCGAGGTTTCCCAGGATTTTGGCATGGGTTGGTGGCCGTTTTCGTTCGGCAACGCACCTTATCTTGCTGACGCAGCAACTCATTGTAGAGAGACCAATCCGCCTCTTTGAGACCGTATCGGAGGTCATCAATTCCTGGGACAAGAACAAAATGGTCAACCTTCTGGTCGCCAAGAAAACACCGCTGGCGACCCTTTTGCATCCTTCTGTAAGACTCATTTGTCGTTTGTCGTTCATCGTGACAGTGTCTAAGTTCTGACTGCTTCCTCGATAGGCCGTGCCATCCAGTTCGCCTGTGTTTAGTTCCTATGTTGAGTGGGAGAGCAAACCACGGAAATGGTCCAAAAGATGGCTTGAATTGCGAGAGCAAGGCCTTTGGCTCTCCAAAAAGGACAATGTGACTAACCACTTTCTGATATCATCTGGGTAGAAACTGAATGACCTTTTTTCGCAGGGAAAGGACGAAACGTTCCTCTGTTCTCTTGCCAATTTTGACGCATACGTGGTCACAAGGATACATAAGTCGCCGAAGCCTTATGTCTTTGCCATCAAGTCCACCGATAGTCTTAGCTTCTTCGAGAACACAGCGGATTACGTTCACGTTTTCTGTTGCTCGGAGAAAGATGGGCAAAGGTGGCTGGAGAGCGTCCTTCTGGCACGAGTGAGTGTGACCCGTCGTGTCCTCGTGATTACAAGGCCGCATCTCGACCTCCCTTATTTCCACAGACCTACTATATCCATCAGGAACGCAACACGTTCACGGCGGGGGTTACTTCCGGTTCAGGTGGAACATCAGGCAAAGAGTCCTCGCGCTCGGGTACGCGGAAGGGGACTCGCGGCGCACAACAGCCACTGTTAAACGTTTCAGCACCCGCCGCAGCAGGTGCATCATCCCAGCAGGCCTATACCTTCGAACCGGGTTCGCTGCTGGCCAAGCGATGATCAATTACGTCCATTTTTATCCTCGATTTTTTATCTTACAGTATCATATCTACACCGCTCTCTCAGGACCGCAGTCTTTGTATTCCCACACTCGCTTTTAGACTCGTCGAATGCCGTCGTGTTCACTCATTACTATGTTTCCACTCATTAGAGCTACTACAGTACTGTTTGAACATTTGTATCTGTCTTTGCGGATCCTTACTCTTGTATCACCTTGTGTTCTAGAGCTGTCTTGATTTGGAGGAAATTATATGGTACTCTCATAACAGAGCAACAAGCAAGCAAGCGACAGATATGGTGAAAGGAAGTGAACAGACCCAGCGATCGCTCAACGGGAAGATTATGTATAAGATGCATACAGTGACACTCAGTCCCCCGTTTTCTTTTGTTTCTTCTTTGCTGGCTCGTCCTCTTCCTTCGAGGCTTTGGCCACCGGCTTTGGTTTCGGCTTGGGCTTGGGCTTGGGCGCTGGCTTCTCGGGCTCCGAGTCGATCTCCATCGTGTCGTTCGCATCTCCGCCTTTCTTTGGCTTTTTGACAGACTGTTGTTGTTTCGCCTTGGCTTTCTTCGGCTTCTTCTCCTCGTCCTCTCCACCGTCGCTGTCTCCGCCGCCGCCACCGCTCGCCTTTTTCTTCTTCTTAGCGGGCGAGGACTTCTTGTCCTCGTCCTTGGGTTTCGCCTTTGCTTTCTTTTTCGGACTCTTCTTTATCATGTCGCGATCGCCGGACGCGTCCGAAGCCGTCGCGCCGCCCTCCGAGTCTGAGCTCAACTCGCTCGGGGAACCTTCGTCCGAAGACGAAGCGTGGAAGTCCTCGTCTGTAGTATTTGTTGTTGTGCGTGCGTGCGTCAGTGGACGGAATCCTCTTGGTCGGGAAGGGCGTTATGTTTTGACTTACCGTCTTCGCTGTCGTCGTCGTCATCGCCGGTCCGCCTTACGCGCGGTTCCTCGTCGTCGTCACTAGCGACACTCTGCATCTCCTCGTCCGAGTCGTCTCCCGCCGCGGCGAGCAGCAGATCCCCGTCCGGGACCATCTCGTTCTTCACTCGCACCTTCTTTTCCTTGAGGTACGTGTCCGTGGGCTCGTGCTCCTCCTTGTTGATCGACGTGAACGTGTACTCGGGCCCGAGCTTCGTGATGATCTGCATATCGAACGTGCGCGCGGTGGCGATGCCGGCGCCGACGCGGGAAAAGACGACTTGATGAATGTCGGAGATTTCGATGAGCACGGGTTGTTTCGAGACGAAGAAGATGAATTTTTCGAGCATGAAGAGATCGCCCTGGACGGCTTTCAAGTTTGCCTTCAGGCCCGGATGCCCATTTCGACTGCGATGTACACAACGTCAGACTCGGACGGGTTTTGTTAGAGGGCGAAAACGGGACTTACCTCTGGAAGCTGCCCGTGCTGACGATTTTCTTCTTTGATAACGCGCGGAAGACACTCGACACAACCTCGAAGGTAGGCTTCTCGTAGTGTTTCTCTAACCGCTCATACTTTGCGATCTCCTCTCTAACCGTCACAGTGATTATTAGCTCCGATTGAGCGGAAATCGTGGAATACTAACTCGCTCATGTTCAGTTCAGCAGTAATCTCCTCCTCACGACTAAATTGCATAACCAGGTATTGGTAACGAGTCTGACCTTGTCGGATGGGAATGTCGAGGCCAAGCTTTGGGAACAAACATCAGCAAGGAAGCTGAAATGTAGGTATTCACGGGAGCGTACTATAAAGAGAATATGCAAGTCGTCTTTTGGTAGAAGGAATAGTCTTGATATGCTAGAATACACGATCTTGTAATCGTACGTTTTGCCACGTAGACGCAAGAAGTTTGGGAACATGTCAACGTCGTAGCGACCTCTGGGGGTTAGGACGAGGACCTCCTCGAAGCTTAGGATGATGTCACCCGAGACGTGGCCAAGTTCGGCCTTGTCTTTGATGGCATCGTGGAACGCCTGGGCGGCGCTCACATCGTCGCCGTCGTCTTCAGCGTCCGACTTGTTCGAGCCTGCATCGGAACCCCGCACGCGCAAACTTTGTCCAGGCACGAAGAAACGTATCTCAACCATCTCGTCAGGTTGGCCTTTTGAAGGCTTTTTTCCGGGGGAGTCAGAGGGTGCCATAAACTCGAGAGAGACCTCGGTGCGTCCAGCGATGTTGGAGTTGGCAACATGCTGCAGGGGAAGCTCGAAGGATGTTTTATTGCCGACGACGAAGGCCAGTTCATCGCCTGTTAGGGGCGTGGTAAGAGCCCGTAGCAGCACTGAAGACAAAGGTAAGGTTGCGCACCTCGGAAGTCAGTCGTTCCCCAGTTCCAGCCTCTGAATGAGACGTCCTCTGTCTCCAGCGTAATGGTGAAATGCTGCTTAAACAAGCTAGCGAGCTTATCGTGGTCCTAAATGCGCGCCGTCGAATGAGAAACATAGCTTAGCTCGATGAGAAAGGACTCACGTCACGTTCGAAACCATCGAAGACCTCCCGGCGACGGTCCTTCAAGCCCACGCGAAGTTGAAAGCCCCTCGCCACACGGAGCCATCGTGCCCATTTGATGTCTGTCGACGACATGGCAATGACATCTTCGGCATCCTCTCCTCTCCAAGCCATGCCGCTGGAGGCTACGCGGAATTCTGGTGGAAATGTTGAGATTGAAACTGGCATAGAGGAGCACGGCGAATAACGCACTTCCATGCTCTGTTGAGAGACCATGATACACCCTATCGAACTGAGTTGTCATCTTGTGGTGTAAAGCAAGGGCATCACAGGGCGGAGGACGCGTCTGGCGGAGTGTGAACGCGC
>Ga0137397_10003633_pt1 | contig 10750 bp, 8 predicted proteins | sample czorhiz116metaG_FD_106658 | JGI IMG/M metagenome (GOLD analysis project Ga0137397, IMG submission 106658) | Vadose zone soil microbial communities from Angelo Coast Range Reserve, California, USA - czorhiz1.16 metaG | ecosystem: Environmental > Terrestrial > Soil > Vadose zone | place: USA...
CCAATATTCATTGCATCCCGTGATTCGCGATGAAGTCTACTCAATTGGCCGCGAAGCCCTGGTCAATGCATTCCGGCACTCCAGAGCGAGCAGGGTTGAAGTTGAGATCGAGTATTCCGCCGCTCACTTACGGGTACTGGTCCGCGATGACGGTAGCGGAATTCAATCTGAAGTGTTGGAGTCAGGGCTTGATGGGCATTGGGGACTTTCGGGCATGCACGAGCGGGCACAAAAAATCGGCGGGAGACTCAAGGTCTGGAGCCGAGCCGGAACCGGAACTGAGATTGAGCTGTCCATTCCAGGGCAGATAGCTTTTCAGGCCTCGGATCGTCCCCAAACCTGGTTTGCCAAATTCGCCCCGAGAGCGCCAGCCCGCGCCTCAGAAGAAGAGAGAAGGGCGAAATGAACGATTCGCGTATCCGCATCTTCAGTGTCGATGACCATGCCCTGCTGAGGGAGGGCGTCGGTACGGTGATCAAGAACCAACCGGATATGGTGCTGGTGGCAGAAGCAGCCACCGGTGGCGAGGCCATTCAGCAGTTTCGCAAGCATCAACCTGATGTCACGCTCATGGACTTGCGGCTGCCCGACATGAGCGGCATCGACGTTATGATCGCCATCCGGAGCGAATTCCCCGAAGCCCGCATCATCATGCTTACAACCTTTGAGGGCGACGTCGAAATCCAGCGCGCGCTTCAGGCAGGAGCCCGGAGCTACATGCTCAAGAACATGCCGCCGATTGAACTGGTGCAGACGATCCGGCAGGTCCATGCCGGGAAAAAGCGGCTTCCTCCAGAGGTAGCGGCCCAAGTTGCCGAGCACATGGGCGAGGAAACTCTCACAGCGCGCGAGATTGACGTGCTGCGACACATTGCGGGCGGTAACCGAAACCGCGACATAGCAGGACAACTCTTCATCTCAGAAGAGACTGTGAAGGTCCACATCAAGCACATCATGGAGAAGCTGGGAGCCAGTGACCGCACCCAGGCGGTCGCCATCGGAATACAGCGAGGCATTATCCAACTCTGAGAAGCGAGACAAGGCCACGGCTCTCCCGCGCCATACCCTGAAAGTGGTACTTAAATATTCCGAAGCCTAGGGATTCATTCTTTAACTGCAACCGCTAACTTACGGGCGGGTAGCCGTTCACCTAAAGAAGAAGCCCCAAGGAGGCATCCGCCTGCAGCGGTTATTTTCTACATTTCCGGGCGGCTGGCCCGGCATTGGCCTCCTGCTCTTGCGAATCGCGCTCGGCGTTACGATCGTGGCTGGTGGTATCACCTATCTAGCCAATTGGCATGAGCGAAGTTTCGTCACCTGCGCGGCTGTCTTCCTGGCTGTGGCAAGTAGCGCTTTGGTTGTGATCGGTCTTATAACTCCGGTGGCCAGCATCATGGTGGCAGTGAGCACCATTGCTGCGGTGCTTTCCTCGCTTCCCGGATCCACGGGGACTCTGTTTGATACCAAGCCGCTCATGGTGGACGTGATCGTGATGTCCATCGCCCTTGCCTTTCTTGGCCCGGGGGCATTTTCGCTCGACGCCCGGCTGTTCGGACGCCGCGAGATCATCATTCCTAATACCTCGCCGTCGTCAAAGTTTTGACGCTCCAGTTTGTATCTTGCGCGTTCCACATCTATTGCCCGCATGGTCGCGGGGTTCGCCTCCCTCGATTGTGTTATTCCGAGTGCCCCCCATTCGTGGTAGCTAAAAACCCTTCCATCTCGTGATGTGTGCTCCAGAAGCTTTGCCAGACTATCAATACGCAAATGCAGAGGCCGCACGAAACCAAGGCAGCCTCCAGGTGAGAGCTAAATATGAATGGACACTTCGACGGAACGCCGGAATACACGAAACCTCAGGACTTCTGCTCGCTTTTCCAGAAAGAAATGGCTCCGTTATATCAGCTAGCGTATTTGCTTACGGCAGATCATGGAATCGCGGTACACATTTTCGTAACCGGCATAGACGAATGCACCAACGGCAATCCTGTGTTCAAGCAGTGGGCGCACTCCTGGGCCAAGCGAGTCATCATCAAGAATGCTATCCGTGCGATCGCGCCGGCGTCTTTTCCACACAACGGGCAGGTGCGCGAAGAAAGTGTCGAGATGCAAGTGCGGCCGGACGCGCCGGAAATAAGCGTTGCGCGGCTGGCGCGATTCGATCGTTTTGCGTTCGTCCTGGCCGTGCTCGAGAAGATTTCTGTGGCTGAATGCGCAGTGCTGCTGGCCTGCACGCGGGCTGATGTTCTGCAAGCACGCGCGCGAGCGCTACAGGCGCTCGCGTCCGCCGAAAGCTACAAGTACCAATCCGAATTCATGCGGCCAGGCGCAGCTTTCGCAACCAATGCGGCTTAGGTTTCGCTATGACTGATGGCATGCCAGCTGTCGTAATGGCCGGGGGAGGCTTTGCTGGGCTCTCTGCGGCTGAGGGACTGCGAAAATCACGGGTACGGGTTCTGCTGATTGATCGCACGAACCACCTGTTACAGCCGCTTCTATACCAGGTCGCGACGTCAGCACTGGCGCCCAGCTAGATCGCCTCGCCGATTCGCTGCTGAGTCAGGAGAATCGCTGTCAATGATGGATGTGCGCCTATCAGCAATCACCTTGGTATTGGTTGCAGCACTCTGCCAATTCCAGTTTGCAAACGCGCAAACGAGTGGTGGAGCGGTACTCACGCTCGAGCAAGCGCTCCTGCTGGCTCGTGCAAACAATCGAGACCTTAAGCGGTATGGCCTTGACGTAGACAAGCAACGTGAAGCATTAGGCGAGGCAAGGACCCACTCCTATCCACGGCTCGACACCTCTGTGCTTGCAGCTCAGTTACTCACGCCGGTCGATTTCACAATCAAAAAAGGGGAGCTCGGTACGTTCTCAGGAACGGGGCCGATCCCTGCATCTAATACGGACCTTCACACGCCTGCTCGTCCAATAGTGCTTGCCTCGATTACTGCGACCCAACCGCTTACACAATTGATTCGCATCCATCTATTCATCGCGGAACAGCGGCTCAAGGTCGATGCGGCGCGGTTGTCCTTCGACGAACGCGAACATAAACTAACAGACGATGTTCGCCAATCGTATTATCAAGTTCTCCAGTCACAGATTCAGTATGAATCACAACAATCGAAGGTGAAGTATCTGGAGGAACTGCTGCAACTCACGAACCGTCGCTTCAGCCAACATGCTGCTCTCGAAGCCGACAGATTGGGTGTCAAGGCAGAAGTAGCCAGGGCGACCTATGAGCTCACCACTATTGAAGACACGCTTGCGGATCGTAAAGAGGTCCTTAATCACCTCTTAGGACGCAGCCTGGAGACGGAGTTTTCGGTGGAGCCCGTTCCCGCAGCGCTCCCCGAAGAGACTGACCTTGCGGCAGCGAGGGCGATTGCGCTCGAACATCGTCCAGAAATAAAGCTGGCGGCAAATCGCATGCATCAGGCTGACCTGGCGACCAGGAGCGAGAAGTCGCATTACATCCCGGATATCTCCATCCAGGCCAGCTACTTCAGTCCAGCGAATATCGATTTTCTGCCGCAAAATGTGGGCGCTGTTGGCGCCTTGCTTACGTGGCAGCCATGGGATTGGGGAGAGAAGCGCCATAAGGTTCGACAAGCTGCCTTAGCAGAGAAGCAGGCAGGACTCTCCGTCGAAGACACACGTGAACAGGTTCTCCTTGATGTGAATTCGAACTTTAGGCATCTCCGAGAAGCGCGCTCGCACCTTGCGGTCACAAAGGCAATCCGTGATGCCGAGACGGAGAAGATGCGGAACCAAAAGGAAGCGTACTCGCAGCAATCGATCTTGCTCAGCGACTTGCTAAAGCAGCAGTCTTCCCTGGCAGACGCGGAGGGCCAATACCACCAGGCGGTTCTCGCATATTGGAGCACGCGCGCTGATCTTCAGAAAGCTCTGGGTGAGGAGTAGACCGATGAAGCCTTTCATGATACCGGGGCACAGGTCGCATACAGCACTAGTCGTCGTGTTCCTATCGTTGCCGGGAGTCTTGGGCGGATGTCATCACGAGTCGCAGATACCCACGCAGCCGCCGAGGGCCGTCCGGATCGCGGCCGTAGCAGCGCCCCAGATCAGCGGAGAGACACTGCGTTACTCGGCCTCCATCCTTCCCTACGCGCAGGTAGACCTGATGTTTCGTTCCTCCGGCTATGTAACGAATGTAAGGCAGGTGCGAGGAGCGGATGGGCGAACTCGCAACATCGGAACCGGAGACTACGTGGGAAAAAACTTCACGCTTGCACACATTCGCCGGGAAGACCTGCAGAATCAGGTGGCGCAGGCGCAAGCCCAGTTCGATCAGGCCGCGGCGCAACACACCAAGGCCGATCAGGACTTCCAGCGCGCAAAGGCCCTATATTCGACCCAAAGCCTCACCAAGCCAGACTACGAACAGTCCCAGGAAGCCTTCAGTGCAACGCACGCTGCGATGGACAATGCAAAAGCGGCGTTTCGTCAGGCCGAGTTGCTCCTTGGAGACGCCGATCTGAAGGCTCCTTTCTCCGGGTACATCCTAAGCCGAAATATAGATTTAGGAAGCCTGGTGTCTCCCTCCACGAGTGCGTTTACGATCGCTGATATCGGTCGCGTAAAGGTAACCTTTGGTGCCCCGGACTACGTTCTCAGTCGAGTACGTTTAGGGCAGGAATTGAGGATCCAGACAGAGACTGATGCTGCTCCTCGGACGGGGCGGGTTACAAGCATCTCCCCAGCTGCGGATACACGAAACCGAATCTTTGCCGTTGAAGTGACCGTAAGCAATCGCGACCGTCATTTGCGGCCAGGCATGATAGCTACGGTCGGTCTGGGTGAAGTTCCACATTCGTTCATCTCAATCCCGCTTAGTGCCATCGTGCCGTTTCCTTCGGAACCCGAGCACTTCGCGGTGATGGTAGCGCAAGAGCGCGCGGGTACGCTCGTGGCCAAGTTGCGCAAAGTTCAGTTGGGAGCGACCCACGAAAGTTCAGTTGCTGTTGATGGACTCCAGCCAGGGGAGCGAGTTGTCTCCGTCGGCGCTCAACTTTTGAGAGATGGCGACCCCATTCAAGTGATCCCTTAAGTAGACGGCTCAATGGCATACAAAAGCGACCAGGATCGAATCGAGAAGACTCACAACCTCCCCAGGTTTTTCGTGGAGCACCCACAGGTCTCGTGGGTGCTGCTCATCGGTGTCCTCGTGTGGGGTTGGTTTGGCTACCACAGCATGCCCCAGCGCAAGGACCCCGATATTCCGGTCAGGGTTGCGGTGGCGTTCTGTGCATGGCCGGGGGCCACGGCGCAGCAGGTTGAACAGTTTCTTACTCGTCCAATCGAGAACGCTGTTGCCGAGAACAAGACGATCCATCCCGGAACCGCTTCAGACTACGGGGTTCGCTCTGTCTCTCTCCCCGGCGCCGCTTACGTTTACGTCCAGCTCGGCGAGAATGTCTTGGACGTGAAGAGACAGTTCAGCGACATCAATCTCAAGCTGAACGCGCTAAACAGCCAACTGCCGCAAGGTGCAGGCCCAATTTCGTTCCAGAGCGACTTTGGGGATACTGCTGCACTCATGCTGACCATTGCTAGTCCCAAAGCAGAACAGGTTGAAATCGATATTCGCGCGCAGGCCATCCAGTCCGCAATTCAATCTCTCCGGGCCAAGAGGGAATACACGGAACACGATGTGCCGGTCGCGATCGTCTATTCATTCCCTCGGTCGATTCCCCCAGCCACTATGCTCGATGCGGTACAGCTTTTCGAGCAACAGGCAGAAGAAGAGGGAATCCTGCGCGCGCCACAGGTAATTCCAGGGAGTGGCTTTATCGCCGTGGATGCTGTTTCGGATAAAGATGACGCCAGCATCAATCACTTCGTGGAAGCATTCTTCCAGAAGCAATTGCAGCGATCAGATTTGCATCCGGACGGGTGGGCGCCAATCATCATCCGTGATCCCCATGACGTTCGGGCCAGGCTGACTAAGGTCGCGGGAGATAAGTATAGCTATGCCGATCTCGACAACTTTTCTGACTTGATTGGGAGAACGGTTCAGGGGGCGCCAGAGACCTCAAAAGTGGAAAGGCGAGGTCTTTTGCCCCAAGTGGTCTACCTGGAATACTCCCAAGATCGTTTAGCCGAGTACGGACTGCAGCCAGCATCTCTCAGTCAGGTCCTACGCGCCCGCAACATCATCGCACCGGGAGGAGAATTCGAGACGGGCCAGCGACAGATCATTATCAATCCCTCCGGTCAGTTCGAAAGCAGAAACGCAATTGGGGATGTTGCTGTGAGTAAGACTTCGACCGGAGCCCCGGTTTATCTCCGGGACCTGGTCAAGATTTTTCCCGGCTACCAGAGTCCCGCCAGATACCTGAACTATTACACGTGGCAGGACCCAACTGGACAATGGCAGCGTAGCCGTGCAGTCACCTTGGCAATCTACATGCGCGATCAGCAGCAGATCGCGAAGTTCGGTCAGTCAGTCGATGAGAAACTTGCACAGCTTAAACAGATTCTTCCGGCAGATCTCATCATCGCGCATACCTCCGATCAGCCCCTGCAGGTCAAAGAAAACGTTCATCTATTCCTGCGTGCGTTGGTCGAAGCGATCATTCTGGTAGTCGGGGTATCCCTGATTGGATTTTGGGAATGGCGTCTCGCGCTCATCATGGCTTTGGCAATTCCGATCACACTCGCCATGACCTTCGGGGTTTCGTACATGCTGGGCATCGACCTGCAGCAAGTTTCGGTGGCGACGCTCATCATCGCATTGGGTCTGTTGGTCGATGTTCCCGTTGTAGCCGGCGATGGTATCAAGCGCGGTCTCGCGGAAGGACTGCCGCGTCGCATAGCTGCCTGGCTGGGCCCGACCAAACTGGCCACTGCCATCTTTTTCGCGACACTAACGAACATCATCGCCTATCTTCCTTTTCTCATGCTCAGCGGCAACACTGGAGAGTTCCTAAAAAGCCTCCCCATTGTCATGACCACGGCCTTGCTCTGTGCATTGGTGGTTGCCATGACGTTTGTTCCGCTGCTGGGTTACTACATTCAGCGACCGCCAGCGAAGAGAGAGCCGTCTATAGAAGAGAAGCGCGAGCGGGGCTTTTATGGTTTCTATAGCCGGCTGGTGGGCCGGGCGATTCAACACCGATGGGCCGTTCTGCTCGGTTCCTTCGTGTTCTTGCTGATCGGCGGTTTCGCAGCTTCGCAGCTCAAGTCCCAATTTTTCCCTGAGGATGTCCAATACTGGTTCTACCTCGACATCTGGTTGCCCAATGACGTGCCATTGAGCGCGTCAAACGATACTGCAATGAGGGCGGAGCAGGTGGTGCGCGAGGTCATCGAAGGTGCTCCTAAAGGGGTGACCAAGGAGACAGGAACAGAGCACCTCCTGACTTCCATGACGAGTTTTATCGGGGGTGGCGGACCACGTTTCTGGTTTTCCATCTCTCCCGAAGCGACTCAGACCAATTATGCGCAAGTCATTGTGCAGGTGCGCGACAAGGAGGCTACTCCAAAGCTGATTGGACCTATTCAACATGAACTCAATAAACAGGTCCCGGGAGCATGGATTACGGTGCGACAGTTGCAAACGAATCCAGTCGAAACTCCGGTTGAGCTGCTTATTTCAGGCCAGACAGATACTGACCCGCGAACGGAGAGCGAGGATATCCGATCCCTTCGGACAATCGCGTCCCAAGCCATGGATATCGTTCGCCAATCGCCTGGCATTGCCGTGTTGCGGGACGATTGGGGACCCGACAGCCCACAGATGAGGATCGAGATTGAGCCAGATCGCGCAAACTTGGTCGGCATTACGAACGCCGATGTCGCCCAGTCCACCGCTGCTGCGATCAGCGGGGACCCGGTAGGTATTTACAAAGAGGGAAACAAGAACATTCCGATTGTTGTCCGCCTTCGGCCGCAGGATCGCGCACGGCTTTCGCAGATCGAAAATCTCTACGTCAACTCATCGCAAGAGAACGTCAAAGTCCCGTTGCTTTCGGTGGCGACGTTTAAAAATATTCTTGAGACGGCACGGATTCGGCGTCGCGAACATTTTCGCACTTTGTCAATTTTGTGCTTTCCAGCCCCCGGCGTCCTGGCGTCACAGGTACTCACCCCGATCGAACCTAAACTGAATGCCCTCAAGAACAGTCTTCCGCCGGGCTATCAATTGCAGATTGGTGGGGAAAAGGCAAAACAGGTTGACGGATTTACGAATCTCGCGGTCGTTCTTCTGATTTCTCTGGTCGGCATCTACTTGGCGTTGCTTGTTCAGTTCAACAATGCCATCAAGCCGTTGTTGGTCTTCGCGGCCGCTCCTTATGGGGCGATCGGCGCATTAATCGCCTTGGCAATCATGGGTACGCCTTTTGGCTTTATGGCATTTCTTGGAGTAGCCAGCCTCATTGGAGTCATCGTAAGCCATGTCATTGTGCTGTTCGATTTCATTGAGGAGATGCACGAAAAGGGCGAACCGCTGGAGCGCGCTCTTCCCGATGCCGGCATTGAGCGTATTCGACCCGTCATGATCACCGTGGGCGCAACCATCCTGGCTTTGTTTCCTCTCGCACTCGAAGGTGGCCCGCTCTGGAAACCTCTGTGCTATGCCCAGATCGGCGGACTCGCTGTGGCAACGTTTATCACTTTGCTCTTGGTTCCCGTGTTCTATGCCATTTTTGTACTCGACCTCAAATGGATCAAATGGGAAACCACTGAGAACCGAGTGGAGACCACTAAGGCAGAACCAACAGCAGCGTGACCAATGCAGGCACTCATAAGCAGCCGCCCCGGGTCTCGGCCCAACCACTTCCCCGACCTAAGTTTGTTAGAGCGAAAGATCTGAAGTTGTCTACGACTGTCGCTCGAACTCGTTTACTGATAGCGATGCCAATGTCAGACATCGGTATCTTGTCTACAATGTCGCAAGCGGTTACCGAAGCAACGCTATGTTTGACTGCCGACGCGGGCAAAATAGCGACCCCCATGTGCGCAGCGACAAGCGAGATCAGCGTTGAGATCTCTGCCGCGGTCTGGAAAACATTGGGAACAATCCTGGCATCGCGAAGCATCCCGACGATTAGATCGTGGAATCCAGGGGCATAGTTACGCTCATACATCACGAAGTTCTGGTCCGATACCTCGCTTAGCCGCACTCTTTTCCGTTTTGCCAGTTTATGGGACGCGGGTACCACGAGTACGAAACGTTCGCGATGTACTGTGACAACATCGAGGGCCGGGTGCGCGCCAATCGGGAGACGAAAAAATCCAATGTCAAGCGACCCGGTCTCCAGCATCTGTACCTGATCCGCCGTGGTGATAGCGCGCAAAGAGAACTCTACTTCGGGATTTAATTCTCTGAACTGACGAACGATATTGGGCACAATCTCACTGCCCACAGTTGAGATGAAGCCAATCCGCAATAGTCCCAGTTTCCCATTAGCAGCCAGCCTCGCCCTGCGACTCGCTTGGTCCAATTGCGAGAGCGCTGCAGCGGCATCATCGCGAAAGGCGATACCAGCCGCGGTGAGCGTGGTTTTGCGTCGGTTCCGCTCGAAGAGTCGTACGCCGACCTCCTCCTCAAGAGCTCGTATTTGAAGGCTTAAGGCTGGTTGGCTGAGATGAATCAACTCCGCAGTACGCCCGAAGTGCAGAGTCTCCGCGATCGAGAGAAACGACCGGATTTGACGAAGTTCCATCTCGCTATCTTATTTGCATGCCTTATCACAGGCAACAAAACAAACGATGTCACTAATTAGATAACGAAACTGTCTAACCGGGTGTGTAGCAAACAAATAGCCCAATGGCACAAAAGAAAGGACCTGAAGAACATGAAACTCAATTTCTTAGAGAAGCAAACCTCACGCCGCGAAGTGTTGCGAGGTTCTGCCACACTGGCCGGCGCCGCCTTTCTGGCGCACCTCTTTCCCACGACCTTGCTCCGCGCCTCAGCGGTGAGCTACGCGCAACCAGCGCCTTCGCCAGCCGACTTGCTCGCGAGTATGCGCGCCAAGTTCAACGCTGTTCCTATGGAAACGCAAAAGCTTGCTGACAATATCACTATGTTCGACGGCCCCGGCGGAGCCGTGGTAGTCCTGAACGGCCCCGACGGCAAATTCGTCGTGGACACTTTCGTTGCGCCCGCCTGGCCGAGGCTCAAGCACGCTCTCGATGGCCTTGGTAACGCTCCAGTGAAATACGTCATCGACACGCACTGGCACTTCGACCATACCGATAACAACGCGCATCTTCACGCCGCAGGAGCCACGGTCCTTGCCCACGAAAATACTAAGAGGCGCATGTCCGAACCGCATGATCTGCCGGTCTTGTATAGAGGAGCAGACGGCGCGCTCGCCAGCTTGCATTTCGACCCCTCGCCCGCGGAAGCCTTGCCGCAGCAGACCTTCGCCGACAGTTACAAGTTGCACGCCAATGGCGAAACCCTTGCGCTCCACCACGTTGCTCCCGCGCATACGGATTCGGACATCTACGTTCATTTTCAAAAGGCCAACGTGATTTCGATGGGCGACTTGTTTTTCAACGGCATGTATCCCTACATCGACCCCGGTACGGGCGGCACAATCACCGGCATGATTGCCGCCGCCGACAAAATTCTGTCGCTCGCCGACAACTACACCAAGATCGTTGCAGGGCATGGCCCGCTCGGCAACAAAGCGGACCTCACAAAATCCCGGGACATGCTCATCACTTCGCGCGATCGCGTTCAGAAATTGAAATCCGCGGGAAAATCCGC
>Ga0137397_10003636_pt1 | contig 10744 bp, 8 predicted proteins | sample czorhiz116metaG_FD_106658 | JGI IMG/M metagenome (GOLD analysis project Ga0137397, IMG submission 106658) | Vadose zone soil microbial communities from Angelo Coast Range Reserve, California, USA - czorhiz1.16 metaG | ecosystem: Environmental > Terrestrial > Soil > Vadose zone | place: USA...
GAGCGCCGCGATGACGTTCAACGACAAGTCATAGCGGAAGAACGCCAGGAACGCGAACGTCACGAGCACGTCGTGCAGCGTCGCGATGACCGCGCCGACCGCGAACGAGAACTCGAACCGGAATGCGATGTAGGCCAGGATGCCGATGAGCGACAGGACGAACGCCGAGATACCCTTCTGCGTCAGCTCTTCGCCGACCGAGGGGCCGACGATCTCGGTGCCGACCACCGTCGGCTTGAGGCCCGCCTTCTGGAGCGCCTGCTCGATCGCCTGCGCGCGCGCGCTCAGCGACGCGCCCTGCTCGGCGCCGACCTGCGGCACGCGCACCATCACCTGGCGCAGCGACGGGTCGCCGTAGGACTGGACGACCGCATCCTGGCCGCCGCCCGGGTAGTTCTTGTTGAGCGCGTCGCGGACGACCTCGACCGACGGCGCCTGGTCGAACTGCATGATCACCGACGTGCCGCCGGCGAACTCGATCCCCTTCGGCAGCCCCCTCGTGTAGATCACGAAGAGGCCGGCGAGGATCAGGACCCAGGACAGGGCGACGGCGTGCCACCGCCACCGCAGGAAGTTGTAATTCGGGTTGGTGAAGATATGCATGGGAGTCTCGTCTCTAGATCGACAGCGTGGCGGCCTGCTGCTGCTGATGCGTGCGGCGGCCGAGCGCCAGCTCGAAGAGCGTCTTGGACACGAAGATCGACGTGAACAGGTTCGATGCGAGGCCGATGATCAGCGTGTAGGCGAAGCCGCGAATGGGACCGGTCCCGAACTGAACCAGGAACAACGCCGCGATGAGCGCCGAGACGTGCGTATCGACCAGCGTCCAGAAGACCCGGTCGAATCCCGCGTTGATCGACGCGCGCACGCCGTGCTGCGCCTCGAGCTCCTCCTTGATGCGCTCGAAGATCAGCACGTTCGAGTCCACGCCGATGCCCATCGTCAGCACGAAGCCCGCGATGCCGGGCAGCGTCATGACGGCACCGATGTACGCCATCAGGCCGAGGAGGATGATCAAGTTGAAGAGGAGCGCGATGATCGCGTTCACCCCCGACAGCTTGTAGTAGATCAGCATGAACGCGATGATGAGCAGCAGGCCGACCACCGATGCGGTGACACCGGATCGGATCGAGTCGGCGCCGAGGCTCGGGCCGATCGTCCGCTCCTCGAGGTAGGTCAGCTGCGCCGGCAGCGCGCCCGACTTCAGGATCAGCGAGAGGTCGGTGACCTCGTCGCGCGTCACGCCCGTGATCTGGCCGTTGTCGGTGATGCGCGACTGAATCGTCGGCGCGGAGGTCACGCGGTTGTCGAGGATGATCGCGAGCCGGCGCCCGATGTTGGTCTCGGTGATGGTGCCGAACTTCCGTGCGCCCTCGCCGTTCAAGGTGAAGCTCACGGCCGGCAGGTTGTTCTGGTCCACCGCGGGACGGGCGTTGGTCAAATCGTGGCCGCTGACGGCGGCCGCCTTCCGCACCATGTAGTAGACGGTGCCGCCGCCGGTCGCATCCGCGTTGCCGGGCACGATGTCCATCCCCTCGGGAACCTGGCCGTTCTGCATCAGGGCCTCGCGGGTCTGGGCAGGTCCGCCTTCGACGATCTTCAGCTCGAGCAGCCCCGTGGAGCGGATGATTTCCTTCGCGTGCTCGACGTCTGTCACGCCGGGCAGCTGCACGAGAATCTCGTCGCCGTTCTGTCCCTGCTCCGCGATTTGCGGCTCGGCGACGCCGAGCTCGTTGACGCGACGCTCGATCGTCTGCCGTGCCTGGACCACCGAGTCGATGCGCAGCTGGTTCTGGACGTTCGGCTTCATCGTGAACGTATAGCTGCCGTTGGTGCCGGGGCTCCTGTCGAAGTTCGTCGCCAGGTCGGCGGCAGCCTCGCGGAAGGCCGCCTCCTGCGCTGGCGGCACGCCCTCGACGCGAATCTGCGCGATCGACGGCGTCGCGACGCTCGTCACCGGGATCGCGCGCATGCGGAGCGCTTCGCGCAGGCGCTCGGCGGCCTGGTCGGTCTCGAGGCGGATCGCGTCGTCGGTCTGCACGCGCAGCACCAGGTGAACGCCGCCCTTCAGGTCCAGGCCGAGCTTCAGCTGCTTCTGCTGCAGCCAGCCGGGCGACGGAATGCGGTAGTACGACGCGAGAATCGGATAGACGCCGACGCCCGCGAAGATCACCAGCACGGCGACGATCGTGATGATTTTCCAGCGAATGTTCTTGTTCATGACGAGCTGCTGCCTTCCGACACCGGCGTCTGCCCCTGGTAGCCGACGATGGCGTTGCGAGAAACGTCCACGCGCACGCGCTCCGCTATCTGCAGCTGGAGCGCCTGATCGTTGATCTTCGTGATCGTGCCGTAAATGCCTCCGGACGTCACGACCTTGTCGCCCTCTTTCAGACCCGACAGGAAGTCCGCCACCTTCTGCTGCCGCCGCTTCATCGGCATCAGGATGATGAAGTAGAAAATGGCCAGCACGAGCGCGAAGGGCATCAACTGCACCAACGCGCCGGGTCCGCCCTGGCCGGGCGCAGCCATGGCAACGAGGAACATCGCGGTCATGAGTCGAGCGACAGGCGGGAAACCGATCGAAGGAACTCCTGCCTGAATCTATCGAAGGTCCGAAGCGATATAGCGTCCCTGATCCTCCGCATGGTGTCAAGGTAGAAGCTGAGATTATGCAAGGTGTTAAGGGCTCCCGCGCTCATTTCCCCCGCCATGTACAGATGCCTCAGATAGGCACGGGAATGCGTGCGGCACGTGTAGCACGTGCACGCCGGGTCCACCGGACCCTCGTCCTCCGCATATCGTGCGTTCCTGATGTTGACACGGCCCTGGCTCGTAAAGAGCTGTCCGTTCCGCGCGTTGCGTGTCGGGAGCACGCAGTCGAACATGTCGACGCCGCGGGCGACGCACTCGACGAGGTCTTCCGGCGTGCCCGTGCCCATGAGATAGCGCGGCTGCGCCTCGGGAAGGCGGTGCGCCGTGTCAGCGACGACCGTGTACATAAGGTCCAGCGGCTCGCCGACGCTCAGCCCCCCAATCGCGTACCCGTCGAATCCGATGTCGACCGTCGAGGCGGCGCTCCGTTCCCGCAGGTCCTGGAACACGCCGCCCTGCACGATGCCGAACTGCGCCTGCCCCGCGTTGGTCGCCCCGATTTCACCCGAGGCGCCCTCGCGAATCTGCGTGAGCCGCGCACGGCAGCGTGCCGCCCAGCGAACCGAGCGCTCCATCGATCGCGCCGCCTCGTCTCGAGTCGCGGGATACGCGAGACACTCGTCGAGCACCATCGCAATGTCGGAGCCGAGACGCGCCTGGATGTCGGTGGCGCTCTCCGGCGTCAGCAGGTGCGGTGAGCCGTCGAGGTGCGAGCGGAACTCCGCGCCGTCTTCCGCGATCGTGCGCCGGTCCGCGAGGCTGAACACCTGGTAGCCGCCGCTGTCGGTGAGGATCGGATGCGGCCACGCGATGAACCGGTGCAGGCCGCCGCGCCGCGCGATCAGCTGGTCGCCGGGGCGCAGATACAGGTGATACGTGTTGCCGAGGATGATCTGCGCGCCCGCTTCCTCGAGGTCGCGCTGGCGCATCGCCTTGACGCTCCCCTGGGTGCCGACCGGCATGAACGCCGGCGTCTGGACGAGGCCATGCGGCGTGTGCAGCTCGCCGAGGCGGGCGGCGCCATCCGTGCCGAGCAAGGAGAAGCTGAATCCTGAGGGCACGCTACTATTAGATCTCAGGTGGTCCGGCTGAAGCCGGACTCTGCCGATGTCCGGTGGAGTCCGCCTTCAGGTGGACCTTCTCAATCCTGTGAAGAAACTTCGCGTAGGCGTCATCTACGGCGGGCGATCGGGCGAGCACGAGGTGTCGGTCGCCTCAGCGGCGTCGATCATCAAGCATCTCGACCGCAGCCGCTACGAGCCGATCCCCATCCGCATCGAAAAGGACGGCCGGTGGACGCTCGCGGACAAGGCGCCGACCGCGATTTCGGCCGCCGATGTCATCGAGCACGTGCGGCTCGAATCGGCACGGTCGATTCGTCCCGGCCGCGAGGCGCACCTGGTGGCGCACCCGGGTGAGGACACGGTCCTTTCGATCGAACGTCAGGCGCCTTCGTCCGACATCGATGCGACCGGCGCGGCAACCGTGCGCGGCGTCGGTCTGGACGTTGTCTTCCCGGTGCTGCACGGACCCTACGGCGAGGACGGCACCGTCCAGGGACTGCTCGAGCTGGCCAACGTCCCCTACGTCGGCGCCGGGGTGCTCGGCTCGGCGGTCGGCATGGACAAGGCGGTGATGAAGACGCTGTTCATCGCCCGCAACCTCCCCGTCGGCCCGTACCTGGTCGTGCTGCGGCCCGAGTGGACCGCGGCGGCGGAGGCGATCACCAGGCGCGTGACGGAGGAGCTGCACTATCCAGTTTTCGTCAAGCCGGCGAACCTTGGGTCGAGCGTCGGCATCTCGAAGGCAAAATCCGGGTCGGATCTGCGGATCGCGATGGAACTGGCGTTGCAGTTCGACCGCAAGATCGTGATCGAAGCGGCTGTTCCGAACGCCCGCGAAATCGAGTGCGCCGTCCTCGGCAACGACGAGCCCGAGGCCTCCGTGCCGGGGGAAATCATCCCCTCACGCGAGTTCTACGACTACGAAGCGAAATACCTGGATGACGCCTCGCAGGTGATCATCCCCGCGGCGCTCGGCGACGCCCAGGTGCGCGAGGTCCAGCGCCTGGCCATCGAGGCGTTCCGCGCGGTGGACTGCGCCGGCATGGCGCGCGTCGACTTCTTCCTGTCGCGTGACGAGGGAAGGATGCATCTCAACGAGGTGAACACCATCCCCGGGTTCACCACCATCAGCATGTATCCGAAGATGTGGGAGGCCTCTGGCCTTTCCTACTCCGCGTTGATCGACCGCCTGATCACGCTCGCGCTCGAGCGCCACGCCGAAAAACAGCAGCTGCGTACCAGCGTCACGTGACTTCGACCTTCAGCGGGCACGCCCGGGTTCGCTCGTCGAGCTTCGGCGGGCACGCGACCCTGCGGGCGCTCGCCTGCGCGATGGTCGTGTGCATCGCCGGCGCGGAACCGGCCGTGGCGTCGCAGCCGGCCGCTGGCCAGGGTCTCACCGGAGGCCCTCACGTCGTTCGCGCCTACGACGCCATCTTCGACGCGCGGTTCGACGATCTGCCGGAGCTGCTGGCGCGCACGTGCCCACCGGCGCCGGCCGAAACCTGCCAGCTCCTCGACGCGGTCGGCGTCTGGTGGCGCATCCAGCTCGACCCCGCGAGCCAGGCCCGCGACGCGGCGTTCCAGGCGAAGGTCGACGCGGCGATCGCGGCAACGGACGCCTGGACCAAGCGCGAGCCGCAGCGGGCGGAGGCGTGGTTCTACCTCGGCGGCGCGTATGGTGCTCGCGCGCAGTGGCGAGTCCTGCGAGGCGAGCAGGTGGGCGCCGCCCGCGACGGCAAGCGCGTCAAGGACGCGCTCGAGCGATCGCTCGTGCTCGATCCCGACCTGCAGGAGGCCTACTTCGGCATCGGCCTCTACCACTATTACGCGGATGTCGCGCCGACGGCCGCCAAGATCTTGCGGTTCCTGCTGCTGCTTCCGGGTGGAGATCGCGCCGAGGGGATGAAGGAGATGCTGCGCGCGCGCGAGCACGGCGCGCTGTTGAGGGACGAGGCCGACTACCAGCTCCACGTCATCGAACTGTGGTACGAGAAGCAGCCGCAGCGCGCGCTCGACCTGCTGACGCAGATGCGCGACCGTCATCCGAGGAACCCGCTCTTCCCGCAACTCATCGCGCACGTGCAGGACGCCTACCTCCACGACCTCGCGGGCAGCCTCCGCACGTGGCGATCGCTGCTCGACGCGGCGCGCGCGCGTCGCGTCGCCTACGCGGAGCTCGCCGAAGTCCGCGCGCGGCTCGGCATGGCGTCGGTGCTCGAGCGCAACAACGACAGCAGCGCAGCCATTGAACAGCTTCGCGCGGTGATCGCGGCCAGGCCGCTCGCGCCGTTCGGCTCGTACGCGCAGGCGCAGCGCGACCTCACGCGTCTGCTCGCGCGCTCGCCCGCGTCGCGCTGAACTTCCGCGCGCGATCCGGCCCGACACTTGACCCAACGCTCGCTTTTGTGCTTGACAGAAAAAAAATCTCACCCATAATCTACATCTGGTATGAGGGTGGATGGCTCAGCCCACCCGTAGTGACGACCAAGCGGTTCGTCGGAGGCTGAGTCACAACAACCTGAGGAGAAAAAAATGGCGAAGAAGGCTGCCAAGGGCGGAAAGAAAAAGGCCGCGAAGAAGCGGTAAATCCGCCGCAGTGACCTTTCGGGGTGCTCATTGAGCACCCCATTTTTTTATCCCGGATCTTTTCATCGTACGAGTTGCTGCTCTCCCGCGTCGCGTCCTGCGCGCGGGAGTTAGCCCACGAAGCGAGGTCGCCTCACGCCGGGCCGACGTGCCAGGCGGCAGAGTGCGCCGGCAAGCAGGCCTGACCCCGCAATCCAACCAGGAAGGGAGGACATCCTCAATGGCGAAGAAGGCTAAAGGCGGTAAGAAGAAGGCGGCGAAGAAGAGATAGCCTCGCTGCTCTCAGAAAAGGGGACGCTCGGGCGTCCCCTTTTTTTTGATTGTCGAATTTCCGAATTTTGGGATTTGGGATTTACTGCAATGTCTTCCCGTCCCAGATCTGCACGCGGCGAATCACGTCCCACGGCTGAACGCGATCGACGATCTCGATGCCGTTCACGACGCGGCCGAAAACGGTGTAGCGCGCGTCGAGATGCGGCTGCGGTGAATGCGTGATGAAGAACTGGCTCCCGCCGGTGTCCTTCCAGTCGAGCGCCATTCCCACCGTGCCGCGGAGGTACGGCAGCTCGTTCAGCTCGTCGCGAATCGTGTAGCCGGGCCCGCCTTCCCCGTCGCCACGCGGATCGCCGTCCTGGACGACGAAGTCGGGAACCACGCGGTGAATCGCGATGCCGTTGAAGAACCCCTTGCGCGCGAGCTCGATGAAGTTGGTGACGGTGAGCGGCGCGTCCGTGATGGCCAGCTCGATCTCGACGGTGCCGCGATCGAGCTGGATGAACGCGTGCGGTGAGAATTGGGGCGAGAGCAGCGACTGCCGCGTCGCCTCGTCCATCGGACGTTGAACGGCCGGCCGCATCGCGGCCGCGGTATCGGTGACGCCCTGGTCGCGCAGGAGCATCGCCGCCTTCACGCGCAGCGCCCAGTCCCTGTCCTGCAGCGCCTGCTGGAGCACCGGCCGCGCGCTCATCGGATCGAGCGTGTTGAGCGCCGTCAGGATCGCGGCCCGCGCGACGTAGGTGCTGTCGCCGACCGTCGCCGCGTAGGCGTCGGAGAGCGCGCGCGCCGCGCCCGTCGCCTTGATCTCCCCCAGGCCCGCCGCGGCCGTCGCGCGGACGACGAAGTCGTCGGCTTTCAGGCGATCGACGAGGACTTTCTCTGTGTCGGGCGACTTCGACGCGATCAGCGCGCGCAGCACCGCCGGGACCACGCGCTGGTCGCGGTCCTGCAGCATCGAGACGAGACGCGCCTGCCCCTGCGCGCCGGGCAGCATGGCGAGCGCCTCCGCCTGCGCGATGCGGACGGTCCAGTCGCGGTCCGGATCCAGGCCCGACAACGTCGTCAGGAACGTTTCACTGTCGATCGACGCGAGCGCGCGAATCGCGGTGCCGCGGATGGCGGGCGCTGGGTCCGACATCAGGTCGATGATGAAGTCGAGCGAGTCGGGGCTGTGCAGGGCCGCGAGCGCGGTGGCGGCCTCGAGCCGCAGCGTCGGATCGCCCTCGCCCTGCGCGAGGATCCTTTCGAAGACCGTGCGCGACGCGGGATCGCCCATCGCGGCGAGCGCGCGCAGCGCCTCGATGACGATCGCGGGATCGCGCTGGCGCTTGTTGACGAGGTCCCGGAGCGCGGCCGCGGCGGTCTGCGCCTTCAGCGCGCCAAGGCCGCGAGCCGCAAACGCCGCGGTGAATCGTCCCGGCACCTGGAGCAGCGCCATCAGCGGTGCCGCCGCGCGCGGGTCGCCCGCGCGTCCCAGCGCGAAGGCCACCGGCCACCAGGTGGAGACCGGCGCGCCGTTCGCGCCGAGGACGGCGGCCGCGATACCGTCGTACGCGCCGAGCCGGACGAGCGCGTAGAGACCGAGACGGGTCGCCTCCGCCGGCGGCGCCAGCGGATACGTGAGATCGTCGGGCCCGATGTTGTTCAGCGCGCCGCCCTGCACGAATGCCTTCACCATCGCGGCAACGGCGGGCGCGTCGCCCTTGTCGCCGATCGCGCCGAGCGCTTCCGCCGCGCGCCCCTGCACCAGCGGCTCGCCGTCCTTCAACGCGTTCAGCAGCGGCGGACGAGCGGACGCGTCGCCGATCAGCCCCATGGCGAACGCCGCCATCTGGCGCACCTCGAACTCCGGATCGCCGAGCGCCTGTCGGAGGGCGGGAACCGCTTCAGGCAGGCCCACGCGGCCGATGGCGAGCGCCGCGCGCCGGCGCGTGCGCCCTTCCTCGTCCGCCAGCAGGCGCAGGAGATCCGACGGCGGCGGCGGCGCGACGATTGCCGGACGCGCGTTGGACGCGGGCACGAGGATGACCGGCGCCGGCGGATTCGGATCGCGGAGAATCCGCTGATCCTCGAGGCGCAGGATCCATCCGAGCTTCTCTTCCCACGTGACGACGGGAAGCTTGACGACCGGGGCGGGCGGCGTCGGCGGGACTTTGGCGCAGGCAGCGCTGAAGAGCAGCAGGCCAAGGACGAACGGCCTGAGGCTCAGCGAGCAACGTGCAGGAGCCTCGAGCCCCGGGCCTTGAGCCTGCCGCATCCGCCGATGATAGCATCGCATCGCGCACGCCTTTGACGCCCTTTCAATACATCGCCATCGAAGGGCCGGCCGGTGTCGGCACGTCCTCGCTCGCGGAACGTGTCGCGGCGCGTCTCGACGCCACGGCCGTGCTGGAGGATGCGGAGAATCCGTTCCTCGCGGATTTCTATGCGGGTCGCCCGGGCGCGGCCTTACAGGCGCAGCTGTTCTTCTTACTGAATCGTCATCGCCAGCTCGTCGGCCTCCAGCAGGGGAACCTGTTCGCGCAGGCAACGGTCTGCGACTACCTCTTCGACAAGGACAAGATCTTCGCGTATCTCAATCTCGACGATAACGAGCTGTTCATCTATCAGCGTCTCTACGAATTGCTGTCGAGGGACGTCCCCGCGCCCGACCTCGTGATCTACCTGCAGGCGCCGACCGACGTGCTGGTGCGGCGTCTGCGCGAGCGCGCCAGGAACGCGGAGCGCGACGGGCTCGACCCCGACCCCGATTACCTTCGCGAGCTGAACGAGGCCTACCAGCACTTCTTCTTTCACTACTCCGCCACCCCGCTGCTCGTGGTCGAGACCTCGCAGCTCGACGTCGACGCCAGCGATGAGGCGGTGGACGACTTGATCCGGCAGATCAGGACGATGAACCGGGGCACGCGCTACTATGTGCCCCGGAAGTAACGCAGGAGCATTTTGAATTACCCTAATCTCCGGTAATGGCCTGGTTCAAGAAGACCCGAAAGCCCATCGAATCGACCGGCGAGAAGCCGAGCCGCGTGCCCGAGGGGCTGTGGGTCAAGTGCCCGGGCTGCACGCAAATCATCTACAACAAGGATCTCGACAAGAACCAGCAGGTCTGTCCGAAGTGCGCGCATCACTTCCGGATCGGCGCCGCGGACCGGCTCCGCACCCTGTTCGATGACGGCGAGTGGACCGAGCACTTCCGCGCCCTCACGTCGAACGACCCGCTGAAGTTCACCGACACCAAGCCGTACCGGCATCGACTCAAGGACACCATGTCGAAGACCGGCATGAGCGACGCCGTGATCGTGGCGACCGGCAGCCTCGATGGCCTCGACGTCGTCGTCGCCGCGATGGAGTACTCGTTCATCGGCGGCAGCATGGGCGTCGTGGTGGGCGAGAAGATCACGCGCGCGATCGAGATGGCGCTCGAACACCGCACCCCGGTGATCATCATCTCGTGCTCCGGCGGGGCGCGCATGATGGAAGGCGCGCTCTCCCTCATGCAGATGGCCAAGGTCTCGGCCGCGCTCGCCAGGCTCGATCGCGCCAGGCTGCCGTTCATCTCCGTGCTGACGGACCCGACGACGGGCGGCGTGACCGCGAGCTTTGCGATGCTCGGCGACCTGAACGTCGCCGAGCCGAAGGCGCTGATCGGCTTCGCGGGCCCTCGCGTCATCGAGCAGACGATCCGGCAGAAGCTGCCCGAGGGGTTCCAGCGAAGCGAGTTCCTCCTCGAGCACGGGATGCTCGATCTGATCGTGGACCGCCGGGAAATGAAAGCGATGCTGGCGCGCGCGCTGCGGTTCATGGGCGCTCAGACCGTGCCCGCCGAACCCGTCGCTGTTGGTGCTCTCGTGTCCGATACCTGAAGCCTGACACCTGACCCCCTTTCACGTCTGTTCGAGCTCGAGACGCTCGGCATCAAGCTGGGTCTCGACAACATCCGGCGCCTGTGCGCGGCGCTCGGTCATCCCGAGCGCACGTTCGTCTCGCTGCACGTCGCGGGCACCAACGGCAAGGGCTCGGTCACGGCGATGGTCCACGCGGCGCTGGTCGCCGCGGGGATACGGGCCGCGCGATACACGTCACCGCACCTCGTCCGCCTGAACGAACGATTCGTCGTCGGCCGCGAGGCCGTGGACGACCAGACGCTCGAGACGGTGGCC
>Ga0137397_10003640_pt1 | contig 10740 bp, 9 predicted proteins | sample czorhiz116metaG_FD_106658 | JGI IMG/M metagenome (GOLD analysis project Ga0137397, IMG submission 106658) | Vadose zone soil microbial communities from Angelo Coast Range Reserve, California, USA - czorhiz1.16 metaG | ecosystem: Environmental > Terrestrial > Soil > Vadose zone | place: USA...
CGTGCCCTCGGGTCTGGAAATGATGGACCGGCCGGCCGCGCGCGCGGTCGAGGAGTTCGTGCATGCCGGCTACGACCTGGAGGCCGCGGCGCTGCTCCTGTGCGAAGCCGACGGCACGCGCGAGGAGGTCGAAGAAGGCATCGCGGGCATGAGCGAGGTGCTGCGGCGTGCGGGAGCGACCGCGATCCGCGTCTCGGGTTCCGAGGCGGAACGCCAGAAATTCTGGGCCGGGCGCAAGGCCGCGTTCCCCGCGGTCGGGCGCATTTCGCCCGACTACTACTGCATGGACGGCACCATTCCGCGCCGCAAGCTTGGCGAGATCCTGAAATTCATCGCCGAGATGGAGAAAAAATACAGGCTGCGCTGTCCCAACGTGTTTCACGCGGGCGACGGCAACCTGCATCCGCTCATCCTCTTCGACGCGAACGACCCGGACGAGCTCGACCGCACCGAGCGCTTCGCCGGCGAGGTGCTGGAGAAATGCGTCGAGGTCGGCGGCACCATCACCGGCGAGCACGGCGTGGGGGTGGAGAAAATCAACCAGATGTGCGTGCAATTCGGCACGGCCGAGATCGAGCGCTTCCAGGGCGTGAAGCGCGCCTTCGATCCCGAGGGCCTGCTCAATCCGGGCAAGAACATCCCGACGCTGCACCGCTGCGCAGAGTTCGGCCGCATGCGCGTGAAGGGCGGGCAGCCGCCGCATCCCGAGCTGCCGAGATTCTAGACGTGCGATTCCGAAGGAGGATGCCGGCCGGAGCGCTCGCCCCCGCCGTGCTGATCTTCGCCTGCCTGTATCCCGCGTCGGCGCGCGCGATCGTCGACGAAATCCAGGTCTACACGGACGATCTGGACTACCCCGGGGGAAGCGGGCTTGAGTTGCACTTGAACACGACGCCGAGCGGACGAACCACGCCCGACTACCCCGGAGACGTGCCGCCCGCCCACGGGCTCCGGATCACGCCCGAGTTCTCCTGGGGCCTGGGCCACGACTTCGACTGGGGCTTCTACCTTCCGACCGCGACCGATTCCGACGGGCATTTCTACCCGGGCGGCGCGAAGCTGCGTCTGAAATGGCTTCCGGTGCACGGCGCCGAGGGCAGCGGCGGCTGGTACGCCGGGATCAACAACGAGATCTCGAATCTCACCAAAGCGTTCTCCGACTCCAGATGGAACGACGAGGTGCGCGTGATCGCAGGGTACCGCGGCAACGGCTGGCTGGTCGGCGTCAACCCGATCTTCGAGTGGGCACTATCCCCCGGGTTTCGCGGCAGCCCCGACGTCACGCTCGCCTTCAAGGCCGTCCACGACGTCGGATCGGGTTTTGCGCTGGGCGCGGAGTACTACGATGACATGGGTACGCTCGCGAACCGACTGCCGCACGACCAGCAGAACCGCACTCTGTTCGCGATCATGGAGGTGGAGCGCAAGTCCTGGTCCTTGAATTTTGGCGTAGGGCGAGGCCTGAACACGGCGACCGACAGGTGGACGCTCAAGGCGATCGTCGGGCTTTCCTTCGGCTGACGGCGCCGTCCTGCGCGACGAAACGATGGATCCTCTGCTCGAGAAACTCTCCCGAACCGTGCGCGAAGCAGCGCGCGCCGGCCGCACGCTGCGGCTGCGAGGCGGCGGCACCAAGGATTTCTACGGCCAGGCGCTCGAGGGCGAGATCCTCGACACCCGCGGCCATTCAGGCATCGTCGCCTACGATCCTTCGGAGCTGGTGATCACGGCGCGCTGCGGAACGAAGCTCGCCGAGGTCGAGGCGGCGATGCGCGAGCGCGGCCAGATGCTCGCCTTCGAGCCGCCGAATTTCGGCGATGCGACCCTGGGGGGCGCGGTGGCGGCGGGGTTGTCCGGTCCGCGCCGGCAAGCCGCGGGCGCGCTTCGCGATTTTGTCCTCGGCGTGAAGATCATGGACGGCCGCGGCGAGGTACTCACCTTCGGCGGGCAGGTGATGAAGAACGTCGCGGGCTACGACGTGTCGCGCCTGATGGCGGGGTCGCTCGGCACGCTGGGTATCGTCCTCGAAGCGTCGTTCAAGGCGCTGCCCTTCCCGGTGGCGGAGGCGACCTTGAAGCTCGAGCTGCCCGAGGACCGTGCAATAGAGCAACTCAACCGCTGGGGCGGCAAGCCCTTGCCGATCACCGCGAGCGCCTGGACCGGCGACGGTCTCGCGATCCGTCTTTCAGGGGCCGCGGCCGCGGTGAAGGAAGCGTGCGGGAAAATCGGCGGCGAGCGGATCGAGGACGAGCAAGCGCGCCGGTTCTGGGACGGCATTCGCGAGCAGACCGATCCGTTCTTTCGTGACGACGCGCCGCTGTGGCGGCTCTCGGTGCCTTCGACCACGCCGCCGCTCAAGCTCCAGGGCGAGCAGATGATCGAGTGGGGCGGGGCGCTGCGCTGGCTCCACTCGCACGCCGATGCGCGTACGGTGCGCGAGGCGGCGAAACGCGCGGGCGGCCACGCCACCCTTTTTCGCGGCGGCGACAAGGCGGTCGGGGTGTTCCAGCCGCTCGCGCCGGGGCTCATGAGGATCCACAGGGAGCTCAAGCGCGAGTTCGATCCGAACGGCATCTTCAACCGCGGGCGGATGTATTCCGATTTCTGATGCAGACGGCTCTCGCGGATTTCATCAAGGACACGCCCGAAGGCAGGGAGGCCGACGCCATTCTGAGGAAATGCGTGCACTGCGGTTTCTGCACCGCGACCTGCCCGACTTACCTGCTGCTCGGCGACGAAAACGACGGCCCGCGCGGCCGCATCTATCTCATGAAGCAGGCGCTCGAGGGACACGCGATCACCGACAAGACGCGCCTGCACCTAGACCGCTGCCTGACCTGCCGCGCCTGCGAGACCACCTGTCCCTCGGGCGTGCAATACGGCCGCCTGCTCGACATCGGCCGCAAGCTCGTCGAGGAGAAGACTGCGCGGCCCGCGGGAGAGATCTTCAGGCGCCGCGTTCTCGCCACGATCGTGCCGCGGCGCCGCCTCTTCGGATTCCTCCTCAAGCTCGGGCGCGTGTTCCGGCCGCTGCTGCCGCCCGGCCTCGCGGAAAAGATTCCCGCGGCGAGGCCGGCGTCGGGCGCCTGGCCCGCGCCGCGCCATGCGAGAAAAATGCTGGTGCTCGCCGGCTGCGCGCAGCCCGCTCTTTCGCCCGACATCAACGCGGCGGCGGCGCGCGTGCTCGACCGCGCCGGCATTTCGCTCCTGGAGGCACGCGGCGCGGGCTGCTGCGGCGCGCTGCGCTTCCACGTCGGCTTCCAGGACCACGGCCTCGCCGATATGCGCGCGCTGATCGATGCCTGGTGGCCGCACGTCGAGTCGGGCGCGGAAGCCCTCGTCATGACCGCGAGCGGCTGCGGCGCCGTGGTGAAGGAATACGGACATCTCCTGCGGGACGATGCGCGCTACGCCTCCAAGGCCGCGAGGATCAGCGCGATGACTCGCGATATCTCGGAAGTGGTCACGGCGGAGATCGAACGTCTCGTGCCTCTGCTCGCGAAAAAAAGCGCTCGCGTCGCGTTTCACCCGCCCTGCACTCTGCAGCACGGGCAGTCGCTGCGCGGCGCGACCGAGAAGCTCCTCGCACGCGCCGGATTCGAGCTGATCCCGGTGCCGGACGCGCATCTGTGCTGCGGCTCGGCGGGAACGTACTCGCTGCTGCAGCCCGAGCTGTCGCTGCAGCTGCGCGGCAACAAGATCGCCGCCCTCGTCGCGGGCGAACCGCAGGCCATCCTCACCGCCAACATCGGCTGCCAGGCGCACCTCGCGGCCGGCACCGGGCTTCCGGTCAGCCACTGGATCACGGCGCTCGAGGCCCGTTTGAGCTCCTAGCGCCGCGGATCGCGCGGCGCGCGGTGAATCCGGTCATAATAATTCCCGCGTTTTCTCGGAGCACGAGATGAAGATACTGGTGGTCGAGGACGACTCCGTGCTGGCGGCGGCGCTCACGCGCGCGCTCAACCAGGCCGCGTATACCGTCGATCTCGTCGAGGACGGTGAGGAAGCCAACCGCGCGCTCGGCGCCAACACCTACGACCTCGTCGTCCTCGATATCGCGCTGCCCAAGCTCGATGGCATGTCGGTGCTGCGGCGGCTGCGCGATCGGCGCACGCACGTGCCGGTGCTGATCCTCACGGCGCGCGACACCCTGGAGGACCGCGTCGCCGGGCTCGATCTCGGCGCGGACGACTACATGACCAAGCCCTTCGACCTGCCCGAGTTCGAGGCGCGAGTCCGCGCGCTGATCCGCCGCGGGCACTACAACGCGGGAACGAGCATGACCCACGGCCAGCTGCGCTTCGACACCGCCGCGAAGCGGCTCTTCCACCAGGAAGAGCCGATCGAGCTCTCGGCGCGCGAGCTGGCGGTGATCGAGCTCCTGCTGTCGCGGCAGGGGCGCGTGGTGAGCAAGGAACAGATGATCGACCACCTGTTCGGCTTCGGCGACGACGTCGGCAGCAACGCCATCGAGGTCTACGTGCACCGCGTGCGCAAGAAGCTCGAGCCCTTCGGCATCGACATCCGCACGGTCCGCGGCATGGGCTACCTGCTAGACAAGGTCAACGAACGACAAGGTCAATGAACCGACCCAAGGTCACCCTGCGCAGCAAGCTGCTGCGCTGGCTGCTGATTCCGCTGTCGCTGCTGTTCCTGCTCGACGCCGCCGGCAGCTGGTTCATCGCGGCGAGCCTCTCGGACCGCGTCTACGATGGCGAGCTGATGGAGATCGCGCGCGAGCTCGCCCTGCATGTCAAGCGCAACGGCGCAAAGCTCGCGTGGGACCTGGAGAGCGACGCCGAGCGCACGCTGCTGCTCGACCAGTACGACAAGGTCTACTACGCGGTGCACAGTCCCGCGGGCGAGATCGTCGCCGGAGATGCGACGCTCGAGCAACCGGGCGCGACGCGCACCGGCGCGTCCGACTTCTACGACGGCATGCTGCACGGCGACAAGGTCCGCATCGCGCTCTTGCGCACCGGCACCGGAGCGGATTCCTTCGGCCCGCCCGCGGTGGTCCAGGTGGCCGAGACGCTGGTGAAGCGCCACGCCCTCGCGCAGGAGATATTCATCGACGTGATCCTGCCGCAGCTCCTGCTCATCCTCATCGCGGGGCTGCTCGTCTGGGTGGGCGTGTCGCGCGGACTCTCGCCCCTCGGTCACTTGCGGCAGGCGGTGGCTGCGCGCTCGCACCTGGACCTGAGCCCCGTCGCGCCGCCGGCCGACGTGCCCGGCGAGGTGCATCCGTTGCTGCAGGCGATCAACGACCTGATGGCGCGCCTGGACGAGGTCCTGACGTTCCAGAACCGCTTCATCGCCGATGCCGCGCACCAGCTGCGCACGCCGGTCGCCGGACTGAAGGCGCACATCGAAGTCGCGCTGCGCGAGGACGATCCGGCGCAGACGCGACAGGCGCTCGCCCACCTGTACACCGCGGTGGAGCGCATGTCGCGCCTGGTGTCGCAGCTGCTCTCGCTTGCGCGCAACGAGCCCAGCACGGTGAAGAAGCTCGAGCTCGCCCCGGTGGACCTGAGCCGGCTCGTCTTCGACACCACCATGGAGTGGGTACCGGAGGCTTACAAGAAGGACATCGATCTCGGGTTCGAGGGTGCCGAGCCGCACGTCACCATCAAGGGCGACGCGATGCGCCTGACCGAGCTCATCAACAACCTGCTCGACAACGCGATCCGCTACAGCCGGCACGGCGGAAAGGTCACCGTGCGCGTGCTGCCGCATCCCAAACCGCGCGTGTCGATCAGCGACGACGGGCCGAGCATTCCGATCGAGGAGCGCCAGCGCGTCTTCGAGCGTTTCCACCGGCTGCTCGGCAGCCACACGGACGGCAGCGGCCTGGGCCTCGCGATCGTCCGCGAGATCGCCGCGCTGCACCATGCCGACGTCACGCTCGACGATGATACCGACGGCGTGGGCAATACCTTCACGGTGTCCTTCCCCGATCTGCGGACCGCGTAAGTCTGGCGTAAGTTTCTAGAAAGCCCCGCGTAATTCTTCCGACAGGCGCGCGTAACGCGCGCGACAGCGGCAGGTAATTCCACGGCGGTAACTTGTCTGCTCCGACAACTTCGACAACGGAGCAAGGCATGCTGGCCTCACTCACCGATCCGGAAATGTGGACCGCGCTGGTCAAGATCGCGATCATCAATGTCGTGCTGAGCGGCGACAACGCGGTCGTGATCGCACTGGCATGCCGCTCGCTCAATCCGAAAGACCAGCGCAAGGCCTTCATCATCGGCACCGCGGGCATCGTCGTGCTGATGACGGTACTGACGGCCTTCGCCGCGGCCTTGATGACGGTGCCCTATATCCAGCTGGTCGGCAGCGTCTTGCTCCTGTGGATCGGCATCAAGCTGCTCCTCCCTGAGGACGGCAACGACGATCTCAAGAGCTCGAGCAATTTCTGGGAAGCGGTGAAGACCATCATCATCGCCGACATCATCATGAGCCTGGACAATGTGCTCGGCATGGCGGGCGCCGCCAAGGGGCACTACGGCATGCTGTTCCTCGGCCTGCTCATCACCATGCCGCTGATTCTTTTCGGCAGCGCGCTGCTGATGAAGCTGATGGACCGTTTCCCGGTATTCATCACCATCGGCGCGGCGCTGATCGGCTATGTCGCCGGCGAAATGGTGATCGGCGACCTGGCCACCAAGGACTACGTCGAGTCCCATCTCGCGTTCCTCGACAAGTACTTCGTTGCGGCGCTCGCCGGGGCGCTGATCGTGGTTCTGGTGGGCAAGATACTCGGCAAGAGGAAGCTCGCGATGGCCGCAAACGGGGACGCCCCGGCGCAGCCGACCTGAGCGGCGCACGATGACCATGCAAAACGTACTCGTCCCGGTGAGCGCGCTCGGCGACGCGGCCTGGGCCGCCGCGCAGGCGATCGCTCGCTACCGCAAGGAGCCGGTCCACATCCACCTGCTGAACGTGCAGCGTCCGTTGCCCCGCCACGTGTCGCGCTTCTTCGGTGAGGGGGATCTGCGTGACTTTCACCGGGATGCGGGCATGCGAGTGCTGGAGGCTGCGATCCGCGTGCTCGACGAAGCCGGCGTGCCGCACCGCGTTCACGTGCTGGTCGGCAACCCAGCCGAGACCATCGTGGAATTCTCCGAGCAGAACAAGTGCGCGGAGGTGGTGCTCCAGAGCCAGACTGAGGGCCTGCTCGCGGTCTTCGGGCTGGGATCGGTCGGCAGCCAGGTGCGCCATTTGATGCAGGCGCACGCGGCAGCGACGCACTCGTAACGTCCCTCCGGTCTAGCCGGAACGCCCTCGCTCGGGCGTTCATGCCTCGGCTCGCGCGTTGACCGGCACCGGGCAGGGTATGCTTGCGCCCCGGGGAGCAATCGACGGGATCTCCGCTTGGCGCGACAGATAGACAATCTTCCGGAACGTCCACCCAACCGCGACATCCGCCAGCTGGCGCGGGTGCTGCGCTTTGTCGCACCCTACAAGGGGCGCATGGTCGTGGCGGCCGTCGCGCTCGTCGTTGCCGCGGGCTGCGTGCTGGTGCTCGGCCAGGGACTGAAGCGCGTCATCGACGCCGGTTTCTCCGGCAACGACGCCGCGTCCCTCGATACGGCGCTGTTCGCGCTGCTCGCCATCGTCTGCGTGCTCGCCGCGGCGACCTACACTCGTTTCTACTCGGTGTCCTGGATCGGCGAGCGCGTGTCCGCCGATATCCGCCGCGCGGTGTTCGGGCATCTGCTGGAGCAGTCCCCCGGATTCTTCGAGACCATGCGCACCGGCGAAGCGATCTCGCGCCTCACCAACGACACCTCGCTGCTGGAAGTCGTGATCGGCTCCTCGGCTTCGTTCGCGTTGCGCAACACGCTCATCATGCTCGGCGCACTGGTCATGCTCATCATCACCAGTCCCAAGCTCACCGCGCTCGTGGTGCTCGGCGTGCCGCTGGTGATCGCGCCGATTCTGTTGTTCGGCAAGCGCGTCAGGAAACTCTCGCGCGCCAGCCAGGACCGGATCGCCGATGTGAGTGCCTATGTCGACGAATCCTTGCACGAGATCCGCACGGTGCAATCCTACGGTCATGAAGACAAGGACCGCGAGCGATTCGGCGAGCGCGTGGAGCAGGCTTTTTCCACCGCTGTGAGACGCATCGGCCAGCGGGCCCTCCTCGTCGCCTTGGTGATGCTGTTCGCTTTCGGCGCGGTCGGCGTGATCCTCTGGATCGGCGGGCACGACGTGCTCGCCGGGCGCATCTCCGCCGGTGAGCTGTCGGCCTTCGTGTTCTACGCCGTGCTGGTCGCGGGCGCGGTGGGCGCGGTGTCGGAGGTCATCGGCGACTTGCAGCGCGCCGCGGGAGCCACCGAGCGGCTGATGGAGCTGCTCGCGACCGAGCCGACTATCCGTGCGCCGGCAAATCCGCAGGGGCTGCTTGAGCCTCCGCGCGGAGAAGTGCGTTTTGAACGCGTGACCTTCCACTATCCGTCGCGGCGGGACACTGCCGCGCTCTCGGATTTTTCTCTTTCTGTTTCGCGGGGCGAGAAAGTCGCGCTCGTCGGACCTTCCGGCGCCGGAAAATCCACTGTGTTTCAGCTCCTGCTGCGCTATTACGACCCCGGGATAGGAAGCATCGCGCTCGATGGTGTCGATCTGAAGAATGCCGATCCCAAGGCAGTACGCGGGCGAATCGCGCTGGTGCCGCAGGATCCCGTGATCTTCGCCGCGAGCGTCGCCGAAAACGTGCGCTACGGCCGGCCGCAGGCGAGCGACGCCGAGGTGGCGGCCGCCTGCAGGGCGGCTTACGCGACCGAGTTCATCGAGCGCCTGCCCGACGGAATGAATTCCTTTCTCGGCGAGCGCGGCGTGCGTCTCTCGGGCGGCCAGCGCCAGCGCCTGTCGATCGCCCGCGCGCTGCTCGCCGACCGCGCGGTGCTGCTGCTCGACGAGGCGACGAGCTCTCTGGACGCCGAAAGCGAGAGCTACGTGCAAAAGGCACTCGAGCACCTGATGCGCGGTCGCACCACGCTCGTGGTCGCGCACCGCCTCGCGACGGTGAAGAACGCCGACCGCATCGTGGTGATGGACCAAGGGCGCGTGATCGCAGCGGGCTCGCACGGTGAGCTCGTGCGCGAGCAGGGGCTGTACGCGCGGCTCGCCTCGCTGCAGTTCCTGGGCGATCTCTCGACGGTGCCATGAGGATCGTCGCCGCCCTGTCGCTGCTCCTCGCGGCGCTCCCCGCGCACGCCGATACCCTGCGCATCGGCTCGAAGCGCTTCACCGAGTCCTACATCCTCGGCGAGGTGCTGAAGCGGGCGGCCGAAGGCAAGGGCGCGGTCGAGCACCGGCCGGGAATGGGCAACACGGGAATTCTCTACGCGGCGTTGAAAAACGGCTCGATCGACCTCTATCCCGAATACACCGGGACGATCGCGAAAGAGATCCTCAAGGTGGAGGGCAACCCGACCCTCGCCGATCTCAACGCAGCGCTCGCGCCGCTCGGCCTGGGCGTCGCGGTGCGCCTGGGCTTCAACGACAGCTACGCGCTCGCGATGCGCGAGGACCGTGCCGCGGCGCTGGGCATCCGCACGCTTTCCGACCTCGCGAAGCGCCCCGGCCTCAAGCTGGGTCTGTCGCAGGAGTTCATCGGTCGCGGCGACGGCTGGCCGGGATTGAAGGCCGCGTACCACATGCCCTACGACACCCCCTCGGGGCTCGACCACGGCCTCGCCTACGAAGCGATCGCCGCGGGCAGGATCGACGTCATGGACGTTTACTCGACCGACGCCAAGATCGAGCGCTTCAAAATGCGGGTGCTCGAGGACGACCGCAATTTCTTCCCGCGCTACGACGCGGTGCTGTTCTACCGGCTCGATATGCCGCAGCGCTTTCCCGAGGCGTGGCGCGCGCTCCAGGCATTGGAGGGCACGATCGACGAGCGCAGCATGATCCGCATGAACGCGGCCGCGGAGCTCGAGGGCAGGAGCTTCGCTCAGGCCGCCTCACTGCTGGGCGCCGGAGCGGGTCCGCGAGACGTCTCGCAGCGCAGATTTCTCGACGTGCTCTTCGGCCCGGATTTCTGGCGCCTTACGCGAGAGCACCTGCTGCTCGTATTCGCCTCGCTCGCCGTGAGCATCGTGGTCGGCGTGCCGCTCGGCGTACTTGCGGCAAAAGTCCCGCGGGCGGGCATCGTCATCTTCGGAGTCGTCGGAGTGGTCCAGACGATTCCTTCCCTGGCGCTGCTCGCGTTCCTCATCGCGCTCCTGGGCGCGATCGGCACGGTACCCGCGCTCGTCGCCCTGTTTCTCTACGCGCTCCTGCCCATTGTGCGCAATACCTGCACGGGGTTCGTCGGCATCCAGCGCGGCATGCGCCAGGCGGCGTTGGCGCTCGGACTCTCGACGCGCGACCGGATGTTGCTGATCGAATTGCCCCTTGCGCTGCCTTCGATCCTCGCCGGCATCAATACCTCCGCCGTCATCAACGTCGGGACCGCAACCATCGCTGCTTTCATCGGCGCCGGCGGGTACGGCGAGCGCATCGCCTCGGGGCTGGCGCTGAACGACAACGCGACGCTGCTCGCCGGGGCGATACCCGCGGCGGCGCTCGCCCTCCTCGTCCAGGGATTGTTCGAGGCGGGCGGGCGGCGCTTCCGGATTCCCCGCTAGGGCGCGGGCACCGCGGTGCGGTTGGCAGGAACGATCTGCGTCTGGTAGGTGAACACTTCCCGGGTGCGGGGATCCACGGTCACCTTGAGCCAGTTGA
>Ga0137397_10003641_pt1 | contig 10739 bp, 7 predicted proteins | sample czorhiz116metaG_FD_106658 | JGI IMG/M metagenome (GOLD analysis project Ga0137397, IMG submission 106658) | Vadose zone soil microbial communities from Angelo Coast Range Reserve, California, USA - czorhiz1.16 metaG | ecosystem: Environmental > Terrestrial > Soil > Vadose zone | place: USA...
AAAGCCGGCGTTCAGACGCACGCGCTCACGATGCCGGACCGGGCGTATGGGCGCGAGCGCCGCGCGATCACCAATCTGTTCCGCCGGCTTCGCCCCGACGTGGTTCACACTCATGGCTATCGGCCGGACGTGCTCCACTCGGGCGTCGCGCGCCATCTAAGTATTCCGGTGGTCACCACCGTTCACGGTTTTGCCGGCGGTGATTGGAAGAACCGATTCTACGAGTGGCTGCAACGGCGGGCGTTCCGGAGATTCGACGCGGTGGTGGCGGTGTCCCGCCCATTGGCGGAGCGGTTGGCACGCGTCGGGGTCCCTCGGTCGCGAATTCATGCCGTTCCCAACGCGTGGAGCGAGTTCGCGAAGCCGCTCGAACGTGAGGCTGCGCGCGACGTGTTAAAGATCCCCCGAGACGGCTTCGTGGTCGGGTGGGTTGGCCGGTTGAGTCGTGAAAAAGGTGCGGACGTGCTAGTCGGTGCGCTGCCACGCCTCAGTGGCGTACCACTCACCGTATCGGTGGTGGGAACGGGAGCCGAGCTGGTCGCGCTGCAGGCACGCGCACGCGACCTCGGTGTCGATGGGCGGATCCGCTGGCACGGGGCGGTCGCTGACGCGGCCCGGGTGTTCACCGCTTTCGATGTCTTCGTCCTGAGCTCACGCACCGAGGGCACGCCGGTGGTGCTGCTTGAGGCGATGGCGGCTGGAGTACCTATCGTCGCGAGCCGCGTGGGCGGCGTGCCTGATGTCGTGTCGCCAGCGGAAGCCGCGGTCATCCGGTCGGAGGACCCCGTGGCGCTCGCGGCCGAGATCCGTCGCGTGTATGACGACCCAGGCGCAGCGCGAGACCGCGCCCGCGCGGCGCATGCCCGCCAAACGCGGGAGTTCAGCGTCGTGCCCTGGCTACAACGCTACGAAGCGATCTACCGGCTAGTGAGGCACGGAGTCCCGGTGCGGGCTTCATGACCATGAACAGACCAGATGCCGCTACCACGCTGCCGAGGTTCGACACCTGAAGCGTGACCGCTGCACCCGGGTGAATGCGAGCATCGAGGGATATCGGATTATCTCGTTAAATCGCAATGAAATACACGCCCTCAACGGTTGTGGCTTGGGACCTGCAGTGCGTGCCTGTGTGGGGGACTCCGTCATCGTAGACGCAGCAGACGTGGTGGCGACGCGCCTGGATGTGGTGCCCGAACGCGTTAGCGCGTTGCACGCGCTTCTTTCGGACGCGGAGCGACGCAGAGCGAGTCGCATTGCCTTCGGTCGCGACCGCCGCCGATTCATTGTCGCACGGGGGCGTTTGCGACAGTTGCTGGGGGCGCGACTGGGTGCTCGGCCTGAATCCGTCGAGCTGGCCTATGGGGCGCAAGGCAAACCTGCGCTGGCACCGCGCTTCGCGGAGTCGGACCTGCGTTTCAACGTATCGCACTGCGATGATGTCGCGGCATACGTGTTCGTATTCGGCCGCGAGATCGGAGTCGACATCGAAGCCGTCCGTCCGGTAGGTGACGCTGACGATCTCGCCGCGCGGTTCTTTTCAGACGGCGAGCGCGCGGCCTACGAGGCCCTGGATCCGCCCGACAGGCCGCTGGGATTCTTCACCTGCTGGACCCGCAAGGAGGCCTTCATCAAAGCGCTGGGCGATGGCTTTGGTTATCCACTCGATCGCTTCGATGTCTCGCTCAGGCCGGACGAGCAGGCGAGGATTCTCCGGGTCGGGCACATGTCTGGGGACAGCTGCGGCTGGTGCATGATGAGCTTTGCGCCCGCTCCCGGATTTGTCGGGGCCGTCGTCACGGAGAGCAAAGCGTCGTGACGGCCTCTACGCTGGCGTGTCCTATTCCCTACGAGTCTCCGTGGGCCACCGATGATGTGCGGATGTTCCGCACCACCGTCCGGCAGTTCATACAAAAGGAGTTCGCACCGCGTCAAGCTCATTGGCGTGAGCAGCGCTACCCTGATGCGGAGGCCTGGACGGCAGCAGGCGGGGCCGGCATCCTGCTCCCCGACTTTCCGGAAGAGTACGGTGGTGGCGGCGGAACCTTCGCCCACCAAGCGGTCGTGTTGGAGGAGCTTGCCCGCGCGGGAGTCCACTTCGGCGCCCTCATCCAGAGTGTCGTGGCGCACTACATCCTCGCATACGGCAGAGCGGAGCAGAAAGGCGACTGGCTCTCGCGCATGGCCCGCGGTGAGTTGGTGGGCGCGATCGCGATGACCGAGCCGGCCGCCGGCTCCGATTTGCCGGGGATCCAGACCACCGCCCGGCGCGACGGCGACCATTACGTCATCAATGGCTCGAAGACCTTCATCACCAACGGCCGGCATGCCAGCATTATCTGCCTCGCTGTCAAGACCAACCCGAAGGTTGCCGGCATGAGGGGCATCTCGCTGCTCGTTGTCGAACCGCAGAGTCTTCCCGGCTACCGCGTCGGGCGCTCGCTCGACAAAATCGGCATGCACGCGCAGGACACTTGCGAGCTCTTCTTCGACAACGTACGCGTTCCGGTGGCGAACCTGCTGGGCCCTGCCGAAGGCCAGGGATTCGCCCAGATGATGGAGCGCCTGCCGTACGAACGTCTCGCTGTCGGCGTGACCGCGGTCGCAACCGCGGAAGAAGCTGTGGCCGTCACAACCAAATATGTGAAGGAGCGCACGACGTTCGGCAAAACGCTGATGGATTTTCAGAACACGCGCTTCACGTTGGCTGAATGCAAGACGGCGGCGCACATCGGCCGTGTCTTCCTCGACAACTGCATCGAGCGCTTCATCGCCGGCCAGCTCGACGATACCACGGCTGCCATGGCGAAGTATTGGCTCTCGGACTGCCAGTGTCGCATCGTCGACGAATGCGTGCAGCTGCACGGCGGCTACGGTTACATGATGGAGTATCCGATCGCCCGAATGTGGGCCGACAGCCGCGTGCAGCGTATCTACGCGGGAGCGAACGAAATCATGAAGGAGCTGATCGCGTGCTCGCTGTGAACGATACTCTCTGCCTGCACCAGCTCATAGAACAGCAGGCCCAGCGCACACCCGATCAGGTGGCCTTGGTCTTCGAGCAACAGCGGTTGACGTACCGCGAGCTCAACCGTCGCGCCGATCAGCTCGCGCGACACCTGAGGACGCTAAACGGTGGGCCGGAGACACTCGTCGGCCTGTTCGTTGAGCGCTCGCTCGAGATGGTTGTGGGCATCCTGGGCGTCCTGAAGGCTGGAGCAGCCTACGTGCCCATTGATGCCGCGAATCCGCAGGAGCGAATCGCCTTCGTGCTCACGGATGCCAAGGTGACGGTGCTGCTCACGCAACGCAGCCTCCTGGCAGGTCTCCCGAGCGATAGCCCGCCAGTGGTTTGTCTGGACTCGTTCGATTGGACTCAGTCAGAACCACCGTCAGACGACGATGCGCTGATCAAGGCGAGCGACTTGGCCTATGTGATCTATACGAGCGGCTCGACGGGTCGTCCCAAGGGCGTCTGCATCGAACATCGAAGCATCGTGAACTACGTTCTCGGCATCAGCGAACGCTTGCGACTCGAGCCCGGCATGAATCACGCGACGGTATCGACCATCGCCGCCGATCTCGGCAATACGGTCGTGTTCCCGGCGCTGACCACCGGTGGCTGTCTGCATGTCATCTCACAGGAGCGAGCCGAGAGCCCGGCGATGCTCGCCGAGTATTTCAATCGCGAGAACATCGATGTGCTGAAGATCGTGCCCTCGCATCTCGCGGCATTACAGACTGGCAGGAATCCGGAACAGGTGATGCCGAGGCGTCGCTTGATCCTGGGCGGCGAATCGTCGCGTTTGGATTGGACTGAGGGTCTGTGCCGCCTCGCACCGGACTGCGAACTCTACAATCACTACGGCCCCACGGAGACCACGGTCGGCGTGCTGACGTATCGAGTCGGCCCACACATGCCGAACACGCGGTCCGGCACGCTCCCGTTGGGGACGCCCCTGCCCAATGTCTCCATCCATATACTCGACGGCGAGGGGCGGCCCGTGGCGACCGGCGAGCAGGGGGAACTCTGCATCGGTGGTCAGGGAGTGGCGAGGGGCTACCTTAACCGCCCTGATCTGACCACGAGCAAATTCGTCGCGGATCCATTCAGCACGGATCCTGGTGCGCGCCTGTATCGCACCGGCGACCTTGCGCGTTACCTCCCGGACGGGACTGTCGAGTTCTGCGGTCGCATCGACGACCAGGTGAAGATTCACGGCTACCGGATCGAGCCCGGTGAAATCGACGGGATCCTGCGCGAGCACCGCGGTGTGCGCGACGCGGTCGTGTTCGCGCGCGCGACGGAGTCTGGCGATAAGCAGCTCGTCGCGTATGTCGTGCCGAAACGGGCGCAGCAACCGTTGTGGGCCTGGCCGTCGCTCCAGGTATTGCCCGATGGCTCGCCGGTCGCGCATTTGAACAAGAGCGAGACGGACTACATTTACAACGAGATCTTCGTGCTGCAGGCGTACTTGCGGCATGGAATTACGATCAACGATGGCGACTGCGTCGTGGATGCAGGCGCCAACATCGGGTTGTTCAGCATGTTTGTCAGTCGCCTGGCCCGGCACCTCAGGATCAATTCGTTTGAGCCCAATCCTGCGGCATTTGCCTGTTTGCAGGCGAACGCCGCCGCCTGGGGACCCGGTGTGAAATGCTTCCCGGTCGGACTCTCCCGCGACAATGGCTCAGCGGATCTGACATTCTTCGAGGGATTGTCCCTGTTGTCCGGTTTCTACGCGGACGCTGCGACGGAACGCGACGTAATCAAGAGTTACGTGTTCAACCAACAAGCTGAGCCACCGGGCACCGAGCGATGGGCGACGGAGATCGAGGCTTTGATCGATGATCGACTCCATGCAAAGACCGTCTCTGCCCAACTGCGGACTCTCTCCAGCGTCCTCGCCGAGGAGGGGATCGAGCGTGTTGACCTCCTCAAGATCAATGTCGAAAAGAGCGAGCTCGATGTCCTGCTCGGCCTCGGCGCCGGTGATTGGCCCAAGATTCGCCAATTGGTCATCGAGGTGGATCTGCGGAAAAACCTGGAGCCCATCGCGACCCTGTTGAAGCGGCAGGGCTTCGACGTACTCGTGGAGCAGGACCCGTCGCTGCGATCCACTGAGCTGTGCTACGTGTACGCAATTCGCCCGTCGGCAGCGGGTCCAAATCTTATACGGGACCAGGCGCCCGACGCGCACAAACGTTCCCTGCCGGCCGTGGACGAGGAGATTCTGACGCCCACGACCCTGCGGAAGTACCTCACCGCGCGGTTGCCCCAATACATGGTCCCGTCGGCGTTGGTCCTGATGGAGGAATTCCCGCTGACGTCGAATGGCAAAATCGATCGTCAGTCGCTGCCGAATGTTACGTCCGACAATGCACGGCCTGCTCGCGAGTCCGTCTCGCCGCGCACCGAGACCGAACAAGCGCTCGCCGCCATTTGGTCTGGGCTGCTGAAGGTGGAGCATATCGGTATCGACGACGATTTCTTCGAAGTGGGCGGCCACTCACTGTTGGCGATTCAGCTGGTGTCACGGGTTCGCGACGTTTTCGGCGTGGACCTGCCGTTGCGCAATCTATTCGAACGCCCGACCGTCGCGACGTTGGCCGAGGCCATCGATGCGCTGATGTGGTTGGCACGCCCGAACCCCCAGCCGGATGCGGCTGGTGATCGGGAGGAGATCGCGGTGTGAGTGTTGCGGCCTTGCTCGCGGAGTTGCGCAGTCGCGACATGGAGGTCTGGGCCGATGGCGACCAGCTGCGCTGCAATGCGCCCGCAGGCGCGCTCACGCCCGAGATCCGCGATCGCCTGCGGCAGCGCAAAAACGATATCCTGGAGTTCCTCCGCTCCGCGGAGACCCTTGCCCGGCAGCAGCGTGCGATCATCCCGTTGCAACCCGACGGCGTGCGCCCTCCCGTTTTTGCGGTGGGCGGCCATAACGGCGATGTCTTCTGCTACCGTCTTCTGGCGCATTACCTCGGCGACGATCAGCCGTTCTTCGGACTCCAGCCTCCGGGTGTTGATGGGCTGAGCCCGCCCCTGACGAGGATCGAAGATTTGGCGGCGTTCTTTGCCGGACAGATCCGCGCGTTCCACAACGACGGGCCTGTGGTGATTGCGGGGTTCTGCGCCGGCGGTACGATCGCATTCGAGCTGGCGCGCCAGTTGGTGCAGCAGGGCGGCGCAGTCAGCTTCGTCGCGCTGTTCGCCGGCCCCCACCCAAGCTGGTACCGGTCTCTACCACAATTGCGGGAGCGCGTCACGTATCTGACGAGGCAGGCCCGCGTTCACGCCCGTGCGCTGGCATCGCTCTCATACGGGGGAATTCGCCGCTACATCACGGAACGACTGCGTCAGCGCGCTGAGCAGCGAGCGGCGAGTCGCGGTGCGGTGCCGGATCCGGCGCTGGTTTCGCGCGGCCAGGTCGTGGAGGCGACGTTATTCGCCTTGCGCCGCTACAGACCGCGCCATTTCAGCGGCCGGCTCACGCTGTTCGTCCCGAACCGTCGCTGGCTACGCTCGCGCAACCTGTCGCGACGCTGGCGTCACGTCGCGCGGGAGGTCGAGGAGCACTGCGCCCCGGTCGGCTGCGAGGGTGACGTGATGCTGCAGGAACCGAATGTACAGGTTACCGCTGACCTTTTCCGGCGCTGTCGCGAGAACAGCGAGGGTCTGGGCTGAGTCCGTTCACGTCGCTGTCAGGCGGCCGGTTCCGGTTGCGATTGCAGAGTCGGTTCAGTTTCTTGCGCAGGCTCACGCTCCACCACCCACGCGGCGTTGGGGCTGCGCTGCAGGCCGTGCCGCTCCATCAGGCGGTACAGGGTGGTGCGGTCGACGCCGGCGATCCGGGCGGCCTGCGACAGGTTCCCGCCCGCCCGGCTGAGTAACCACGTCAGGTACTGCATCTCGAACTGCGCGATCACCTGTTCGCGGGCGCCATGATAGCTCTCTTCGAGCATCGACGAGATGAGCGATGCCGGGTTCGCACTGACGGGCGACCGCGCTTCGATGGTGAGCGGGAGATCCTCAGACCGAATGGCGGCCCCCGGCTCGGTGAGTACTGCGACGTGCTCGATCACGTTTTGCAGCTCGCGCACGTTTCCCTGCCAGGGGTGGCTGCACAGCGTGCGGATCGCGTCATCGGACAGCTTGGGAGACGACGCCCCCTGCCTGCGGTGCCGCATCCAGTACGTCGAGAGGAAATGTTCGGTGAGCAACGGGATGTCTTCGGGCCGTTCGCGGAGCGGGGGGACGTTGATCGGCACCACGCGCAGGCGGTAGTAGAGGTCTGGTCGCATGGTGCCAGCCTTTACGGCGGCTTCCGGATCACCGTTCGTCGCCGCAATGAACCGGACGTTCACCACGGCATCCGTCGTTTCGCTGCCGACGCGACGCACCACGCCGTCCTGGATGACGCGCAGCAGCTTGGCCTGAATCGGCTTGGACATCTCCACCAGCTCGTCGAGGAACAGCGTTCCGCCGTTGGCCGTCTCGAGCAAACCGGGCTTGTCGCGCACGGCGCCGGTGAAGGCGCCCTTGCGGTGCCCGAACATCTCGGATTCGAGGAGTGCCTCCGGGAGCGCGGCGCAGTTGACAGCGACGAAGGGCCGGCTGGAACGCCGGCTATGCTGGTGGATGAACTGGGCGACGAGCTCCTTGCCCGAGCCGCTCTCGCCGGTGATGAACACTGAGGCGTCGGTCGGCGCCACACGGCGCGCCAGCTCGATGACCCTGCGGAATGGAGCAGACGTCCCGAGCAGCGCGACCTTCTCGCCAGCTTCCTGACTTCGCTCGGGATCCTCCTGTTGATCGCGTGTCTCCCGGGCGACCAGCACGGTGTGGGCCGCTCGTCCCATTGTGATTTGCAGGTGCTGCGCCGAGAACGGCTTCGGCAGGTAATCCCAGGCACCCTGGCGCAGCGCCTCGATGCTCGACTCGACGCTGGGGTTGCCGGTCATCATGATGACGATCGTGCCCGGGTTCGTGGCCAAGGCGGCACGGAGCAGGGTCAGGCCGTCGACCTGGGACATGTACAGGTCCACGAGCGCGATGTCGAAGGGCTGGCGCTTGAGTATATCCAGGGCTTCCTGGCCCCGGCCGCAGACGGTCACATCGTGCCCCGCACTGGTGAGCAGGCTGCCGCAGGTCTCGCGCAGGCTGTGCTCATCGTCCACGACCAGAGTGCGGATGTTGGCCTTGGTTCCCGAACCGATGGACAGCAGCGCGTTAACGCTGACTGCGTCGGCGTGCGCGCTGTTGGTTGATCCTAGCGGTATCGACATGATCGTTCCTCCTGCCGACGCCTCACGCAGGGATCGGGCCACGCTATCGCGATCCTGCAACACGGGACGCGGCGGCGCAGCGCCAATCTGAATCTCGAGGGAGTGCGGTCGCGCGACACGATGAACTAGACGATGGACATGTCGATGGAGCATGAGTATGCCAGGGGCGAAATAGACTTCCATCCCTCTTGGGGACTAATTCGTATTCGTTCTTGCGGACTACTCCTAATTCCGACCTATCCCGAGTGCGTTGCGTCGGCGCAGCGGGGCCCGCCGCGGCGGCCTGTTGCGCGACCGCGACGGCCCGGGAGCCAGAACAGGCACGGAATTTGTTGATGGGCGAGCGATGCCCTTCGTTCCGACCCTCCCGCTGGTGTTGCTGGTCGCCGCGGTCGCCCTCTGTGCCTACACATACCTAGGCTATCCGGCGATCCTCGAGCTCCTGCGGGTCGTTCGGAGGGCACCGGTGGACCGGCCCCGGCGCCGTGCAGCCGGCTGGCCCACGATCAGCGTCGCGCTGCCCGTCTACAACGAAGTCGAAGGGATCGCCGGCACGCTCGAACGGATTCTCGCCATCGAGTATCCCGCCGAGCGCCGGCAGATCCTCGTCGTTTCCGATGCATCTACCGACGGCACCGATGAGATCGTCACTCGGTTCGCCCCGCGGGGCGTCGAACTCGTGCGCCTGCCGCAGCGGTGCGGCAAGACTGCGGCGGAAAACGCCGCCAGGTCTCACCTCACCGGGGAGATCATCGTCAACACCGATGCTTCGGTGCGGATCGACGTGGGAGCTGTGAAGCACCTTGTGGCGGCCTTCGACGACCCGTCGGTCGGTGTTGCCTCGGGGCGCGACGTGAGCGTCTCTAACGTCGATGACCGGCTGAATCCCGGGGAACAAGCCTACGTCGGCTACGAGCTGTGGGTGCGTGATCTCGAATCCGGCCTGTCCGGCATTGTCGGGGCGTCAGGATGTCTGTACGCGATTCGTCGCGATCTGCATATGCAGAGCATGCCGGACGGACTGAGCCGGGACTTCGGCGCGGCACTCGTAGCGCGGGAGCAAGGGTACTGCGCTGTGTCGGTTCCCGCCGCGATCTGTTACGTCCCCCGTAGCGGCTCTCTGCGACGCGAGTACCGTCGCAAAGTACGCACGATGGCCCGCGGCCTCAGGACGTTATGGTACAAGCGCCACCTGCTTGACCCAATGCGTCACGGTCTCTTCGCGTGGATGCTGTGGAGCCACAAACTGTGTCGTTGGCTCTTGCCGTGGATGGCGCTCCCCGTGGTGGCGGCGCTCGCGTGGCTCGCGCCCGAGCGCCGCTGGGCCGCCGCAACGCTTGCGTTCGGCGGACTGGTCGCGCTGGTGACGGCGATCGGTTGGGTGTGGCCGGAGGGACGACCGGTCCCGCGGCTGATCGCAGTGCCCGCCTACGCGGTGAGTGGGAACATCGCCGCGTTGCAGGCCTGGATCAGAGCGCTGGGGGGGCGGGGAACAGCGCTGTGGGAGCCGACGCGCCGAGGTGCTCAGTCCTCTTGAGGTCGAATCCAGCCGGGCCGCGACTCTGCGTCGGCGTGCCACGCGCGGCGCGCCCGCACCAGTAGTTCGCTTGGGCTGCCTGGGGCGTACGCGACGTTACTGACCGCCTCATAGCCCGTGCGCAGCCGGAACGCCGGAACGGCGCCGGCGGCATCGTGCGAGCCGCGCCGCATCACGCCCTCGAGCCGCTGTACCAGCCGGACCGCGCCGTGAGCGCCAGTCCGAGGCGCCACGACGGCGAACTCCGCGGCGGCGATCCGGCCCGGCACGTCCGAATGTCGCACCCCGCCCTTGATCGTATGAGCGCAGAACGTAGCCACCTCGGGCATGGCGACGGCGTCCTCCACCTCGATCGCGAGCACAACGCACGCGAGCGCGTGGTGCGCCCGCGCCGACAGCGCTCCCAACTCCTCGAGGCGCCGCGCGAGACCGTGAAGGTTGTACAGGCCCGTCTCGCGATCCACGAGACTGGCGGACTGCATCTCTTCGGCCAGGGTCTTGAGCTGCACGTATGCGTCGAGCTTGAGGAGCAGTGAGGCGACGTCGAGCGGCTCGCCAAAGATGTCGGACGCGCCCGCGCGCAGCGCGGCAAGTTGGGTGTCGCGCGACGCCAGTTCGCCCACGATGAGGATGGGCGTTTGCGGCGTGACGCTCGGCACGCGGCGCAGCTGGCGACACAGCTCGGCAGGCTCCGCATCGGGGAGGGCGGCCGCGACGATGATCGCGTCCGGAGAGGTGCGGTGCACCGCCGCCAGCGCGGCTGGAGCCGAGGGCACCTTCAGCACGACGTGCCCGCCGACCTCTAGCTCCGCGGCTACCGGGTCGAGCGGTTGCCCATGCGCGCCCACGATTAAGACCACGGCCATATCGTGTCGTCAGCTAGGCAAGATTCGGTCCGACCATCCTTTGGGGTGACAGG
>Ga0137397_10003643_pt1 | contig 10738 bp, 7 predicted proteins | sample czorhiz116metaG_FD_106658 | JGI IMG/M metagenome (GOLD analysis project Ga0137397, IMG submission 106658) | Vadose zone soil microbial communities from Angelo Coast Range Reserve, California, USA - czorhiz1.16 metaG | ecosystem: Environmental > Terrestrial > Soil > Vadose zone | place: USA...
GTGATGAGTGCGGCGAGAGGTCCGCTAATGTTTGCGAACGTCACTTGGCTGCCGAACCCAGCCGACACCCCCACTGGCCCGTTCCCTTGAATCTGGTTGGGCTGGCCGATGCTCCAGAAAGAGATCTCCGCATTTTCCTGCAGTGACGCCCCGCCATTTGGGTTCCCCGAAATGAGATTCGGGCCGAAGAGCGCCCCCATCTGCGCGCGGGCGCCGCCACGCAAATCGATCCCCAATCCTGGAGCGAAAAATCCGTTAGAAATATTGTTCGTGATCGTCGTGGGCCCCAGACTCGAGAAGTCCCCCTGCGAGGCATACACTCCGGCGCCCACATTGTTGCTGATGTCCACCGGCCCAGCCCATGCCACCAGCGCTACCAAGGAATTGCCAGTGATGTTCATGCCGTTCGATCCGTTGTGGCTGAACGCCCCACTGGCTCCGATCGTGACGTCAGACATCCCGTTCACGTTCAGGCCATTTCCGGAATTTCCGCTGCTCGAGCAGACGTTCAACGAAATGCCTCTGCTGGAGCTCACCGAAATGCCGTTCCCCGCCGGATTGGTCACATTGAGGCCGTAAAGAAACAAATTTTGCGAATTGGTAATGGAAATGGAGCCATTGATGGTTGCCGTCTGCCCGTAGTACGCTCCCAGATTTATTCCATTCAGCCCATTCAGGGAAATATTTTCCGTACAGGGCCCTGTGACTAGGATGAAAGAGCCTATGGCCGCATTTGGCAGCGCTGCGTTGATGCTCGGGTACGCGGAAGGATTAGCTCCGGTGCAGTCAACGATCAGGTACTGCGCGCGAAGCGTTCCCGGAAAAGACAGCAGAATCAAAATCAACGGAACTGTGAAATAGGTACCTTTGGCCGTTAGCTTCTTGAATGCGTTCATGGTCGCTCCTTGGAGCTGCGGCCCGGTGATGCCAGTTAGAACCATGCCCCCGCGTGGCTCTTGGTTTGGTCAGCTTGTGCGGTTACCAGCAGCTGCGGCCATCATGGGGAGAGGCCCCATACCCTGCAAGCGACATGCTGCGACAGTCGCTCCAGCGCTATGCTGTGTCGCGCTTTGTCGCCTGCGCTCACCTTTCCTCCACTGTATACGGCGCCATGTCTCTGTATGCAACCGTCCCTGGCTCCCACATTGCTGTCCTCGCGCCGGGGCGCTCATCACAACATCCGCTTCGCCGGCTTCTGTCTTGAGAACTTTGTATGGGTTATGGAAAACGAAGAGGAATACGCAAGGCGAGATGCGCACAGAATTAGATTGGACTGTTACTGGAGAAGAAAAACCTATTTACAAAAGGCTACTCAGTGCGCCGCGGGCTTCTTCGGAAGAATATCTTTTTCCAGCATCTGCTCTTTGCGATATACCAGCGCGTTGATGTCGTATGGAGCGAGTTCAAATCCGTGACCGTGCGTGATTGCATCCGTGGGGCAGGCTTCCACGCAATATCCGCAAAAAATGCAGCGTGAATAATCGATGTTGTAGACGGAAGCGTACCGTTCGCCCGCGGAGATCCGGTTTGTGTCTGTGTTTTCAGCCGCTTCGATGTAAATGCAATTCGCAGGGCACGCCGCCGCGCAAAGGAAGCATCCCACGCACTTCTCAAGGCCGTTTTCGTCGCGGTGTAGCACGTGAATCCCACGGTAGCGGGGCTGGAAGTGCACCGGCTCGTGCGGGTAGTTTTCGGTGACTGTTTTCCGGAACATGTTTCGGAAGGTCACGCTAAAACCCTTGAACATCGTGCTGAATGTTGCGAACACTTCACCGAGTGGAGACGCCATATACGGTGAGTTTAGCAGAGCCATGTCACGCGGGCAAACCTCTGTCTGCTTAGTGGATTTATAGTTTACCCCGCAAAGCATTCACGATCTGCTTCCCGTGGAAGCGCCCATTTTCGATGAAGATTTCGCTCGTGTGCCGCCCGCCAATCACAACCCCCGCGAGATGCAAGCCCTGGACATTGCTTTCCAGAGAATCCGGTTTCAGGTCTGGCTTTTTCGTTTTTGGGTCGAGCTTCACGCCAAAGCTTTCGATGAACTCGTAATCCGGATGATACCCGGTCAGCGCAAACACGTGCCGCGCCGGTAGCCGTTTTTCTTCGGCGCTATTCTGCACGATGATTTCATCCGCAGTAATCTGCTTCACGCGCGTATCAAAAAGCGCCGATACTTGCCCTGCCTTGATTCGATTCTCAATGTCCGGCCGAACCCAGTACTTAATCGTCGAGCCCAATTCCGCATCGCGATGCACAAGCGTCACGCGCGCGCCGTTGCGATACAAATCGAGCGCCGCCTCCGCCGCCGAATTCTTTCCGCCCACCACAACGACATCTTGATTCCAAAACTCGTGCGGCTCCGTGTAGTAGTGCGAAACGTGTGGTAGTTCTTCGCCCGGAACCCCAATCGTGTTTGGCAGATCGTAGTATCCCGTGGCGATCACCACTTTCTTGCCTGAATATCTCCGTTCGATTCCCTTTTCCGTCTTTGCAACAACGGCGAAATTTCCATCCTGGCCCTCTAGCCGCAACACGGTTTCATACAGCCGGACTTCCAAACCGTAATGTTCCGTCGCTTTGCGGTAATATTTTAACGCTTCCACACGCGTCGGTTTTTCCGCCGCGCACACCAACGGCAAATCGCCGATCTCCAGCAGCTCCGGCGTCGTGAAGAAATACATGTTCACCGGATAGTGGTAAATCGAATTACACAAACATCCCTTGTCAATCACGATTGGCTTCATGCCCGCGCGCACTGCCTCAATCGCGCACGCAAGGCCTGTCGGGCCCGCGCCAATGCAAATCAAGTCATAAGTCGCCATGGGAATTCAGTTTGCCGTGAGTTTTTCCGATTTGCAAATGAAGCGCTTATTACTGAGGCATGCCTATAGCCAACAATTCCTCCAGCGTCTTCTGAAAGTCCGCTAATTCCTCCAGCCGGTCCGGCGTTGCTTCCAGTTCCCGTTGTTTGAAGACGAAAACGTCACGTCCTCCGCGTTTCACACGCACGCCAAATTTTCCGTCCACCAAAAAAGATGCCGGTGCCAGGATTCGAAGGCCGCCTTGCTCTACAGGTGCAAGCACTGCCGCGCATTCGCCTCGCCTCACACACAAAGCGCTCTCGTAGGGCGGAATCGCAACCGGTCGAAACCCCGCCTCAAACAGGCGTTGCAGCACCTGCATCTGTTTCGGAGTAAATTCCTGCATGTGGTTTTTTGAACAACCCGGCTGCAGCAGCTAAGCCGCGGTCGAATCGGCTTCCGAACCTGCCGCACCTTCCAGTTGCGACAAAATCTCGCGCAGCGTAACAATCAGCTCATCTCGCGAAACATGGCTCTTCTTGAACTGAATCCGGAACTTGAACGATTCGTTCTGAGGCTCGAAATGAAAAATGAATGGCCGCGGCCGCTGCGGGCCGCCTTGCTCTTCCTTGCGCTCCCGCCGCGCCTCATCGCGCGTCAATCCGCCTTGCAGGATGCGCTGAAACATCTCGGTCATTTTCTTTTCGGTCGGCTGCCGCGCAATTTGTAGAAGCAGAGACTTTGACGTCACGCCATGGTCAACGCATTTCTTGCGTAGCGACTCCGGAATATTCCGCAGCGAAAGCGTTTCCGTGACCGAAGAGCGCGCGCGGCCTATCTTTTTCGCCATATCTTCGTGCGTATATTCGAATTGCACCGCCAGCCGGTACAAACCGTCCGCTTCTTCAAACGGCGTCAGGTCTTTCCGCTGAATGTTTTCGACTAGCGCGATTTCCAACGTCTCTGCGTCGTCCGCCATCTTTTCGATGCAAGGCACTTCGCGCAATCCCGCCGCGCGTGACGAATGGTATCTCCGTTCGCCGGAAATGATGTAGTAGCACTCTTCCCGCGGCACGTAACGTACCAGCAGCGGTTCGAGCACGCCCTTTTCACGAATGGATTCGGTAAGCTCTGTCAAATCGCCGAGCGACTTGCGGGGCTGGTCCGGGTTCGGGCGAATTTGATCCACGCGGATCATCCGCCCCACCGCCGCACCACTGAAACTCGTCAGTTGTTCGACATAGTGCGCGTCATGCCGCATCTTCAGCGCGACGGGTAGTCCTATTCTCTTCGACACGGTGAATGACCTCCGCTGCCAGCTTTTTGTACTCTACGGCGCCAGGTGATTTCGGCGCGTAAGTGAAAATCGTTTCTTTGTACGCCGGGCTCTCTTCGAGCCGAACGTTTTTGCTGATCTTCGTCTTAAAAAGCACTTCTCCGAACACGCTGCGAATCTGGCCATGCGTGTCCTTGGAAATATTCGTACGCTTATCGAATAGCGTAATCACCACACCCAGCACTTTCAGATTCGGATTCGGCCGCGCGCGGATGCGCTCGTAGGTTTCCAGCAAATCATCCGTACCTTCAATCGCGAAATACGCCGCTTGAATCGGCACCAGCAGATGTGTCGAACACACCAGCGCATTGACGGTCAAAATTCCGAGCGACGGTGGCGTATCGAGAACCACATACTCATAGTCCTTCAGCACCGGCGCAACCGCGTCCTTCAAGCGATACGGCGCATCAAACTGCCCCGCCAGCACCTGCTCCAGCTTCGCGAGCGCCAATCGGCCTGGCCCCAGAAATAGGTTCGGATCCTTTGTCGGCTTGATCACGCTAGCCATCGTCGCGCGCGTGTCGCTAAGCACGTCAAACATCGAAGCGGAAATTTCGCCGGAATTGTAAAATGCGATGGAAGAATTTGCCTGCGGGTCTAAATCAATGAGAAGAGTTTTTCTGCCCTTATCAGCGATGGCTGCCGAGAGATTGATTGCTGTGGTAGTTTTTCCGACTCCGCCCTTTTGATTTGCTACGGTGATAATGGCGGTCATTCGTTTGGTCCTCCGTCGGCTCTCCGAAATTCAGAGACGCCTACGCGTTGCGCCGCCGCGCTCCAGCAACCGCATTCCAAGGTATAGGTGCCGTCCGTACAGAACCCCCTAGAGCTAGCATAACTTTACGTTCGTAACGTATTGCAGCGCAAGGAAAAAGTGCCGATTTTGCGCTCCCTCAGTGGAAAACTCCCGCCCGTGGTTGGCTTAGCAAGCCTAAACATTTTTTTAGTCACTTCTCCTTGCCCCGCATCTGAACTTGCACACGAGGCATTCGAAGCCTAAGACTTTGCTATATACTCCCTGCCCCGCACGGGATAGGCAGCATCGGCAATGGGCCTCAAGGTGAGATTGGGGTTCCGTTCCAGTGCAATTCGAGTCTTAGTGCAAGGAAAAATCCATGCCTTTCAAGGCTACCATGCCGCTTAAATCGTCGGATTTACTGCCCAGACGCCTGCCGTCTGGAGGAAGTTCAGTAGTCGGCCTCAACCACTCAACAGCCGCTGCCCTGTCTCTTCTGGTGGGTGCGCTTGTTGTCCTCGCCGGTTGCGGCAAGCCGGCAGCCGCGCCAGGGGGCGCGCCCGAAGTAAAGGTGGCGGCGGTCGAGCAAAGAGATGTGCCCATCATCAGCGAATGGGTCGCCACGCTCGATGGATACGTAAACGCGCAAATTCAGCCCCAAGTCACGGGGTATCTAGTCCAACAGAATTACAAAGAAGGATCCCTCGTCCGCAAGGGCGATGTCCTGTTCGAGATTGATCAGCGCCCATTCCAAGCCGTTCTTGACCAAGCAAAGGCCCAACTCGCCCAGGCTCAGGCCCAACTCGGCAAGACTAAGCTGGACGTGGACCGCGACACTCCCCTCGCCAAAGAACGCGCTATCGCGCAGAGCCAGCTCGACAATGATATTCAAGCAAATTTGGCTGCGGATGCCGCCGTGCAGTCCGGCAAGGCGCAAGTCGAGCAGGCCCAGTTAAATCTCGGTTTTACTCACGTCACTTCGCTGATTGACGGCATTGCGGGAATCGCCCAGGTTCAGATCGGCAACCTCGTCAATCCGTTGACCGTCCTGACTTCCGTCTCCCAGGTAAATCCCATCAAGGCTTTCTTCCCCATCAGCGAGCAGGAATATCTCCGCCTCGCCGAGAAAATAAATTCGCAGAGTCACATGGAAGTTCCAAAGGACGCCCCCGTCCTCGATCTGATCCTTGGCGACGGAACCATCTATCCGGAAAAGGGGCACATCCTCTACACCGACCGCCAGGTGGATATCGCAACCGGCAGCATTCGCATCGCTTCGGCGTTCCCAAATCCCAAAAATCTCTTGCGTCCTGGTCAATTCGGCCGCGTCCGCGCTTCCACCTATACGCGCAACAATGCCCTTCTTGTGCCACAGCGCGCCGTTATCGAGATACAGGGAACCTACCAACTGGCGGTCGTCGGCAGCGACAACAAGGTCAACGTTCGCATAGTCAAAGTTGGGGAACGCATCGGCTCTCAATGGATTATTGACAGCGGTGTGAAGTCCGGCGAAATGGTCATCGTGGAAGGCTTGCAAAAAGTCCGGGACGGCTCTTCCGTCAAACCCACCCTTCTTGCGGCAAAAGCGGGAGCGAACTAGACCATGTCCAGATTTTTTATCAATCGTCCCATCGTCGCGATGGTCATTTCCATCGTCATGGTCATCATCGGCGCCGTAACCATCGCCACTCTGCCCGTCGCTCTTTTTCCGAACATTGTCCCGCCGGAAGTGCAAGTCCTTGCCACCTACGTCGGCGCAGATGCCCAAACCATCGAGCAGTCCGTCGCGACGCCGATTGAGCAGCAAATGAGCGGCGTGGACAACATGAACTACATGTATTCGCTCAACTCCACAGCCGACGGCGGTATGCGCCTCATTGTGGATTACGACGTCAAAACCGACCCCAACACCGACCTGATTCTCACGCAGATGCGCTCCACGCAAGCGCAATCGCAGCTCCCGGCGGACGTAAACAACTTTGGCATCACCGTCCAAAAAACCGTGACCGCACCGTTGATGCTTATCACGTTGTATTCCCCCAACGGCACTTACGACGCGCAGTTCCTCTCCAATTTCGCTTACATCAATTTGAGCGATCAGATCACTCGCCTCTACGGTATAGGCAGCGTTCAAATCTTCGGCGCCGGCCAATATGCCATGCGCCTTTGGGTCAAACCCGACCAGCTCGCTAAACTCGCCATCACGGTTCCGGAAATCGTCAGTGCGATTCAGTCGCAAAACACCGTGAATCCAGCCGGTCAGGTGGGCAGCGAACCCGCTCCCAAAGGACAAGAATTCACCTACTCCGTCCGCGCTCGCGGCCGCTTGTCCTCTCCTGAAGAGTTCGGCGAAATCGTCGTCCGCGAAACACCGCTCGGCGGCGTCGTGCGCCTCAAGGACGTCGCCCGCGTCGAACTGGGTGCGCAAAACTACAGCGTTGTCGGTCGCCTCAACGGCAAACCCGGCGCCATCATCGCTGCCTATCAGCTTCCCGGTTCAAACGGAGTTCAAGCTGCCGCGGGCCTCAAGAAATTGATGGCCGAAGCCAAAACCCGCTTCCCCGGTGACATTGACTACGTCACTTCTCTCGACACCACGCTAGCCGTCACACAAGGCATCAAGGAAATCGTCATCACTCTTGGTATAGCCATCATCCTGGTTATCATCGTCGTTTACATCTTCCTGCAAGGCTGGCGCGCCACACTCATTCCATTGCTTGCCGTTCCCGTTTCACTTGTAGGAACATTCATCTTCTTCCCTCTCTTTGGATTCTCCATCAACACACTCTCTTTATTCGGCCTCGTTCTTGCCATCGGTCTCGTAGTTGACGACGCGATCGTCGTCGTCGAAGCGGTCGAACGCCACATTGAAGATGGCCTCGCTCCAAAAGCTGCAGCGCTCAAAGCAATGGAAGAAATTTCTGGCCCTGTCGTGGGCATCGCTCTGGTTCTCTCCGCGGTTTTCATTCCGACCGCCTTCATTCCGGGCATCACCGGCAGGCTCTACCAGCAGTTCGCCGTCACAATTGCTATCTCCGTCGCACTCTCCGCTTTCAACGCCTTGACGCTAAGCCCCGCTCTCGCCGCACTTCTTCTGCGCCCTAAAGCGGCCAGTGGCGGACTCCTGAAAAAACTTTTCGCCAAATTTAACCGCGGCTTCACTAGCGCGACGAACGCGTACGTTCGCGTTTGCGGCCTCCTGATTCGCAAAAGCGCCTTCGCCCTGCTGTTGCTGGCCATCTTTGGCGCCGCCGCCGGCTTCTTTAGCACCAAAGTTCCCTCAAGCTTTCTTCCCGACGAGGATCAAGGCTACCTCTACATAAACCTGCAGCTTCCGAACGCCGCCTCCTTGCAGCGCACCGACGAAGTCGCTCGAAAAATCGAAGCGGCCCTCGCCAAAACACCCGGTGTTCAGTACACCACCAGCGTTGTAGGTTTCAGTCTTCTCAGCTTCGTTCGCACCAGCTACAACGGATTTTTCTTCGTCACGCTCAAGCCGTGGGATGACCGCAAATCTCGCGATGAGCAATTCCAGCAAATCAAAATGAATATCAATCGCGAGCTCAGCCAGATTCCCGAAGGCATCGCATTCTCCTTTTCGCCTCCCGCTATCCCGGGTGTCGGCACCTCGGGCGGATTTACGTTTGTTCTGGAAGACCGCGCAGGCAGCGACGTCCAATTCCTCGCCGACAACCTCAACACCTTCCTCACCGCAGCGCGCAAGCGTCCGGAAATTGCCGGCGTCAACACCACTTTTCTCCCAAGCGTGCCGCAGCAATTCGTGGACGTGGATCGCGACAAGGTCATCAAGCAAGGCGTCGCCGTAAACGACGTGTACAAAACATTGCAAGCTTTCATGGGCGGTCTTTTCATCAATTATTTCAATCGCTTCGGCCGACAATGGCAGGTCTATATCGAAGCTGAAGGCGAATACCGCACTCGTGCGGAAAACGTCGGCCAGTTCTTCGTCAAGAACGACAAAGGCGGCATGGTTCCGCTCGCCGCCGTCACAAGATTCGAATCCCGCCCCGGGCCGGAATTCACCATGCGCTTCAACGAGTACCGCTCAGCCCAAATCAATGGTGCCGCGGCTCCCGGTTACAGCGCCGGTCAGGCCATGGCAGCCATGGAAGAAGTCTTCGCGCAAACCATGCCGCGCGAAATGGGTTACGACTACTTGGGCATGTCGTTCCAGGAGAAAAAAGCGCAAGAGGGAGTCCCTGCCTCTGCCGTCTTCGGATTCTCTCTTCTGTTCGTTTTCCTGATTCTCGCCGCCCTCTACGAAAGCTGGTCGCTTCCTTTCAGCGTCCTGCTCAGCACCCCGGTCGCCGTATTCGGAGCCTTCTTCGTTCTGTGGCTCCGCCGCATTCTGCTCTCGGCCTTTCTCCCGAGTTACATGGTGCAAATCGAAAACGACGTCTACTCACAAATCGGCCTCGTCATGTTGATCGGCCTCGCCGCAAAAAACGCGATTCTCATCGTGGAATTCGCAAAAGACGAATTTGAAAAGGGCAAACCACTCGTGGACGCCGCTCTCGAAGGGGCGCGCCTCCGCTTGCGTCCGATCCTCATGACCTCTTTTGCCTTCATCCTCGGCTGCGTTCCTCTTTGGACCGCTTCCGGCGCAGGCTCCGTAGCTCGTCAGATTATGGGCACTGCCGTAATCGGCGGCATGCTCGCCGCCAGCGCCATCGGCATCTTTTTCATTCCCGCTGTCTTTTACGTCGTGGAGCGCCTCTCCATGGGAAAAGCTGGCCGCGCCGCTATTCCCGGCGCAGTTCCCGCGGGAGGCGATGACTGACATGCGGAAATTTTTCGCAGCTCTCCTCGTAGCGCTTCTCGCTTCTGGCTGTACCGTTGGCCCCGATTACAAGCGGCCCACGGCCGCCGTTCCCGGGATTTACCGCGGTGACGAAGCAGCCAAAACCGAAGCCGCCTCGCTAGGCGATCAGAAATGGTGGGAAGTCTTCCACGACGAAGAACTCCAATCGCTCATTCGCACCGCCCTTCAGCACAATTACGACGTTCGCATCGCCGCCGCACGAGTCCTCGACGCGCAAGCCCAGCTCGGCATTACGCGCGCCGATCAATTCCCTTCCGTTGACGGCGGCGCGGGAATCTCGTCGCAACGCACCGCAAAGTCGCCCGTCTTCCCGCCGCTTCAGCAGTCCTTCGGCCAGTTCTCCCTTTCCGCGGCATGGCAGCTCGACTTCTGGGGAAAATATCGCCGCGCCACGGAAGCCGCGCGCGCCGCGGTTCTCGCCAGCGAATGGGGCCGCCGCGCGGTGATCAGTTCTCTGGTCGCGTCGGTCGCTTCGTCATACTTCCAACTCCGCGCACTTGACCTTCAATTGGAAATTTCGAAAAACGCATTGACCGCCCGGCGCGAATCGCTCCGCCTGACCACCGCCCTCTCCGACCGCGGCAACACCTCGCAGCTCGACGTCCGCCAGGCCGAGCAACTTGTCTACACAGCCAGCGAAGAAATTCCCGATCTCGAACGCCGCATTCAACAGCAAGAAAATCTCATCAGCACTCTGCTGGGAGACAATCCCGGCCCCGTCGCCCGCGGTCTCCGTTTGACCGAGCAACCCCACTCTCCTGAAATCCCCGCTGGCCTCCCTTCGGCTCTTCTTGAACGCCGTCCGGACATTCGCCAGGCCGAACAACAGCTCGTCGCCTTCAACGCGGAAATCGGCGTCGCCCGCGCCCTGCGCACCCTGGCCGCGGGCGACCACCCGCTGCCCGCCATCGACACCGAGGCCGCCCTGCGCTGGGTCGAGAAGAAGATGGGCCTGGAGCTGGCCGCCAGCCAGCGCGACGCCATTCGCCAGGCGACCACGCGGAAGGTGCTGGTGATCA
>Ga0137397_10003644_pt1 | contig 10736 bp, 6 predicted proteins | sample czorhiz116metaG_FD_106658 | JGI IMG/M metagenome (GOLD analysis project Ga0137397, IMG submission 106658) | Vadose zone soil microbial communities from Angelo Coast Range Reserve, California, USA - czorhiz1.16 metaG | ecosystem: Environmental > Terrestrial > Soil > Vadose zone | place: USA...
CGACGCGCGGCACGTGGTCGGGCATCATCATGCCGTCGTAGCCGACTTCCTTGTAGACGCGCATCGCCTTCAGCATGTCGACGCTGCCGTTGTCGATGAACGTCTCGCGGAAGTTGAGGAACCCTCCCTCGATGTTGCGGAAGTGCACGCTGAAGATCTTCTTGCGCGAGCCGAAGTAGCGGATCACGTCGAAGATCTGCTCGCCCGGCTTCTCGAGCTGCTCGGAGACCGTGCCCTGGCAGAAATTCAGCCCGTGGTACGGGCTCTCTTTGATCGACACGAACTTCTTCAACCCGTCTGGTGAGCCGAGCACCGCATCGACGCCGCGCCACCCTGTCCCCTTCGGCACGCCCGGATCCTGCGGATGACACCCCATCTTCACTTTGTATTCCTCGGCCACGGGCACCACCCGTTCGAGGAAATACGTGATGCGCTCCCAATAGGTGTCGGCGTCGACCTTCCCGGCAATCGTGAGCGGCGGATCCTGCTTCGCGCCGGCGTACACGAACTCGCTGTAGCGCGAGCCGCCGCGTCCCGGCGCGGTGCCGGTGCGCGGAATCCCGATGATCGTGAAGTTGTATTTCACCTGGGGAATGCCGGCGCGCGCGCAGTTCCGGATCATCTGGCAGATGTCGTCGATGTTGCGGTCGCGATCCTGGCTCTTGCCAAGATAGATGGCGGGCATTTCTGCCCGCGAAATTTCCGACGAGCTCATCGGCAGCGGCACCATGTCGAGCGAAATGCCGTGCGACGCCACGCGCTCGCGGAACCGCGACAATGAGTCCACCGACCACGCGTCGTCCATCTTCTCCGACGGCAGCCCGCTGCAGATGTTGTTCACCCCGAATGCGGCGCACGCGCGGAGGATGTCGTCCGAATGACCGTGCTGCGTGCCGACCTTCAACGTGGCTTTCGGAGAAGCCTTCGGTGCAGCCACAGCCGGCTTCGCCGGCGCTCTGGCGACCTGCGCCGAAACTACGGCTTCCGCGAGCGCGGGGACCGACAGTCCGGAACCTGCCAGCCTTACAAACTCACGTCGATTCATGGAGCCTCCTGATGCTATCCCCACCATGTTTCTCCCGCCGCCAGGTGCGCGCGGACGATATCCGGATTCAACTCGATCCCCAGCCCGGGCTTGTCTGCCACCTGGACGAAGCCATCCTTGATATACGGTCCGTCGAGCAGCAGCACCTGATCCATCCACCCGCCTTCGCCCGTGATCGTTTCGAGGGAGATGTAATCGCGGATGGACGCGGCCCATTGAACCGCGGCGTAGGTGTAGACCTGACTGCCGGTGTTGTGATTGGCGATCGGCAGCCCGAACACGTGCGCCATATCGGCGATGCGCTTGGTCTCCAGGAAGCCGCCCGAATTCCGCAAGTCGGGATGAAGAATGTCGCAGCCCTGATTCAGGATGAAATCCATGAACCCTTCGCGGCGCGCGAGGTTTTCGCCCATGCAGATCGGCACTTTCGATGCGGCGCACAACCGCTTCCACGAGTCCGAATAATCGACGGGCAACGGATCCTCGAGCCACACCGGCCTGGATGATTCCACGGCGTCGGCGATCTGAATGGCCGTCCGCAGATCGTACTCCCAGTGACAATGCACCATCAGATCGTGATCCCAGCCGACGACCTCCCTGCAGTTTTCGAATCCCTTCCGCACGCCGATGAGCTCTTTCGTCGTCAGCACGCGGTTGGACAGGTCACGTGCCTTGTCGGTAGTAGGATCGCTGTTTTGAAATCCGAACTTGTGGCACGTGAACCCGCTCGGATGCGCTTTCACCTTTGCCGCCCAGTCGGCGACAGACGCTTTGTCCAGCATGTTGCGCGGCGCGGCGTGATCGTAGACGCGCACTCTGTCGCGGAACTTGCCGCCCAGCAGCGTCGAGGTGGGTACCTCCAGAATTTTTCCCGCCAGATCCCACAAGGCCATCTCGATCCCGCTGACCGCGCGCATCAAGTTGTGTGCGGAACCATCGGTGCGCGTTCCGCTCAAATCGCGCGTGCCTTCGCCCATCTGCGTGTAGAGCTTGTCGATCTCCAGGGGATCTTTCCCCACCAGCCACGCCTTGAGTGACAGCACCTGGTCCTTGACGCCGACCCCGGGCGTGCCGTAGGCCTCGGCGATGCCGTACAACCCGGCATCGGACGTGATCTTGATCAGGGTGTACGTGCGGCTCGCGCCCTGCATCACCATCGCCTGCACGTCACGAATCTTCACGCGCTTCCGCTCGGCGGCTGCCAGCTCGTGAAACGACGAAAGGAACGCCGGCACGAGCGGGGCCGCGCCCAGGCCCTTGAGAAACTGCCTTCGGGAGAATCCTCGGGTTGCGCTCATGGTCCCCGACCTCCTATCTGTGAGCAGCGATGTTCTCTACCACAACAGCTTGGCGCCGAGCTGCATGCGCCGCGGAGAATTGGCCTGGCTCGAGATCACGCCGAACGTATTGCTGTTGCTGAAATCCGTTCCGGGCGCCAAGGTCCCTGACGCCGTAGGGGTCCCTGGCGCTGCGAAGATCACGCGGTTGAAGATGTTGAAGGCTTCCAGACGGATGTCCAGAGTGACCTGCTTCGTCAGCCTGCTCGACTTGGCCAGGCTCACGTTCTCCGACAGGTTCCAGAAGCCGCGCACGTCCGGATTGGTGCGCGGCGCATTGCCCAGGGCCCCAACCGGCTGAACGAACGCGGCCCTGTTCAGGAACTTGTCGACGTTCGGGTCGAACGTGGCGCCGGCGAGAGGCGCACGCCAGTCTGTACCCGTCACGTTCGGGCGGTTGGTCCCGTTGAAGATCGGCAGCGGCGCAGCATTGCTCGTCACGGCGATTGGAAAGCCGCTGCTGTAGGCCTGGATCACGGCGACCCGCCATCCGCCCACGATCTGATTGCCGATGCCTTTCGCGAGCCAGCGGCGCCCTTCGCCGAACGGCAGCTCGTAGACCGTGTTCAGCTTGATGCTGTGCGGCTGATCGAACCGGCCCACGGACCATTCGAGCTCAGGATGCGCGGCATCCAGCGAACCGCCGCTTCCGCTGAAACTGTCGGCATCGGTCATGATCCTCGAGAAGGTGTAACTCCCCTGAAGCGAGAGGCCGCCGGAGAACCGTTGATTCACCTTCAAGACACCCGCGTGATAGTGAGAGCGCCCGGTCTTGTCCCCGCCGCCGCTCTGGACGTTCACGCTGAGATATTGAGGATAGGGCCGCAGTGATTGGGCGACCGTGCGAGAACGCTGCACCGCCGGGTTGGTGAAGTTCGCATATGGAGGCATGAACCCCGCGGCCACTGCCGCAGCAGACGTGATTTGCGAGTTCAGCAGCGCGAGGGCCTGCGTCGCGCCGTACCTGGCAATCAGATCGTTCACGACAGACATCGGCACTTGATTCGGATTCAACAAGCCCGCCTGGAGGTGCGATCCGTAAACCCCGTTGTAATCGAGCTCCACGGTCAGGTTCTTCCGAACTTCACGCTGGACCGAAGCCGTCCAGTTGTCGTACACCGCAGGCCGGTTGGCCGCCTGACCGTTGAACCAGTCCACGTTGCCGTTGTTCGCGAAGGCCGGATCGATCTGCGGCGGAAGCGGATACGCCGGCAGACCCTGATCCCAGTTGAACGCAGGCGTGATGCCCAGATCGGGCGACGCGAAATTGTACTGGCCGATGAACCCGGCGAAGTGACTGCTTCCCTGAACGACCGTGACGCGTCCGAACGATCGACCGGCGCCTGCGCGGATGATCGTCTTGTCGTTGGCGCTGTACGCCACACTCAGTCGCGGCGCAAACGCCCCATAGTATCCAGGGAACAGGCTGCTCGTACCCTCTCGTCCGGGGCCGTCACCGGCAAACACGAGCGCGCCAGGATAGTTGTTGACGGCCGGATTCGGTTTCGTCGGCGAAAAGTCGGAGTACTGATCGCCTCCGGCCTTCGGCGGCCGCGTGAACTCGTAGCGCGCGCCGTAGTTGAGCACCAGCTTGTCGTTGAGACGCCAATCGTCCTGGCCGTAAAACGCATAGTAGGGATAGATCTGCTGCAGATAGCGCACCGTCTCGGTATTGCCGGTGTCCGCGACGCCGAGCAGGAACGAGGCGAACGAGCTGCCGCTGGTCAACGTCGTCGCGCCAGGAACGGACGTTTCCCGGAAATCGAAGCCGGCCCTGCCGGCGATGTTCTGCTGGCCGAAGCCGTTGGCCTGCTGCCGGTCGAAGGTGAAGCCGGACTTGAATGTGTGCGAGCCCCGGCTGAGCGTGACGTCGTCTTTGACGGAGATCCTCGGCTGCTCCGTCCCGTTGTCGGCGGATCCGCCCCACGTCGAAAACTCGGAGAATGCGACGATGCCCATGTTCACATTGCAATCGACGGCATTCGGAATACACACCCTGCCTTTCCAGTTCCCGCCGACATTCGGAGAGTACGCATCCTTGTTGAAGGTGTTGACGCCGAACGTCAGGTGATTCACGATCCGCGACCCGATCCAGTCCCAGGTCGCTCTGTGAAGGTCCGCATCGAAGCTCGATGACTGAAAGATGTTGAATGGCTGGGGAAGGCCCGCCGCACCGGAGGCCCCGGGCTGTTGTCTGTTGTTGGCCCTGTTGAAGAGGTACGACAGGCGATGCGTGTTGCTGAGCGAATGGTCGATTTTCAGGCTGTATTTGTTGGTCGTTTCCTCCGTGGTGCCCCCGGGAGAGAGATAGTTGTTCGATACATAGCCAACTGTGCCTGGAGTGAGACCGGTGCGATTCGGTACGACCGCGGATCGCGCGAGAGCGAGGTATTGCCTCGAGATCGCACTGAACCGGCTGGCGGGAATCCTGTTGCCGGGGAACGGATCTCTGATGAAACCGGCTCCGTTGGGATTCGGTCGAGTGGTCGCCGGATCGTAGATCACGATCAACCGGCCGTTGCTGTCCACCCAGTTCGAAAAGTCGCCGTCATACATTTCGGGGGTCGGGACGCTCAGGATGAGCGCATTCGAGGCCTGGCGGTTCCCGAAGCCTTCGTAGGAGGCAAAGAAGAATGTCCGGTTCTTGCCGTCGTACAGGTGTGGAATCCGCAGGGGCCCGCCCCAGGACGCGCCGTAATTGTTTTGCCTGTAGACGCCTTTGGTCGCCTCGAAGAAACCCTTCGAGTCGAGAGCGTCGTTGCGGAGAAAATTGTATACCGAGCCGTGGAACTGATTGGTTCCCGACTTGGATGCAAAGGTGATGGCGCCACCGCCTGCCTGCCCGAATTCCGGTTTGAAGCCATTGGTCTCCACCGAGAATTCTGTAATGGCTTCGACCGAAGGCGTCAGAAACGCGGTCTCGACGGTGTCGGCGTTGCGATTCGTGTTCACCGAAATACCGTCGAGCGTCGCACCGAACGACCCGCCCTGGCCGCCCCCGAGGACAACGTTCGTGCCGCTTCCCTTCGACTCGGGAACCGTGGCAACAAGGTCGAACACGCTGCGCATCGCCCCGCCCACCACGAGCGGGAGCTGGTCGATCAATTCGTTCGAGATATTGGTGGAAATCTTCGCGTCTTCGGTTTGCAACAGAGGCGAGTTGGCCACCACGGTCACCGATTCGGAGATGGCCCCGAGATTCAGGGTGACGTCGACCCGCGCCGTCCCGCCCGCGGTGAGCCTGATGCCGTCGACGTGTGCGGACTGGAAGCCCGTGAGCGAGGCCTCAATGCGATAGGGTCCCGGCGGGAGGTTGGCAGCGCTGTAGGCGCCGGACGCTGACGAGACGACGTCGGTCGTTGCGTTCGTGGCGGTGTTGATGACTTTCACGGAAACCCCGGGGATCGCCGCCCTGGTTGTATCTTGGACGACGCCCGTGATGTTGCCCCGTTCGGACTGCGCGAAACACGGAGCGGCGCCTGAGAGAGCCACGGTTGCAAGCATGATCACGATCACGCGCTGGATCTTTGTCATCGGAATATCTCCGATCCCTCCCCGATTCGACGGATCGCTCGTAGAGGCCGGCCTTCAGGCCGGCCCGTTCATTGGCCGGAGCGGCCCGCGGTCGCCTGGAAAACGTGGGAATTCGCATAGCCGACAATCGCCAGCCGCGTCGCCATGCCGGCGCCGGCGAAACGCACACGATGCCACGTCTGTACTGGCGCGTATACGATGTCCCCCTGGTTGGCAACGAAGATGGGCACCGACCCGATCTTGAATTCCATCTCGCCTTCCAGGATGAACCAGAACTCGGGGCCAGTCAGGTGAAAGTGGCCCAGGTCGTCTTCCCGCGCGGGCGGCTGCGTTGCCGGATCGCCCCTGATGATGTTCGCGATGCCGACGTTGACATAGCCGCCGTCATGAGCGTCGCCGACAAATTGATCTTGATTCTTCTTGGGTTTCGGATGTCCGGCGATCGTCTGGTTGTAATCGATGAAAGGAACGTTCGCTTCATCGTACGCCCCCTTCGCGCTCGCCACTGTCGCCCTCTCGAACTTCACGCCAGGCGCCGGCGGTGGCGTCTCATCGATCGGATACATCGTGTTCGAATTGGCCATGGTCACCTCGAACCGCAGCGACGGTTTGTCTCCCACGGTTTCCATGCTGTAGACGAGGCGTTTCGGAACCTGGACCAGGAATCCCTTCGACGCGACAAACGGCTCCTGGCCTTCGATCGTGAAGCGGATTTGCCCGTCCTGCACGATCCAGAATGCGCGGTTGTCCTGATGGAACCGTCTCGGGGTCTTCGCGCCGGGTGCCATGGAGATGTAGTCGCCGTGGAACAGATTGTCGTTGACGATGGTTTCCGTCCAATTCCGCTCGCCCTTGTGTCTGGCGAGCAGGGCGGCGATTTTCGTGAGGGGTTTGTTCGGAGGAATGAACGGGCTCCCTTTGTCGGGAAGCGGCGCCCACACCTCCATCTGGCGCGGGGCGCCACCGGCCCCGCGCTGCTGGCCATGGACTTCCGCCTGCCTGGCGGGCAGCGTCGAGAACAGACCCAAGCCCAGGATCACGAGCGCAATTTGTTTCGCTGATCGCATCTCCGCACCTCTCCTCGGTCACATACCCATCCACGTCAGCAACTGACGCTCGCGATCGACGAGTACGTCTCGGGAACGCTCGACCACATGCGCGAAATGCGAGCCGTGATCGCGCAGCGCTTCACAGGGTCGAATCTTCCCACAACGCAGGGGTCCTGTTCAGACGGATTCTGAACGCCCACATTTAGGGCCCTGGTGGCCTGAACGTCCACCTTGCGCCGGGAGCCCGAGTGCTGCGCCGGGTCACCCCGGCCGTGTCGATTGCCATGGCGGCGGGATTCGCTGCCGGCTGGTTGCTGATCAAGGGGGTCGGGCCTTTGAACCCGGCCTCCGGTCCGGCAGGTCGACTTCGCGACGGGCAAGATCTGTCTTGCCTGCGTATCGACGCGTAACCGACAATCACCTTCGTCATCCTTGGAGGTGACCGATGTGGAGTCGAAGACGTTTTCTTGAAATCGTCTCGGGACTGCCGCTCGTGGGCGGCATCATCGAAGCCAACACGATGCCTGCCGCGGCGGCTGCGCCCCGCAGCCCCGGCCGCGACTATTTTCGCGAGCTCGGCGTACGCCCCTTCATCAACGCGGCCGGGACCTATACAGCCATGACCGCGTCGCTCATGCCCCCTGAAGTGATGGAGGCCATCAACTACGCGTCCAAACACTATGTGATGCTCGACGAGCTTCACGACAAAGTTGGAGAGCGCATCGCCACCCTGCTGCACTGTGAAGCCGCAATGGTGACGTCGGGGGCCGCCTCTGCACTGACCCTTGGAACGGCAGCCGTGCTCACCGGCACGGATCGGCAGAAGATCGTCGAGCTCCCCAACCTCGCCACCATGAAGGGCGAGGTCATCGTTCAGAAATCCCATCGCTTCGGCTACGAACATGCCGTCCGCAACTGCGGCGTGCGCCTCGTGGACGTAGAGACGCGAGAAGAGCTGGAGCGCACCATCAACGGCCAGACCGCGATGATGCTCTTCTACAACAACAACAACATGGAAGGTCGGATCCGGGACGAAGAGTTCGCTCAGCTCGGAAGGAAGCACGGAATTCCTACCTTGAACGACGCCGCCGCCGACGTGCCGCCCACCGAGAACCTGTGGAAGTACACGAAGATGGGCTTCGACCTGGTGGCGTTCTCCGGCGGCAAGGGTCTCCGCGGCCCGCAGAGCGCGGGTTTGCTGATCGGTCGAAAGGATCTCATCGCAGCGGCCCGCCTGAACGCGCCCCCGAACGGCAACACCATCGGGCGCGGCCTGAAAGTCAACAAGGAAGAGATGGTCGGTATGCTGGCGGCGCTGGAGCTCTACCTGGCGACAGATCATGTCGCGGAACGGCGTGAGTTCGAGGCGCGCGCCGAGGTGATCCGCAGCGGTGTGGCAACTGTACCCGGCATCAACGCCGAGATCTTCGTACCTGACGTCGCCAACCACGTTCCGCACGTTCGGATCTCGTGGGACGCAGCGGCAAAAGGGATAGCGCCGACCGACGCAGTCAACGGCTTGCGAGCCGGAGAGCCTTCCATCGGGACCCGTTCGGAGGGCGACGCCCTCGTCATCGGAGTCTGGATGATGCGACCGGGCGAGGAGAAGATCGTCGCCCGGCGCCTTCGCGAGGTGCTCGAGAAGCGAGGATAGGCACCACAGGGTCGGTGGTGACTCCGCGCTGCGCGTCGACGTTCGCCGCCTTGTGGCTCGCCACCGCGTTGGGGCCGGGCGCGGCAGCCGTCCAGCACCAACATCTCTCCCGGCACGAGGCCAGCCGCATCTCCATGGCGTGCGAGTACGCCATCGAGGCTTATGGTCCCGACGCGGACCGATTGCCGCGCATCGTGGACGAAGCCTTCGATGAAGTGGACCGCATCGACCGGCTGATGAGTCACTACAACGCGAACAGCCCCTTGTCACGCGTCAACCGCGAAGCCGCGCGGCATCCCGTCGCAGTCGAACCGGAGTTGTTCGACTTCATCGTCGACGCGATGCGATATCACCGCGACTCCGGCGGTGCGTTCGACATCACCGTCGGTCCTCTGATGAAGGCGTGGGGCTTCTTCCAGGGCGAGGGCCGCGTGCCTTCCGACGCGGAGCTTGCGGCAGCGAGGCATCACGTCGGCGGCGCCCATGTGATGCTGAATCCGATTTCGAAGACGATCGGCTTCGATGAGCCCGGCGTGGAATTGGATCTCGGAGGCATCGCCAAAGGCTACGCTGTCGATCGGGTCGTCGCGTTGTTCAGACGGCGGCAGATCGCTGCCGCGCTGGTCAGCGCCGGAGGCAGCACCATCTACGGGCTCGGCGCGCCGCCCGGCCGCGACGGATGGGACGTCATGATCCAGGATCCGATCGATCCTCGAAAAATCGCCCTCACCGTTCAACTCAAGGACCGGGCGCTCTCGGTGGCCGGCAGCTCCGAGAAGTCGTTCGAGGCCGGGGGCGTCACGTATTCACACATCATGGACCCGCGCACCGCCCGGCCCGTGCAGGGGGTGCTGACTGTTGCCGTGCTGGCGAGCAGCGGCACGGCCGGCGATGCGCTCGACGACGCGTTCTTCGTACTGGGCCCGGAAGGCAGCCGAGCCTATCTGCATCGGCTTCGGGGCACGGAAGCGTTTTTCTTCCTGCCCGCCTCCGCTCGTCTGAAACCCGAGGCGAGCCTCGCCAAAGCGCCGAAGCCGCGACGGCGGCCGGACGCGAGCCGCGGCTGGACGCTCGTTCACCAGCGTTCGAAGTAGAGCCACGAAGCGCCATCGCGCTTTCCCGGCAACGAAGGACGAACTACAATCAGCGCCACATCCGGAACGCCTGATGGCCCTTGCGGCGGGCGCGCGCCTCGGTCCGTATGAAACTGATGACGGTCTGCAAGGAGGCATGACGATGCACCGCCGGGAATTCCTTCAGCACACGATCGTCGGTGGGGCCGCGATCACGTTCGGCGCCCTCACCGTCCATTGGCCCATCGGCTGCTTCAATCGACCCTGGACGGCGTGGAGCTTTGACGACGCGCTGGCGCAGATCAAAGCGGCAGGCTACGAGACCGTCGGGCTCCTCACGCGCACGAACGACGAGCCGTTCATCGGCGCTGACGCGACGCCGGCATACCTGGCCAGGTTGAAACAGCGGCTCGCCCGCAGCGGGTTGAAGGCGAACATGGGCGCGCTGCGCACGCGGCACGACATTCCGATGGACGAGTCGATCAAGGAAGTCCGGAAGCAGATCGAGAACGCCGGCGCGCTCGCGCTGACATACCTGCTCACGTTCGGCGTCGACAAGCCGGAAGAGTACGAGCACTACTACAAGGTGATGAGCGATGCGGCGGCTCACGCGCAGGAGCGCGGGATCAAACTGGTGATGAAACCGCACGGCGGCAGCAGCGGCGCCTCGAACGAAATCGTGACCGCCATGAAAGCGGTCCGGCATCCGAACTTCAAGATCTGGTATGACGCAGGCAACATCATTTACTACACGGGTAAGGACCCCATTGAAGAACTGAAGCCAATCGCTCAACACGTGACCGGCTTCTGCGCGAAGGACTGCGGGGCGGTCAAAGGCGATGTGATGATTCAGTTCGGGGCGGGGAAGGTGGACTTCGCGGGTGTCTTCGGCACGCTGAGAGCCGCCGGATTCGACGGACCAGTCATGGTCGAGTGCTGCAAGGTCGGCGCAACCGCGGAGGAGACGATGGCGAATGCGCGGGCAAATCGGAGGTTCCTCGAACACCTGCTGGCGCAGCTGTAAAGATATTCCGTCTCATTTCA
>Ga0137397_10003646_pt1 | contig 10735 bp, 9 predicted proteins | sample czorhiz116metaG_FD_106658 | JGI IMG/M metagenome (GOLD analysis project Ga0137397, IMG submission 106658) | Vadose zone soil microbial communities from Angelo Coast Range Reserve, California, USA - czorhiz1.16 metaG | ecosystem: Environmental > Terrestrial > Soil > Vadose zone | place: USA...
CGTACTAGCCCCAAGTCGCGCCTATGTTCTCCCATCTCCAGTGGCCTTCACACTGTGCCGGTGCTATGTGCTATTAACCAAGGTGACTTCCTCGAATGGTGTCGATGACGTCTCAAAAAGTCGATTGAACACGGCACCTCAAGTCGATCGAAACTCGGGCTGTTCACAGCATCTTTCTGGACACGAAGAGGCCGTTCTGTCACGATACCATACCCTATGCCTTACCGGCCTGTGCCGCGCACCTACCCCCTAAATTACAAAGTTCTGGTCCGTGTCTACAGGCCGGTTCCCTTGACCGTCGTCTCCTGGGTTCGATTGCAGAGCCGGACGTCTGACAACAGATATCCCTATCTCCGTGCTTCACCGAGTGGGATACGTTGACCCTAAATAAGCTTTCATGTTTCATCCATGGTGCCATGGTAGCCTTTCCTTTCCCGTCGGGTCACGGTCATGGTGGAATGTACAGAGCCTATATCCTTTAGGTGTTTGTAAATCATTTTCGGAGCCCACGCCCGACCCCTCTCCCGAACTTCTCCGGTGCAGCTTCATTCTACAGTGCAGTACTAGTACTGTATAGGATGATATCCGCTGCTGATACGAGGTCATCGGGGGTTGACCCTCGCCCGCCCTTTTACTAATCAATATAATCAATTCCCGTTCACACACGTGGGGACCGTGGCACCACGCCCAGCTCAATCCAACTGGGGCTGCAACGTTCACTTGTATCTGCCGGCGGTCTCTATCCTGATGGTACCTTCCTGTGCGCGCCGATCGCACCGTAACTTCTGAACTAGGTCGGAGAATGGGTTGACAAACTAATCATAATGTATGCAGGTGTGTACTAATAAGAAAACTTTACAAATGTACCCGAACCAGCCAGCAAACCTTACATCAATAAGACACGTAGGCAGCGCCTCCCCTAAGAGTCCGTCTTGGAGTCCATCGCCCCTGCGCCTGCCGCTGAGATACTCCTTCCTAAGCGCATCTTTTTCGATCTAGGCGGATTTGCTGAGGACTCCTCCATCGTACGGCTGCGTTTCGCCCTCCGTGTGCGACTTCGCCTCATTTTTGTCTCTTCCACCTCATCGTCCTTAACTTCGTCTTCGTTGGGCTTATAGGCCGCAGCGTCATGATTGAGATTTTTGCGTTTGCTTCTCCGTGTGGCAGGAGGCCTGCTACTCTTTGCCTGCTCCTTCTCTGTTACGGTAGAGTGCCCCGGCACAACAGGGCTACCCAACTCTCCATCACCTGGCGTGTTTTCCGAAAGTGGTACCATCTCCACAGCAGAGATTTTGTACCGCTTCACTGGTGGTGATTCTCCGGGACCATCGCCTTTGTCGAGGTCGTTCAACGCGCTGTCGCCGTCCTCGCTGTGAACCACGCTTTCCTCCCGGACAGAAGCGCTCGCAGCCGACCCAGAAGCTGACCGGGTAGACGAGCCACGATCGTGCGAGATTTCAGATGGCCGGGGAGAACGATCCCTAGCCAGGGGGCCACCGCTCGAGATAGATTGACGTCGGAACTGGCGAAGGCTTTCTAAAGCACTTGTTTGGCGGCGCTTCTTGGGCTTTTCGTCTTCGCTCGGTAGGTAAAAGATTTCTTGCTGCTCTCGTAGCAAGTCGACGCCCACTAGGTGCCGCAAGACACCGATAAGGTATGGGCTCAAGTCGAGCGTCTCGACATTAGGGAGCATGCGTTTGTGATCCTCTTGAGTCGAGTAGCCCTCGTCTCTAATGTCCTCGCCATCCATAAGCTCGCCATCACCAAGAGCACAGCCCGGAACAACGAAGTATGCGCGAACTCCATCCTGCCCACGAGGCAAGCTTATTTTGTGGAAACGGCAGTTGGACCTCGTCACAGGAGAGTTCACGCTAGGCGCCTTCTTTAAAGATGGTGTTGAGGGTTCAGGTGTGGGTGATTTCGACTTCGCTTCCTCTGGTCGCGTCCCTTTGCAAGAAGCGGAAGATGGGGTGGGCGAAATGAGTGGTGGAGGTACAGACCACCCATGGTGGTGGGCACCGTGTGAATGTATAAGAGGTATCATTTTACCCGGGCCCTTGATCGAAGGCGAAGACCATGGTGCATCTCCTGATGCTGATGAATCGACTGATCCTGCGCGGGACGTAGCATAAAGCAGACGGCGCACAGCACTTGCGCCAGAGCTCACAGACGCACCCTCGCTAGCGCCATCGTCGACAGAATCAGCTTCGATGTTGATACCAACTCGGTCTGAGGGGCTCTTCTTCGATGTTACGGTCGACTGATGGGAAGACGAGACAGGACCTGTCTTCTTCGGCGATGCGCTAGCACCGGATCTGGATCGGGTCATGCGAACCGGTCCAGGCTTGGGGTCTCTCCGTTTGCGCTTGAGTGTTTGAGTTGGATTCTCCTTGCCATGGCTTGTCTTCACTTTAGATGGCGTAATGCTCGTGAAATCGCCTTTATTTTGGACGTCTCTACTTTCTGCTGTCGGTTTGTCCTGAGAGTTTGGTGGCGTTTCCTCTACAGATTCCGTCTCCTGTTTTCGAGAGGAGGCACTAAACGATTGGGGCGAAAGGTATGTAAGTCAACAATGGGAATCATAAGTGATTCTCCGATTGGGTTCACCTCGTCGGGAGATTTTCTAACTCCGAGGGAATCTCCTTTGGCTCTAGGATGTCATTGCTTGTTTTACTGGACACGACCTCGCGACCTTCGCCTACGGGTTGATGTGCGGGTGTCGGATGGAATGTGTTGGTGCCAAGGGCAGAAGAGTAGTCAGGGTCGGCCTCTCCATCAGCGTCTTCATCACCCTCGGCGATAGTCGGAATCCCTAGGACGCGTCCACCATCGGGATCAAGGACGTCCACATGTACTGCGGGCTCTTTCCTGAGGGAGCTATTTGCTTCGGACGATTGAGATAAAGTCGGCTTCGCTAATCCAAGGCCGGTTGGGGGAGAAGTCACGTCGGCACTTTCGACAGCGTCAACTTCGGGACTTTGTGCACCCACATCCACGGCCCCAATACTTAACTGGTGTCCGTTGGGGGATAAAAATTGAGGGTGGATAAGCTCGTTTATGCCCATAGCATCCTTATCTTCGGCATTGCCACCGTATTCCCCGCCCGTGATAAAACTTTTAATGGCTGAGGGATCAACTTCAGCTCGTAAAAAAATTGAGGCCGCCTCCAGGTCTTTCTCTGCTCGATTGTGCGGGATGGTTAGTGCATGGGCAGTCTCATCTTCCAACTGTATCGGTGTGCCACCCCCGCTTCTTTGTGCTGGCGTGAACAAACCGCTGGTCCCTGAGCTCATCTGGGAGGGATCATGATCAATCACTCTCCGGACTGCTGGAGGAACAATGGAAAGCTCCGGCGCATTACGGGAGTCGACGATAAGGGGTGAAGGGGGGCATGACTCTCCCGGAACGGGATCAGGGACCGAAGGATCGGCAAAAATCGGAGCGGGAATGTTCGGGTCGGCCGTGAAAGGACCCACTCGGCAAGCGTCACTGGCTGGCGCCCGAGAGGGATGAGACAATCCCTGCATCGGGGATACAGGGCACACGTGTTGTTCCGCTGTGATAGGGGTGGCGGTGCTTTCAACCGACGATACTATCCTGCTTTCGTCGTCCAAAGAAGATGTGATCGTGATCTCCGGTTCCTACATATCATTAGCTCTCAGTGTGTATGCAATGGATCACACCCACTTCGGTCAAGCGGCCATCAGTCCTCGGTTCTTCTACCTCATACAGCTGAACCATCTCGGCAATCTCAGCCAAATCCGGAGGGGGAATAGAACGTGTGTCGCCGAGATCATCATCAGGGATAGAAACCTGTGAACCAAACCTGATCTCTTCCACAATATATTCCGGGAATTGCGTGGAGAAAGCCGCCTCCTGCGGAGTACTATGTTCCGCGGGGGCAGAGCCTGTATCGCTCCCGACATTGCCTGACAACAAAATATTTTCTAGCTCCCGAGATGCCCAGGAATTTGGTGCTTCAGCCTCGGGTTGTCGGGCAAGTAAATCAAGTGGTTCTGAAATTTGACTACGCTTCTCAGAGGCCTCTCTCTCGAGATCCGCAAGTAGCTGTTCTATTGATTGTTGTTGCAATTCAAACGCCTCAGCGGGCTGAACCGGCGCTGGTGAAGGTGCTTCAGAGGGGGGTGAAGACACAGGAAGATCGCCGAAGCTATCTGTGTCCGTCAACTGAAAAGTCGACGCTAGGACAGGGACCTGTGGGCCAGCCAGCGGGGCTTTAAGTCAAAGAAAGTTAACGTGGGGATAGGTTTGCATATCAAGTAATCACGCACCGTTGAGACAACGAGGGTTCACCACTTCAGAGAATTGGGAGAGGGTCAACGCGGCGGTCTTCGCGATATCATCCGCGGTCTGAGTAGGTGCCATCTCCAATAGTTCGTCCTCCTCGGATGTATAATCGGTATCCTTGGGCCCGCCAATAGCATGCCAGTCCCGGATATCAAGGTCGCTAGTTCCAAGAGGCGCAACACCCAAGAATTTCCCCTCGTCCTCTTCGCCATCAGCGTCACTGTCTTCATCATCTGAGGGTAGCGCCCAAATTATTTTGTGTCCTCGATTAGGGTCTCGACCGTTGGTTCCCATGTTGGACCTCGTTGAGTACGACGTAGGGATCCCTTTACCCATAAGCCTTGCCTTGGTGGCACTTACACCCTCAGCGCTCTCAACCGCGTCCGGCTCGGTATCATCGATGATGTGCGCAGTAACATCTTCGAGTTTCTCAGATATGACGACAAGCGAATAAGGGAACAGACAGACCAACGACTCCAACACGATCATAATATGATCCCGTAGCCGGCTCGATCTCTTCCTGGTCCACGGAGGTAGCTACGGTGGTACCGTACTGGAGAAATTCATCGAAGTCGTCTTCATTCACCGTGTCTTGTGGTTGAGGTGAAGGGGATGTGGATAAAACGCTTGAAGAGGGGGACAGTTTGTCTTCATTCGGGCCTGCGTTCGACGTAGTTTGTAAAACAGGTAAGGTAGGAGCTGGGCTACAAGAAATAGGTGTGAGGCGATTGGGTGTGAGGCCAGGTGCCAACCGGTCCCCTCCGGAATAGTAATCTTCAGCAAAAGTACGAGGCCCATCCCACGGATCGACTAGCTCCACGTCGAAGGGAGTTGCACCTTGGCTTGGAATGGGAAATTCTATAGCGTTGCGAGACAGTTGGTTACAGACAATGTGAAGCAATAAATCTGTACGACGCACCGCCATCCATTCCTCCTATACTCTCTGGAACTGCAAGACCTTGTTTTCCGTCACCGCCGTCCTCAAGGAATATCTCGGAATTCCGGGGAAATTGCAGGCCTTCATCCCTAATGTGACGTGATTTGGCCTCGGAACGACCAACCACATCTTGATCACGGACAGAGCCATCGCTTGGTAGGCATGTTACGATGTGCTGGGCACTTGTCCCTGGTTGCCCGACACATACCTCTCCTCCTTCATCTACATCGGATTCGACGTCATCAGTTTCACCCTCAGAAGCGATATCATCCAAATCCTCTGAGTTCACAGCGTCAGCCTCGAGACTGTCAACAACTTCTTCTTCCTCCTCGGAGTCGGACAAGAGTTCAATTGGTTGACCTTTGCGACCAAGTCCCGGGCCCTCGCGAGGATCGCGCGCCTTTCCCTTAGCCCTTCGTGATGCTATCTGAGCAAAAGAGTCTTCGAAGACGCTCTCTTCACCGTGGACTTCAGATGGCACAGGTGATTGAGCCCGTCCTTCAGCACCCAAATTGCCACCGAGCCGGGCCGGAATAGTATTCCAACTGCCACTGTGACGAGAAGGCGAATCGACTGCGGGCTCTGCTTCATGGTCAAGAGCGCGCTTCAGTGCGCTAGTTATGTCTCCGATCCATGCGTCGAACTCCAGCTGGGTGAACCTGTCGTAGGGGTTGAAGATGGGCGGTCGGAGAGAAGCGCGCGTTTTCGCAGCCTTCGCCGTAGGGGTGGAGAGAGGAGATTCTGAGTGAGGGCTGATGTTCCAGGCTTCTCCCATGACGAGAAAGGGTTGGTTATCAGCGACAAACAAAGTGAAAGATGGTTTGAAAGTGGAAATGGATCACTGCATGTCTTGTGGAAATGAAATGCTGCCTCGCTGCGTCACAAATCACGTGGACACGCGTCCTGTGACATGTGACGTCTCGAGCTCTTTTTCGCTGCCATCGCTTTTTAGTAGTTCGGATACAAAGACCATGGTGCGCTGTTTCCTTCAAAGAGTTATAGCTACCTAATTATTATATCAAGGGTAAAGCAAAGAAAACAAGAAAGTTTGCTGCTGTCAAGCGCATGCTGAACCCCAATGACATTCGACTGTTGGTTTTGAAAGATTTCGTTCAGAGACAAAGCTAACGCAGCTTACCGCTAGTAAAGAGAATCAATTGAAACAGAAAAAGAGAAAAGAGGAAGAAAAGGAGAAGGCAGTTCGTCGAGTGTGCGTCAAACCGACCCAATATGCTTCTATCCACTCAAATCTGTACAGGGCTGCAATCCCTTCTTCGCTTTTCCTTTCCCATAATACGGCCCTTGTTCCACCATATCGAGTCCTTATCGATACAAACTTCATTAACTTTAGCCTTCAAAACAAGTTGGAGCTCATCGGTGGTATGATGGACTGCTTGTATGCTAAATGTGGGTGGTTTGGGCTTTACATCTGGTTATCTCAATTTCGTGCAGGTATACCGTGCGTGACGGATTGCGTGATGGCCGAACTTGAAAAGCTTGGACAACGATATCGCCTAGCTCTGCGGTGCGTCCGCGCCTACCATCATTCTCCTTCTGCACTCACTTTCCCCAGTGTGGCTCGTGATCCCCGTTTTGAGCGTCTTGCATGCTCCCACAGGGGGACGTACGCAGACGACTGTCTTGTTCAACGAGTGACTGCTAATCGTTGTTTCACCGTCGCCACTTGCGATCGTGAGCTCCGCCGAAGGATACGCAAGATCCCAGGAGTCCCACTGATGTATATTGTACGGCGGAGATATGCCATCGAGAGACTACCAGACCAGGGCGCTTCAGTATAGGGGCCACTCGTCGTACTAAACTATACTGCGCTCTGTCCGGATTTGATTTACAGTTACACCTGTAACTATCCAGTACGTGTCGCGTATCAATCCACTTCCTTTCCGCTCAATCACCGCAGAGTAGTCTCAACTCGCGCGCTGTATGAGTCACTCACAGAGGTACCCTCGATTTGGGCGCTGCTCTGTTTCAGCACTGAAGGACAGGCGTATTCGGTTGATGGTCACCAGGTCACCAATGAATCCCATTTGTGGGCTGTGCTTCCTTTTCCAAGGCGCGGACGCGTATCCTTCTCTTCAACCGTCGGAATCCAGAATACTGTTTCTTTGTTGCATAATGTTGGGGTGCCTGTTGAACCCTTCTCTGAGAATCCCGACTTTCGCATCGCGCCATCCCGCTATTCGCACCATTACGGCGCTCGTCAGCCAAGCTCCCACAGATGAGCAGATGGGTTCATCAGCCCTTTGAACTCAACTGAATGTTTACTTTTGCCATGCATTTTCCTTCGCATCAGCGAGGAGGCATTGATCTTGTTTCATCCTACCCGTGGTCTCCGTGGTGCATCGGCATTCAGATATATCAGTTCTCGACAACCGTGACAGTGCTTCAGAAGCTCCTCCGGTATGTGGGTACCCAATAGCGTTAAAGTATCTTGATCCTGAGGTCTTGTTCCCTCGTGATTTGACGAAGGCATCTGTTACGTTCTTTCTTCACGGTTGCACCACCAGAACCACTGCGTCTATCTTACAGGCTCCATATGTCTTTTCGGACGCAGAATGGTGGGAGCCTCATACGTACGGTACGACAATGATTGAACTGGTGCGTGAGGAGCATGTAATGGACAAGATCCGTCCGAGCAACCAGGTTCCCGTTGGCTTTTTCCCGGATTTGGACTGGAGCTTGATTTGAGGGTGGGTGAATGGATATGAAAATAAGACTGAGGTACCACGGGCATCGACATCCAAGCTCGCCTCAGGGCAGGGAAGCATCATTCGCTACGTACCCGCATGGAGTTTCTGGATCCGACTCGGAGTAGGCTGAAAGTATAGCAAGTTCAAGTTGTTTATAGTTCCTTCCAAGCTACTTCTACTTTGCCAAGGCAACATGATATGTGGAACCGCGACTATCGGAGCCAGTGCCTTTCATCAATGAGAGGAAGTGAGACGACTATAGGACGTAGATGAAAGAACAGAACCTTTCGGCCAGTGCACTGCTTCATGGCTGAACTTGCAGCACTTAGTCATTCATTCCCGGTAGATTGGACATAAGCTTGCCACCGAGAGATCTTCGTCACCTGTTATGTCCGTGATCGCATGGCATGATCCAGTGATCACTTACCTATAGAATCAAGGTAGCTACAACATGGTGAGAAATTTCTAAGCCGCGTTGGCCGAGTACCGCGTCCTCAGCGGATGAATGAATGCCAGGGTCACATGGCACGTGCCATCCAAACACGTATGACGCATAGCGCGTTACGCCTCGAACAATGCGTTAATGGATTTTCCTTTCTAAAAATTCTGCTCTTAGCGCATCGCTTGATATGGATGTTCCCGTCGCATCGGCGTAATCTGAGTACGGTGCCGTTATGATAGAGGTGCAGTTGTAGTACGGAACGAATTCTCCATGTGAACTTAGCTTCCCGTGATCCGCCGAGAGGCCGGTGGAGGAAATCGAGTGGACGATTGGACCAGATAGGAGGAGGAGAATTTCCTTCTGAGGATATTAATTCAAGCGGGACCCGTTACGCCCATGCCGCCCCGTGCTAAACGAGCTTGAAGCTTGAAGTTTGAAGACTGTAGCCTGACATTTCAGTCACTTCCGCTCCGTGCTCCAGATTCTAGCCCAGCCAGACAAACCTTACACAGATGGGTTCGAACCGCTTGTGGCGTGGAAGTTAGCCAATCAATCTCTAACGACCGGCATGTCCTGGCGAAACCCCTCCTAGATCGTTAGCCGGAGCGAAAGTCGGAGGTCGGTGGCAGGTTCCGATTTTATTGCGAGATGAAAAGTGATGCCGTGCGAAAAATAAGTGTGGAAAACTTGCGGTGCGAAGTTGCCTACATTGCCATATTGCCATTTAACTCGATGTGGTGGAGTTCATCCGCAGCGTGGCGAGTCATCAAAGCACAAAGTGGCCTCGGTAATTTGTTCCCCGGAATCTTTTGATGTTGGGATGTCGCGCGTAAGTTGAGACACGGAAAACACGCCGCTGGTAAAAGCAGTGTTTGTGGCGATACTCTGCAACACGATCAAAGATGTTGGGCACGTTGCGAACCTTTCGCTGCAGAAATAAAAGTACAGCGCGTGCACACCGGCAACTGCATCGCCTTTTAGCATGTACCAATGCGCGAGTGCGTGCGGTTACGTTAATCAAGGAGAGAATGTGGTTGCCTCATACGGAAATCAGGTGTGGATATCCAAAGAAATGAAATAATATCTCGGGTGACCACAACTGCTTGCCATAAAAGGTGGTACGAATAGCGCCTCCGGCCGGCTGATGTCAGCACCTCCGATGTATCTTGCATTGATTATGTAATGGTCGGAGCAGTTCTCGAGGAGATCTGGATACCAAGTTGGACCGAAAACCTCACAAGCGAACGATCGGACGAGATTCAAGTCGTTGGTTTAACTACAAATCGGCCGGATCTTTGGAGCGATAGAATTGTAGACTGGACGGACTAGATGAGATGGAGATGGCGGGCTGACCGCCGGACGGATCTGAAAATGACCGTGAGCTTACTGAGCGGGAATTCTTTCGGAATTCATCAGATCTCTTCATTCTCCGCCATGTTAACCACAATTTGTGTGGCAGAGTACACAACACGCCGTGAACGCTTACACCTACTCTATAAAATTCCATTCTCTTCTCACATGTCACCCACCAACCCCTCCTCATTCAGTTCCCCTGTTCCTTTACCTGTCTATTGCTCTTCACAATGACCATTCTCTCGACCGAGCCTCGCCTCAATGGCCTTCGCAGAGCCTCTGACGTCGCCCAGTCCCCCTCTTCTGTGAAGAGTCCATCTATCTATACCTTTGGGGCTGCCGCTGTGCACGCCACGCGCCCAGGTCCCTCGAATCTATTGCCTAGGTTCATCGAACAATTTCGTGAGCTCGAGGACTACAGGTCTATTGATTGTACCTCTTGTACCATGCGGCGTCTAATTACCTCTACTTAGGCGCGGAAAGTCCATCGTCGTTGACGGCCATAGTCTTTCCATCCCCGCACTTGTCGCCGCTGCAAGGCATAATGCCCCAATAATGTTGAACGGGTCTCCTGAAATCCGAGCTCGGATTCAAAAGTCGCGTGATGTCATTATGGGGAAGGTCGAAACCTCGCAAAGCGTTTATGGCGTCAGTACCGGTTTCGGTGGAAGTGGTACGACCTCTTCACAAGCATCCGTTCTATGGTCTGTCACTCAAATCTGCCTTTGCAGCCGATACTCGCACGCCAAACACCCTGGCTCTTGGGAGTGCACTATTGCAACACCAGCATGCGGGTGTCTTGCCATCGTCCACAGATGTCCTACCTTCCCTCCCTCTACTTGATCCCCTCGCTTCTACTAGCATGCCAGAGTCTTGGGTCCGTGGAGCGATCCTCGTCCGCATCAATTCCTTGATTCGTGGTCACTCTGGCATTCGATGGGAACTCATTGAAAAAATGGCTGCACTCCTCCATGCCAACATCACCCC
>Ga0137397_10003651_pt1 | contig 10726 bp, 14 predicted proteins | sample czorhiz116metaG_FD_106658 | JGI IMG/M metagenome (GOLD analysis project Ga0137397, IMG submission 106658) | Vadose zone soil microbial communities from Angelo Coast Range Reserve, California, USA - czorhiz1.16 metaG | ecosystem: Environmental > Terrestrial > Soil > Vadose zone | place: USA...
CAGTACCGACTGTATGGTACCGATCAATTTACGTGCCACCTCAGGCAGGTGCACCGCGGCGCTGGGCATCAACCCCCGCGGGTCACTCTCAACGCAATCGCCGCACCGCACAACATGAAGCAAAGGCAGAGGAACTGGTTGGTCTATAATCATGAAGGCAGACGACTAGTACATTGCTTCTTTCCTCCCCGGGGCGACGGACGTGACAGTGGCAGAGAGATCGTGCAGAGCACTAGGAAAACAACTAATGAGAGAACATATGGGAAGAGGCAATTGCATGGGGAGAGTAACTGAACTATAATGCGCAGATGGTAAAGCAAAGTGCAAAGGGACCCGGGTTGGAACGAAAGGCGCGAGTTGGGCAGAGTAAAGTAGGGAAACAGGAACGATGAGACAGCACCCCTTCGGGGATTTCTGAGGTATCAGCGGAGCCCGCAGAGATTGAGGTTATGCAAGCGAGGCAATGGAAGGCTATGTAGTGCTACAGTGTCGAGGTGATGCGCTCAGGAGACGAACGGCTGGAACGGACGATTCAGCTTCGCGGCAACGCAGAATATACACTTCTAACTCACCTTATGATATACAATAAATGCGATTGAAGATTCGACCTGCGAGCAGGCGAAGGATGCTGGTCTTACAATAACGGATCCGTTGCTGATGGAGCATATCCACCCCAGCGATGATTGAAGGTATCTTCCAAAGGTAGAGAAGGGATTTGATAAGAAGTCGTCTCCTGGAGGTTGCCCATGCAGTCTGTGGAGAGGAAGGACCCCACATGGTCACCATTTTCGCTGAACGTCGCACTAACAGGTGAGATCGGAAGATCTTGCATGTACCCTGTCTGCTTTGAGAGAGTTAGACCTTCTGACGAGGTTCAGAAGACCACAGAAACGTACATTACACGAGGTCAAGGAATAGCGATTGTGTATGCTGACCGGAGAGGCAGTGGAAGAAGAGGGTACGGGAGACGATGACCTCGGTTCGTTAAGTTGATAGACAACTGTGAGGAGCGTTGTCTGGACTGGGACATCGCCGTCAGGAGACCGTCCCTGGACTGTCTGGACAATCTCCTGGACTATTGAGTATCGTCCTGGTTCTGGGATCAAAGTCAGTGCCATAGATCTATGCGCACTGGCCCAACTCGAGAGACATACCATGGGATTGGCACAAGCGATCCCAATACTGGGGTATCAGGGTCGTTCGATAAAGGAACATCCCAGAGTCGTCCTTGGTGGTAGTGCAGGTCACATCGGCGATATCGGAGTGGACGCAATTGCCGTCAAAGTATACAGAGCACGAGGACTTGGCCACCACAAACGAGGGAGAGGTGAAAGTGACCACAGGGTCGATGGCTCGCAGCGGGCGGGGCTTGGGCGAGTGGAAGATATTCACCTGCGACGCTTGGGAAATTGTATGCGCCTCCGGAGAGTGGGGCGGTGTCATGAGGGGATTCCCCATCACGATACCAGCATCGTCTGATGGAGACCAAGGTGCATTTGCCGCGAGCACATCGATATGAACGAGCGCGCGGGCGGTGCGGACCGACGCATGTCCACGGACGGCGATAGCACGTTCCGAGGTAGATGGGCTAGAAGAGGCGCCATCTGAAACGTGTGCATCTTCCAGGGAAGGTGAAACCTCATCCGCCTCGGGAGGAGGCGAGAAATGACGGTTAGATAGAAGCTTGAGAACTGTAAGGGAGCCACTGATGCGTGAGCATGGTGGAGAAGTGGGAAGTGACGAAAGTACTGACTCCTCTTCCCGCCGCATGTGTCCCGGAGTTGCTGGAGCCGACTGCCGACCTGTTTCGCGGTCCTTCGCTTTCCGGTGACATGATAGATGTAATCAGAGATAAAGCGATTGCGGTTCGGGAACCGGCTCAGAGAGCGGGTCGAACGCGAAGTCTCTGGACGGTACTTGTCGAGGGCTGGGAGAAGCGATGGGGTGAGTGGGTAAGCGGGGGTAAGGACTGGGGGAGGAGGGTGGGGGCGGCGCACCTTCTATCAGAGCGGCCTCGAGGTAAGGAGGCCAGACAGCCTCGCCCTTTCCCTTGAGTGTCTTCCAGCTCTTCCTGCCGCTGACAATGGTATTGACTGCGTCTCTGGTCCTGTCGTCGCACGCGAGGGGATAAGAGAGGTCATCCACGGCCGACATACGGACGAAATCAGAGAGGGAAGAGGGATTGGCCATCAAGGAGCAGACTAAGGGAGCGGGCTAAAAAGAGAATGACAGGTCAGGAGAGGAGCGGTACGCGCTAGGACGGTATAAGAGCGCGAGGGATGCTAACGGGAAACTAGCGGAGGCAGGACTAACTAAAAACGAGGTGGATTATAAGTTGGGAGAGGCTCTGGCTCAGTAAGTTTATGTGAGATGGGAATGCGAGGCATTCTTCTCGTCCAGGAATCGGCGCATCCTTCCCGTCGGAGTCCAGTTGCCGAATACAAAGAGAATTCAACCCATCTTTGTTCGGTCTCACGCATCGTAGATCTATGCCAGCTTAAACATTTCCGTTAGCCGCTCACTCGAACCCACCTTACCAGCCCCCATCCACGCGCATAATTAAACCACTTTTCCTTTTCGGTCCTTTCCACCCCCTCCTTCTCCATCCCCGTTCCGACAGAATACCTACCCTACCCTGGACAGCATCCATGTTCTCCGGTCGCCTCGCTTAGCCGTCCGGGCACCCTGTCCCCGCTCGTTGCCTTTCGCGGTGTAGCACGAGATTTTCACTTGCCTGGACAGCATCGTATACTGTAACTGCGACGGTGTGGGAAAAGTACCGGCAACCCGGATTTGGTAATATACAATTCTTAATGGGTCACGTAACCCCAATCCCAGTTTTCGGTCGTCGGCAATATGGAAGGATCCACACTTTTGCGTACTCCACACCTTCTTCCCGTGCGTGTGCGTGCACTTGCACGACCACAAGGTAAAATTAAATAATATTCGCAAAAAAACGACCCTCGACCCGTGAATCCCTCCTTCCGCGACCGAGTATGGTCCCCCCCACCATTTTGTGCGATCCGATTTCGGGTAAATTTCACAGCTCGCCAGAGACAGTCAGACAGACACCGCTTGGGTCAAATTAGCTAATAAGTAGCACCAACCACACGGCCAATGAAAGGACAGCGCTTAGCCCCCCATGAGCCAATCGCGTCGCCGGTTCTGGAACACCTTTCAGCCCTAAATCTCTCGACGTGTTTCATATCGTGCCGTCACGCACGCTTTTTGGGCGATGGGTGAAAAGACAGAGTGCATGGATTCACCTCCTGCTGAGGGAAAAACACGAGCTATCACGCGGAATTTGCCTTGCGTGTGATACCTGCATCATGCCAAATAGTGAGTTGCCATCGGGGCATGGAACGATCTGGCTGTTCTGCCAAAACCGGCCAGGTTCCATACCGAATAGAGTTGACTTGCCGCAAAAAATCCCCACCCAGCAGTGTCGTGTCGGGACCCGCCAACTTGGCGTGAGACTAGCGCGTCCTCAATATCAATGAAATCATACGAGGCGTCACAGGAGATTCTCAGACTCAGATACCCGGAAAGTGATTCATTAGCAAGCTGGCTGACTCGTCGGTCGTGATCAGTGAAATGGTCTGCGTAAGAATAAGAAACACGAGCTTCCGCTCTTCCTCGGGACCCACCCTCTCGCGAGTCCTTCTCACGCCTGCACCCATCTTCCTTCTTCGACCCTACCCGACTCACTGAAACCTCTCGGGCCACAAATTGCCCCGGTAGGATAAGCGGAGAAAAAGGAAATCCCTCAACAAAGGAAATCCAGCACATAGCCCAGAGATAAAGAGAAAGCCTCCCATCAGAGGACGTTCGCGAACGTTCTACCCCCGCGCCGCCAGAAGCAGAAGCAACCCCCCTCCTCAGGCCGACATCTCAAGTTGAACATCCCCCAATAACGTTATTGCGCCTGGCAGTGAAGTTAATTTGTCCCGATTGCGTATCCGTCCCCCAACGAAGCTTTCCATGACGCGAGGGCCCGGCATCGCCCGCCCGTCTTCCCCGTTTTACAAGGCTTGGCCGGCCGGCCGGCACCCTCACTAAACCGGACCAATCAGAGACCCTGGCCGCCGTTCCCATCTTAGCCCGCCATCGTTCCGACGAACAAGAGCATCTTCAGTTGTGTTCGAATGAAAAGCCCCCTTCCTAATAATGAGTAACATTGGTCCGGTGGGTCCGTTCTCTATTTTCGTTTTCTCCTTCTCGCGCGAGGTACGGTACAGTACTCGCGACCGCGTGTGTTCGCGAGGGAAGCGCGAGAGTGCTGTATGACGGGGGCCAATCCGGTCTCTTCACCGTCACCGTCTTCTTCTTATCACTTTTCTCCCATTTTCACCACATGGACCCCTTCGCTTCCACCCCCACTCCCCCCTATGCTCCTCCCTAGAATAAGTAGGAAATCCTAGAAAAATATCTAAAAAAAATGGCTGGATCGGATCGATCTCCGCGAGCCAGCCGCGCGCCGCACCTCGGGCTCACACGCACCACGTATACAAACAAACCAAGGGTTACAAAACACGCGCACACAAAAACTTGCTTTACCCCGCGCCCGCCGCCCGCCTATGGCACTGTGCAGAAGCCGGCAGTATGCGTGATGGACGGCGGGGCGGGGTCATTGCCAATGCCAAGTCGCAATGCCAATGCCCAACGCCCAACCAACTCCGCAAGCCTTATCAGACAAGCGTAATTGGTACGCCGCCTACCACGGGGTCAAATGAGTCCCAAGGCTCGTGAAATGTGCGGACCACCTTGATGAGGCAACTTGCGAGAAACGTGTGAGAGCGGACAGGCCAGTGTTGGGCATTGTTGGCCCCCGGCATGCCAGAGGACCCATGCAAGCCGTTCATTTCATGGCGCAATGGCGCTCATCACATCAGGGCTCGCGCCCCGTGTACGTACAATACAGTCGAGAGCACTCGCGAACTAGATAGACCCACTTAGGCGGCGTCATCGTCATTGTGTCGGGAGCGGCAGGCAAACACGCTATCCCCATTTGTCCTCCATCTTCGGAATCCCCGGGCGTGGTAAATGCGCATCGTACGTACATTTCTGCGCGAGTTTATCGGACGGCCAGATCCGCACACTAGTCGACCAGCGAACTGACCCTTCGCTTGACGCAGGCCTCAAAATTTCCCCCCTATAGCGCGTCAAAATCATGTGCAGATGCTGCAGATCAAAAACATCGTAGATACCTAAAAGAAGATAGTAAAAGTCATCTGGAAGTCAAATCTCTGTATCAGTAGGTATGTGAAGATTCCAACCGTCATCTGTCCATGCACGTAATGTACGTATGCACGGAGCAGTAAAGAAGGACATCGTAAGAATGTACGTCCGGAATCGTGAAACGTGCTCGCGCCCGAGGTGCGTCAAACACTCCATGTCCGTAGTCAAGGGTAAGAAAAACAAATAATCCATGTGCTCCGAGTCAGTAAATGAGGGTGCAAACGAGGGTATTGAAATATCCGTAGCACCAGTTTGAATAACTTCTACGACATCCCGGGTTCCATACGCTGGGGAGCGAGGAGCGACACTCGAATCGGGGCATGCCACTGCCATCCCCATCGCCGGCTCAAGCAGCGGCCGTTGTCGTGGTTGTGGCGGCCGTTGTGGTAGTTGTGGTAGACGTTGTGGTAGTTGTGGCGGCCGATGCGGCCGATGCCGAAGTCACCGCAGGAACCCCCGTGACAAGCGCTGGCGCACCAGCCGGGCAAGGAGCCGTAGGCGCAACGACGCCAGACGAGTCCCAAGCATTGGGGTAGGTGCATCCAGAGACAGTGACCATCGCGCGTGCTGTGTCTTGCGCATCATACCACCCATTACCCTCTGACACCTGTGGTGTAAGTTCAGGAGGCGGTAGTGTCGAGATGGTGCCCGTGGGCGTGTACGTGGGCACGGCACTGTACGCGGCCCCGCCAAGGCCTGATATTGTGACAGGCGGCCATGGGTAGGATGACGACACGGCGGGTGCGATTGTGCCTGCTCCGGCCCCACCCGTCTGCCACGCGGAATACGCGCCTGCGGCTTCTGGTGCAACGCCTAAGGCCTGGCACTTTCCGAGGCTCGTGCGAGGGTCCTTCGGTACCCAACCATTTGCCAGCCCATACTTGTAAGACCACAAAGGCGACTCCACTGTGCCCGATGTAGAATTACCAATCTGTCGATACATGCAGAAATTCAGTCTTGACATTAAGCAATCTGCGCTGATGCGAGCTCAGACCCACCTTCCACGTCCAGTAGAACCAATTTTGCAGTGCATCCATGCTCCCTTCGGTGAAAGCAAGGATCCCTTCCTTCAATGTGTCGTTCCAGGTTGACGAATCAGTGAAGAGTGCGCAATCTCCGGTGGTTGTGTCCGTATTGGTGGTTCCTAAGAGGAACAAGCCACATGGGTTGTACCCACTGCTGAACTCGCCAGAGATGGTCACCCCGAAGGCGGTTCGACTGCCACGTAAATCAGTTAATGTCTGGTTCACACAGACGGGCCGAAAAGCCGTACCTGGTGTTGACATCTGATCCCCAGCCACATGCTTGCGTCACGTAGGTACCGCCAGGTTGACTCCCACCAACAGCAGCAATCGGCGAGGAATGCGACGCCCCATTGAATGCCAAGTAAGGATGCACATCCAGCGCAATCCGGTCTGAATCCGGGAGGAAGTTTGCCCAATTTGCCAGGCCTGCGAAACCGTCGTGAATGGTGATATATGGCCCGTGACCGGTACCATAACCAGTTATTCCCCGTATCATGTCGTGAGTGTGGAGGTAACTAGGAATAAATCGTGTCAGTGGTGCCCATGCCGGACCGAAACGGGTGACATGCAACGCCATCAGGACATTGGATGAAGGATAGTGTTGATAGGTGATAAATAGAGGGTCGAGACGGACATAGATGAGGTAGAAGATAAGGGTCCAAAGGAGTATACACTCACAACGAGGTCAACGCATTTTTCCCAATGGTGGAGAGCAGGGCTTCATTGACAACTGAAAACATTGGGATCAAGTCTTGATACTCGGGTTGGGAGATAAATTCCGTGATGATGCGAATGTAGTCCAGTGTACGTTGTGCATTTGCGATACCCATGATTCCGTTCAACCAGTTGACCTGGCCAAATCTTCCGGAATGATTGTAGGCTGACCACGGTACGGGTAGACGTCCGGGAAGAGGCACATGAGGTGTCGAGAAAGTTGTCATCGGAGTATCAGATAGATGAGCCGAATAGCGTGCGCAGTCTACACATACCGTTCTGAGACCCAGGGACAGTATGCAAGTCCAAGTTGATGCGGATGCCATATTTACGCGCCCACGCAAAGATCCGAAGGATATACCTGCGAAGGAAGGATTAGCGCCACCTCCTCAAGCATAGATGGTACAGAGGGCATAGTCTATAGAGAATACGCCCGATACCCACGTCCAGCACACCTTCGCTAAGAAGGGCTCTCCTGGCCAGGTCTCGATGGCCCAGAACGGAATGGGTAAACGAATCCAATTCAACCCCGCCGCTGCGATCTCGGCAATGTCTTGTTCCGTCTGCAAATGAATATGTCCAAAGAAGCGCCGCGGCAGTAGTGCGTAGAGCCCAAGGACAGGTGAGCGCTACGAGCGAAGAGACGGGAGATGGGACTTACGATGAATGTGTCGTAATGAGCCTCCAGTTGCGATTGCAATCCACCGCCGGGGCCCGTATCGGCTGCCATTGCCACGCTGATGGTCCATTCATCAACGGTGCTTGGGTATTTTTGAAACAGGGCAGGGCTAATGAACGGTTCGAGAACAAAAAGTCCGCCGAGGTTCACGCCATACACATGGTCAGTTGACCAATCCCAGGACTGGTTCAAGGGTTTTGTCCATGAATTGGGACTAGCGCCATTGTTGAAAGGATCTTTGGGATCATAAACCCCTGTAAGGCGCAATGATTATCAACGACATTGTCAGGATATGAAATATAGACTGTGAAGTTAATGAAGCAGGAAGGCCGACAATGTGCCCGACTTGTTGGGCACTTCCTCAGGAACGCCCCTCCTAACCCATGAAGTCCATAGCAGGCCACTCCATTGCCAAGAGGAACTGGGATCGCACGCTCACACGCGACAATTCTCGTGCAAGGCGAGTAATCATGCAGCACCCATCAGGCGCCCTAATACGTAAGCAATTTCGAGGTAAGGAGAAAAACTCACAGTAGCCCCCGAAGGGATTTCTGTAGGTGAAGGAGGTGTTTCCGGTAAATACGGTAGAACCATCGCCACCCGTGGTCGCACCAGCGTTGATCGGAGTACTGGTGGGGTTAGGAGCATTGCTGGTACTAGTGCCACTGCCAGAGTTATTGCTCAGCTTGTTGGAATTACCGTTATTCTTGATCACCGTAAAGTACACGGGGAGGATGATGATGAGAATAAGCGCCACAAGAGCAGCGAGGGCGATGGCCAACCAAACGGGACGGCGATAGAAGGGAACGGATCTCGGGGCATAATGCTGCGAAAAGGGGGCTTCCACGCCTTCTGTATCCTTGGTCGTTGGAAGCAAAGCGGTGGAATGGGCTGGAGTGGAACCTTCCCTGTCGACTTCTGGGCCCATCGCGCTCAGGGCACGCGAATCCCGGGAAGAATTGTCGCCAATAGAGGGACCAGGGCTGAAGAAAGATGCCCTGGGAGGTTCAAGGGGCACACCGTCGAGGGCCAGGACGGAGACAGGGGGAGTGGCATACTCTGAGTTGACCGTCGAGGTTGGGCGATCTTCTGCCATGGTTGGGGGAAAGGAAGGACAAGGTGGGCGGTGGGAGAGGAAGGAGAGGATGCCAGGGGGATTTGACGTGGGCGCCCCTCTGGCGCCTGCCAAGTGCACGCGACGGACCTGTAGTACCTGGAAATGGCAGTAGACCGAAAAGAACGCCCATGGAGTTTGAACCTTGAACGCACAGACATTCCCGTTGAGGGGCTTGTCAGGTGTGGGAAACGACGTGGCGGGCAACGGATCACCTCTTTCTCTCACATTGGACCACACGTAGCACAGCCTGGCCACAGCCTTGCGACCGTCGCCTGTCAAGAAACCTCTGGCCACACCGGCACGTGATGGGCTTGTCCCCCGGTGAGGCCGGTGAGCGCCGTTAGCCGAGGACCGCCCGACATTTCGCCCAACGAAGATCAACAACACGTCAAACAAACGCTTCCTGTCGCCTTCCCACGACTTTTCTTTTCCTGGGGGCTGGGCATACAGTATGGCTGTGACGCTTTCTTTCCATCAACAATACCAAGATTATGGGCGCTCTAAATCCTGTTCAGCTACTGTATCTGGAAAAGGATAACAAACAGCCTCGTGTCCGCCTTTTCAGCACGTTCTCCTTTAAGAAAACCAAATGTTTCCGTTTATGGTTATGCTTGCCCTTCCCACGCCCAGCTTCCTCTGACCAAACACGCGTGGTATGCCATGGCCGTGCGTGTACGATTCTGGACCAGCTCACGCACCATTTGCTGACCTCATAGCTCCTCCTTTCGACAAAAGTCCCAAGAAATTCATATTGTCCTTATTATCTTTTGCGGTGAACCGGAGGCACCTAACCGTTTTTGTGGTCCGTTGTTCGAACATCACTTACGTCTTGCGTTATTTAGCTCGAGTTGATGTCTGATGGCGAAAAGTCACACACGCGTTCGTGGAGTATACGCCTATCCGACAGCTCCGCGAGTTGTTCCCAGTTCTGGATCACCCTTCTCTTTCCCATCCGGCGACTTTTGATCTGCGGTACCCTGCACACAACTATCGTCCACTACATGACGACTGCCACTACTGCTGCCGAGCGTATGCTTGTGTCCTCATTCCAACTCGACTCCCGAAAGTCCGTGCTGTCTGCTTCTGGCCACCTTCTTTTAATAAAAACGTACTGTATGCCACACCCTGGCTTCGGTGTCGTTTACGGAGCCAAATGTACCCACGGCTTATGGCGAGTGTGACATTTGACACACGCCATTTCGTCAGCCTTGCGCACAGACAACGTAGATGCCGCGTTCCGCCACCCTGGTATTGTATTCTCATCATCCCCACAAAGGGAGCGAACGTAATACCCCCGACGAGCCTCGAAAAACAGACTAAACAATCATACGTTATCCAAGATCCAAGATCCAACTATTGTATATTCTAATTCAAAAATAAATGAGCAGTTCGTCTCTGGCGGCCGACAGACGCCTCTGACGTGCGACAAGCTTCTCTCTCCTCTGCTATACAGTACGTAAAGGTTCCGCGAGCAATTTTGCGCACCTTTCATGGGCATCATGCGAGTCGAGCCCAAGCCCAGTCGCGAGAGCACCCTGCAGACCCCTCGCAGTTCCAAGTACAAGTCGCTTATCAATCGCTTTGGGTACGTTGTAAATGAACCGTTTGTACGCCACTGGAAACGGCATCACATGAAATCTTGCTCGGGTAGTGCAGGAGAAAGAGACCGAAGCCAATACCTTGGAAGTGAGCACGCACGTCTGCCACGATCTTGATGGTCCTCCAATCCGTGCAGTACCGCAAGGTTCGCAATGATACTCTCTAGGGCTTTAGTGAACTCTGATAATTGATGCGCACGTCTCTGTAGACATTCGATGACATCGCTGTCGGAGCTGCTGTTGAATATGCCCTTGTGAAACGCGAAAAATATTCGCTGATATTCCTTGAAATACTGGGCGTCCTTGATTGACGGCTCCTTTTTCACCTATAGAAGGAACCTGGGAAGCGTCGAGG
>Ga0137397_10003656_pt1 | contig 10711 bp, 10 predicted proteins | sample czorhiz116metaG_FD_106658 | JGI IMG/M metagenome (GOLD analysis project Ga0137397, IMG submission 106658) | Vadose zone soil microbial communities from Angelo Coast Range Reserve, California, USA - czorhiz1.16 metaG | ecosystem: Environmental > Terrestrial > Soil > Vadose zone | place: USA...
CCGTGGCGGCGGCGAGAAAGGCGAACAGCGCAAGCAGGGCAGGGGCGCGGGCGAAGGCGAGCGCGCCCACGCAGCATGCCCCCAGCACGAGCCCGGCGACCATGGTGGCTCGCCGGCCGATCCGGTCGGAGAGCAACCCGCTCAACGGTCCGGCGATCGTGAAGCCCACGCCGTAGAGGGCGAGGATCCGTCCGGCCTCGGCCGGGCCCAGTCCCCGCTCTCGCACCAGGTAGAGGGAAAGGAATGCGATCACGAAGCTCGCGAGCCGATTGACGATGAGGCCCCACCACATCGTCCAGAAGACGCCCGGCAGCCCGCCAACTGCAGCTGCGAACCGTTGACTGATGGCTGCGCGCACGACCAGAGTGCATGCCAGAACGTCCGCGCTGTGAAAAGCGCAGCGCCGACGCGTCCACGGCTGGTGGCGACGAATCGCTACGCGCGGTCCAGCGCCTGGGTCAGGTCGTCCACCAGGTCCTGTCCGTTCTCGATGCCCACCGAGAGGCGGATCAATCCGTCGTCGATACCGAGCTGCTTGCGCGTCTCCGCGGGGACCGAAGCGTGCGTCATGATCGCCGGGTGCTCGATGAGGGACTCGACGCCGCCGAGCGATTCGGCGCAGGTGAAGAGGCGCACCGACTTGAGCATGGTGCGCGCCGCCGGCAGCCCGCCGCGCACCACGCAGGTGAGCATGCCGCCGAAGCCGCGCATCTGCTTGGCGGCGAGCGCGTGCTGGGGGTGCTCCGGCAGCCCGGGCCAGGTCACCTTCTCGATCTTCGGGTGGCGTTGCAGCGCCTGCGCCACGAGGCGCGCGTTCTGGTCGTGGCGCTCCATCCGGACGTGCAGGGTCTTGAGGCCGCGCAACACCAGGAAGGAGTCCAGCGGTCCGGGCACCGCGCCGACGGCGTTCTGCAGGAAGGCGAGCTTCTCGTGCAGATCGTCGCGGCGCAGGACCAGCGCGCCGGCCACCACGTCGCTGTGGCCGTTCAAGTACTTGGTCATGCTGTGCGCGACGACGTCGAACCCCAGCTCGAGCGGCCGCTGGAAGAACGGCGTGGCGAAGGTGTTGTCGCAGACCGAGACGATGCCGCGCTTGTGGCAGATCTCCGCCGCCGCGGCGAGATCGACGATCTTCAGCATCGGGTTGGTGGGCGTCTCCGTCCAGAGCAGGCGCGTCTTCGGGGTGATCGCGCGCTCCACCTTTCGCGGATCGGTCATGTCGACGAAGGACAGGTCGATCCCGAGCCGCTTGAACACCTTGTCCGCGATGCGGAAGGTGCCGCCGTACAGGTCGTCGCCGAGCACCACGTGATCGCCAGCGTTGCACAGGTGCAGCACCGCGTCGGTGGCCGCGAGCCCGCTGGCGAAGGCGAGGGCGTGCTTGCCGCCTTCCAGCGCGGCCAGGCAGCCCTGCAAGGCGTCGCGGGTGGGATTGCGCGTGCGCGAGTATTCGAACCCTTTATGCTCCCCCGGGCCTTCCTGCGCGTACGTGGAGGTGAGGTACACCGGCGTCATGACCGCGCCGGTGGTCGGGTCGGGCCGCTGCCCGGCGTGGATGGCGAGCGTCTCGAAATGATCGCTGTCGCGGGTGGACATGGCGCCGAGTGAATACCACCGGGTCTTCCTGCTGTCTCCCGCGAACGCCTCGGGCGAGCGCATGCAGATGCTGCTGCGTCCGGCGGCGCAGTTCGACCTCGCCCGGCGGTTGCGCGCAGGCCAGGCGACCCTCGGCGAAGCGTTCGAGTTCACCAGCGGCCTCTACTTCCGCGGCAAGCTGCTCTACGCGCGCACCTTCGCGCGGGCGCCCGGCGGCGTGCCCGGTGCGCTGGTGATCGCGCCGGGCGCGGGCCTGGTACCCGCCGAGGCGCCTGTCGACGCTGCCCAGCTCATCCGGCTGGGCAAGGTGCCCGTCGACGCGGCGGATCGACGCTTCCGCGTGCCTCTGGAGGACGCCGCCCACCTCGTGCTCCGCGCGCTCCCGCCGCACAGCGAGATCGTGCTGCTCGGCAGCATCGCCTCGGCCAAGTACGTCGACCCGCTGCTCGGCGTGTTCGGCGAGCGGCTCCTCTTCCCGCCCTCGTTCGTCGGTCGCGGCGACATGAGTCGCGGAGGCCTGCTGCTGCGCTCCGCACGCGCCGGAACGGAGCTGGAGTACGCCAAAGTGCACGGCGCCGTGCGGCACGGGCCGCGCCCGCCCAGGCTGCCGAGGTTGCCGAGACGCTCGGGATGAAATGCACAGCGCCGCCCCAGAGGGCGATTCACTCCGGGCGCATCGTGAACACGTGCACGGGCTGGCCGCGCCCCTTCACCGGATGCTCCCCGGCATCTTGGGCGAGCGCGACCAGCTCCGGAGGCAGGCGGATGCGCACTTCCTCGGTGAAGTCTCCCGCCTCCTCGTAGATGTGGGCGGCGTCCGGCCACGCCTTGAGCTGCTCGTACAGCCGCGCAGCCCGGGCGAAATCGCGGGCAAGCACGAACATCCGCGTGGCATTGTGCCATCGCCCTCGTCGCCTCCCAGCTCGGGATGCACGACGGAATCGCGCGTTGCCATGCACCATGATGGCTCCGCCCAGGCGCGCGAGGCAAGGACCGGCCGGTCAGCGCGCGGCGAGCCACTCGATCAGGTCGATCTTCGTCACGATCGCCGCGACCTGATCTCCGTCCTTCACGATCGCCACCTGGTCTTTCGCGAACAGCTCCCGCAGGCGCGAGACCGGCGTCCGCAGCGTCACCACGCCGTCGATGGGCTTCATCACCGCGCTGACCGGCTCGTCCAGCTCGTGCCGGCCCTCGAGCAGCGCCTGCAAGAGGTCCACCTCGTGCAGCATGGCCACCGGCTTGTCGCCGTCCACCACCGGCAGCTGCGAGACTCCGTGCCGCTTCATCAGCTCCACCGCGTGCTTGGCGGTGTCCGAGGGCTTGACCGTGTAGACGGTGCGCTTCTTCCCGCCGAGCAGATCCCCGACGGTTCCCATCCGATCCGTCGGGTCGAGGAACCCGTTGTCCTTCATCCACTCGTCCGAATAGAACTTGGTGATGTAGCGCGACCCGCTGTCCGGCAGGATGACCACGATGGTCTTGCCCTTGCCCATCTCCTGCGCCAGATCGACGGCGACGTGGATGGCGGACCCCGACGAGCCGCCGCCGAACAGCCCCTCTTCGCGCGCCAGCCTGCGCGCGGCCTGGAAGCTCTGCTTGTCGTCGACGCGCCGCACGTCGTCGAGCACGCTGAAGTCCATCGCCTTGCACAGCATGTCCTCGCCGATGCCTTCCACCTTGTACACGTGCGGCTGCACCAGCTTCCCGGTCTTGAAGTAGTCCAGGTAGACGCTGCCCTCCGGGTCGACGCCGACGTTCTTCGACTGCGGGAACTTCTCCTTCAGGTACTTGCCCGCGCCGCTCATCGTCCCCCCCGTGCCGAGGCCGGCGACGAACGCGTCGAGCGTGAGGCCCGCGTTGCGCAGATCGTCCTCGACCTCGGGCCCGGTCAGCTTGTAGTGCGCCTCGATGTTGTCGGGGTTGTGGTACTGGTTCAGCATGAACGAGCCGGGCGTCTCGCGGTGGATCCGCTTGGCCGTCTCGTAATAGCTGCGTGGGTCCTCGGCGGGCACGTTGGTCGGCGTGACCACCACCTCGGCGCCGAACGCCTTCAGCGCGTTCACCTTCTCCGAGGACATCTTGTCCGGCATGGTGAACACGCAGCGGTAGCCCTTCACCGCCGCCCAGAGCGCGACGCCCATGCCGGTGTTGCCGCTCGTGTTCTCCACGATGGTCGCGCCCGGCTTGAACCGACCCGCCCGCTCTGCCTTGTCGAGGATGTACATGGCCATGCGGTCCTTGATGGCCCCGCCGGGGTTCATGAACTCGCACTTGGCGTACACCGCCGCGTCCTTGGGCCCGACGAGCTTGTGCAGCCGCACCATGGGTGTCCGGCCGATCGCCTGCAGGATGTTGTCGAAGACGGGCATCGAGGGCCTCCGCGCGCCTTATTGTAGACTCGTTCGCGCGGGGAAGTAGACTCGTTTGCACATGGACCACAGCGAGCTCGCGCGTGCGTACGCGGAGGCGATGGGGCGCCCCGCGTCCAAGATCGAGCGTCTTCCGGGGGGGGCGGGGAACCGGACCTACTGGCGCGCCAGCGACGGAACCGGGCAGTCGGCCATCGTCATGGAGCTGCCGCCCGAGCCCGCCAAGAGCGAGGAGGTCTCCAAGGACGCGGCGGCGCACGACCTGCCGTTCCTCAACGTGCATCGCTACCTGGCGAGGCTGGGCGTGCGCGTGCCGCGCATCTACCTGGACGCGCACCGGCGCGGGTTCGTCGTGCTCGAGGACCTGACCGACCGCACGCTGGAGATGGCGCTGCGCGACGGCGTGCCGGAGGCGGCGGTGTCGTGGCCGGAGCACCGGCGCGAAATCTACGCGCGCGCCATCGACCAGCTCGCCCGGCTCCGCGCCCACGCCGAGCGCGACCCGGACCCTTCCTGCCTCGCGTTCGGCCGCGCCTTCGACTTCGACCTCTACCAGTGGGAGTTCGAGCACTTCATCGAGTACGGGCTAGTGGGCCGCGGAGCCAAGCCTACCGAGGCCGAGCTGCGCGAGCTTCGGAAGACGTTCACGCGCATCTCGCGGCAGCTGGCAGCCGCGCCTCGCGGCTTCACGCACCGCGATTATCAGAGCCGGAACATCATGGTGCTCCCCTCCGGCGAGCAGGTGGTGATCGATTTCCAGGACGCGCTGCAGGGGCCCCGGCAATACGACCTGGTGGCGCTCCTGCGCGATAGCTACGTGGAGCTGCCGCGCGATCTCATCGACGAGATGCTGCGCAGATATCTCCAGAAGCTGCCGGTGGAGGGCGGACCCAAGCTCGACGAGCGCGAGTTCGTCGGGTTCTTCGATCTGCTGACCGAGCAGCGCAAGTTGAAGGACGCTGGGCGCTTCGTCTTCATCGACCAGGTGAAGAAGAACCCGTCGTTCCTGGCGCACATCCCGTCCTCGCTGCGCTACGTGAAGGACGCGCTGGCGCGGCGCCCGGAGCTGGGGAAGGTGCGCGACATCCTCGCGCGCCACGTGCCGGAGCTGAAATAGCTCAGCGCGCCTTGCCCCCGCCGGCCGCCGGGGCCCGGTCCCACCGGTACTCCGTCAGCTGGGAGGGAACGTCGCCGCCGTCTTCTTGCTTCTGCCGCGTGCAGTCGTCGCGGAGTGGATAGGAGGTCTCCGCGACGACTTGCAGGACGTCGGCTTGGCAGGAGCTGACGCGCATTCCGAACTCCAGGTCGCAGCGACGGCCGCCGGGGGCCTCGCCCTTGGTCTTCATCGTGCCGGCCAGCGCGCTCGAGGTGCGGTGCAGGTCGATGAGGATCGGGTCGTCACCGGGTTTGGGCGGCGACTCGCCGCCGTCGATGTCTCGGTTGAAGTACTTTCCTCGGACGGCGTCGCCGTGGTCCGTGAGCCGGTACGCATAAGCGCGATCGCTCGCGTTCACCCACACGCCCGAGAGGTCCTGGTCGCAGTACCGGGGTTCGGGCGGTGACGCGCGCTTGCAAGCTGCGATCGGCACGACTGCGAGGCAGGCGAGGAGGGCGAGTCGGGGCATGGGAGGCGGTTCTCTATCACGGGCCCGGAGCGCGGAGCTCGCTCATCAGCAGGCGCTCCGCCCGGTCGAGGTCGGCGAAATCCTGCAGCACCACCTCGGGGCCGTGCGTCGACAGATCGTGCACCGTCCAGCGTCCCGTCGCGACCGCGCAGGCGGGCAGCCCGGCCTCGTGGGCAGCGAGGATGTCGCGCGGCGTGTCCCCGATCACCAGGGCCTCGGTGGCGCCCAGCTCGCGGGCACGCTTCCAGGCGGTGCGCACGATCTCCGGGCGCGGCTCCGCGTCGCTGCCGTAGCCGCCGAAGCTGAACCGGCCCCACAGGCCCACGCAGCCCAGCTTGAGGCGCGCGCCCGGCTCGAGGTTCCCGGTGCAGAGCCCGAGCAGCACCCCCTGGCGCCGGCCCAGTCGGTCGAGCAGCTCGGGCACGCCTGGGAGCGCCACGTACGACTTCGCCGCGCACTCCTTCTCCAGGGCGAGCAGGTACTGCGCGAGCACCGCATCGATGTGCTCCTCGGGCACCTCCTGGGGCTGGCCATGCCGCTCGGCCGCGAGCAGCAGCCGCGCGATCGCGCGGTCGGTCATCCCGTCGAGGCGCATCTTGCGCAGCTCCTCCGCCGCGCGAGGGCGCGCGCCCACCGCCGCGGCCAGCGCGCGCGTGCCTGCCCCCGAGCTGCGCGTGAGCGTGCCGTCCAGGTCGAAGAGGAGCGCGCGCATCAGGATCCGCTGATCACGGCCTCGGCGATGCGCAGCGTCGGCGCCGCCGTGCTGGAGCGCAGGTCGAGATCGTCCCCCACCCTGTCGATCGCCTGCAGCATGTCGAGCAGCGAGCCCGAGACCGTCACCTCCTGCACCGCGTGCGAGATCTGGCCGTTCTCGATCCACAGACCGTTCGCTCCCCGCGAGTACTCGCCGGTGACGACGTTGGCGCCGCTCCCCAGCATGGCGGTGACCAGCAGGCCCCGCTCGGTCTGACGAACGATCTCCTCCGGGCTGACCGTGCCGCGGTCCAGCACGAAGTTGCTGGTGCCGATGTGCGGCAGGCTCGACCATCCCCGGGCGGCATTGCCCGTCGAGCGCGCGCCGGCCTTCCGCGCCGTGTACGTGTCGTAGAGGAAGCTCTTCAGCACGCCGCGCTCGATGACCACCGTCCGCCGCGAGGCGACGCCTTCGCCGTCGAAGGGCCGCGTGGCGAGTCCGCCTTCGAGCGTCGCGTCGTCGACGAGCGTGACCTGCTCGGAGGCGATCCGCTTGCCCAGGAGCTTCGCCAGGAAGCTGCTCTTCTTGTAGACCAGATCGCCGTTCACCGCGCCGGCAAGGCCCGCGAGGAACCCGGCCGCCTGCTGCGGCTCGAAGATGATCGCTGCCTTCTGCGTCTTCACCTTGCGCGCGCCGAGCATGCGCGCGGCGCGCTGCGCGGCGATGCGGCCGATCTCCTCCGGCGCCTGCAGCTCGGCCAGGCGGCGGCGCGTGTCGGACCAGGAGGCGGTCTGGAGCTGGCCGTCGGCTTCCGCCACCGGCGAGCAGTACAGGTACGCGTAGCTTGCCCGCGACTCGCCGGAGGCGCCGCGCGAGGACGCGATCGCCGACCGCGCGAGATAATCGCCCGCGCCGGTCCCGTCGAACTTGCGCACGCGCCGGTCCACCCGGGCGGCGGCCTGCTCTGCGGCCTGGGCGGCGCGCAGCTTCCAGGCCGGGTCGATGTCCTCGATGTCCGGATCGAAGGCGCCCTCCGGTCCCCGGCCGAGCCGGCTCCCGCGCGGGAGCTCGTTGAACTGGTCCTTCGCGGCGCCCTTCGCCAGGGAAACGGCGCTGCGCGCGAGCTGCTGCAGGCCCGCCTTGGAAAAATCGGTCCCGTACGCGAACCCGAGCCGCCCCGCGCTGAAGACGCGCAGCCCGACCCCCTTGCTGGTCGCCTGCTGCAGCTCCTCGACGCTGCCTTCGCGGACCTTCACCGACGACTCGCGCGTCCTCTCCGCGTACGCCTCGGAGTCGCTCGCGCCGGCCTTCTTCGCCAGAGCGACGAGCTGCTCGCAGGTGTCGAGCAGCCCGGCGTCGTGCTCCTTCCGCGCCCTCCGGGACGCGACTTGCGCTTCCATGCTCAGGTTCCCGTCCCGCCGACGGTCACGTCGTCGATGCGCACGGTGGGCAGGCCCACTCCGACAGGGACGCTCTGGCCGTCCTTGCCACAAGTACCCAGCCCCGGGTCGAAAGAGGCGTCCGATCCGACCGCGCTCACGTTCTTGAGCGCCTCCGGGCCCACGCCGATGAGCATGGCCCCCTTCACCGGGCGGGTGATCTCGCCCAGCTCGATCAGGTAGGCCTCCGAGATCTCGAACACGAAGTTGCCGTTCGAGATGTCCACCTGGCCTCCGCCGAACTGGCGGCAATAGAGGCCCTTGCGCACTCCGCCCAGGATCTCCTCGGGCGTCTGGTCGCCCGGGGCGAGGTAGGTGTTGGTCATGCGCGGCATCGGCGCGTGGCGGAAGCTCTGGCGGCGTCCGGAGCCGGTGGACCGCTGCCCGGTGAGCTTCGCGTTGAGGTGATCGTAGAGATAGCCCTTCAGCACGCCCTTCTCGATCAGCACCTTGCGCTCGCCCGGGTTCCCTTCGTCGTCGACGTTGAGCGAGCCGCGTCCGCCGGCCACCGTGCCGTCGTCGATCACCGTCACCAGCTCGGAGGCGACCTTCTCGCCCAGCTTGCCGGCGAACAGCGAGGTGCCCTTGCGGATGAAGTCCGCCTCCAGGCCGTGTCCGACCGCCTCGTGGAGCAGGATGCCGCTCCATCCGGGAGCCAGCACCACCGTCTGCGGGCCTGCAGGCGCGGGGACCGCCCCGAGGGTCGCCACCGCCTGTCGCGCGGCCTCGCGGCCGACCTGGGCGGGAGAGAAGTCCTCGAAGAAGCGGAAGTCGACGCGCCCGCCGCCTCCGTAGAACCCGGTGCGCCGCTCGCCGCCCTTGCCGAACGCGACGCAGCTGACGCCCAGGCGGCACAGGTCCTGCCGGTCCTCGGCGAGGTGCCCGAGCGTGTTGGCGACCAGGATCTCGCGGGTCTGATCCGCGTAGCCCGCCATCACTTGCTTGACGCGCCGGTCGTGCGCGCGCGCGGCGGCGTCGGCTTCCCGCACCAACTCGATCTTGCGGGAGACGTCGATGGCCGCGAGCGGCTGCTTGACCTGGTAGTACGTCGGCAACGGCGTTCGCGAGAGAACCACCGGACCGGGCTCGCGGTTGCCCTCGGCGATCAGCGCGGCGGTCTGGGCCGTGCGCAAGAGCGCCGCTTGGTCCAGGTCGTCCGAGTAGGCGTACCCCACCTGGGCGCCGCGGATGGCGCGCACGCCCACGCCGGTGACGGCGCCGACCTGCGCGCTTCGCACCTTCCCCTCGTCGAGCGACACGGCGGTGGTGGTCGAACGCTCCACGTAGACCTCGGCGAACTCTGCGCCCCGGGACATGGCCGCGGAGAGCAGTTTTTCGACCAGCGTCAGCGCCAGCAGGGGCGCTCGGGCGGCCGCGGGCTTGCGGACGGCTTTCGGCATGGCAAGGAAGTAACGCGGACGGGGCGTCGGGGAAAGCGGGAATGGGCCCGTTGACTTGCCGGCGACGCCGAGGTGACCTGCGCCCCGTGCGGCTGTTCTTCAGCGTGCCGGTGTCGGAGGAGGCGCGGCCTCTCGCCTCGGCCGCGCTGCGCGAGATGAAGCGCGCGGCGGGGGACGCGCCGCTCTCCTGGACGAAGGACGAGCAGCTGCACTACACGCTGGCGTTCCTGGGAGAGCAGCCGGAGGAGGCGCTTCCGCGGCTCCGCGAGGCGGCCGCCCCATGCGGGGCGCTGCGCGAGTTCTGGCTCAGCCTGTCGGGCGCGGGCGCGTTTCCCAATCCACGGCGGCCGCGCGTCCTGTGGCTGGGGGCGGGCGATGGCGCGCGCGAGTTGGAGGAGCTGGCCTCCTGCCTTCAGGGAGGTCTGCGCTCGGCGGGATTCGCGCTCGAGGAACGGCCGTTCCGCGCCCACCTGACGGTGGCGCGCGTGAAGCCGGGCGGAGAACGCGCCGCCTCGCGCGCGCTCGCGGCCGCGCCGCAGGGACAGATCGCGCGGATGCCCGTGGACCGGCTCCTGCTCATGGAGAGCCAGCTTTCCCCTGGTGGCGCGAAGCACCACCCGCTCCACGAGGTCCGCCTCGGTTGAGCATGTACTGCGAGGTGCGATTGACCATTCGCGCGCGCTTCCTTACAAGGCGTGCCCCATGGCGGGCGCGGACGCACGGGCGCGGGAGGAGTTGGCCGCGATCGCCGCGAACGGCCTGCTCCGCTCGCTCGAGCCGCTGCGCACCGGGGCCGGCCCCGAGGTGGAGCTCTCCTCGGGGGAGCGCCTCGTCAACTTCAGCGCGAACGACTACCTGGGGCTCGCCTCGCACCCCGCCATCCGCCAGGCGCTCGCGGACGGAGCGCGGCAGTGGGGTGCGGGCGCGGGAGCGAGCCGCCTGGTCTGCGGCGATTACCTTCCCCACCAGGCGCTCGAGCAGGAGTTGGCGAGATTCGAGGGCACCGAATCGGCTGTGCTCTTCAACTCGGGCTATGCCGCCAACTGCGGGGTGGTGCCGGCGTTCGCTGGCCCCGAGGACATGGTCCTCTCCGACGCGCTCAACCACGCCAGCCTGGTCGACGGCTGCCGGCTCTCGCGCGCCCGCACCGAGGTGTACCCGCACGCCGACGTGGCCGCGCTCGAGGCGGCGCTGCGGCGCGCGCGCCAGCAAGGAGCGCGGCGCGTGCTGGTCGCCACCGACACGGTCTTCTCCATGGACGGCGACCTCGCGCCGATGGCGCAGATCGCCGATGCGTGCGAGCGGCAGGGAGCGCTGCTGGTGGCGGACGAGGCGCACGCGACCGGCGTTCTCGGGCCGCGCGGGGCGGGACTCGTGGCGCAGCTGGGGCTGGGTGGACGCGTCGACCTGCGCATGGGGACCTTGTCCAAGGCGGCGGGCGTGTTCGGTGCGTATGTCGCGGCGACGCGCTCCTGCTGCGAGCTGCTGGTCAACCGCGCGCGCCCCCTCATCTTCAGCACCGGGCTACCGCCCGCGGTGCCGCACGCCGCGCTCACCGCGCTGCGCATCCTCCAAGGGGTCGAAG
>Ga0137397_10003657_pt1 | contig 10708 bp, 10 predicted proteins | sample czorhiz116metaG_FD_106658 | JGI IMG/M metagenome (GOLD analysis project Ga0137397, IMG submission 106658) | Vadose zone soil microbial communities from Angelo Coast Range Reserve, California, USA - czorhiz1.16 metaG | ecosystem: Environmental > Terrestrial > Soil > Vadose zone | place: USA...
CAGCTCCAGGCGGTCTCGCTCTGGCTGGCGGGAAGCCTCGGCTACGAAGCGATGCCGCTGCTCGCGGGCGCAGGCGTCGCCTTGATCGTCCCCGTCCTGGTGCTGCTTGCTCTCGCCGGCCGCCTCAACCTGCTCGCCCTGGGCGACGAAGGCGCGGCGGCCCTCGGCGTAGACGTCGCCCGCACCCGCCTTCTAGCCTTCTTCGCCGCCAGCGCCGCGGTGGGAATCGCCGTGGCCTTCACGGGCCTGGTCGGCTTCGTCGGGCTGATCGTCCCCCACGCCGTCCGCCTGGTCACCGGCCCCGATCACCGGGTGGTGCTGCCCGCCTCGGCGCTGGGTGGAGCCGCCTTCCTGGTGCTCGCGGACGCGCTTGCGCGCGTCCTCTTCCGCGGTCTGGGCGCCGAGCCTCCGGTCGGCGCGGTCACCGCCATCGTCGGCGCCCCGCTGTTCGTGATGCTGATGCGGAGCCGGCAATGATGCTCCTGGAAGCGCGCGAGCCGCGCTACCGGCACCACCCGGACGGGCAGGAGGCCGTCGCGGGCGCCTCGATCGCCATCTCCCCCGGCGAGGTGGTGGGCGTGATCGGCCCCAACGCCGCCGGCAAGAGCACGCTTGCGCGGCTCTGCTGCGGACTGCTCGTGCCGCAGCAGGGCACGGTCACCCTCCAGGGAATCCCGATGGCGAAGCTCTCACGCCGCGAGCGCGCCCGCCGGGTGGCCTTCCTCCCCCAGCATCCGCCCCACGACCTGTCGTTCACCGCCCGCGAGGTCGCGCTGATGGGCCGCGCCCCGCACCTGGGCCTCTGGGCCCTGGAAGGCCCGGGCGATTTCGAGCGGGCGCGCGAGGCCCTGCGCGAGATGGACGCGCTGGACCTGGCCGATCGCCCCGTCTCGCAGCTCTCGGGCGGCGAGCGCCAGCGCGTGTTCCTCGCCCGCGCGTTCGCGCAGGAGGCCGCGCTCCTGGTGCTGGACGAGCCCACCGCCGCGCTCGACCTCTTCCATCAAGTAATCTTGGTCAATGCGCTCCGCCGCCGCGCGCGCGAGGGCGGCGGCGCGCTGCTCGTGCTCCACGACCTGGCCCTGGCGGGCGCCGCCTGCGATCGGCTGGCGCTGATGGACCGCGGCCGCGTGGTCGCGCAGGGGCCGCCCGCCGAGGTCGTGCGCCCGGACGTGCTGGGCCCCGTCTATGGCACGCAGGTGGAGGTGATCCTGCACCCCTCGACGGGACAGCCTCTGGTGGCGCCGCGGATCGCGCGCTGAGCTACTGCAGAAAGACCGTGATGCCGGCCTGGAAGAACTGGTCGTACGGTCCTTCGATCCGCCGCCGCCAGACGACCTGCAGGCCGCCCTTCTCGGTGAGCAGACCCGCCCCCGCGGAGAGCCACCATTGCTGCGCGCTGGTGTCCCAGGTCACGCCGCCCCGCAGCGCCAGCGCGTCGCCGACCAGCACCTCCAATCCGCCTGCCAGCCGGTTCTTCACGCTGCTCGTGTCGGAGAGGTCCGCCTTGTAGTCGAAGGCGATGTGCCAGTCCGCGTCGGTTCCCCAGGCCACGCCGACCGTGCCCGTGAGCGGGAACAGCGGGATCTTCTCCGTGGAGATGTTCTGCATCACGGCCGCCCAGGCGAAGTTGCCGCGCCGGCCGAGGAATCCGATGTCCTGCGCGAACTTCTGCACCAGCCCCTCCGGCGTGTGGAATCTCAGATATTTCGTCTCGCCGCCGAGGAAGAGCGCGGGACCGATCAGGCCCGAGTACGCGAGCCCGAGGCTCCAGCCCTCCCCGCGCCCCGAAGGCTGGCCGCTCGCCCACCGGGTCCAGAGCGCGCCGGTGGCGACCGGGCTGGAGACGGAGTCGACCAGGCTCGCCAGCACCGCCTGGGCCGGAAACTTCGAGTCGTACATCCCGTCCACCTCGAGGTGATACCGCCGGCTCTGCCCGAGCCCCGCCGGGTTGACGGCGAGCGCGTCGTTCCCGGTCGCGATCGCCGCGTGGGCGCCGCCCATGGCGGTGGCGCGCGGCGTGTCCACCGTGGTCTGCCACGGCGAGCCGGGATCCTGGACACGGTTGTCCGCGGCTGCGGCTCCGGCGACGAGCAGCAGGACCAGTGCGCATCGCATGCAATCCGACAATATATGCGGCTGGCCTGTGTCGGACCCCTTTGCTACCTTGCGCGCCGCCATGAAGCACCCCTTGCGCAAGGTCGTCATCCCCGCCGCCGGCCTGGGAACGCGGTTTCTCCCCGCCACCAAGGCCGTCCCGAAGGAGATGCTGCCCATCGTGGACACCCCCACGATCCAGCTGATCGTCGAGGAGGCGGTGAGGGCCGGGGCGTCGCAGGTGATCCTGGTCAACGGCCGGGGCAAGTCGTCGATCGAGGACCACTTCGACCGCAGCTACGAGCTGGAGGATATGCTCGAGCGCAAGCGCAAGACCGACCTGTTCCAGCAGGTCCGCCGCATCAGCGACATGGTCCGCCTGATCAGCGTGCGACAGAAGGAGCCGCTCGGGCTCGGCCACGCGGTGCTCGCCTCCCGGCCGGCGGTCGGCGACGAGTGGTTCGGCGTGCTGCTGGGCGACGACCTGATCGATTCGGACGACCCGGCCATCGGCCAGCTCGCCAAGGTCTCGGTGCAGACCGGGAAGGCGGCCGTGGCGCTGATGCCGGTGGCAGAGGACCAGACGCACCTGTACGGCGTCGGCGCGGGAAAGGCCCTGCCGGACGGCAACATCCTCGTCGACCGCATCGTGGAGAAGCCGCCCCGGGGATCCGCTCCATCCAACCTGGCCGTGATCGGCCGGTACCTGCTCCCGCCCGAGATCTTCGACGTGCTCGAGCAGGTGAAGCCGGGGGCGGGCGGCGAGATCCAGCTCACCGATGCCCTGGCCGTGCTCGCCCAGCAGGGACGGCTGATCGGCGTCCGCTTCAAGGGCGAGCGGCACGACGCCGGCGATCGCCTGGGTTTCTTGACAGCCAACGTCGCCTACGCGCTCAAGCGGCCCGACCTGCGTGACGGTCTCCTCGCCTGGCTGCGCAAGGTGGTCCCGTGATGCGCCTCCTGCTCGCCGTGCTGCTCGCCTACATCCCTTCCTCCGCCTCGCTCCTCAAGCACACCGCGCAGCGCGCGCGGCAGCTCCGGTCGCGGGAGGTCACGCTCCTGGGCACGCTGGTGGCGGGCGACGAGCCGCAGCGCAACGCCCAGCTCCAGCTCCGCTTCCCGCTCCAATGCCGCCTCGAGCCCGAGGGCGGGCAAGCCGTCTCGGTCAAGGGAACCGCGCAGAATCCCGAAGGCGTGCCCGAAGGGCCCTCGGGGCCTGCGCTGCGCCTGGTGCAGATGGCGTGCCCGCTGATCGCCTATCGCGGCATTCCGACAGCCGACGCACCGCAGACCCTCCGCGTGGCCGCGCTCGTCGCTGGAGCCGACGTGACCGCGGGCGCGGCGGTGTCGCGCCTCTACGACCAGACCGTCTACGTCCTCGGAGCGGCTCCCCGCGACGAGTCGAAGCCGCAGCTCTGGATCTACAAGGACATCAACGCCCCCGCCCGGCTGATCGCGCAGGGCGGCGCCGACTTGCGTCTCTTGCAGTACGGCACCCCCGCCGCCGGCGAATGGTTCCCGCGGGTGATCGAGCTCTGGTCCTCGGGCCGGCTGGCGGCGCGATTCGAAGTGCTGGAGGCGAAGGGCGTCCGCGCCGGCGCGCAGGAAGAGGAAGAAGATTCAGACGAATGAGCTGTATGCCGTCGCGCTGAACGTCCCCGCCGCGGACGGCGTGTTCACGTACCGGATCGCGCGGGAGCTGGGCGCGGCGGAGGCCGGACGCCGCGTGGTGGTGCCGCTCGGGAGGCGCACCGAGACCGGGATCGTCCTCGGTCCGGCCGAGCCGCAGGGAGAGGTCCGCGACGCCGTCCGGCTGCTCGATGACGCCCCCCTGCTCAACGGGGAGATCGTCGGGCTCGTCCGCTGGGCCGCCGCCCACTACCTCGCGCCGCTCGGCCCCGCGCTCAAGGCCGCGCTGCCGCCAGGCCTCGACGTGCGCGACGCGCTGGTCCCCAGGCTGACGGAGGCCGGGCGCGCCGCGCTCGAGACCGGGCAGCTGGATCTCCCCGGACAGGAGCAGGCGCTGCGCCGCGCGCTGCGCAAGGCCGCCTCGGGAGCGAAGCTCGGGCGGCCGGTGCTCTCGGATCTGTCCCGGCGCGGCCTGATCGTGCTCTCGCGCGAAGAGGTCCGCCCGCGCGTCGGCGCGCAGCTCGTCGAGACGGCGGAAGCGGTGCCTGGCGCATCGACCGAAGAGTTGCGCCGCGCTCCGCGGCAGGCCGAGGTCCTCGCCTGGCTCCTGGCGCGCAGCGGACCGGTGCCGGTGGAAGAGGTGCTGGTCGCGTTCCCGCGCGCTCGGCCGCACCTGCGCGCGCTCGCCGAGCGCAAGCTGGCGAAGCTCGACCAGGTGCCCGCGGGCCCGGCCCGTCTCGCCGACGCGCCCTGGGGTTCGCAGGAGCACACCCCGACGCCGGCGCAGTCCGCGGCCCTGCGGGAGATCACCGCGGCCATCGACGCGCGCTCGTTCGCCCCGTTCCTGCTGCACGGCGTGACCGGCAGCGGGAAGACCTGGGTGTACCTGGAAGCCATCGCGCATGCCCGGGGGCGGGGACTGGGCGCGCTCGCGCTGGTCCCCGAGATCGCGCTCACGCCGCAGCTCGCCGGCCGGTTTCGCGCCCGGTTCGGGGCCGACGTGGCCGTGCTCCACTCCGGCCTCTCGGAGCCCGAGCGCGTGGCCGAGTGGCAGCGCGTCCGCGACGGCCGGGCCGGCATCGTGGTGGGAGCGCGAAGCGCCATCTGGGCCCCGGTCGCCCGCCTCGGCATCGCCGTCGTCGACGAGGAGCACGAACCCTCGTACAAGCAGGAGGACCGCCTGCGGTACCACGCGCGCGATCTCGCGCTGGTGCGCGCGCAGAGAGCGGCGGCGGTCGCCGTGCTGGGCAGCGCGACGCCCTCGCTGGAGACGCTGCGCCGCGCGCAGGAGGGCAAGCTCCGCACGCTGCGCCTGCCCGAGCGGGTGGAGGCGCGGCCGCTGCCGGCTCTCACCGTAATCAGGCGCCGGGTCTCCGACGAGCTGATCACGCCCGAGCTGGCCTCGGCGTTGCGCGAGACCTTGGCGCGCGGCGAGCAGGCCATCCTCTTCCTCAATCGACGCGGGCACACGCGCGCCCTGCTCTGCGCCAGCTGCGGAGCGGCGGTCGGCTGCCCCAACTGCTCGGTCGCGCTGGTGCTGCACCGATCGGGCGGCGAGCGCCTGCGCTGCCACCTCTGCGGCCACGAGGAGCGGTCGGGGAGAAGCTGCGCTGCCTGCGGGGGAACGAAGCTCGCCCCGCTCGGGGGAGGAACCGAGAAGGTGGAGGAGCAACTCGAGGCGGTGGTTCCCAGGGCCCGCGTGGCCCGCCTGGACCGGGACGCCGCCTCCGGACCGGGACAGGCGGCCACGATCCTGGCCCGGTTTGCCCGCCGCGAGCTGGACATCCTGGTCGGCACCCAGATGGTCGCGAAAGGACACGACTTTCCCGGCGTGACCCTGGTGGGCGTCCTCGACGCCGACGGCCCGCTCCACCTGCCCGACTTCCGCGCGGCGGAGCGATGCATGCAGCTCCTCACGCAGGTCGCCGGAAGGGCCGGACGCGCGTCCTCGCCGGGGCGCGTGCTCGTCCAGGCCTTCAAGCCCGACGCCGTGGCGCTCGATTACGACGCGTTCGCCGCCGCCGAGCTGCGCCGACGCGAGGAGCTCCGCTTTCCGCCGTTCGCGCGGCTGCTCTCCGTGCGGCTGCTGGGGAATTCGGAGCCCCGGGTCCGCGGCGCGGCCGAGCGGATCGCGGCCCGCGCGCGCGGGCTCACCGCCGGGGGAGAAGCGCTCGAGGTCCTCGGCCCCGCCCCGGCTCCACTGGCCCGGGTCCGGGGCAAGCACCGGTGGCAGCTCCTGCTCCGGGCTGCCGAACATCCTCCCTTGCACCGCGCCGCCCGGGCGCTGCAGGCTTCGCACTCCGTCGCCGGAGTCCAGCTCGTGCTGGACATGGATCCGGTCGCGTTGCTCTGAATCAAACGCCACCCTGAGGAATCCATTCTGGCGGTGGCGGTGTGCTGTGAATATACTGGCCTATTACCGCCTGGTTGCATGTACGAGGAGCGAGAGAGCATGGCGCTGCGTGAAATCCTGATCTGGCCCGACCCCCGCCTGAAGCAGAAGGCCAAGCCCGTCGGCGAGGTCGACGCCAAGGTCCGCAAGCTGTGCGACGACCTGGCCGAGAGCATGTACGAGGCGAACGGCGTCGGTCTCGCCGCACCGCAGATCGGCGTGCACCTCAACGTCATCGCCATGGACGTGGACCAGCGCTCCACCGCGGAAGGCGAGCCGCCGAAGAAGAAGGGCGAGGGCCTCTTCTGGCTGATCGACCCGGTCCTCAAGCTGGCCGAGGGCGAGTTCACCTACACCGAAGGCTGCCTCTCCGTCCCCGACGAATACGAGGACGTCACCCGCTTCGGGCACATCGTGGTGGAGTACACCGACCGCGACGGCAAGCGGAAGCAGAAGGAAGCCGCCAATACGCTGCTCTCGGTCTGCGTCCAGCACGAGATGGACCACCTGCAGGGCAAGCTGTTCGTCGATCGCCTGAGCGCGCTCAAGCGCGAGCTGATCAAGCGCCGGATGAAGAGGCTCAAGACGCAGCGCGAGGCGGAGCGGAAGGGCCAGGCCACCGCGCTCTGAGGTTCCAAGGGGTCCCCGTGCTCGTCGCTCTGATCGCCCTCCTTCTCTGCGCTCCGACCCAGGGCCAGCAGCTTCTCGATCTGCGCCAGGGGACCCTGGGCTACGTGGTGGTGCACAAGCTGCACGAGGTGCACGGCACCACCAAGCAGGTCGAAGGTCGCGCGCTGGCTTTACCGGACGGCACCGTCAAGGTACAGGTGCGCGCCAAGGTGGCCACGTTCGACAGCGGCAACTCCAACCGCGACGTCCACATGCGGGAGGCCACCCGCGAGGCGGCCCATCCGTACGCGGAGGTCAAGGGCACGATGTCCGACGTCAAGCTTCCCCTGGACGGTCCCCGCCAGGCCACGCTCCACGCCACCGTGGAGCTGAACGGCGAGAAGCATCCGCAGGAGGTGCCGGTGAAGCTCGAGCCCGAGGGGAGCGGAGTCCGCGCGACGTTCTCGTTCCCGATCAGCCTCGACGCGTACAAGGTGGAGCGGCCCGAGCTCCTGCTGATCAAGGTCAACGACAAGGCCATGATCTCGGGCGACCTCCACTTCGGGAACGAGAAGTGATCGCGCTCGCGACGGCCCTGATGCTGTCGCTGCAGGGGGCTCCGGCGGAGCAGCCGGGGCCTGCGCAACAGTCGCCGCCGGAGGACGTCGATCTCTTGCCCAAGCCCGCGGCGCCCGATGCGCAGGCCGTGGCCCACCAGCTGGAGCTGCAGAGCCAGCTCGAGAAGCGCCGCACCATGCTCCAGCTCCACCAGGTCGGCGGGATGCTGACCTTGGCGACGCTGGGAGCGACGGTGGTCTTCGGCCAGCTCAACTACAACGACAAGTACGGCGGCGGGGGCGACACCGGCCGCTGGTACGACTGGCACAAATACTTCGCGTTCACCTCCGCGGCGGTATTCGCCGCCACCGGCGCCCTCGCCGTCTTCGCGCCCAGCCCCCTCCCAAAGCCGGCGCGGCTGGACACCGCCACGCTGCACAAGATCTCCATGGGGGTCGCCACGGCGGGGATGGTGGCGCAGATCGCGCTGGGCTTCGTCACCGCCGGCAAGGGCGGCTCGGTCTCGCAGCGAGACTACGCGCTCGCCCACCAGATCGTGGGCTACACCACCTTCGCGGCAACCGCGGTGGGATTCGGCGTTCTGACGTTTCAGTAGCCGCTACCGCCGAATGCGATTTAGCAGTTTGCTTTAGTTGCGGGAACAGTCGTGGAGCACCCGAACCGCGCCCACCATCGCAAGGACCGCCTCGCCGCGCGGCGCAGGTTCGACGAGGTCGAGTGCACCATCTCTCACCTGCTTCGCTTCCCGCATCCGGCGCTGGGCGGCCGCCGGTATGGCGAAGCGCTGCTCTCGGGCATCGGCGCGCGCGGCATCCGCCCGGGCCGCAGCGGGGTCATCGAGATCGGCGGCGGCGCCGGGCACGTCGCGGAGGCTGCCTGGCGCGGGGACGCCGGGCCGTTCACCGGCGCGCGTTGGACCGCGCTCGATCTCTCCCCGGCGTTGCTCGGCGCACAGCGCCGCCGTGCGCTGGAGCCGTCGCAGCCGCGCGGCCCGCACGCGCGCTGGTCCGGCGTCCGCGCCGACGCGCTGGAGCTTCCCCTCCAATCGCGCTCCATCGACGGCCTCATCCTGGCGAACGAGGTGATCGCCGATCTCCCCGTCGAGAACGGACGCAACGCCGGCGCGGTCCGGCTGATCTGCGAGATCGCGCGCGTCCTCGCTCCCGGCGGCGCCGCGGTGCTCACGGAATTCGGCGGCGACTTCGAGCCGGGGCCGGTGCGGCTGCTCGGTGCGCTGGGCCGAGGCGAGCACGTGGAGTGGTCGATCGACTTCCGCCAGCTCCGCGCCGCCGCCGGGGATGAAGGCCTCGCCGCCGAGGAGCTTCCCCTGCACGCGCTGCTCGGCGCCGACCTTTCGGTCCGCTGTGCGAGCTACACCGACCTCTGGCGGCTGCGGCGGCTCGCGACCTGCGAGGTGTTCGCCGCGCCGGAAGCCGACGTCCGGCGCCGCTTCCCGCTGCTCTCGCGCCTGCTCGCGCTGGAGCTGCCGCCGCTGGGCTCGCCGCGCTGGCCCGACGCCACCGCGCCCGCCGGGTTCGCGCAGCTCTTCCGCGCGCTGATTCTGTCGCGGCCGCCGCAGGCGGCTTGGCGACAGCCTCTGAGCTCGTAACCGCGGCACCTCTCTTTCCGCACAACGCCGCCGCGAGTGGGCGTGGCCGTCGCCACCGTTTTCTCGCTCCTACCCGAGAGGCTCCGCTACTCGTCGGAGCTGACCCTCGGGAGTCGGAGCCGACATGCGCATGCGCGTATTTGCCAGCACGGTCCTGATCGCGATTGCCGCCGCGGCACAGGAGCCGCCGCCCGCGGAGAGCAGCTTCCCGCAGCCGAACGCGGCGGGAGCCAACAACCAGGCGTTCTCCGATCCGTCGGCGCTGTTCGGAGGCGGCTCCGGCGCGACCATCGGCCTGGCGGTGCAGAACATCCAGAGCGAGGGCTCGTACGCGGCCACGGTAGTGAACGCCGACTTCACGCTCGGCCCGGTCGGGCTCGGCGTGGCGGTGCCGCTCAACCTCATGGTCTGGAACAACGACCAGTGCTGCGCCGGCGGCTACACCCGCGAGTCGAAGACGTACCTCGGCATCCTCCGCAAGCGCGACTGGGACGAGCCGCAGGACTTCTCCAAGTTCGTCCGCTACGTGCGCTATGGGAACAAGCGCGACCCGCTCTACGTGCTCGCCGGCCAGCTCTGGGGATCGTCGATCGGCCATGGCACGCTGGTGAGCCGTTACTCGAACACGCTCAGCCTCGACCACCCGAAAGCGGGCCTCGCGCTGGACGTGAACACCGATTTCGTCGGCGTGGAGACCCTGACCGACTGGGTGGGCAATCCGACCCTGATGGCAGGCCGCGCGTACCTGCGCCCCTTCGGGGACATGCCGATCCTGCGCGGCTGGGCCATCGGCGTGAGCGGCGCGATGGACCGGACGGCGCCGTACAACGTGACCGGGCCGCTCGCCCAGGATCCGCAGGGCAACCCGATCGTCCCCAACACGCGCCCGGTCTACGCGATGGGCGTGGACACCGAGTTCGAGTTGCTGCGCAACGCGCTGATCAGCCTGATCCCCTATACGGACTTCAACCGGATCGCCGGCGCCGGAAACGGCATCCACGTGGGCGTGCTGACCGACCTGCGCTTGCCGGTGCCGCTGATCGAGATGAGCGTGCAGACGAAGTTCGAGTACCGGATGATGCAGCCCGGGTACATCCCCGAATACTTCGACCAGCTCTACGATCTGGGGCGCGTCCAGTACGCGGTCCCGCAGGGCAGCGGGACGGCTTACGTCGCCAAGTACGACGCGGCGGTCGCGGCGCGCAACGGCGACACCTCGTTCAGCCAGCGCGGCTACTACGGCGAGCTCGCGCTGAACTTCGGCGGGTTCATCCAGGTGGGCGGCCTGTACCAGGACCGCGACGGGGACCCGACCGGCGCGTCCTTGGGCGTCTATGCGTCGGTCCCCAAGTTCGACACCATCAAGCTCTCCGGGTACTACCTGCGCAAGAACATGAGCGGGTTCTCGGACGCGTTCCGCCTCGACGAACGGTCGCTGCTGGCGGCGTCGATGGCGTACAAGGTCTGGGGGCCGGTCTATTTCCGGGCCGATTTCCGGCGCGAGTGGGTCCTGGCCCCGGGAGAGACGCAGATCCGGGCGGTGGACAGCTTCACGGCGGGGATGGCGACGTATATCCCGTTCTAGCCCGCGCGGGGTCGCGCCGGCTGTCCCGCAGCGCCGCGGTCGTCCGCGCGCTGTCGAGGGGCTGAGGCTTGGGTGACTTTCGGGGCGCCTTTCCTTATCTTCCCGCCCCCATGGCAACACCCAGGACCGGCGCCGGGATCCGCGAGGCCTTCCTCCGCTTCTTCGAGGAGCGGGGGCACAGGCGAGTGAAGAGCTCCTCGCTCGTTCCCCA
>Ga0137397_10003661_pt1 | contig 10705 bp, 11 predicted proteins | sample czorhiz116metaG_FD_106658 | JGI IMG/M metagenome (GOLD analysis project Ga0137397, IMG submission 106658) | Vadose zone soil microbial communities from Angelo Coast Range Reserve, California, USA - czorhiz1.16 metaG | ecosystem: Environmental > Terrestrial > Soil > Vadose zone | place: USA...
AGCTTGACGACAAGCCGGTGACGGACGTGGAAGCCGTGCAAAGATTTCTGCACAGTCACAGCCCCGGCGAACGCGTTCCTCTGAAGCTCATTCGCGGGGGCGCGGTCATCGGTCTCGACGTGACTTTGGGGGCCCGTCCGGGCAAAGAATGACCTTTCGCAATGACACTCCATTACGGGTGTTGGTGGTGGCCGCTTCGGCGACACGCAGGGCGGACCTCGCCGAGATGGTGGTCAAGGCGTCCAACGCCCGGGCCACCACCAGCCCCGTTCTGGCGCCGGAACGCATCCGCCAGATGGACCTCGACATCGTGCTGGTGGATATTGACAGCCCGGCCCTGGCGCGCGCGACGCTGGGTGTGCTGGAAGAAATGCATCTGGGCGTGATTGCCCTGGCTGAAAATCCCGCCGCCCGATGGACTGCCGACGCCCTGGCCGGAGGCATCACCGCCATACTCTCGCGCGAAGTCGCCCTCGACGAACTGCGCCTCGCCATGCAGGCCGCCGAGAACGGACTGATTCTGCTTTCACCGGACACGGTGCGCAATCATCCGCCGCCGGCAACCCCCGCGTCGGCGGAAGACCGGGAGGCGTTCGGACCAGGCGAATCCCTGACGCCCCGCGAACATGAAATTCTTCGTCTGGTCAGTGAAGGCCTGGGAAACCGCGAAATCGCCCGCCGGCTTTCCATCTCTGAACATACGGTCAAGTTCCACGTCAGCTCGGTGCTGGCCAAACTCGACGCCGGCAGCCGGACCGAAGCGGTCAGTCACGGAATTAAAAACGGTCTGATCGCTGTGTAGCTTTGCTGAGGACTCAGCATTCAGCATTCAGCACTCAGCACTCAGCCGTGAACACTCTGGAATTCCGCCAAAAAACCTTCACCGCAGAGAACGCAGAGAGCGCAGAAGAACGCAGGAAAAACAAAACAATAGAGACAAAGAAAACAGGAAAACTGCAAAGATCAATTCTTTTTCTTGCGGTTGCTTTTCCTGCGCTCCTCTGCGCTCTCTGCGTTCTCTGCGGTGAAGGTCCTTTTGGCGGAATTCCAAAGTGTTTCACGGCTGAATGCTGAATGCTGACCGCTTTCCCCACCGAATTTAGTTCTTGAGTTCTCTGCCGATGCCGTATATAACTGGTCTTGTTATATGGATTGACCCGTATGCATCCGTCCGGCCCTTTCTTTACTCCGCCGCTGCCTCAGAACGACCAGCAGGTCAGAATGGTATCTCTGATTTTTCTGGCCCTCTGGATGATTGCTCTGCTTTACTTCCGCCACAAAGCCAACGCCCAGGACAACGACGAGCAGAAACCCGAATAACGGCCTCTTGATTGCTGTCGCAGGGCGGCATAGTTTTTTCAATCACTTAGAGCAGTTCACAAGCGATATGTGACGTCGCTCTTCCGGAAAAATGATTCTCCCGACCCGTCCCGCGAATTTACCCTGTCATATTTGACAACCTACCGTATAATCCTTTCTCAATAATCCCTGGGCAAAAATCAAGCGGGTACGATTGCGAGCGAGAGTCGGGTCCTGTTTGCCCCAAAATCCAAAAGGAGACCGTATGCCAGACGTTCAAACTCCGGCGCAAGCCGCCGGTGACCCTCACATTCTTCCACCTTCGAAGATTTGGATGGTCATTCTCGCTTCTTCTGTCGGCACCATGATCGAATGGTACGACTTCTATATCTTCGGCAGTCTTGCCGCCGTGCTCGCATTGAAGTTCTATCCGCAGGGCAACGACACGTTTGCCTATGTCGCATATCTGTCGACCTTCGCTGTGGGCTTTCTGGTCCGGCCCTTCGGCGCGCTGTTCTTCGGCAGAATCGGCGATCTGGTCGGACGCAAATATGCGTTTCTGGTGACGCTGATCATCATGGGCGGTTGTACATTTCTGATCGGCCTGCTGCCGACCTTCGCCCAGGCCAAATGGTTTGCTCCGATTGCCCTGATCGGCATTCGCGTGCTGCAGGGACTGGCTCTCGGTGGTGAATACGGGGGCGCGGCCGTCTATGTGGCCGAACATGTGCCCGATACCCGGCGCGGTTTTTACACGAGCTTCATTCAAATTACGGCGTCTCTGGGCCTGTTCATTTCCATCATGGTCGTGCTCGCGACCCAGTTCTCAATGAACAAAGCGGATTTCGATCGCTACGGCTGGCGCATCCCGTTTCTGATTTCGATTTTCCTGGTGGCCATCTCGCTTTACATCCGTCTGAAAATGCAGGAGTCGCCCATCTTCCAGCAGATGAAGAGCACAGGCATGAGTTCGTCTCAGCCACTGAAAGATGCGTTCACCAACTGGCCTAACGTCAAGCTCGTCCTGATTTCACTGTTTGGCGCAACCGCGGGGCAGGGCGTGGTCTGGTATACAGGACAATATTACGCGCTGTTCTATTTGCAGACGATTCTGAAGGTCAACCTCAAGACCGGCTACATCATTGTCGCTCTGGCCATTTTGTTTGGCATGCCTTTCTTTACGGTCTTTGGAAGCCTTTCGGACAAGATCGGACGCAAGAAGATCATCATGGCCGGCTGTCTGATCGCGGTGCTCTCTTACTATCCGATCTACCACGCGATGGAATCCGCCGCCGGAAACCATGTCGTTACTTTTAAGTCCACCAAGAGCAAAGTCACTGGCGCGTGGACGCTGACGCCACTGACTCCCGATCCGGCGAGCGCCACCGGCGCTCTGATTCCCGCCAAAGAGGCGACCAACCCCAACGTGCCGATGCTGGTGTTCCTGGTGTTCCTGCAGATGCTGTTTGTCTGCATGGTGTACGGCCCTATCGCCGCTTATCTTGTGGAGGCATTCCCGGCCAGAATCAGATATACGTCTCTGTCGCTGCCGTATCACATAGGCAACGGCGTCTTCGGAGGCCTGCTGCCGCTCATCGGATTCTCGATGTGCGCCGCTACCGGCAACATCTACGCCGGTTTGTGGTACCCGATGATCGTGGCAAGCATTACCTTCGTTGTCGGTTCGATCTTCCTCAAAGAGAGCAGTCACGTAAAGCTCTGGGACGAAATCGACAATAAATAGACGTTTCTGTTTTCAACATACCAGCGGAGGCGATTACGCGCCTTCGCTGGTTTTTTTTCTCAGGTGCTTTCTCAACTTCCTGACCCGTCGCACATGATCGAGCACGAGAATCGTGCTCACCCAGACCGCGGCCGTCAGATATCCCGCGATAACATCGCTCGGGTAGTGGACGCCCAGGTAGATGCGCGACAGCCCGATGCCCGCGATCAGGGTCGCGGCGGCCGCCCAGAGCGCGGCCTGTGCCGCCCGGCTGTCGATGCGATCGGCGATCAGGCCGGCCAGGACTCCGTAGAAACAGAATGAAAGAAGGGAATGTCCGCTGGGAAAGCTGTAAGGATCGGGGACCGATCCAAAGAACGGCACGGGGCGCGGACGGTGGAACCCCCACTTCATCGCCAGATTGAGCGCCACGGCCCCGCCCATGGTCACAGCCATCCATCCGGCGGCCCGTCGCCACCGCAGAAGAACAAAGACGATCAGGCTGACCAGCAATCCGGCCGCCAGTACCCGGTCGCCCATCCGGGAAAACAGAAACGCGGCGCGCGTCCAGCCGGCTGAAGCATGCTGATGCAGCCAGTTGCGGAATGTCAGGTCCATTCCACGCGCGGGCCCTTCCACCACTTCGTCAGCCAGCCCAACAGAACCAGTCCAAGGACTGCCATACACAGGCCGGCCACAGCCGCCACGCTCAAAATTCCCACGGGCTTTAGATCCCGCTCCGGATCGGGCGAGTGGAAATCCAGTTCTTCTGTTTTGGGAGTCGGGTTTTTGTCGCCGGTCAAAATGGGCTTTCCGTTTTTGCTCTTCATTCGCGTTCATTCGCGCAAATTCGCGGCTAACGTTTTCTGCGCGTGAATTCCGCGATCAAACTATCCAGCTTGGCAAACAAAGCCGAGTTCCCCTCGCGCGGATACTTCTTCAAATTCTCCGCATACACCGGCAGATTGAACAGGAAAGACTCGACCCGCTCCTTATTGAGATCGGCCCAGTAAGCCCCGTAACCCATTTTGCCCAGATAGTAGGCATTGAAGGTCTGCTCGAACTGGCTTTGGACCGGCACAGCAAGGTAGGGCTTGCCCAGATGCAGCGCTTCACTGACCAGGGAAAAACCCGCGTTGGCCACGATGCCCTTACATCTGACGAGATCGTCGAGAAACCCGCTGGTGTCGGGCTTTTTGAACAGGATGTTACCTTCCTGCCCTTCACGCCCGAAGCCGTAGGCGATGAAGCGGCTGCGCACGCTCTGCAACAGCCGGGCCAGCGCGGGCGACGGCGACGTTACGTAGACCAGCAGATGATCACCCTCGGCAGGCTTCGATTCAAGTACCTCCCGCCGCAGGATTGTGGGAAACAGAAACGTATTTTTTTTACGCGGTTTGGCCGCGAAGAACGAAGTCACCAGATAGGCGTCCGCCTGGGGCGTCATCATCCGAGTAACGAGTTTGGCCGCTGCGGCTTCGCGCCGGTATTCCTTCGGATAGGTGATATCGGTATTGGTGAGACAGTGCTGGTTATCGATCGAGATCACCGGCAGCCCGCGGTGATGGCCCACATGACTGCTGATCGGCTCGAAATCGGTGATCACCAGATCGATGCTCCACTCTTCGCACCGGCGTGAAAGCTGCTTCAGGCTTCTGGCGGCCTGGGGCGCGGTCACCAGATTGCGCGCCAGCGTCTTTCGGTATCGCACCCGGTTATCGACATACGCGAACCGCAAACCGTAAATTTCGGTGACGTCAAAATCGTCCTTCAGATTGCGCAGGCCGCGGTCGAAGGAGGCCACGTGCACAGTGTGGCCCTTTTCCCGAAGGTGCAGAATAACTTCGCGGGCGCGGGTCGAATGTCCTGCGCCCTCGCCGTTGACTCCATATAAGATGTTGGCCATGCGTCCGGTGCAGTATATCGCGGAACGGTCATCGGGCGTCACTTACGGCCGCCGTGAAGGCGCATCTCTTGTGCCCGCGGCGCATATAAATTTTTCAGGGACACATACACCATGAGCGGACGAATTGCGTTGCTGGCGGGCGGAACCGGACTGGTGGGAGGCGCATGCCTTCAGGCGCTGCTGCGGCATCCGGAATATGAGCAGGTGCATCTGCTGACCCGCCGCGACGCGCCCGCACCCGCGCACCCGAAGCTTTCGCAGCGCGTAGTCGATTTCGACGCGCCCGAAACACTCAAGCTGCCCGCCGCCACAGATGTCTTCTGCGCTCTGGGGACCACCATTCGCAAGGCGGGCTCTCAACAGGCTTTTCGCCACGTCGACTTTGAGGTTCCTCTGGCCATCGCCCGCCTGGGTCTGCAAAACGGCGCGCGGAATTTTGCGTTGTGCTCTTCGGTGGGCGCCGACCCGGCTTCCCGAAATTTTTATCTGCGCACCAAAGGGGAACTGGAACAGGCATTGCGCGCCCTGCCGTTTCAGGGCCTGCGGATTTTCCGCCCGAGCATGCTGGTCGGCGAGCGGACGGAAGCGCGTCCCGGAGAGTTTTTCGGCGTGGCCGCCGGCCGGATACTGCGATTCATGATGGTGGGTCCTCTGCGCCGCTATCGTCCGGTAGCGGCGGAAGAAGTCGGCCGCGCCATGGCTGCCGCGGAAGGCACGGGCATCGCTTGTTATGAATACGACGCGATCCGTGAACTCGCACGGACCCTGCCCGCCTGAGAAAACGCCCTGGCAGGAGGGTGTGCTCGCTGGTTCCATTTCGGGAATAACCTTTCATTACCGCACAGATTTGTTACTTTTGTACTTTGTGAAGGCGATCAGCGCGCACCGATAATCTCGATACGGTAAGCTCCGGGTATTTCATTGAAGGATTAGAAGCTTATGTGGCGAATTTTAGCGGCAGGGGGCCTCACTGTCTTGCTGACGTGTGGCTCGTTCGCTCAAAAATCAGAACCCTCGGATGCGGAAAAAATCAGAATGCTGATGCAGGAAGTGACCGAGTTGAAGGCCCGGGTCGCCGTTCTTGAGTCAAGACAGGCGCCACCCGCTGAAAGCGGGCCGGCAAAACGCGCGGCGGGCGAACCGACCCAGCCGATCGAGCCCCAGCCGCAGGCCGGCGGACCGGCCCCATCGACGGGCACGCAGCATGACTCGGCGGGCATGTTTCCCGGCATCAACATCGCGGGGTTTGGGGCGGTGGGCTTCAAGGTCACCGACGCCCGTCCGCCGGAAAACGCGCAACTGGGCTTTCGCGCCGGGGCCAACAACAGCTTTGCGGTCGGGGACATCAATCTGTTCCTTACGTCGCACCTGAATTCCCGCACTTCGGTGCTGGGCGAGATCACGTTCAGCGAAACCTCGGCCAAGGAATTCGAAGTCGACGTCGAGCGCCTGCTGCTGAAATACGACGCCAACGATTACCTGAAGACTTCCTTCGGGCGTTATCACACCGCCGTGAGCTACTACAATTCCATCTACCATCACGGCCAGTGGCTGCAGACGGCCGTTGACCGTCCTCTGATTGTCGAATTCTCCGACCACGGCGGTCTTCTGCCTTCGCAGGCCGTGGGTCTTTCCGTCACCGGACAGATTCCTTCCGGCCGGCTGGGCCTGAACTACATTTTTGAGTACGGCACCTCCGACACGCACCGGCCCACCATCAACGGCACGGCGGTGTCTGAAATCGAAGAGAACAACGGCCAGGCCACGACCGCGGGCCTGTTCGCCAAACCCGACTGGATGCCGGGACTCGAATTCGGCGGATCGTACTATCACGACCGCATCAATCCCAACGGCGGTCCGCTGCATATGGGGCAAACCATCGGCTCGGTCCATCTGATTTACCTCACGCCGCACGTTGAGTTCCTGAACGAGGGCTTTATCGTGCGGCACAACGTCCAGGAGACCGGGCAGACATTCAATACACCGGCTTTCTATTCACTCATCTCGGCAAAACCCGGCTCAAGATGGCGCCCTTATTTCCGATATCAATATGTGAACACATCTTCTCCCGTTTTTCCGGACATCACGCTTCGGCACGGCCCCAGCGCGGGGATTCGTTTCGATTTCAACGACTACGTCGCCTTTAAGACACAGATTGATCGGACCATGCGGCGCAGCCTGCCCGCGTTCAACGCCCTCGATTTGCAGATGGCGTTCCGTTTTTGAGCCCGCCGGGGGGAGTGCTGATGCCGATGAGGACAAAAAGATTATCGGGCGCGGGAATCGGCTGCTTCGCCGTGGCCCTGGTGGCGTTCCTGACCGCCCTGGCGCCGGCCCAGTCCGCGCCCACGGAGGACATCGCGGTGATCGTCAATGCCACCAACCCGGTGGACGGCATCACCTCCGCCGAACTCCGCAAGCTGTTCGCGGGCGAGAAGCGCTCATGGCACGCCAGCATGCCCGTGGTCCTGGTGGTGCGGGCCCCGGAATCGCGCGAACGCACCGTGCTGCTCTCTCACGTGCTGAAGATGACCGAATCGGACTATAAACAGTACTGGGTCAAGAAGATCTACAGCGGCGAAGTGCCCCGCGAACCTACCACTCTGTTTTCCAACATCAGTCAGATGGAAACCATCCGCGCCGAACGCGGGGCCATCGCCCTCATTGCGATGAAGGACGTTCACTCGGGAGTCAAAGTCCTGAAAATCGACGGCCTTCTGCCGGGGGTCGCGGGATATCCGTTGAAATAACACGTTGCTGCGGGTTTGATAAGAGATTTTAAATTTTAAATTTAAATTCTTTGTCTTATCAGCGGCCAATGCCTCCTACTTTCGCTCCGCCGCCTGCACGCTGCGTGTGGGGTCGGCGCCCTGCCAGGTGACATCGGCTGTCGGCCCGTAGTTTGAGGGCACCGGCCTGCCCAGCAGGCGAAGATAGCCGCTGAGCTGGGTGCGATGGTGCGCGGTGTGCAGCACGCGCCGCCAGAATATCCAGATTCGCTGCCGCCGCACGTCGAAGAAGGGCACGGTTTCCAGCCACCACGGTCCATCGTATGAAGCCAGACGTCCCAATCTCGCTTTACACAGCTCCTCATCTCTGCGCCAGAAAGCTTCCGGAGTCAGTTCGCCGGGCCGAATCGCGGCCGCTTCGGGTTCGCCCGGAAGGCCGATGAACTCGGCGAAGAACCGGCGTTCCGACAACAACTGATGTTTCATGATGTCGTGCACCGAACTCGATTTCTCGTTCGGCCTGTAGTTCATATTTTCCGGTGCAAACAGCCGCCATACCGAAACGACTTTGCTGGTTTCGCTCGCGTAGGTATCCAGCATATGCTGGAAGACGGCAGAGGCGGCTTTGGGCACCGCCGATTCCGGTATTGCAACGTATTCATATTGCATGGCCATCGGGTTTGTCCTTTCTTTTCGCGGGCGTGGGGCCGGCTGCCGGCGATCTCGTGCGCCCGCCGACCGGCCGTTGCCCGCGCACCTGCCCGGACGGGCAGGTGAAAACCGCACGACAATTTACAGACACTTTATAATGACACGTGCGGCTTTGTGAAACGGCCGACCAATCACCGGGGTAAGATAAAGCCTGGTGCATATTCGGCATCCAACCGGCTGGGAGCGTTCATTTGGCAGACACCGAGAGCAAGAAACCCGAAAAATCGCAGATGCAAAAGCTGAGGGCGGTCTGGCCGGAGATATGGGGCCTGGTGCGTCCGCGGCGGCTCATGATGCTTTCCAGTTTTTTGATTCTGATGATCAATCGCATCACGGGTCTGGCGCTGCCATATTCAAGCAGATTTTTGCTGGACGGCGTGATTCCGCGGCTTCCGATCCAGCAGTGGGCCCTGCCTCATCCGATCAAATCTCCTCTGGTGTATCTCAACCAGCACTGGGGCCTCAGTCCTCTGGTCCTGCTGGTAATCGGCGTGATTACGGCGACCGTAATCCAGGGCTTCAGTTCCTACGCGCTGACCCAGATGCTTTCCAAGGAGGGCCAGCGGCTGATCGCTGAAATGCGACTTAAGGTGCAGGCCCATATCGGGCGGCTGGCGGTGACCTACTACGATTCGAATAAGACCGGCTCGCTGGTGTCGCGAATTATGAGCGACGTGGAAGGTCTGCGTAACCTGATCGGCACCGGCCTGCTGGAGTTTGTCGGCAGCCTGCTTACCGCCTCCATCGTCGTGGTAATCATGATTCGCATCAGCTATCGGATGACCTTTCTGGCCATGGGCGCTCTGCTGCTGTTCACCTTCGTCCTGCAAAGGGTCTTTAAAGTAATCCGCCCGATCTTCCGGGAGCGGGCCAAAATCAACGCCGAGGTGACCGGAAGGCTCACCGAATCGCTGGGTGGCGTGCGCGTGGTCAAGAGCTATCACGCCGAAAAACGCGAGGAAAAAGTCTTCAGTCTGGGCGTGGACCGTCTTTTGCAGAACGTCATGCGCACGCTCACCGCCATGTCGAGCATGAGCCTGACATCGACCCTGCTGATGGGCTCTCTGGGCGCGGCCATCATGTATATGGGCGCCACCGAAGTCATTGCCGGACGCATGCAGACCGGCGCACTGTTTTCCTACACCATGTTTATGGGCTTCCTGGCCGCCCCGGTGATGCAGATCGCCAACATCGGCACGCAAATTACGGAGGCCATTGCCGGCCTCGACCGCACCCGTGAAGTGCTCGGCGAGCGTCCGGAAGATCAGGACCCGAAACGGACCGAGGTCCTTCCGCCGATCCACGGCCATGTCATGTTCGAGCATGTGGATTTTTCCTACGAGCCGGGCAAACCCGTTCTTGAGGACGTCAATTTCGATGCGCCTCCCGGCAGCGTGACCGCGCTGGTAGGTTCTTCCGGCTCGGGCAAATCCACCATCATCGGCCTGATCTCCGCCTTTCACTCCCCCCTCGCGGGACGGGTACTGATCGACGGCGTCGACCTGAGCACGGTCCGCCTCGACTCATACCGCACGGCCCTGGGCGTTGTGCTGCAGGAATCCTTCCTGTTCGATGGCACCGTCCGCGACAACATCGTCTTCTCGCGGCCGGACGCCACGGAAGACAAGATCAAAGAAGCCTGCCGCATCGCCCATGTGGATGAATTCGTCAACGGATTCAAGGACAACTACGACACCGTCATCGGCGAACGCGGCGTCAAGCTTTCCGGCGGGCAGCGGCAGCGCGTCTCCATCGCGCGCGCCGTGCTGGCCGATCCCCGCATCCTCATTCTCGATGAAGCGACCTCCAGCCTCGATTCCGAATCCGAAGCTTTCATCCAGGAAGGCCTCAAATCGCTCATGAAGGGCCGCACCACTTTCGTGATCGCGCACCGGCTCTCGACCATCCGCCGCGCCGACCAGATTCTGGTGATCGAAGCCGGCAAAATCGTGGAGCGCGGCACCCACGACTGGCTCTACACGCTCGGCGGACGCTACTACGATCTCTATACCCGACAGCACGGCCTGGAATCGAATCTGCTGCTGGCCCCCGGCGAGGGCGAAGAAGAAAAAACCGAGGACAAGCAGGCCGTCGGCGCGGCCGGCGGTGACGGTGGGATTGATCCGATGATCCTGGTGCGACCGCAGAATGTGTGAGCGACGCGCGCAATGAACAACCCGTAGAGACGTAGCTTGCTACGTCTAAAAGCTGCGGGCTTAAACAACGCGAGAGGGCCACGATTGATCGACTTGGCGCTCGAATCCCGCTTCCTGGAATTACCCCGACGGCTGTTTAAATCGTCCGGCTTTTAGACGTAGCAAGCTACGTCTCTACGGG
>Ga0137397_10003662_pt1 | contig 10704 bp, 8 predicted proteins | sample czorhiz116metaG_FD_106658 | JGI IMG/M metagenome (GOLD analysis project Ga0137397, IMG submission 106658) | Vadose zone soil microbial communities from Angelo Coast Range Reserve, California, USA - czorhiz1.16 metaG | ecosystem: Environmental > Terrestrial > Soil > Vadose zone | place: USA...
CTAAGAATAGGTGTCCCTGGGGAGTATCCGATGACCAACTTCTGGCAAGACGTCCGGTTCGCATTTCGCATGCTTTCGAATAACCGCGGATTCGCGGCCATTGCTGTCCTTACGCTGGCCCTTGGGATTGGCGCGAATACCGCGCTCTTTTCCGTTGTGAACGGCGTGCTGCTGAACCCGCTGCCATTTTCGAATCCCGACGAACTCTACGCTCTCTACGCGAAAACGCCGGCGTTCGAACAGGGCTCAATCTCCTACCCGAATTTCCTCGACTGGCAGAAGCAAAACCATTCCTTTTCCGCGCTGAGTGCCTTCCGCGCGGATGACTACAACTTGACTGGCACGGGCGAACCGGAGCGATTGCACGCGCACATGATCTCCGCGGAATTTTTCCCCACCCTCGGTCTCAATCCCTTGCTGGGCCGCATTTTTCGCTCCGAAGAAGATCGCGCGGGCGCGGGCCCCCTGGCGATTCTTGGCGATGGTTTATGGAAACGCAAATTTGCCTCGTCGCCGGAGGTTCTCGGAAAAAGCATCACGCTCAACGGCAAGCCCCACACGATCGTCGGCGTGGCCCAGGCACGCATTCCGGGGATCAGTCCTTCGGACGTCTATGTGCCCATCGGTCAGTGGGCCGATCCAACGTTTCTCGACCGCCGCATCAGCATGGGCATGAATTCGATTGGCCGTCTGAAGCCCGGCGTCTCGTTCGCACAGGCGCGCGCGGACATGGACTCCGTCGCGCAAGCTCTCGCCGCGGCCTATCCTGACGCCGACAAAGGCACCGGTATCGACCTGGTTCCGCTCAAGACGGACGTCGTCGGTAATGTCCGCGGAATCCTGCTCGTGCTGCTGGGCGCGGTCGGCTTTGTTCTTTTGATCGCCTGCGCCAATGTTGGCAATCTGCTGCTCGCGCGATCGACCGGGCGCACGCGCGAGTTTGCGATCCGCTCGGCGCTCGGCGCTAGCCCCGCGCGCGTCATTCGCCAGTTGCTCACGGAGAGCGTCATGCTTGGTATCGCCGGCGGCGCGCTTGGGCTGCTTCTCGCCAAATTGGCGATGCGCGTCATACTTACAGGGTTGGCGGACGCGCTTCCGCGCACCGACGAAATCGCGCTCGATTCTCACGTGTTGCTTTTTACCGCCGGCGTTTCCATTCTCACGGGCATCGTATTCGGACTCGCGCCCGCGATCAAAATGTTGCGGCCACGATTGAGCGAAACGCTGAAAGAAGGCGGACGCGGTTCAAGCGGCGCCCGGCATCGCACGCAGAGTGCTTTCGTCGTCGTCGAAATGGCTATGGCGTTGGTCCTGCTCGTCGGCGCCGGGCTGATGGTTCGAAGCCTCGCCGCGCTCTGGGGAATTAATCCCGGCTTCGATCCGCACAACGCACTCGCCTTCGCAACCTCTCTGACTTCCGATCCATCCGTGACGCCTGGTCAGTTGCGTTCGAAATATCGCGAAAGCCTGCGGCAATTCGAAAGCGTCCCCGGAGTGGAATCCGTCGCCATGATCGGCGGCTCGCTGCCGATGACCGGCGATTCCGAAGTTCCGTTCTGGCTCGAAGGCCAGCCAAAACCCGCCAGCGGAACGGACATGCCGTTCGCACTTTTCTATCTCGTGACGCCGCCGTACCAGCAGGCCATGCGCATTCCTCTGCAGCGCGGACGCTTTTTGAACGACCGTGACGACGAGCATTCGCCGGCCGTCGCGGTGATTGACGCTACCTTCGCGCACAAATATTTTCCGAACGTCGATCCCGTCGGCAAACGCCTCAACGTCGGACTGCTCGATATCCAGCCGGAAATCGTCGGTGTCGTAGGCCACGTCGAACACTGGGGACTGGGCGCCAAGGGGCACGATACCTTGCAGTCGCAACTTTATTTGTCGGTCTGGCAGGTGCCGGACCGGTTCTGGCCGCTCCTTTCTGGCGGCTCCGGCTACGTCGCGCGCACAACGGCTTCTCCACTGGGCGTCGTGAGCGCGATTCGCGAAGCCGCGGTGAAAGGTGATCCCAGCTCCGTGGTGTTTGGCGCCCGGCCGCTGCAGGAAATTGTTGCCAATTCCATCGCGACGCAGCGGCTGGCGATGATTCTGCTCAGCGTTTTTTCCGCGCTGGCGCTGGTGCTCTCCGCGATCGGAATTTACGGCGTGATTTCCTACCTTACCGGGCAGCGCACGCACGAGATCGGCATCCGCGTGGCGCTGGGCGCGTCGGGCAGCGACGTGCTGCGCATGGTGCTCGGCGAAGGAATGAAAATCACGATCATCGGCGTGGCCATCGGCCTCACCGCGGCGTTTGGATTGACGCGGCTGATTGCAAAACTAATTTACGGCGTCGGCGCTTCCGATCCCCTCACGTTTGTGGGCGTCGCTGTACTTCTGACTGGCGTCGCGCTGCTCGCCTGCTACATACCGGCGCGGCGTGCGATGCGCGTGGACCCGATGATCGCTCTGCGTTACGAGTGATTGATTCATGTTCACTTCGCGAAACGCGCCATCAAGTTTGAAAAAAAGGTTGCGAAAGAACTGCGCGTGCCGCCCGACGAGAAGCGCAAGCAGGGCGAACAAACGCATCATTTCACCCTTTCCGTATTGTGGACACCGCGCTGCGCTGGTTCCGCAGTCTCACAATCAGGTCAGCCCGTGCAGGGTCAACGCAAGAATCACCACGGACTTGGCGTCCGCAATCGCCCAAAGGGAAGGCGCTCGCCAAACGAGGCGGCAGCCAGCACATACAGCAAAGTAACAATCGTCGTGGACAAGAACACCCACACATATCCCCAGCGCCCTATTCGAGAATCTCGAACACGTCTCCAGCCAATCCGGGCGTCTTCTCGTCGTGCCGGAAGCCGGTAAGCTCCTTTGCAAGCTCGGCGGGCACATCGTAAACGTAAGCCACGTCGGCCTTCCCACCGCCAGCGGCTTGCTGTTTGGCGATCAATCGCTCCGCAATGCTTTTTAGCTCAGCTGGATCTCCTCCTTTGATGTCGAGATGAAATTGACCTTTCTCGCCGTCGTGGACCACTGACCAGACTTTGTTTCCCTCACGCCATCCAGAAGCCCAGCTGACCATGACGTGGTCTTCGACAAAACAGCAGACGACTCCCCCTGTGCGCGACAATTGCGCGAGCACTCGGTCTTTCATTTCACTTCGGTTAAACCGAACCACCTACCATCCCGCCGAAAGCGCGGCGCCGGCTATCCTGGATTTGGCGAACTCTTAGCGTTTCCCAGTCGCGCGCAAACCCAGAGCCGGACACACTGTTTGCCGGTTGCCGGCCTTCACCGCTGCCCATGAAAGTGAGTAGCCCATTGCAGTTCACTTCGTCCCGGGGACGAAAATGGATTTGGGAATCGACATGTGGACGCCTTTATTGCCGTCGACGAGTTCGGTGATGTGCAGATCGGCGGCCACGCTCGCGAGCATGTAGGCATCGTCGCGGGAGAGATGCTTTTCGGTCACGAGGAAATCGATCATCTCGCGGACGGCGAGCGTGGCGCAGGCATTCAGGTCATCGTTGAGACCCATGGTGATGTAGTGCGTGGGCGTTTCGGCGCGAGGCCAGCGCAGGTGCATGTCCTTGCGTACGATGAATTGAAACGTCCCGATGAGCGAAGTTTCGAGGGCGGTGATGTCCACTTCGCCGTCGCCCTGGCCGGCATGGCCATCGCCGACTTCAAAGAGCGCGCCGGGCGCGTGCACGGGAATGTAGAGCGTCGTGCCGGCGACGAGGTCCTTGTTATCGAGATTGCCGGCCATAATCCACGGCGGAGCGCTGTTGAAGCGCCCCGCGCTTTCCGGCGGAGCGTCGCCCATGCTGCCGAAAAAGGGATGCAGCGGAATCTCGATGCCTGGCGCGAATCTTGCGACCATGCGCTTTTCATCTAGCGGAATGATTTTCATTTTCGCGTAAGGATAATCGTCGGGCAGATACCCGCGGCCAGGGCCGAACGCGTTGTAGGCGTATGGAATAGCGAGCTTTATGGCGAGAATTTTGACTTCGAGCACGTCGCCAATTTCCGCGCCTTCAATGTAAATCGGCCCTGTCAAAATGTGCCCGCCCGGTCCTTTGTCCTTCACTTGATCGGTGATGTCGCGCAGCGATTGCTCGACCTGCTCCGGCGGCAAGCCGGCCTCTTCCAACCGCTTCGGACTGTTCGTGATCAGCGTCTGAATCTCCACCGTATCGCCCGACTTGACGCGCAACACTGGCGCCGCCTTGGCATCGTAGTAGCCCCAAGCCACCGTCTTCGGCGTCGGCTTCAGTTGATACGTCGTTTGCGAATGCAGACTCTGAACACACAACAAGCCTCCCAAGATCGGAACTCCCAGGCTGAGCAGTTTTGGGCGCAATTCAGTGGCTCCTCTTTTTTGAAGTCTTGGGCGCTGGACTGCCGTGATCAATCAGCATGGGGCCGGTTGACATCGTTACTTCGTCAGGCAAGTCCATCGCTACCTTCGAGGTGCTCGGAGGGGAATCATTATCAAGAAGGTAGCTGAATTTAATCGCGTGCTCGAAAGGGGTATCGACTGGACCGCCGACACCGCCGAACGTCCACGTTTTGACGACTCTTTCTGCGTCGTCCTTGAGCATCGTAAAACCCGATTTCACCGCATCGCTCGATTCAGATTCTATCGTGAGCACTTTGCCGTCTGCTCCGATCCGCAGCTTCATCAGGATAGTTCCGTGAACCCGAGTCATGCGGGCAAGCGGAGGGTAGTACGGCGGTTCCAAGTGCTTGACGTAAACAATCAGCTTTTTCATCTCTTGAGGAAGATTCAATAGAGGAAGCAGCAAAAACATGGCTAGCAACTTGAACTTCATAGCCTCACTCCTTGCCAGACAGTGAGAGTGCGTGTTTCAACTTGGCTCTTCAGTCGCTCGTGAATGTGAAGAATAAAGATGCTCATGGGTGGGTCATGTCCTCGGGCTTGACGAGGGCGTCGAATTCTTCGGGGGTGACGTAGCCGAGCTTGATGGCGGCTTCGCGGAGGCTGATGCGGGCGTGGTGGGCGGCTTTGGCGACCTGGGCGGCGTTGTCGTAGCCGATTTTGGGGGCCAGCGCGGTGACGAGCATGAGGGAGTTCTTGAGGTAGTGATCGATTTGCTCGCGGTTGGCTTCGATGCCGCGGACACAGTGTTCGACGAAACTGTTGCAGGCATCCGCCAGGAGTTCGACGGAGTGGAGATAGTTGAAGATGATGACGGGCTTGAAGACATTCAGCTCGAAATTGCCTTGCGAGCCGGCGAAGCCGATGGCGGCGTCATTGCCCATGACTTGCACGGAGACCATGGTTAAGGCTTCGGCCTGCGTGGGATTCACTTTGCCGGGCATGATGGAAGAGCCGGGCTCGTTTTCGGGAAGTGTGAGTTCGCCGAGGCCGCAGCGCGGGCCGGAGGCGAGCCAGCGAATGTCGTTGGCGATTTTCATGAGCGAAGCGGCGAGAGTTTTCAGCGCGCCGGAGGCGAAAACGAGTTCGTCGTGGGCGGAGAGCGCGGCGAATTTATTGGGATGGGAGCGGAAGGGAAGGCCGGTGAGCTCGGCGATTTTGCGGGCGGCGCGCTCGGCGAATTCGGGATGGGCGTTGAGGCCGGTGCCGACAGCGGTGCCGCCGATGGCGAGATCGTAGAGACCGTCGAGAGCGACGGCGATGCGGCCGCCGTCGCGGTCGAGAAGATTCACGTAGCCGGAAAATTCCTGGCCGAGGGTGAGCGGCGTGGCGTCCTGCAAATGCGTGCGGCCGATTTTTACGATGTCCGCGAACTCTTTGGCTTTGGCATCGAGAGCGTCACGAAGATTTTTCACGGCGGGGAGCAGGCGGCGCGCGGTTTCCGTGGCGGCGGCGATGTGCATGGCGGCGGGAAACGTGTCGTTGGAGGACTGCGACATGTTGACGTCGTCGTTGGGATGGATGGGCTTTTTGCTGCCCAGTTCTCCGCCGGCGATTTCAATGGCGCGATTGGAAATCACCTCGTTGACGTTCATGTTGGTCTGCGTGCCGCTGCCGGTTTGCCAGACGCGAAGAGGGAAGTGCTCGTTGAGTTTTCCTTCGATGACTTCGTCGGCGGCCCGCATGATGAGGCTGCACTTTTCGTGCGGAAGTTTGCCCAAGTCCTGGTTCACTAGCGCGGCGGCTTTCTTGAGAATGCCAAAGGCGCGGATCAGCTCGGGCGGCATCAGGTCTTTGCCGATGGCGAAGTGGATGAGCGAGCGGGCCGTCTGCGCGCCGTAGTAACGGTCGACGGGGACTTCAATCTTGCCCATGGAGTCGGACTCGGTGCGCGTCGGAATGGAGGCGGCTGGCTTTGCGGCTTCAGACATCGGGGACTCCTTGAAAGGCTGCTCACCAGATTCTATCAGCAAGTGACTGGTGGCTAGTGACTTGTGCCCCCGAGATGCATGCCACCCCCACACCCCCCCTGTTTTGGCCAAAGAGTGCGGAATCGACTGAAAAGAAAAGAGTTGAGTTTCTTCCTGGGTGCAAAGAGTGCGTAAGAATATGAAAACAAAGGACGGCTAGGTGCTTTGGAATGTCAAGAGCGCTTAACTCTTGCTCTTTCGCTCATCGAAGGGCAGCGAGGAATCAAGGGGAAACCAAGAGCGGATCGACAAGTATGAGGGCTAGAGACCGCCGTGTCGGCAGCGCGGAAAAAGGGAAAGAAGACGGCGGCTGCAACTTAACGGCGGGAGTGGCGGGACCACCAATCCCGCCAGGCGGCGGGATTGGAACCGAAGCCGGCGCCGGTGATGTCCTGCAAGGCCTGGAAGACCCAGCTGCGGGTGGCGGCGTCGAGTGTGGTGTCGACCATCATCTGTAGGAGGCCGGGGACGGCGCTCAGGCGCTGCTCCTGCTTGAACATGCCGGATTGCGCGATGGCGCAGGCGGCTCCCTCGCGGACGTTAGGAGAGGGATCGCTGCGGAATGATTCAAGAAGCGGCGCGATGGAACTGTCCGTGGCCAGAAGGCCGAGACCGATGACGGCATAGGCGCGCGTGGTTTGATCGGGATCGTGGATACGATCGAGAAAGACGGTTTCGAGACGGGCGGTTTCCACACCGCGATTGCCGAGGACGCCGAGAATCCAGAGGAGCCACGCACGATGTTCCCGTTCGTCCTGGAGGCGGGTGAGGAGCTTGTCCACGCTTTCGGGGGATTTTGGCAGATTGTAGCCGGCCAGAGTGATTTCGAGGGAGGCAGCACGGACGCGGAGATCGTTGGCATTGATGGCGGTGTTGAGCAGATTCGCGAGCGGGCCCTTTTGCACTTCGAGTAGGCCGTACCAGCCGGGAACATTTTTTTCGATGAGTTCGATAGCGCCTTCATAGTGGTTGATGGCGCGTTCCATGAGGAGCTCGGCTTGCTGCTGTGGGGCCATGGAGGAAAGGCCTTCGATTTCGTGGTCGGAGAGTTTTGCGGGGGAGGCGGGGAGAGGGGCACTCTTTAGTTGAATGATGCGTTCGAATTCGGCCCAGGCGGCTTTGATGGGGGCAGGGTTAGCGGCGGCGAGAACTAAGAAAGTGAAGCCAATGGCCAGAATCGCAAAAAAGCGCTTTCCGAGGCCCGGGGTTGCAGGGCGGATTTCGTCCGGTGTGACGGGCGGTTCCTGAACCTTTTCGTCCTTCATGAGGGACACCTCGACGCCAGGAATCAGGCTAATTGGGTGATTTCGCGCGAGCAATAGTACGAATGGGGCAACGGCACTGCGGCTCCAGGCTAGGTCATGTATACTTTTTGGCAGGGGAATCCGCGCCATTCATGGCTGAGGGAATCAAAGAAGTGCGTGCGAGTGTTAAGACGCGGCTGCGGCGTGGGCTGCGGTTTGCACGGACGCGTGCGCGCGAGTTGCGGATGATCGGAAAGGCGCTGGCTTCGACGAAACACCCGATCCTGGTACACATCATCCCGATGCGGCAATGCAATCTGGCTTGCACGTATTGCAATGAGTTCGACGATTTTTCGAAGCCGGTGCCGCTGGAGGAGATGAAAAAGCGGCTGGATTTGCTGGCGGACATGGGAACTTCGATCATTACGATCAGCGGGGGCGAGCCGCTGATGCACCCGGAGCTGGACGAAATAATCCGGCACATCCGGCAGCGCGGGCTGATTGCGGGTTTGATCACCAATGGATTTTATTTGAACCGGGAGCGCATCGAGCGGTTGAACGAGGCGGGGCTGGAGCACCTGCAGATCAGTATTGACAACGTAGCGCCGGACGACGTTTCCAAGAAAAGCTTGAAGACGCTGGATGGACGGCTGGAGATGCTTTCGCAGTGGGCGGTGTTCCAGGTAAACATCAATTCGGTGCTGGGGAGCGGCGTGAAGGATCCGGAAGACGCACTGAAGATCGCGCGGCGTGCCGTGGAGCTGGGATTCACGAGCACGGTAGGGATTATTCATGACCACAACGGGCAGCTGAAGCCGCTGGGCACGCACGAGCGGGGAATTTTTGAAGCTGTCATGGAGTTGGGGAAGCGGTCGTTTTCGAGATTCAATGAATTTCAGCACAATGTGGCGCGCGGGCAAGAGCACAACTGGCGCTGCCGCTCGGGCTCGCGGTATCTCTACATTTGCGAGGATGGACTAGTGCACTGGTGCTCGCAGCAGCGCGGATATCCGGGAATTCCGCTGGCGGAATACACGCCGGAGATGCGACACCGGGAGTACTTCACGGAGAAATTCTGCGCGGCGCGATGCACGGTTTCCTGCGTGCAGCAGGTGGGTATATTGGATAACTGGCGCGGACCGCAGAATCTGAAGCCGATGGCGCCGCCTGCGCCGCAGCCGCAACTGGTGCAGATTGGGCACGGGCGCGGCGATTCTTGATTCCACATCAATTGGTTCAGACGGTAATCTGGATTCCTGTTTTCCGACAGTACACATTCTCGAACCGATGTATTGACGACCGCCTCTTTGCTCGCCAAAACTATGCCCATGACAGGCTTCGCGATTGAAATTGAAAATCTGACGAAGGAATATCCGTTTGGATTCCTGCATCTGCAGAAGAAAACTTCGCTCGAAGGGCTGAATATGCAGGTGGAGACGGGCGAGGTGTTTGGCTTCATCGGGCCCAACGGCGCGGGGAAGTCCACGACGATCAAGCTGCTCCTGGGTTTGATTTTTCCGACGGCGGGGACGGCGCGAATTCTCGGCAAGCCAATCAGCGACGTGGAAATGCACAAAGACATTGGGTACCTGCCGGAGCAGCCGTACTTCTACGACTATTTGACAGCGGCGGAAGTGCTGGATTATTTCGCTAGATTTCACGACCTGACAGCTGCGGACCGCAAGGAACGCGTGGAGCGGATGCTGAAGAAAGTGGGACTGGAAACGGCGCGAAAGATTCAGCTGCGCAAGTATTCCAAGGGGATGCTGCAGCGCGTGGGGCTGGCGCAGGCGATTTTGCACGACCCGAAGCTGGTCATTCTGGACGAGCCGATGTCGGGACTCGACCCCGTTGGGAGACGGGAAGTGCGCGACATTATATTGGAGTTGAAGCGCGAAGGAAAAACGGTGATGTTCTCCACGCACATTCTCTCCGATGCGGAGATGTTGTGTGACCGCGTGGGCGTGATCGTGGGAGGGAAGCTGCGCGGAGTGGGCACGCCGGGGCAGCTGGTGGACCTGAAGACGCAGGGGATGGAAATTCTTTTTGCGTTGACGGCGGCGAGCAACGCGCCGCTGTTGGCGAAGGCGACGAAGACCGGGGAGTGTTACCGGCTGCAAGTAGCAGAGGGAGAGTTGTACGCGGCGATCGAGCAGCTGCGAGGCGCGGAGGCGCGAATTCTCTCGGTGACACAGGTGAAAGCGACGCTGGAGGAATTCTTCATGAACCTGGTGGAAGCGGACCGCGCGCAGGCATCGGCGGTCGAGGTGAGCGGGAAATGAAGCGCGTGGGCATCGTGGCGCTGAATACGTTTCGTGAAGCGGTGCGCGACCGCGTGCTGTACAACCTGGTATTTTTCGCGCTGCTGATGATGCTGGCGGCCGTGGTGGTGGGGCAGATTTCGATCGGGATCGAAGAAAGCGTGATCGTGAGCCTGGGGCTGAGCGCGATTTCGGTGATCGGGCTGCTGATCTCGGTCTTCATCGGCGTCGCGCTGGTTTCCAAAGAGATGGAGAAACGCACGCTGTACGCGCTGTTGGCCAAGCCGGTGCGGCGCTGGGAGTTTCTACTGGGGAAATTCGGCGGGCTGCTGCTGACGCTGGCGGTGAACACGGCGGCGATGGCTGCGGGGCTTTTTCTCGTGATGCTCTACGTAAAGCATTCGCTTCAACCGAGCGATGCGGTGGTGCTGGTGGCGGTGTATTTCATATGGCTGAAGCTGGCACTGATTGTGGCGCTGGCGCTTTTGTTTTCTTGCTATACGACGCCGCTGCTTGCGCTTCTGTTCACGTCAGGGTTGTACATCGTGGGATTGTACGTGCAGGAGCTGCGCGATTTGCCGGCGCAAGTGATGAGCCCGGCGATGGTGGCTTTCACGAAATGGCTGTCCTATCTTCTGCCGAACTTTGAAAATTTCAATGTGATGGCGATGTCGGCGCACGGGCGGGCCGTGCAAGTAACGCTGATTCTGCAGAACACGCTGTATGCAGGGATTTATTGCGCGATCGTGCTGACGTGCGCGGCGGCGGTGTTCTCCCGGAAGAACTTGAAATGAAATCTCAAAGAGCCATGGCGTTGCTGCTCATGCTGGTTC